>OGXZ01000342.1_pt1 | contig 27792 bp, 28 predicted proteins | sample 1576431 | NCBI WGS metagenome assembly OGXZ01 (sample SAMEA3541590, study PRJEB24748) | human gut metagenome | biome: human gut; feature: human-associated habitat; material: faeces | place: China | collected 2012
TAAAAGGGCTTCCGGCTATCTTCTTTTTACCTGAATTGTATGAAGAATCTATTCTTCAAAAGACCTTCGCTGCAGTTCCATTCAGAAATCAGCAAAACACCATGTTTTGTGAATAAGGACCTGCTTTTCATACAATCTTTTTATTTTCCGATTATTTCTCGCTCTTAGGCAGCAATACGTACCAAATAGAACCGGAAATGCAGACAGAAGAATATGCCCCTGCCAGAATACCGATCATCATAGGCAGTGCAAATTCTTTCAGTGCAGGCACACCCAATACATAAATTGCCCCAACGGTGAAGAATGTGGTCAGGGATGTATTGATGGAACGAGCCAGTGTCTGACTGATGCTCTTGTTGATTTTTTCCGCTGTCTGATTTGCGTGGAATGCGCTCTTATTTTCACGGATACGGTCGAAAATAACGATGGTCGCATTGATGGAGTACCCCAGAATGGTCAGCAGAACGACAATGAATGTGTTGTTGACCGGAATACGGAACACCGCGTAAGCTGTCAGAACGATAAGCACGTCGTGAAGCAGGGCGATGATGGCACTGCCGCCGGCGCGGAAATCGTGGAACCGCAGGGAAATATACAGCAGCATTGCCACTGCCGCAATAAGTGTTGCTTTGATGGCTGCTGTCTGCATTTCGTGGCTGACAGTACCGCTGACGTCATTGACTTCCCCCATGACTGCGTTGGGATACGCTTCCAAAATGGCATTGGTCAGTGTTTCTCTTGTTGCACTGTCAATGGACTGAATTTTTACGGTTACTTCGTTTGTACCGATGACCTGCTGAATCTGTGGACTATCCTGTCCTGTTACATCTGTGATGATTTTCTGCAGATCTTCCTGTTCATAATCCTGACCCAAATCCAGGTCGAAAGAGGTACCGCCGGTAAATTCCACGTCATACTGGAAAGCGCCTCTGCCTGCCTGGGCATTGAAGATCATTGCCGCAAAACCGATGATGATGACAATCAAAGAAGCGGCGAAGAATTTTTTTCTGTTTTCTACAATTTTCATCTGCTCCGCCTCCTTACTTACTGCGCATGCCATAATACTTCGGATTGCTGCATCCGCCCTGCATCAAGCCGTTTACGATCAGTCTTGTGATTACCAGAGCTGTGAACATGGAAATGATGATACCCATAATCAATGTGGTTGCAAAACCTTTTACCGTACCGGAACCAAGGAAGAACAGTACCACTGCCGCAATGAGTGTTGTTACGTTACCGTCCAGGATAGCAGGCAGCGCACGGGAGAACCCGTTTTTGATAGCAACACGCAGTGTCTTGCCCTGTACCAGTTCTTCTTTCAGACGTTCAAAGATAACGACATTGGCGTCTACTGCCATACCTACGGAAAGGATGATACCCGCGATACCTGGCAGTGTCAGCGTAATATTAAAGGCATTGAGCAGAATCAATTCCAGACCTACATAAATGATCAGCGCAAGGTCTGCTGCAAAGCCCAGCACTTTATAAACCACCAGCATGAAGATCAGTACCAGTGCCAGACCGATGGCACCTGCTTTTACGCCTGTTGCCAATGCGTCCGCACCCAGTCTTGCACCTACATTTTTCATCTGGATGACATTCAGGTTAAAAGGCAGAGAGCCGGCACGAATGAGGGATGCCAGTTCTTCGGCGGATTCCCCTGTGAAGTTGCCTGTGATGGATGCTTCCCCAGTGGTAATGGCAGACTGTACCATAGGCGCACTGATGACTTCGCCGTCCATAACAATGTAAATGGGTTTGCCGATATTTGCCGCTGTTGCTTCTGCGAAAAGCTGTTTGCCTTCGTCATTGAATTTCAGTGCAACATAAGGTTCTGCATTGCCGCCCTTTTGGGTAGCGCCTACCTGTTTGGTGGCATCGGCTACCATATCACCTGTCAGCAACACTTTGCCTGTTTCATCCACAAAGGACAACTGCGCAGTCTGTCCAATTTCACGAATGGCTTCTTCCGCGTTTTCCACACCGGGAATATCCACACGGATACGATTTGTGCCTTCCTGGGCAACTTCTGCTTCTGTCCAACCGTTCCAGTCCATACGCCCCTGGATCAAAGAAACAGCCGCCTGCATTTCTTCTGCTGTGACATCTTCCTTGTCCGCTTCGTATACGATATACACACCACCACTCAGGTCAAGACCCTGCTTGATGTTGCCGGCGCTGAGTGTTTTTCCTTCCCCGATCCCCTGGTAGGAAACAAAGCTCAAAGCCGCAGCGATGACAAGCATAATCACCAGCATGATTCTTCCTCTTGCTTTCATCTTTCTCCTCCTGCTTTCCGTCCGTCAAAACTGGCGAAACTGTTTTTTTCCAAAAGAAAGACGGTTCTTCCTTTATTCGCCCCTGAAAAAAGAAAAACCGTTCTTCTTTTATTATTTTGATAGTATAGCACAAAATATAAGAGATGCAAAGATGAAATATCATGAAATGATGTATTTTTCAAGAAATTTTGTGTATGCCCATCAGTCCGCCGGCGGCGCCGCCAGCCAGAGCCACTGCCATCATCCGCCAGAAAGTGGTGTGCAGAGCAAAATCTCCGCTGCCAAAACTGGTGATTACCCACAGCAAAAGACCATATACCAACCCTGCCAAAAGCCCCCAGATGAGCCCGCGGCGTTTGATGCATTTTGCCCAGTCAAAACCGGCAACCCCTGCCGATAATGCCGTGCAGCACAGGGCGACAATAGGGATGGTGCTTTCTGCCAGTGACGTATAGGTCAGCACAATACCATAGGCAATGAAAAAGATACAGCTCACCGCCAACGCCACTGCCATTCCCTTCAGCAGGCACAGACCTTTCTTGCCTCCTACCTCTGTCTGACAGCAGTCCTGTTTTTCTTTTCTGCAAAACTTCAATGGTTTTCACTCCTTTTTCTATATCTGATTTATTTTATGGGACTTTCCCGCCGCTTATGATATACTGATACAAAAGGAAGTGATAACTATGTGCAAAACCATTGATTTACATACCCATTCTTACTGCTCCGACGGCACATTTTCCCCGGAAGGTCTAGTGATTCTTGCCAAGAAACAAGGTCTTTCCGCCATTGCCCTCACGGACCACGACACCATAGACGGGCTGGAACTGTTTCTGGAAGCAGGAGAAAAACACGGCATAGAAACCATCTGCGGCATTGAGTTTGCCGCACTCTATGAAGGTTTCCACCGCCCGGAAATCCACATTGTCGGTCTTGGCTTTGACCGCCATGACCCTATGCTGCTGGAAAAACTGGAGGAAATCCGCCAGAGCCGTGACGACCGAAACGAACGCATGGCAAAACAGCTCACTGCCATCGGTCTGCCGGTTTCTCTGGAAGAAGTTGCCCACAACGCCGGCGGTGAAATCATCACCCGTGCCCACTTTGCCAATGTATTGCTGGAAAAGAAACTCATCAAAGACCGGAAAGAAGCCTTTTCCAAATATCTCTCTCCCGGCTGCCCCGGTTATGTGGAGCGGCAGTTCCTCACACCAAAAGGCTGTATCGAAGCCATCAAAAACGCTGGCGGCGCTGCTGTTCTGGCACATCCAACTCTTTACGATTTGGATATGACCCAAGTGGAAACCCTCTGCAAAGAATTGATTTCCTTTGGTCTGGACGGCATCGAATGCCGCTACTCCACCTATACACCAGCCCAGACAAAAGCCATTGAAAAAATAGCTCGCACTTTGGGGCTTCTCCCTTCCGGCGGCAGTGACTTCCATGGAGAAAATAAGCCTGACATCCGACTGGGCAAAGGCATGGGCAATTTGCAGATTCCCTACACTTACTGGGAAGACCTGCGCACCCGCTGCCGCTGATTTTATCGGAACAAAAAACAGAGCATCCTCTTTTGGGGCATCTTCATAAGTAAATAAAGAAAGCCAAAATCCTTATCATAACAAAGGATTTTGGCTTTCTTATTTTTATGTTTTCTTCTAAAAACAGCCCCCGCAATTCCTCTTAAGATTCTTAAGGGGAATTGCTTTAGAGGACACCCTGTTTTTTATTTTGCTTTTCTGTTTCTTTTTCTCAAACTTTTATCTCAAAATTGCGGATTGCTTATTTCACGATGGTTGCTACATGCTGTCCATCTGTATTGGTGTAAGTTACCTGATAGCCCAGTGCTTCAAAGCCGCGTACGCCAATGTAGGATGTGCTGTCAACCAGAATGCTGTCCATAGGGATCACTGTTTCGCCCTGTACAACAGATGCTGTCTTAGTTGCCTGATCCCATGTTACAGTTTCACTCAGCATATCGCAAATGCTGCGCAGAGGCAGGTAGATTCTGCCGTCCTGTACCACATATTCTACGATAGGAGAATTGCTGCCGCCCCAGTAAACGGGTTCTGCACGTTCTTCTGTCAGGAATGCAGTAGGTTCGTCATAGTACCATGTTGCGCTGACACCTGTTACAGGATTGTATTTGTCTGTCAGTGTTTCCAGTTCTGTTGTGATAGCGTCAGGTCTTACACTGATGGAAGGGAATACCACGGAGCCTCTTGCTTCCTGTGTGCGTGTGGAAGAAGTTACTGCGCACATGGTGCCGCCTTTGTATGCCATCTGGTAGTTTTCGCTGCCATAGTATCTGTCATTTACTTTTGTCACTTCACCTGTGTAATGGAAACCAGCCAGCAATGCTGCAACGGTTTCATTCTGCATGCCTGTTTCCACTGCGTCTTTCACATCAGCCAGTACGGTGCGGAATGCTTCCACATCGTCTCTTGCTGCCTGCATGGAGCTTGTCAGGTCTGCGATTTCCGCTTCTGTAGCGCCGCTTGCCTGCATAGTTACTTTCAGGTATTCTTCCAGTGCGTTGATGACAGGTTCAGGATTCTGTGCCATGTAGTCCAGCAGAGAAACCAGCATCTGACCTACTTCTGTGCCTGTCGCTTCGATCTGATAGCCGTTCTGGATTCTGGTTACCATACCTGTGGTAAAGCCGCTGAAACCGTCTTTGTACATGTTGACGGCTGCGTCATAGAGGCTATCATAGCCGCTGGGAATCAGGGCATCCAGTTCTTCCTGGGTCAGACCCAAATCTTCTTTCATGTCCAGAACGCAGATATACTGGTCGCGATCCAGCATCGCTTTCCATTCCTGCGCAAATGCATCGCTGAAGAAATAGCTGTCTGTATCTACATCTGTCATATCCCGCATCAGACGGTATGCACTCCATACAGTTTCTGTGGAGATATATACGCCGTCTTTGTTGCCGTAATACCATCTGCCGAAAGAATATTCCTGATTTTTATATGTTGCATCCACGTCAAACATAAAGGACATATCATCCATATTCATCAGCATGGTATATTCCAGTTTTACATTCTTTTTGCCATCAAAATCAGTCATACCAGCCATAGCAGTGTCCACATCTTCCTGTGTCATACCACTTGCCAGCATCGCATCTGCCGCAAATGTTTTCATAGCGTCAAAGTCCAGTGTGATTTCAGCTTCCCCTGTTGTTTCACTGACTTCCATGCCTTTCAACATGTCTACGCTCATCTGCAGGTAGCCCACTTCATCAGCGGAACACCCTGTAAAAGCAGTCAGACACAGCAGAGTACACAATACTGCCGCTAACTTTCTTCTCATACATACTCCTCCTTCGTTTTTCCGCAAAACTGTCGAAACAGAAAAAGTCCACACCAAAAAGACATCTTTTCTTGTGTCAACTTACTTCTCATTATACCATCGGAAAGCCATCCTATCTACCAAAAAAGGCAAATCAAATATTAAGATTTTGTTTATTTTTTCTCAAAGGGAAAAAAAAGCCCACAAAGCAACTTTCTCTTAAGAAAACATATCCGATAAAATCTCAGTAGAAAGAAGAAAGCTGAAATCCTTCATATGACAGGGATTTCAGCTTTCTTTGTTCTCTGACAGAGATACCCACAAAGCAGGTATTTTCTTTTCCTTTATTTTGCCGCATCTTCCAGACAGGCGCTCACCGCATCCAGCACCGCCTGTGCAGAATATGTATGGGTATCTGCAACGGTGATGTTTTCCACAGACTGGTTCTGAACCACCTGTTGTGCCACCTCTTCCGCCGCATCTTCCACCATAGGATACATGACAGATACCGTTTCCGCATCGTCAGTCACAGTCACATCGGCAATGCGTCCATCTTTGATTTCCACAGAAACGGAAGCGGTGCCCTGTCCCAGGGGTAGTTCTGCCTCATAAGTGCCGTCCCGGTAAAGCCCAGCGGATTCTCCATCCCCCATACGCAGGAAAAAGGTAATGAGCCCCACCACAATGATAACGCCCAGCACCGCAAACAGGGCTGTTTTCAAAAGCTCGCGCATTTTTACCACTACAAATCTTGTATGCCGCACCCTCTTTTCTCCCTCCAAAACATATCGTTATCTTACCTTATGAGAAAACCTCTGCCGATATGCCTGCCGGGAACTTGTCCTTGCAAAAAATACTGCCCTTTTGTATCATGTAACTAATGAAGGAGGGACAGACATGGCATTACGTTTTCTCATTGGTGCCGCAGGTACCGGAAAAACCGAATACTGTATGAAGGAGATTATCACCGCCCAATCCGCTCACAGAGGACGGCAGATTTTTCTGGTGCCGGAGCAGTACACCTCTCAGGCGGAACGTGACCTGACAGCACGGACAGAGCGCAAAGGCATCCTGACAGCTGAAGTCCTCAGCTTCGGCAGACTGGCACACCAGTTTTTTGCTAAAAACGGTCTGAACAGAGCCGTCATCCTTGGGGATGTAGGCAAACAGATGGCATTGCAGAAAATACTGCTGGAACAACGGGATGACCTGCCTTATTTCTGTCATATGATGGACAAAAACGGCTTTGTGAGCCGTCTGGGAAAAACCATCACGGAATTTTTCCGCTACCGTGTCACACCGGAACAGCTGGAAACCATGTCCAATCAGGAAGGACTGTCCCACAGCGTACAGGACAAATGCCGGGATATGGCAAGCATCTACCGCCGCTATGAAGAATTCCTCTCCGAAACTTATCTGACTGGGGACACCACCCTTTCCCTGCTGGAAGAAAAACTGGCTTCCTCCGCCGCTTTTGCGGATACGGAAATCTGGCTGGATGGTTTTTACGGCTTTACGCCACAGGAATACGGCGTCATTGCCCAGCTGCTTCGTCTGTGCAAACGGGTCAGCATCACCCTGCCCATGGATGAACACAGCTATTTCGCTTCTTCCCTGCCTCCTGCCGCACCTTTTTTTGAACCCCATCTGACAAAACAAAAACTGGTTTCTCTGGCAGAGGAAATGGGCATTGCCATGGAATTTCCTGTCTTTTTCAAAGAAAACCATCGGGCAAAAACACCTGCCCTTACCTTTTTGGAACGAAACTATTTTTACGGGTATTATAAAAAATCTCCCGACCATGAGGGCATCCATATCTGTTCCTGCGCCACAAGGGAATCGGAAATGGCTTACGCCGCAGGACAGATTCTTTCTCTGGTACGGGAGCAGGGCTTACGTTATCGGGATATTGCCATCGTGACCAATGCCATGTCCGCCTACGAAAAGGGACTGAAAGGCATTCTGTCAGAAGCAGGCATCCCTTGCTTTGTGGACAGCCGCCGTGACATTGCCTCTCACCCTCTCATTGGACTGGTGAACAGCCTGCTGGAATGTGTGGTCTATGACTTCCGCTATGAATCTGTTTTCTCTTATCTGAAAACAGGTCTGACCCCCATGGCGCAGGAGGACATGGACATTCTGGAAAACTATGTGCTGGCATATGGCATCAAAGGCTATAAATGGAAAAAAGACGTCTGGGCATACGGTTTTCAGCCGGGACAGGAAGCGGAACAGGCATACCTTAACGACCTCCGTGCACAGGTCATGACGCCTTTTGCGCCCCTTCTTGCTCTGAAACGGAAGAAAAACCTGCCTTTGTGGGATTGGGTAACCGCCCTTGTTGTCCAGCTGGATACCTTAGGCATTGCGGAAAAACTCACGGCTCTTTCGGAAGCAGCCGCAGCCAAAGGCAATGCCGCCAAAGCCGAAGAACATCGGCAAATCTGGCAAATCCTCATGGATGTGCTGCAAAAAGCCGTGGAAATCCTCGGTGACGCACCTATGTCACTGGATACCTTTGCCCGTATTTTGTCTGCCGGGCTGGAAGAAAGCTCCATGGGGCTCATTCCGCCGACGGCTGACAGCCTGCTGGTAGGGGATATTGAGCGAAGCCGTCTGCCGGACATCAAAGCCTTGCTGGTGCTGGGCGTCAACGACGGCATTTTGCCTGCCCCTGCCGAAAACACAGGCATTTTCACGGAAACGGAACGGGAAGCCCTGACAGCGGCAGGCATGGAACTTGCCCCTGACGGCAAACGGAAATTATTTGAAGAACAGTTCCTCATTTACCGCGGATTGACGAAGCCTTCCCACGCCCTGTATCTCACTTATGCCAACGGGGATACAGAAGGGAAAGCATTGTTCCCATCTTCTCTCATTGCCCGTATTGCAAAGATGTATCCCACATTGACAGAAGAACGGGACGACACTCTGCCTCTTTCTAGCTTGACCCCCGGCGGATGTTTCCACCAGTTAGGGACACAAATGCGGAAACATGTGAAAGAATCCCCCATGGAACCCATGTGGCAGGATATTTACAGTTATTTTGCCACCACACCCCAGTGGCAGCAGCGGCTTTCTCTCCTGCGGCAGGGATTTTCCGTCCATGACCGCCGGCAGAAGCTGTCACCGAAAACAGCTAAGAGCCTTTACGGCAAAAATATCCTCTCCAGCATATCCCGTCTGGAACGGTTTGCCGCCTGCCCCTTTGCTTATTTTGCGGAATATGGGCTGAAAGCAAGACCACGACAGTTGTACCAGCTGCGTACACCGGACTTAGGGAATTTGTTCCATCAGGTTTTGGAACAATTCGCCGCTACACTGAAAAAAGACGGCATTTCTTGGCAAACCTTGACCCAAGAAGAAACAGAACGCCGTATGGATGCTGCTGTGGACGAAGCAGCGCCCCATCTGGGAAATGAAATCCTGATGGACTCTGCCGCCAATCGTTACCTCATCAAGCGATTGAAGCGAATTTCCAGACGTGCCGGCTGGACACTGGTGCGCCATATCCAAAGCGGTATGTTTGAGCCTGCTGGCTATGAAGTGGGCTTTGGACCTCATGAAGCATTGCCGCCCATCGTCATTGGTATGTCCGACGGCAGCAAATTGATTTTGCGCGGGAAAATCGACCGTGTTGACCTGTTGGATGCGGAAGGAAACAAATTCGTCAAAATCATCGACTATAAATCCGGCACGAAAGCCTTTGATTTCCAAGATATCTATTATGGCTTGCAGTTGCAGCTGTTATTATACTTGGACGCTTATCTGAAAAACCACGGAACGGACTCCTACCGTCCTGGCGGCGTATTCTATTTCCGCATCACAGACCCCACCCAAACAGTAACGGAAGAAATGTCTGCCGAAGAAATCGAACATCTTCTTTACAGCAAAATGCAGATGTCCGGTCTGGTGCTGGAAAACGAAACAGTCATCAAAGCCATGGATGAAGTCTTTGTGGACCCTGTCAGCGGCGGTATGCGGCTGGGTGCTTCGGACATCATTCCCTTGAAATATACCAAAAAAGGAACCCCTACAGCATCTTCCCTGCTGGCGACGGAAGAAGAATACAACGCCCTCATGGCATTTACAGCAAAACGTGCCGCCGCCATTGGCGAAAGCATGAAAGCGGGCATCATTACCCCTGCCCCTTACCGGAAACAGAACAGCACCCCTTGTGACTACTGCGTATTTTCTTCCATCTGCCGTTATGAATACAAAGACCGTCCTCATTACCGAAATCTAAGAAAAATCGGCAAAGAGGACTTCTGGGAAAATCTCAATGAAACAGACGAAAGGAAATAACAATGACAATCAGACAGGAAACAACCTCTGACGCTTCTGCCGTATATGAGCTGGTGAAAACCGCCTTTGCTTCTGCGGAACACAGCGACGGCAACGAGCAGGATTTGGTAGTACTACTTCACAAAAGCCCCTCTTTCCAGCCTGCTCTTTCTCTGGTGGCAGAGGAAAACGGAAAAATTATTGGCTATATTCTATTCTCTGAAATCAAAATCGGAGAAAAAACAGCTATCGCCCCTGCACCGCTGGCAGTACTGCCGGAACACCAAAGAAAAGGCATTGGGCTTGCCTTGCTACAAGAAGGACACCGCATTGCCAAAAATCTTGGCTACCACATAAGCGTCGTACTGGGTAGCGAAACCTACTATCCCAAAGCCGGCTATGTGCCTGCCTCTCGGTTCGGCATTGTCTGCCCCTTCGAGGGTGTGCCCGACGAAAACTATATGGCACTGCCTTTGCAGGAACCTACTGCCGAATGGAATGGCACTGTTACCTATGACAAGGCATTTTTTGAAGTATAAAGGAGAACATCATGGATACAAAAGCATTTACTTCCTTTTTGCACAACAATATCCCCCTGACAGAATTTATGGACATTCAGGCGGAAACATACACACCGGAAAAAGTGGTGCTTTCCGTTCCTTTTGCCCAGAATAAAAACGACAAAAATACAGGCTTTGCCGGCAGTATCAGCGCACTGATGACGGTCTGCGGCTGGTCTGTCATGTATGCCAATTTTCATGAACTTCTGCCAAAGGGCAATATCGTGGCACAGAAAACCCAGCTGCGGTATATTGCCCCCATCAAAGGAGATTTTCGGGCAGAATGCATCTGCAATGATCCGGAAAGCAAACAGGCTTTGCTGGATTCTTTTGCAGAAAGAGGAAAAGGCAAACTGATACTCCATATCCAGTGTTTCTGCGGGGACTTACTGGCAGCGGAAATGGAAGCAACCTACTACATCACAAAATAAATACAAAAAAGCACGAAACTTCTTTCCAGAAATTTCGTGCTTTTCTTTTTCAGATCTATCAGAATTTTTCCCAGTAATGTTTTACACTGCCTTCATCCAGTGCATCCATATAGGAATCAGCAATTTCAAAAATTTCTTCTTCATCGCGGATTTTCAGGGATACCTGATCACCATCTACGATGATGTCTTTATCTTTGCCTTTGTGGTCTTCTACCCACTGCAAAAATTCTTTTTCCCAGCGTTCTGCTGTCTGTTCTGCCCCTTCATAGCACAGCAATTCGTCTTTTACATTTTCGATCACTTCAGTGATTGGTAATTTCATATTGATTACTCCTTTCCCTCGGGATACGTCAGACCAAAGTGGTCATATCCCCGTTTCGTCACAACTCTGCCCCTTGGTGTCCGCTGGATATAACCCAGCTGGAGCAAGTAAGGTTCATATACATCTTCAATGGTTTCGGATTCCTCGTTGATGGAGGCTGCCAAAGTATCCAGCCCCACAGGTTTCCCGCCGAATTTATCGATCATTGCCATGAGCATTTTCCGGTCGATATAATCCAGCCCCATTTTATCCACTTCCAATAAATCCAGTGCAAACCGCGCCACTTCTCCAGTGATTTTGCCATCGTATTTCACTTGGGCAAAGTCCCGGACGCGTTTCAAAAGGCGGTTAGCGATTCTGGGTGTCCCTCTGGAACGGCGGGCAATTTCTTCTGCCCCATCCTCATCCAGTTCCACTTTCAGCACATCTGCTGAGCGAAGCAGAATCACTTTCAGCTGCGCCACGCCATAAGGCTCCAACCGATGAACCACGCCAAAACGATCCCGCAGAGGCGCTGTCAAAAGACCAATACGGGTGGTTGCCCCAATCAGCGTAAATTTCGGCAAATCCAGCCGCACAGACCGTGCCCCTGGTCCTTTGCCGATCATGATATCAATGACATAGTCCTCCATGGCAGGATAAAGGATTTCCTCAATCATGCGGTTCAGCCGATGGATTTCGTCAATAAAGAGGATGTCCCCTTCTCCAAGGCTGTTCAGCACCGCTGCCATATCCCCCGGACGCTCAATGGCAGGGCCGGAAGTGGTCTTGATCTGCACGCCCATTTCATTGGCAATGATATTGGACAATGTGGTCTTACCAAGTCCCGGTGGACCGTAAAGCAGCACATGGTCTAAGGCTTCCCCACGCTGTTTTGCCGCTTCGATGAACACCCGCAGGTTTTCTTTTACATTCTCCTGCCCGATATAGTTTTCCAAACGCTCCGGTCGCAGTTTCGGTTCCGTATCCCGGTCTTCCTCCCGCATACCGGCAGTCAATATCCGTCTGTCTTCCAATGTTTCCACCTGTTTCTACTCAAAATGTGACCATTTTCTTGAGGGCAGCCTTTAAGATGTCCTCTGTGGTCATGCCTTCCGCTGCCACGCCGTTGACAGCCTTTGCCGCTTCGCTGCGGCTGTATCCCAGCGCTGCCAATGCGTCCATGGCTTCAAATTTCGCGCCGTTGCTGCCTGTAGGCATCAAATCTTCCGCTTCCATTTCCATGGCAATGGCATCCGCTGTCTGGAATTTATCTTTCAGTTCCAAAATCACCCGCTGGGCAGTCTTTCTGCCGACGCCGGGGGCTTTGGATAATGTTTTCACGTCATCAGAAAGAATGGCAAGGATGATCTCCTGGGGTTTCAGCTGGGACAAAAATCCCAGTGCCCCCTTAGGTCCCACGCCAGTGACGCTAATGAGCCGATGGAACAGTTCCAATTCTTCTGCCGTGGAAAAGCCATAAAGAGAAATACCGTCTTCCTTTACATTCATGTGGGTATGGATTTTTACCGTTTCCCCCACTTCCGGCAGCACCGAAAGGGTTGCCGCGGAAACAAAAATTTCGTAGCCCAGTCCACTGGCTTCCACGACCACCACGCCGTTTCCCCGGTGCACCAAGGTACCTTTGATATATGAAATCATAGTTTGTCCTCCTGTTTACCCTTTCCATTATAAAGGAGGGCGAAAAAAAGGGCAAGCCCCATCAGAAAATACGTTCGCATTTCTTCTGTGCTGCCCGAAATATTTTTATGCTTCTTCATGTGGTGTGCGAAGGGACAAAAGCAGGACTGTGCCTAAGATCATCGCAAAACCCAGCAAGTCAATCCACTGGAATTTGGAGCCCAGGAACAGGAAAGAAACCACAATGGCTGTCACTGGTTCCACAGTCCCAAGCAGGCTGCCCATGAAAGCGCCTACGATGCTGACCCCTTTCAGATACAAGGAGAAAGCGATGGCTGTACCAATGACGATAACACCAAAGATAGCGCCGATGGCTTCCATATCTAAAGGAATCATGTGGTTCCAAGGACGGACAATGGCGCAAAGAATCAAGCCGCCAAAAAACATGCCAAATCCCACAACCACATACACGCCATAATCCCGCAGCAGATTCGCCGCCAACAGATTATAAGCGGCAGCGGCAACGGCGGAAGCCAGACCAAAAAACAACGCCTGTTTTGTCAGCATCATATTATGAATATTCCCATGGGTGCTCAGGAGGAATACCCCTAATATAGCTGAAATAACAGAAATAAGTTCAAATCCTCTGGGCATTTTCAGCCTGCGGATACAAACAAAAGCCAAAATGACCGTTGGTGCCAATGCCTGCAATACTGTTGCCGTACCTGCGTTGGAATACTGCACCGTTACAAAGTATGTATACTGGCAAAACAGCATGCCAAAAACAGAAAATGCCAATAATCGCTTGGCATCTGCGCCTTTATGAAATACTTCATTGAGTTTTTTCCCCTCACGGATATACCCGATAATCAACAGCAAAATACCAGCCGTCAGCAGACGAATAGACACCAGCCAGTTTGCCGTAGCGCCTTTTTCCTGAAACAAAAACTGTGCAAAGCAGCCGGAGACCCCCCAGCACATGCCCCCTGCCAGCGTCAGGAAAATGCCCCGTCTTTTTTCACGATTCCCTTCCATAACTTTTCGTTCCTTTCTTTTGGGTTAGTATATCTATTATACGCCGGAGCACATCACACCTCAAGGATTTTTTCCAATTCCTGCAACAGAAAAAGGGACAGAGCCGCATCCCTGCTGCAATGTCCCTTTTGTATCTTTGTTTTATGTTGTTTCAGTAAATGCTACAGATTACAGTACTGTGAAGCCTTTTGCTTTGATTGCTTCAATCATCTGTTCGCTGTGTTCTTTGTTTCTTGTTTCAGCAACGATGTCTACGATACATGTGCTTACTGCAATATCCTGTACCATACGGTCGTGGTTTACGCTGAAGATGTTAGCGCCTGTTTCAGCGATAGCTGTCAGCAGCTGTGTCAGCTGACCGGGTTTATCCATAACCATTACGGACAGTTTTGTGATTCTGCCGTTAGCCTGCAGAGCTTTGTCGATGATACGGTCCAGAACGTTTACGTCAACGTTACCACCGGAGATGATGCAAACAGCTTTTTTGCCTTTGATGTCAACTTTGTTGTACATAGCAGCTGCTACGGAAACAGCACCAGCGCCTTCTGCTACCATTTTGTGTTTTTCGATCAGTTTCAGGATAGCGGAAGCGATTTCGTCTTCTGTTACTGTTACAACGCCATCAACATATTTCTGGCACATAGCGAATGTCAGGTCGCCGGGCTGTTTAACAGCGATACCGTCAGCCATTGTGCTTACGGAAGCCAGAGCTTCTGCTTTACCAACATTCAGAGCGTTCTGCATGGAAGGAGCGCCTGCAGCCTGTACACCATATACTTTGCAGTTAGGGTTGATCTGTTTTACAGCGAAAGCAACGCCGCTGATCAGACCGCCACCACCGATGGGGCACAGAACAACTTCTGCATCTTTCACCTGTTCCATGATTTCCAGACCAACTGTACCCTGACCAGCCATTACGTATTCATCGTTGAAGGGGTGCAGGAATGTGTAGCCTTTTTCCTGCTGCAGCTGTGTAGCTTTTGCAGCAGCATCATCATATACGCCGGGAACCAGCACTACTTCTGCGCCATAGCTTCTTGTAGCTTCTACTTTAGCCATGGGTGCGGATTCGGGCATGCAAATTACAGCAGGGATACCTTTTTTCTGAGCAGCCAGAGCTACGCCCTGAGCGTGGTTACCTGCGGAGCAAGCAATTACACCTTTCTGAGCTTCTGCGTCTGTCAGGCTAGCTGTTTTGAAGTAAGCGCCTCTCAGTTTGAAAGAACCTGTTACCTGCATGTTTTCACATTTGATATAAACATCAGCATCGGGGTTGATGTAAGTGGACTGGAATACGGGTGTTTTTCTAGCTACGCCGTCCAGTACTTTTTTTGCATCCTGCAGCATTTCCATTGTCAACATAAAATATCACTCCTGTTAATTTAAAAGTTTTTAACTCACGGACAATTGTATTTAATTGTCCCTCTCTCATGTACGAGTTAATTATAGTCCTCCTTTTTTCCAACGTCAATACAAATTTGTGATTTTTTTGCCGATTTTCTCGATTTTTTCAGCTTTTTTTGGCTTTTCCCCAATAGAAAACCATCTATCCACCAAGGGTGTACGCCGTGTATACAATCCGCAAAATTTCCCATGTTTACAGGCTCCTGACATTTTTTTCCTGATGGCAAAATACAAGTTTCCATAGGAAACGACCGCATTTTTGTACAAATGTACATACAACCCTTGCCGATAAAATAACAACCTTCTCTTTTATTGCATTTCTGCCAAAACACGGCATCTCAGTCCGGTCATCTGGGCATCATCCAGCCACATGGTATAAACCGTAAAAGTTTCTGCTGTAATATCCGCAAGATTTTTCAGGTTCTCAATGACATAAACACCATGTCTTTCGCAAAAGCGGTCTGCCTGCTGATGTTCTTCATGTTCTCGAATACCGGGGCAATCCACACCAATGAAATGAATCTTCTTTTTCACCAGTTTTTCAATCAAAGACAAAGAAAGTTTGGGATGATTGGGGAAATATTCTTTCTCTCCATAAGCATATTCCTCGCTTCTTCCGGTGCGGAATAGAACAAAATCGCCCTCCCGCACCTTTGTCAAATCAATATCATCCTCTGTCACTTCTGCAATTCCAACGACCTGAAACAAAACCCCGCGGGAACGGAAATACTCCAGGGGAATTTTTGTTTTTTCATAGGTATCCAGATGGGTGCCTACATGACCCATGGCAATATGGGGATTTTCCTTTGTTTTTGCCCATGCAATCATGGGATGATCTGCTGTCAGCATGGTTGTTAAATCCAAAATCATGTTGATTCCTTCTTTCTAAAAAAACAAGAGCACGAAACTGCTATTTCTAAAAGTTTCGCGCTCTTTTCTTCACTTTGTATCAACAGTTATGCGGTTGCGCCTTTATCCTGTTTTTTCTGACGGGAACGGTGCAGGGGCTTTCTGTTTTCGTTATAGATATACTGGGGCTGTGCTTTGCCTTCCACCACATCTTTTGTGATGATGCATTTTTCCACAGTTGTTTCTGTAGGGATTTCGTACATCACAGGGTTGATGAATTCTTCCAGAATGGCTCTCAGACCTCTGGCACCGGTTTCCCGTTCCATAGCCTTATGAGCGATGGCTCTCAGAGCATCTTCTTCAAATTCCAGAATGACATCATCCAGTTCAAACAGATACTGATACTGTTTTGTCAGTGCGTTTTTGGGTTCTGTCAGGATATGAACGAAAGCGTCTTCATCCAGATTATCCAGTGTTACCACAACGGGCAGACGACCGATGAATTCAGGAATCAGACCATATTTCAGCAGATCCTGAGGCATGAGGCTCTGCAGCAGTTCATCGTTTGTTTTATCCAGTTTGCTGTGCACATCCGCGCCAAAACCGATGACTTTGTGACCCATACGGTTCTGGATGATCTTTTCGATGCCGCCAAAAGCGCCGCCGCAGATAAACAGAATGTTTGTTGTATCAATCTGGATAAATTCCTGATGAGGGTGCTTTCTGCCGCCCTGAGGAGGCACGCTTGCTGTTGTGCCTTCCAGAATTTTCAGCAGTGCCTGCTGTACGCCTTCGCCGCTGACATCACGGGTAATGGATACGTTTTCGGATTTCTTGGTGATCTTATCGATTTCGTCGATATAAATGATACCGCGTTCCGCTTTTTCAATATCATAATCTGCTGCCTGAATCAGTTTCAGCAGGATATTTTCTACGTCTTCCCCTACATAGCCAGCTTCTGTCAAAGAAGTAGCATCCGCGATAGCGAAAGGCACCTGCAATACTCTTGCCAGTGTCTGTGCCAGCAGGGTTTTACCAGTACCGGTGGGACCTACCAGCAGGATATTGCTTTTCTGCAGTTCCACATCGTCTGTCTTGGCGTTGCGGAAAATTCTTTTATAGTGGTTGTAAACTGCCACAGACAGTGCCTGTTTGGCTCTGTCCTGACCAATGACATACTGGTCAAGGATTTCCTTGATCTGCTTGGGCTTGGGCAGTTCTTTCACTTCGTCCTCTTTTGCGAGGGTTTCGTATTCTTCATCAATAATATCTGCGCAAAGGTCGATACATTCGTCACAGATATACACATTGGGGCCGGCAATCAGTTTTTTTACCTGATCCTGTGTTTTGCCGCAAAAGGAACACCGTAATTTGTTGGTTTCATCGTTTTTACCGGTCATTCCATTCTCACTCCTTTGTCTGAGGCTTTGTGATGACAGCATCGATGAGGCCATATTCTTTTGCTTCTTCTGCTGTCATAAAGTTATCCCGTTCTGTGTCACGGGCGATTTCATCAAAGGATTTGCCTGTATTTGCTGCCAGAATTTCATTCAGTTTCTTTTTGGTGCGCAGAATGTTTTCCGCGTGAATCTGAATGTCTGTTGCCTGACCTCTTGCGCCGCCGCTGGGCTGGTGAATCATGACTTCTGCGTTAGGCAGAGCATAACGTTTGCCTTTTGCGCCGCCTGCCAGCAGGAACGCGCCCATGCTTGCTGCCATACCGATGCAGATAGTGGATACATCGGGACGGATATACTGCATTGTGTCATAAATTGCCATACCTGCGGTAACGGAGCCGCCGGGGCTGTTGATATACAGGTTGATATCCTTATCGGGATCTTCCGCAGCCAGGTAAAGCAGCTGTGCAACAACCAGGCTGGCTGTTACATCGTTGACTTCCTCGCCCAGGAAAATGATTCTGTCTTTTAACAGTCTAGAATAAATGTCATAAGAACGTTCGCCGTGGTTGGTCTGATCCACGACCATAGGTACTAAACTCATTCGCAATCCCTCCTGTTTCGTTCTTTTTGATATGAAACAGGCACAGTATCCTGTGCCTGTTTCCATTCACGCAATTTGATTTGCGAATCTTACTTTTCGGGTTCTGTTACGATTGCTGTATCTTCGATCAGCTTCATAGCAGCTCTTACCAGCATATCCTGTTTCAGAGCTTCTTTGTCTTCGTCTTTCATCATTTCCAGCATTACTTTGCCGTCGATGCCGTAGCTTTCGCCGTATTTTACAACTTCTGCATCCAGATCTTCCTGAGAGATTGTCAGGTTTTCTTCTTTTGCGATCTGTTCCAGCATCAGTCTAGCATCTACGCTCTTCATGCTTGTGTCTTTGAATGTTTCTCTCATAGCTTCTTCGGATGTGCCCATGTACTGATAGTAGATGTCCATGGTCAGACCCTGCTGTACGATGTTCTGTTCGAATTCTCTCATCATGCTGTTGATTTTGTTATCGTACATAACCTGAGGTACTTCCATTGTGCAGTTCGCTACTGCTGCATCCAGCAGTTTGTCGCCCTGCAGCTGTTTTGCTCTTTCTACTTTGTCTTTTGCCAGTTTGCCCGCGATGCTTGCTCTGTATTCATCCATTGTGGAGAATTCGGAAACATCTTCTGCAAATGCGTCATTCAGTTCAGGCAGTTCTTTTGCTGTGATGCCTTTCAGTTCGATGGCGAATACTGCTGCTTTGCCAGCCAGTTCAGGTGCATGGTAAGCTTCGGGGAAAGTTACGTTGATGTCGAATTTTTCGCCTACGCTGTGACCAACGATCTGATCTTCGAAACCTTCGATGAAGGAATGAGAACCCAGTTCCAGGTCATGTTCGTCAGCTTTGCCGCCTTCGAAAGGAACGCCGTCAACGCTGCCTTCGTAGCTGATTTTTGCAACATCGCCCATCTGAGCGGGTCTGTCTGTTACTTCGATCAGTCTAGCGTTCTGTTTCTGAACTTTTTCCAGTTCTTTTGTGATTTCTTCGTCTGTTACTTCTGTAGGAACCTTTTCTACAGTCAGACCTTTGTACTGACCCAGAGTTACTTCGGGTTTTACAGTTACATCAATGATGAATTTGATGCCTTTTGCTTTGTCGATGTATTCAACATCCAGAGTAGGAGCGGAAACAACATCCAGATCCAGTTCTTTGATTGCTGCCATGTATTCATCGGGGAAGATGTGGTTGATTGCATCTTCGTAGAAGAAGTTTTCGCCGTACTGTGCTTCGATGAGCTTTCTGGGCACTTTGCCTTTTCTGAAACCGGGCAGAGAGATCTGGTTTTTGTTTTTGTTGTAAGCGAAAGCCAGACCTGTTTCCAGTGTTTCAGGGCTTACTTCGAAAGAAAATTTTACTTCTGTTTTTTCTTTGCTGATCAATGTTGCATTATTCATGGTTAGAAGTTCCTCCTTAAAAAATATCTGTATCTGACAACTTCATTTTTTCTGTTTTGTATGCTGTCATTTTTCCGGCAGTCCTTGAAAACTGCACAATCAAAGCATATTATAACACAGCAAAATCCGAAAATCTACTGCTATTTATAAAAAATCCCTTTGTTTTCGGGAAAAAAGCATCAAATGATTTCCCTTTCGGCAAAAATCAGCTCCGCCTCTGTATTTTTTTCCATAAAATCCAGCACATGCTGCACCATGCTGTCCGCGTGGCGGCTTTCGTTGGTGACACAGGCAAAGCCGATGGTCAGCAGTTTATGGTTATCCTGATTGTCCACTTCCGCAATGGAAATATTGAATTTGTGCCGTGTCTTTTCCATAAGGCTTTTAAGCACCATCCGCTTTTCCTTCAGGCTGGTGACCCAGTCTGCCCGAAAAGTCACTTCACAGGTACCAATGATCATTTCCATCATCCTCTCTGACGCTGATTTTTTATACATGGTATACCATGACCCATGTGTCCGCCTGTTCTCTGACGATTTCAAATCCCAACCGTTCATACAATCTATGAGCAGGATTTTCTTTCTGAACGGAAAGAGAAATCCCAGGCAGGTTTCTTTGTTTGATTGCTTCCAAAAACTTCTCTAAAAGAACTGTGCCGATGCCCTTTCCTCGAAAGGACGGCAAAAGGGAAACTGCCAGCTCCGGCATATCCTCTACACTGCCGTATCCCTGCAAATATCTGCACCATGCGGCACCGATAACCTGGGTTCCTTGTACCGCGCACATGCAAAAATCTCCATCTTTGCCAAAATCCGCAATATATGGCTGCAATTCCGGCAACTCTATGACTTCTCTGGGTGGCGGCGTGACGCCTGGCGGCAGAAAAATGGCTTCGTAGAGAAAATCCGCCAGCAAGGGATACTCCGCCACTTTCATGGGACGAAATTCAATTCTTTCCAGAAAGTTCCCGCAGTTTTTCCTGCAATTTTCCATAGGCTTCCTCCACATCCGTCACAGAAAGCACTGTCTGCTCCATGGGGCACATGCCGTCTTTGTTCCGATTGATGATATAAGGCACTTTTGTTCCGTAAGAAACGGCAATGCCGCTGTTCTGTAGCGTTTCCAAAGCATGTTCGCTGATGATCTTGGCATAGAGGTATTTTGCACCGCCTTTGCGCAGGAGAAATGCAGCCGCTTTCCCAATGACCTGGTCAGCCACTGCCGCTCCCTGCAAAAAGTCTGGGCACTCTGCCAAAATCTCCATCATAGGAGCAATGCCTTTTTTCTGTGATGTTTTTTGTTCACCGGAAGGAGAAACTGCCGCGAAGGTCACGCCTTCCTCCTCCAGTGCTTTTTTCGCCTGTTCCAGTAAATCCAAGTGTTTCTCTCCTTTTATTTCCAAATGCGTTCATCGAAATCTTTCTGCACCTTCTGCAAATCCATGGGGATATTGATTTTCTGCGGGCAATTTACCATGCATTTGCCGCAGGAAACACAGCTGGTGGGTTTTTCACTTTCCGCCTTGCCTTCCCAGCCGAAGCGAACACTTTCGTAACGCTGATACATATGATACGTATTCCACAGCTTAAAGTTCCCGGGAATATCCACCCCATGAGGACAAGGCATGCAGTAACGGCATCCGGTGCAGCCATTCTGCACACGTGCCCGCAGTGCCGCCGCCGTATTGGCAATGGCAACTTCTTCTCTGATATTGAGGGGGCGGAAAGGAGAGAATGTTTTAATGTTGTCCTCTACCTGTTCCATGGTGCTCATGCCGCTGAGGATGACTTTCACATTAGGCAGGCTGCCCACATACCGCAGGGCATAAGAAGCAATAGACGCTTTTTCATCCAGTGCGCGGAATTTGGCATTCAAATCTTCAGAGAAATTTGCCAGCGCACCACCGCGTACAGGTTCCATAATCACCAAAGGCACACCCAGTTTTTCCGCCAGACGATAGCCCTTCATACCAGCCTGTTCTTCTGTATCCATATAGTTCAGCTGAATCTGACAGAAATCCCATTTCCGATACTGTATGATTTCCTCAAAAACTTCGTAATCATCGTGGAAAGAGAAACCGATGTAACGGATTTTTCCTTCTTCCCGCAACTGTTCCAGTACGGGAATGACACCCTGTTCCACCAGTTTTTCCCATCTTTCCCGATTCAATGCATGAAGCAGATAAAAATCCACATAGTCCGTCCGCAGACGAGAAAGCTGTTCCAAACATACCCTTCTGGCGTCCTCCCCATCTTTCAGTATCCAAACAGGCAGTTTCGTTGCCAGATAAAAAGAGCTTCTGTCCCGTTTTTCCAGCACCTTACCCACAAAAGGCTCACTGGCACCATCATGGTAGAAATACGCCGTGTCCACGTAAGTCACCCCATGATCAAGGGCATAGTTCAGCATTTTTTCAGCTTCCGCTTCGTTGATACTGCCATCTTCCAAAGTAGGAAAACGCATGCAGCCAAAACCCAACATAGACGGCTCTGCGCCGATATTTTCCATTTTTCTTTTTTCCATCTGAAAAAATCCCTCCTGACATAAAATCTGTCAAAATGCTTTAACAGCATACTATCATATTCACGCTGGTTTTGCACGCAAAAACGCAGGGAATCCCCTGCGCTCTTCATGGACTAACCAATGGTTTCCATATATTCCAGCCATTGTTTTTGCAAGACTTCTTTTTGCTGGCGAATACTTTCTGCCCTTTGGCGCAAAGATTTACAGATTGTTTCCGTCTGTTCGTAGAGCCGTTCCATTTCTGCCTGACAGTCCACAATATCCACCTGCACCAGTGCGTCTATGACAAAGCCATCCAGCAGAAAATCCGCGGCAAAGAGGTCATTTCCCCATTCTTCGTAGGAGATTCTGCTGACAACAGGTGCCTCCCGGAATTTCTTCCGAAAATATTCCAGAATCATATCCAGCCCCGCCAACGCTTTTCTGGCCTGCTCCATCCGATCCCGTTTCAGTGCACCGGTAACAGGACCTCCACCAAGCAAATCCGCCCATCCCCAGTTTCGGGAAGACCGCAGGATATCCATGATACCCTGAAGTTGTGACCGCAGAGCATACCCCAGCTGCAAAACATCTGATACTTCTATGAATTCCGTTTCCAATTTCCCCAGTTTTTCTTCCAGTTCTGAAAATCCTGTTTTTACTCCAGCTGCTTCCATCTGGGCTGCTTTTTCTTTCAAAGCAGTTTCATATTTTTCTTTACTGCCGCGGAGCTGCCGCACCTGATGATCCACAGACTGCAATTCTTTTTCCACCTGCTCCAGAACCCCTTTGGCTTCTTCCAGCCGCAAAGCCACTTCTTCCGCTTCTTTCTGCTCTTTTTCCAAGTTTTTCTGTTTCGTACCAGAGAGAGAAGACAGTATAGAGGTCATGGTCAATCCTTGCAAATCTTTCACATCCTGGACTTCTCGGCGATGCTCCACGGACAGTTCCAGCATTTTTTCTTCCAGTTGTTTCCGCCGTGCCCGCAATTCTTCTCTCTTTTTGCATAGGGTTTCTTCCATATGGCAGTTTTCACGCAATTCCCACAAATTCTGTTCCATACGAATCCCCCATTTCACAGCTGTTCCATATGTGTCTGCCATTCCTGCCGCAATTGCTCTTTTTTCTTCTGATTTTCCTCTTTTCGCTGCTGGATGCTTTCACAGACGTGCTCTATTTCCTTTTCCAGACGCCGCATATTAGAAAGGCTTTCTGTGATCTCCTGCTGCACCAGATAATCTATGAGGAACCCATCGAACAGATAATCCATCATAGACCATTCTGTGCCAAATTTATCGGCACCCACTGTATCTGCTCCGGCAATATCAGACAGTTCTGCACGGAATTTTCTAAGAAGATATTCGATTTCTGTCATAGCGGTTTTCGCCTGATTCATCCGGTCACGTTTCATCATGGTGGTCATCATGCCACCGCCCATCATATCCACAACGCCCCAGCTTTCCGCAGAATCCAACGCATACAAGGCGTTTTCCACTTGGACATGCACATCTCTGCCTGCGTCCAGTGCTTCCTGCAATTCTTTATCCTCGGCTTCCAGTTTGCCAATTTCCTGTTGCAGCTGCAAAAAGCCGGTATCCTGCCCCATGGCTTCCAGTTCTGCGGCTCTTTCTTCCAGGGCTTTCTGATACTTGATTTCACATCCCTGCAAACGAAAAAGCTCGTCCCTGTTTTTTCGGATTTCTTCTTCCAGTTTTTGAAAGGCACTATCGGCGGCTTCCTTTTGCAGCAAAGCCTCTTGGGCTTCCTGACGCTCTTTTTCCAGCTGTTCTTCTTTCCTGCCAGAAAGGGCAGAAAAAATCCCTGCCAGACTGATGCCTTCCAGCTTATCCACATCTTTTTGTTCTTCTTGCCAACGCTGTGTGGCAGCGTCCAATTCCTCTTTCAATTTCCGCCGCTGTTCACAGAGTGCCTCCTGTTTCCGTTCCAAAGCCGCTTTGCGATGTACCTGCTGTTGTAATTCCTGCCAATACTGTACCATACGCATCCCCCATTCTTACAACTGTGCCACCTGATTTTCCCACTGCTTCTGCAAAGTCGTCTGTTTTTGCCGAATGCTCCGCAGTTCTCCCAGAATCCCCCGTTCTTTTTCCTCCAGCGCACCACTGAAATTGTGCAGACGGGCAAGAGCCATTTCGATTTCATCCTGCACAGACCAATCAATGAGGATATTATCCAGAAAAATATCCCAGCCGCGCTGTCTTCTGGCTTCCTGCAAATGATCCTGGGCTGCCAAAAGCTGCTTGTCCTCCACATCTTTTGCCCGTTTCACAGCCTCCTGCAAGCCTGCCATTGCCTCTTTGGCTTTCTGTACCCGTTCCTGTTTCAAATAAGAACTGAGCAGACTTCCTCTGCCTGCATCCCAACGACCATACCCTGCGGCATCCTCCAAAATGCCCAGTACGTTTCTGACTTCCCAGCGCACGTCTGCAATTCGGTTTCTTTTTTCCAGCAAAGCCCGTTCCTCTTCTTCCAGACTGCGAATCTGTGCCTGCAAAGCCTTCATGCCGCTGTCTGTGCCTGCTGCCTCCAATTCCTCTGCCCGCTGGATGATATAAGTCTCATAACGTTCCTGACTGCCGCTCAATTCGCCGATGCGTTGATCCAGCTGTCGCAGAGTATCCTCCATTTGCGCAATTTCCTGCTGTACCTTCTGATATTTTGCCTCAGCCTGAGCAGCTTCTGCCTGTTCCTGCGCCAGTGCTTCTCCATATTTGCCTGTGACTTTCGTAAAGAGGTTCCGTACACCGCCCTGTTCCATCCGCGCCACATCTTCCAGTCCTTTCTGCCGCAGCACCGCCAGTTCCCTTTCATAGCTGCAAAGGCTTCTATATTCCACTTCCAGACTGTCCCGCTTCCGGCGCAAAGTCTGTTCTTCTTCCATTTCCGCCTGCAATGCTTGCAGCCGTTCATCCATACCAGACACCCCCTTCTGACAAAAACTATTTTTTCCATCATATCATAAAAGCACATAAAAAACTGCGCCATTACCCCAGAAAATTCTTACGAATATTTTAAAACAAAAAAAGAGAGCATCCAAAAGATACTCTCTGAAACAGCGCGAGACGAGATTCGAACTCGCGACCCTCGCCTTGGCAAGGCGATGCTCTACCACTGAGCCACTCGCGCATATAAGTATCCATGCTTCCTATGAAATTGCTTCTGTGCCTGATGACACAAAAAGCGTCTCCAAGGAACCGGTAAATGTGACTTTTTCGTAGGCGGCAGTGGACCTCATGCTTTCCATGACGGTCGTACAGGTAATATTCTGCAAGTTATGGTAGATGGTAATCGTTGGATTCCAAAGGAAATTTCGGGCACGGAAGCTACGGAAAATCCGAATGCCGACTGGCCTCGCCTGACTTATGGAAACAACAATATGAACAACCGAGCATCTACGTTCTGGTTGAAGGATAGAAAATATCTGCGCTTAAGAAATGTGGAACTTTCTTATGACTTTCCTCAGGTATGGACACGCAAGTTCCTTGTGAGTAATCTGCGTCTTGGATTTATCGGACAGAACTTGTTTACTTGGGCACCGTTTGACTGGTGGGATCCAGAAGGTACAAATGAATCGGGAAGTAGCTATCCGATTAATAAAACTTTCTCCTGTTATCTTCAATTTAGCTTTTAAATCAAAAACTACGAATTATGAAAAGAATACTTTATACCATATTGCTGGCTATAGGTACATTATATCAATGTGGACAAATACTTTTATGATCAGGTATCTTTGGACTCCGCTTTCTCCAAACGTGTGTATGTGGATGGATGGTTGTCGAGTGCATACAGTGTAATGGATTATATTGGTGAATATAGAGAACCGTTCCGCTGGGCTAGTGATGATCTTTACCATCCGGACATGAAGGATTATGTGGAAGGAAACTATAGTGCTGATAATCAATTGAGCGATAAAGATCAAAATGAGTCACGACTGTGGAAATATTATGAAGGTATCCGAAAGGCATCTACTTTCATTCAGAATGTAGATCGCTGTTCGGAACTGACGATGGATGAAATAGCCGATATGAAAGGACAGGCACGTTTCTTGCGTGCTTATTGTTACTGGGCTTTGATACGCGTCTATGGTCCCGTACCTTTGATTCCTTTGGAAGGACTGGATGTGAATCTTTCTTATGAAGAACTTTCCTTGCCACGAGAGCATTTTGATAATCTGGTTGATTTTATAGATCAGGAATTGGCTGAATCAGCCCGTTCACTACCGACTAAAAGAACGGTCAACAATCTTGGACGTCCGACTCGCGGAGCTGCATTAGGACTTCGTTCACGTGTGTTGCTTTATGCGGCCAGCCCGCTTTTCAACGGAAATACGGATTTCTTTAATGTGAAAGACTGCTATGGTAATCAATTAGTGTCTCAGACTTATGATGAAACAAAGTGGGCGAAAGCGGCGGCAGCTGCTAAGGATGTGATTGAATTGGCTAAGGCTTCCGGTCTGTATGAACTGTATGTTGTAGCGCCGAAAGCGACCGTTCTGCCTTCACAACGTCCTCCTCATAATGCACTTTATTCGGATAAGAACTATCCGGAAGGTTGGGCGGACGTAGACCCGTTACTTTCTTATAAGTCCAACTTTGACGGTACGATTCTGGGATCGAAAAATCCGGAACTTATATTTACCCGGACAAGAATTGGAACAGGACATATCAATGACTGGGCTTACCAATCTACGCCAAAGACTTTAAAAGGAAACAATCGGTTGGCTGTTACTCAGAAGCAGGTCGATGCGTATGCGATGAACGACGGACGTTCTATCACAGAGGCGGAAGCTACCGGTGATTACGTAACCCAAGGTTTCACTACACAGGCGTATGCTGTGGCGAATCCTTTCCTGCCGGCTAAGGTGAATTTGATGTACAATAATCGTGAACCACGCTTCTATGCGTCCATCGCTTATAATGGTTCGGTTTGGGAAGCTTCCAGTGCTTCTGAATCTGAATTCCGCGATCAACAGATATTCTATTATCGTGGTCTGAACGATGGCAAACAGGGATTTAAGGAAGAATGTCCACTGACAGGAGTTACTTTAAAGAAGTTTTATAATTCGGAAGACTCACGGACTGAAGGCGGATATCTGGTTGATAAAACAGAGATGACCATTCGTTATGGTGAAATTCTTCTGATTTATGCCGAAGCGTTGAATGAGTTGACTTCGGGACAAGTTTACCATCTGACTACCTATACCGGAGCTGATGTAGAGATTCAGCGCAGTGTAGATGAAATGCGTTATGCTATCAAACGTATCCGTATGCGTGCCGGAGTACCTGACTATTCAGAGGAGACTTATAATAACCCGAACGATTTCCGTGTGAAATTGAAAAGAGAACGCCAGATAGAGTTATTGGGTGAGAATAGTATGCGCTACTTTGATTTACGCCGTTGGAAAGATGCTATGACAGAAGAAAACCAGTTATTGCAGGGGTGTAACATTAATATCAGTGATGATGAAACGCGTATTGCTGATTTTTATAAACAGACTATCATCACCTCGGTACACAAAGTGTTTGAACAGAAAATGTATTTGTGGCCTTTCCCGACTTACGAGCTGAAACGTAACGTGAATATGACGCAGAATCCTGAATGGTAAAACTAAATAAAATTGGCTTATTATGAAAAAAATAATATCTATATACGGAATAATGGGAAGTCTGCTGATCGCTATGTTGCCCGGAGTTTCTTCATGCGATAAATTGGAAGATGAATTATTCAAGAAGAATACATATATCATTCATAATGGTTGGCAGGATCACCTGGCACTGCCCAACGATTCTTAAACTCCTTAGG
>OGXZ01000360.1_pt1 | contig 27423 bp, 25 predicted proteins | sample 1576431 | NCBI WGS metagenome assembly OGXZ01 (sample SAMEA3541590, study PRJEB24748) | human gut metagenome | biome: human gut; feature: human-associated habitat; material: faeces | place: China | collected 2012
TGGAGACAAACAATGTCCAACTTTGACCAACAATTTTGAAACTAGCTGATTACCCCAAACCCACCCTCATCAGACTGTTGACAATAGGTATTAAAAGTACCCAATAAAAATACACGTGTGACGTTACTGAGCGTACAGTGTGTTAGGGGGGTCTCCCCAGCACGGGCTCTCCATGCAGTACAAACGGTTCATTCTCAACCGCTAGAGATCATATCCACCCAGTCTGACTACCAGCAAACTCAAATCAACTCTGTCAGCCAATTTAGCTCTTGGATCTTTTCATCCGTCTCTCTGAGCTCCTTGGACAGTTTGTCCATGTTTTTTTGAAACTCTGAAACCGATACGGTTGAGAGAATTTTTATTTCTGTTTGGGAATATCGGGATATCTTGTCACTGGCGACATTCAGAAAACTTCTCATGATGCCAATCTTCTGCTTGAGACAGTCACGCTTTGCTATGAGATCTGAAAGCGTCGCACCTTGGTACTTAGTCTCATTGTTCGTATGGTTGATGCGGGAAATAAGTTCCTCAAGTCTCACAAAATTTTCGTTGAGCTCTGCGATGAGTGCCAACGGATCTTCCGAAGGCTGTTCACCTTCCTGCACTTGGGCATTGTTTTCCAGTCTTTCTTTAAGTTCCAAAATCCTACGCTGCAAGTCTGCTCTTTCTGACAATGCTAATGCTAACTTCATCTTCGGCCTACTCCTTTTCGGCGAGTCATTTCATAGTTCTGGGTATCGATTAAGTCGCCAAATTATTGTAGAGTACCAAGAGAACGAACCCAAAACAATTGGGAAAACTCCGCATGAGATATAACGACTAGCTCATTTGTGTATCTGGCGTCTGTCTCCTCTTGACAGCGAGTCGCTCACTTCAAACGAGATACTGAGGACTGAGCGAGTGTGCGTCTCGAATGTGACTCATCCCGATTGCGCTGACAGATTCACCGTTTTTGTTTAATTCTCACCAAAGTGTTGAATCGCTCTCGCCATGACTCGGGCACAAGCGGAGATATCCTCAACATAGACATGTTCTTGGGTGGTGTGATTTTCAAAGTACCCAACCGCCACAGGAACCGATTCAATCCCGTATTGGTTAAACCAGTTGGCATCACTACCGCCACCCGATCGCATACAAGTGCAGGGAATGCCTTCGGCTTCAAACCCCACTTTAAGAGCCCGAATCACCACCGAGTCCTCGGCTACCTGGTACGTAGGATAGTTTTTCTCGACTTTCACCTCAACGGTAGCGCCGAACGCTTGCGCCGTATCCGCAAAAACGGTTTTAACTTTTTCAATGTAGGTATCGAGTTCCACTTCGTCCGTGCTACGCGCTTCACCCAACAAGGTGACTCGAGCACACACCACATTTACCACCTTGCCACCTTGGATCACACCAAAGTTACTCGTCATGGTAGGAGACAGTCGCCCTGTCGGCAAATTAACCAGCGCCGTTGCCACAACTTTTATGGCGTCAATACCTTTTTCGGGTTCGTTACCCGCATGCGCGGGAAGCCCATTGATCGTGATCTCAAAGTTCACACCCGAGGGGGCTTGATTCACCACTTTCCCGACCCGACCTGGGCAATCGGGAACAAATCCGATTTTGGCTTTAAAACCCGAATAATCCGCTTCTTTGCTACCGAACAGCCCCGCCTCTTCGCTCACCGTTAAGAGGACCTCCACGTCACCATGGGGTTCCCCTTCAGCTTTCAGACGACGTAGCGTTTCTAAAATAGCACAAAGCCCCGCAACGTCATCTGCAGCCAAAATAGTTTTCCCGTCAGCGCGCAAAACGCCCTCTTTTGCATCGATTTGAGGTCGAATATGGCCGTTATTGGGAACGCGATCCATGTGTGACGAGAGCAATACTGCTGGCAAACGAGAATCACCCTTGAGCACAGCAAAGACATTACCCGTATTGCCTCCAATCTTTTCAAAGACACGATCTTCACTCACCTCAAGACCCAAAGCGAGGAGTTTGTCTTTAAGCCGATCCGCCACCTGCCGCTCGTCGCCTGATTTTGCTGGAAGCGAAACTATTTCAATAAAATCCTTTAATACGCGATCGTCCATTCCGTATCGTCCTTAGTTTGAAGGTATTTGTTTTCTCCTTTCATTTTATGGACTTTAAGAATGTTTTTCTGTAAGGTAGATTAGGTAGTAGGATTCTTGTCTCGACTAGGCTTCATCTTTGGCCGAAAAGAGGTTTGTACATCAAATCCATGCGCCTCAATCTTATCCGTGTTTGACACTTGCACAGGCGTCTCGTGAGTCTGCCTAGCTCGACTTAGAAAACTAACTAGCGCTTGCCAAATGAGATTCGGCTCCAGATATATACCGCAAGTTTGCAAATTCGGGTTGTAAGTACATTGGTAGCAAAAATAGCTTTTTCGTTTCTCAAAATCCTGAACCCGATCCACATAGTCCAACAAAATTATCGGCGTCTTCAGAAAGGTCTCCTTTTCCTGCTTATTCACAAAAAAGCTATCCTCTTCTCCTTTAAAACAGTCCTCCAAAAACAGAGTTAATAACGCTTCTCGATCCAAGAAGAGCATCGCGTAAAGTCGTGCGCCAAACCCATAGTCATGACAAACGTGAGGTTCGAGCAAGGTAAAAGCTGTACCATCTTGAAAAGTTAAAAGCGGTTTATTTTCTTCATATTGCCAAAAATGAAAAAAAGGATTTTGCCGAAGGCCGTCTTTAAGGCATGATAAATCGATCAAATCCAAGTGAGAATATGTTTTTTGACCGGCATTAAATAAATGCACGGTCTTGTCGCCAACGAGAAGAAGCCGATGGCGATAGCCACGCGCGCCACGTCCGCGGTTATGCTCTCCGTGTGGCGCATTACTCCACACGCGCGTTAGTCTGTGATAGACCAATTGATTATCTAAACCATAGGTCGTTACAGCAAAGTCGTAGAAATCTTTAAATGGGCTAATGATCTTCATGGTCGTCCTTTAACGCGATAAAGAAAATCGTGAGGAACATCGCCTCACATGGCTATGCAAAGATTGAGCACTAAGAAAACGCTAAACGGCGAAACAACCGATGGTACGAACCGAATCAAGATTTGGGCTTATCTACCTTTCTCCATCTCAAAGTCTATCACCGCGAATGACGCTCACGAGACCTGTTTCCACTTCACCTGCCGCTCGTCACCAGCTTGAGCAGGTATCGCCACCAACTCGCACAATTCGGCTAAAACTCGATCATTCATGCTTTGTTGTCCTTTCGCTCAACAAGCTGTTGCTAACGATCCAATTTTATGGACTTAACCGTCTTTTTTCTTTAAGGCAAAGTCATTAGTGAACGCAATGCCTTCTCGCTCGTCCACATCTGCCATCGATCAAAATCACCGATTGGAGTTCTTTCTTTATTCATCCTCAGCGGGTACATAAATTTCGGATTTAGCATAGAGTGTAGCCTTACCTGCGAGGATCACTCGATCTTGAGCCATACGGCAATAAAGCACTCCGCCTCGGGCGGAAGCTTGATAGGCGATTAATGACGGCTTTTTCGTTTTTCCAACCCACAATGGGATCACATGACAATGCCCTGACCCACAAACCGGATCTTCGGTGACCTTTAGTACGTCGTATCCTGCCACAAAGGCTCTATTGCTAGACCTTGAAAATCATTTAACCCTTGGCTAAAGAGCGAGACAAGTGTAGAAATCAACAACGATTTTCCAAATCCTCGAGGACGTGAGATAAAAAACTTCCCTGCCTGAGTGGCTAAGGTGCAAATTTGCTCCGTTTTATCCACATAAATGTCGTATAGACCGCAGCTCTGAAAACGAATATGTGCCTCGAGGCAGCTGTGCTAAGGTCATTTGGCCGGAGTAGCGTGTTGGTCGGCAAGCCCATTAACTCAACACATCGTGACGCTGTGAAAGCACGTAGATATGGGCAGGCATCGGCGTTGCCAAACGCCAAACAAACGACATCGGTTTCGAGCCATGGTGCGAAACCTCCGTAACCGCTCCCAAATAGTAATACGCCTGTGCTCGATTGCTCTCATCATTGGTGGCACGACGCACAAAGAGCAATTTCACTCGATCAGAGTCAAGCAACGCCTGCCCTACTCGTCCATGAGGATGGGTCGCGTTGGGTGACTGCCAGTGAAATTGGGTTTCATCAATGGCGTAATCCAAGTAATCAGCGGTCGCTTTATCGCCTTTGTCGACCGTGACAAAGAGCAACATATACGGAAGGCTCCGCTCGCGCTTTTCGTCCATAATCTCACCCGCACTCACACCGGATTGCACATCAGGCATTTGAGTGAACGTCCATCGCCCTAACGTAGCCATGATCTGTGCACGTGTGTAGCGTCCATAGAGCTGCAAAGGCGTTAGGTCTTTAAGCGCTGACGTATCCTCGTGTGGCGCATCACTCATGCGATCCCGGATAAGGGGCAACACCTCCCGCAACTCCTCTTGCACATCCGGGGCTTTTTGAAATTCAGCCATCATGACGTCTAGCGACGTCACCGAGCCAATCTTTTCGAAGTAATCGAAATACAGCATCATCAAGTAGCCCACCTCTCGTGAAGTGAGTCTCGTGATGCTGAGATCAAAGCTTTGCTTCACCACATCAATCAGGAAATCGATATACGCCCGATCGTCCATCTGAAGCCAACGGTTATAGATCATCTTGCGAATCCGCTGATTCACCGCTTCTTCAAGTTCGGGTTTTTCTTGACGTCGACTCTCAAACTTCGATTTCAACGCCCGCCAGGTCGTTTTCTTGTAGAGCTGCTCAAGGGTGATGCCCTGGTCGAACAAAAATTCGCTTAAACTCGGCAGTGTTTCGTAATCCAGCAACAACCGCGCAGGTTTCACCGTGCGTGAAAGGTACTGCATATGGTCACGGATGTTGGCTAATACTGTCTCACGCGCCTTCTCTTCGAGAAAAATCTGGCAGTCTTTGGGCAGAGGCATGGCATTTGAGAAAATGGCATTGGCCACGTTGGATGAAAGCCCCATCGCCTCCCCATCAAAAAGCGCTCCGAACCGAATGGTCCAATCAAATTCGGGGCGCGTACGGGAAATAAAATCCAATACCGTCAGACGCACCTTGTCTTTTGCTCGACGTAACCCACGTCCTAACTGTTGCAAAAAGACCGTCAGACTTTGCGTGGGACGCAAAAAGAGCACGGTGTCCACATCCGGAATGTCCACGCCTTCGTTGAAAATGTCCACGACAAAGAGGCAACACAGCTGTCCAGCCTTAAACTGCCGTTTGATCTCGTCTCGTTCTGCGCGCGTGTTGTCAGACGTGAGCACATCCACGCGATAATAGGGCTTAAACGCCTCGGCCATGGCTTTTGCGTGCGCCTTATCCACACAGAAAGCAAGGGTTTTAGCCTCGTCAAAACGGGGTACTTTGTCACGCACCGCACCTAATACTCGTGCAGTGCGTTCAGCGCTTTTGATGAACGCCGCCGAGAGCTCACTCTCGACGTAGCGCCCATCTCGCCAGGCCGTCTTGGTTAAGTCCACCACATCGGGCAAGCCATAATAGGTAAACGGCACCAACATGCCATCGTTGATCGCCTTATTGAGCCGAATTTCCGCAGCAAATCGATCATCAAAATGCTGCTTAATGTCGTATTTATCCAGGCGCTCTGGCGTAGCCGTTAGGCCCACCAAGACTTTGGGACGAAAGAACGAGAAGACCTTGAGATAGCCTTGCGCGCCCATATGATGCGCTTCATCCAAAACGATATAGTCAAAGGTCTCAGGCCCAAAAGGCAACACGCTACCCGTTTCCAGGTGATCTCGTAGGCGAGACTGTAGCGTCGCCACCGACGCAAACACGGCCTTATACTGTTGCGGTTCTATGCCATTAAACCACATTTCCCCAAAGTTTTCATCACTCAACACCCGTTGGAACGTTTCAAGCGCCTGCCGGATAATCTCTTCACGGTGCACGACAAAAAGAAACGTCGCCTCGGGGTGTTGCTCACGATAACGCTTGAAGTCGTTCGCGACCATCACCGTTTTGCCTGTGCCGGTTGCTGCCACCACAAGGTTTCGCATCGAGCGGTGGACCGTTCGCTGTTCGTCTATCTTCTTGAGCACTTCTTCTTGATAATCAAAAAGCTCAAAAGGCGCTGCAGGCAGGCCATCAGTATTGGCGCTTTCATCGTGCGCAGCATCATAAGCCGGGCGTTTAAGAGCGAGTTGCAAACGGCTTTGATCCGCCTCTGACCTTGGATCGTAGGGCTCAAAGAGTTGGCTATCGTTCCAGTACTCATCAAACTCTGCAAAGCACGACTGCACCAGTTGAGGCACCTCGGCCATACTCGCCTTCACGTTCCACTCCAGTCCCGTGTCCATCGCCACCGACGAAAGGTTGGAGGAACCCACGTAGACCGTATGCGAGCCTGTGTTGCGATAAAAGAGATAAGCCTTGGCGTGAAGACGCGTGGCGTTTTCGTTGTAGGAAATACGGACTTCGGTGTTGGGAAGACGTGCGATACGGTTGATCGCTTGAAAGTCACTCACGGCCATGTACGTGGTGGTGAGCAGTCGAAAGGGCGTTCCGCGTTGCGTCGCTTCTTGTAGGCTCGCCCAGAGCGGTTCCACGCCCGACTGTCGGACAAAGCTCACCAACCAGTCGATCCGATCGGCCGAGAGAATCTCACGCGCGAGTTCACTCGCGAGACTCGGTCCGCGCGTGCTTCCACTAAAAAGATGACTTCCCGCCAAACCGGTGGTGGGTATGAGCCGATCAACGCTTTGACTGTACAAGCCTTGGGCGGTACTACTATGATCCAACACCGCCGTTAAGACGCGCGCTTCGACGTCCAAAAGGTCGTTTTGCCCAGTGGGCAAGGCTTGCGGGAGTTGGGTAATGATCTCATTGACCAGCCTCACCGCTTCAGCCACATCAGGGTGCGTTTTAAGGTGCTCAGCGAGGCGTTTTTCGAGAAGCCCAGCCACATACACCGCCAGTCGGTGCGCTGCCTCATCCACCTCGAGTGGGCGATCGAGATAAGTGTATTGGTTTGTGGTATCCGCTTGGATTTTTTGCCGAAACAAGGCAGTGAGAAGTTTTTCGTACAAACCGACCATGGCTATGCTGTATGACGCGCGAACAAAAAGAACAATGGGCTTTAAGCAGTGTTGAACGCTCCAACACCTCAGCCTCGCAGCTTAGCAGCTCAAACCGGGCCCCGTCCAGACAACGGCGGAAATTGACAAAAATGGCCGGGAAAACCCGTAGAACGTGTTTTCTTCGGCCTTTGCTTGTTAAGTACAAAAAGCCCTTATCACATGGCTTCACTCACACCCTCACCCAACAATAGGCATCGGCAACACATAAAAGAGCACCGAGAAAAACTGCAGCACCGTACCCGCTAACACAAACACGTGCCAAATCGCATGATTAAAGGGAATCTTCTCCCAGAGGTAGAAAATCACACCCACAGAGTAGGCGAGTCCACCCGAGACTAAGAGCCAGAGGCCTGCTGTGGGTAAAATAGCAACCAAAGGCTTCATCACAAAGACCACACACCATCCAAGGAGCAGGTAGAGCACACAGTTGAGCCAATCAGCGCGCTTCATCAAAAGGGGTTGAAAAATCATCCCAAAAAGCGCGATGCTCCAGACAATCGCGCACAGGGTCCAACCCACAGGGCCGTGTAAGCTCACCAAACAAAACGGCGTATACGATCCGGCAATCATGAGGTAAATGGCCCCATGATCAAAGACCTGCAAAATCCCCTTCAACCGACCTTTTGGCACGGCATGATAGAGCGTCGAAGCGGTATAGAGGATGATCATGGCGCTCCCAAATATGCTCGCACTCACCACACTGCTCACGGCACCAGAGCGAGTCGCTGCGTACCAAATCATCACCACCAATGCGGCAATGCTCATCAGCGCCCCAATCCCATGGGTCACCGCATTGGCCACCTCTTCGGCAAAACTGTAGGCGGTCACCGATGCTACACGTTGTTGAGACATCCTTTCTCCTCTCCCAAAAACACAACACTCAAACATGGAGCATTGCTCAAAGCTCAATCATGCACTTTATTGAGCGCACCAAACACGCCCAAAAAGGCCACATTGTATCTTTTTGTGACCGTGGAGAGGCATGGGGCGGCGCTGAGTAGCACCATGGCAAACGTGAAAACAAAGACAAAAGGGCAGAGAGCTTTCAACAAAATCACAAAAAATCATAACAAGAGGCCTCCACCTCCACCCCGTTGGGGAAAAGAAGGAAGCCTTTTTAGAGGAGAACCTTAATGTGGTTTAGTGCTTCACGGCTTTCGTGATAGCGTCCGCAGCCACACGACCCGAGGTAAGCGCCCAACCGACGTTAGCACCCGCGGGGGAGTCGTCTCCCATCACACCGCCCACGAGTTCACCGGCCGCATAAAGACCGGGGATGACCTTACCGTCGGTCTTGATGACGTTTAAGTTATCATCCGTCATCAACCCACCCATCGTGGTCGCAAAGCGGGGTTTCTGTTCCACAATGTAGTAAGGACCTTGCGCTGAGATTGCCGCCTTCATGTACTGCACGGGACGCGCAAAGTCATCGTCTTTCTGTGCCTTCACAAACGCGTTATAGCGCGCCACCGTGGCTTTGAGGTTGTCGGCATTGATGCCCGCCAATTTGGCCACGCCTTCAATGGTGTCCGCTTTCACAAAGAGGGGTTTCGTCTTGCCGTTAGCAGCCAAATACTTGTCCGCATCTTCATGCGAAACGCCCGTTTCAGGCAAACGTTTATAGAACCCGTCCCAAGACTTCTGGTCCATGAACACATAGGCCATGTGATTGGGCGTTTCCATCATCGGGTCGAGAATGTGACGGTTCGAAGCTTTTTCGTTCACAAAGCGTTTGCCGTTCACATCCACCAAAATACCCGCTTGGTCAAACGCACCGACGTTGGCGTAAATCGTGGACTTGGCTATCCCCGGCGCCACTTCGATGCCGTTAGGATAGCGTTTCCCATACTGCATCAACTGCGTCTTGGCTCCTAAGCCCATGGCCATCTTATGACCGTCACCCGTGGACGACACGGGGCCATAGTAGAGCGCCGACTTCACGGGCTCAGAGAGCATGTCTTTGTTGTTACCAAAGCCACCCGTAGTGAGCAACGTCGCCTTGGCTTTAATCGTGTACTTCACCCCGTTGTCGTCCGTGGCTTCCACGCCAATGACGCGACCCTTGGCATCTGTCAAGAGCTTATTGACGCGCGTGTTGTAAAAGACTTGCGCGCCGTTTTTGGCAATCACTTCACGTAAGTGCTGCGCCATGGTCTTCGCGCCACCTTCAAATTCGAGCGCGCGACGGTGTGAGTATTCCGCAAGGTATGGCAAATCGTTCGCGACAAACTTCACTCCCACCTGATCGTGCAACCAGTCAATCGTGGCGCCCACATTGTGCGCATAAAGCGAAATCTTGGCAGGATCGTTCAAGTTGTGCCCATTTGCTTTGAAGTCCGCAATCATCGATTCGGGCGAATCGTCCTTCACGCCAAACGCCTTTTGCAATTTCGAGCCTTGGGCCACGACTTGCCCACCCGAAATCGCCGCTGCACCCCCAATGTAGGGCATCTTTTCAACCAAGATGACGTTCAGGCCGTTCATCCGACCGCGAATCGTGGCGGACATCCCGGAGCCACCACCGCCCACCACAACCATGTCGGTCGTGAGCGTTTTTTCACCACCGGCCTTCTTCACGACCAAAGGAACGAGTTTCGTGGGATCCGCACCGGCTTGCTTCACCGCATCCGCCACCGCCGTGCGCAAAGCGGTGGAGGTGATCGTGGCACCCGCCACCCCATCCACATTGGGCGACTGGCGTTCCACCATGCGACCTGAAAGCACTTCAACCGCTTTGGAGCCAATACCCATCGTTTCCGACTGTTTGACCACCTTAATGTCGGTGATTTTGTCAGCACTAAAGGTCACTTCGACCGTCACATCACCGTGAATACCTTGCGCTGTTGCAGTGTAGGTACCGGCTTTGAACGTGGCCGCACTCACCATGGTGCTCGCCGCGGAAAAACCCGCCAAAATGGCGCAAGCTAAAACTTTTTTCTGGATGGACATCATTGCCTTCCTCATTAAAACTTTAGGGAAAAACCGTGTCTCCTTCCAAAGGGCGCCCTTGGAGCAACTCGCTTTGGATCGGATTCTCTCAAAGAGCTATTCTATTAAGACTTAATTTTTCGCAATACCTCCCGCGGATGGTAATCCGATGACCTAGACCGCATAAGATGATAAATCTTTTGTGGGTCGTGACAGTCAAAACGCAGGAAAAATAGAAAAATCTCTTTCTGGCAGCCGTTTTCGTTTGATCTATGTTGAAAACACTATAAATACGACCTAGTTCTTTAGATGTGCTCTATCTTCTTTCGGTAAACAATCCTATACTTATCGCATTACGACCATCAGGCAAGACTTATCGCACGCTGACAGCCGATTCGCCTTTGACGCGTTTTTTGTCAAAGGCACCTCTACGCTCAACGTTGCCCTCAGCCGACCTCCTTGGCCAAACTAGAAAAAAAATCTAAAGCGATGGATTCGGTGCTCCATCGCCAGCCCTTTCCATTAACTCAACAAAATACCTTATTCCAGGAGATTCTTTATGTCGACTTGGACTCTATGGTTTGCCGTTCTTGTGGTGATCGGCACAGTCTATGCCCTCATTAAACGCTACGAAACGCGTCTCGTCCTCTTGTCAGCAGGCTTCTTAATGGCCATTGTTTCCATGAAACCGATGATGGCCTTTAAGCAGTTTGATGCTTCGATGACCAAAGGCAGTTTGATCATCGCCATTTGCTCGGCGTTGGGCTTTGCAGCGGTGATCTCGCTTACCAAATGCGACGTGCACTTGGTGCAACTCTTGATGCGCCCCTTAAAGCGCTTAGGCCTCCTGTTGCTCCCGGCTTGCATGGTGGTGACAAGCATCATCTCCACCGCCATTCCCTCCATGGCGGGGCTTTCTGCTGCGGTCGCTCCGACCATGATTCCGATTTTGGTGCGCTCGGGCTTTCACCCTGCCCTTGCTGCCGCGTCCGTGGGCGCCTGTATGATGCCCGCGTACTTAAACCCTGGCGTTTCGCACAACCCCTTTATTGCTAAACTCGCCAACATGGAAGTGATGCAATTTATTGGCGCACACTGGACCACCACCATCACGATGGGTGTGGTGAGTATTCTCTGCGTGACCCTCACTTGCCTTTTCTTCAAAGACTATAAGAAAGAAGGTTTTGCGAGCGAAGGCGTGGTTCAAACGCAAGAGCCTGAAGATTTCCGCCCGAACGTTTTCTACGCGATTGCCCCATTGGTTCCAGTCGTGCTGTTGGTTGCGGTCTCCGTTTGGGCCCCGCAGTTGAAGATGTCGGTTTCCACCGCCATGTTGATCGGTACGGTCTACGCCTTAGCCGTGACGCGCACGAGCCCTGAAGCTGCCACGAAGAAATTCTTCGAAGGCATGGGTAAGGGCTATGCCAACATCTTGGGTATCATCATCGCCGCTGGCGTGTTCGCCGCTGGCTTGCGTGCCTCTGGCCTCATTGACGTCTTTGTCAACTACCTCACGCACGCCAATGAAGTTGCCAAGATAGGGGGTAGCTTTGGGCCTTTCATCCTCGCTGTCTTGACGGGATCGGGTGACGCAGCGGCCTTTGCCTTTAACGAAGCCGTGACGCCTCACGCACCGCAATTTGGCATGACTATTGACGGTTTGGGTTACCTTGCCATGATGGCCGCGGGTATTGGCCGTCAGGCTTCGCCCTTGGCCGGTGGTATCATTTTGGTATCCGGCATTGCCGGCGTCTCCCCGGTGCAAGTAGCCAAACGTACGGCGCCTGCCGCCGTGGTGATGTTGCTCACACTGTACTTCATTATTTAACGATGACACATGACCACGTTTGACGTGGTCCACGCATCACAAAGGCCGAGACACGATCCTCGGCCTTTTTTGCGCGTTCACTAACAACGTTGTCACAAGGAATAACCATGAAAACGGTTCGATTGTTGTATCCCGAATACGCCTCGGGTGGTCTGCCCACCTACTATCTTGGTGCGAAACTACTCGAGCAAATCGTCCCGACCAATCCCGATCAAAAGACGCTTCAAGTAGCGGTCACTCCACCGTCTGACGCACACCATACGCTGGAAGATGGGATTCAGGATAAAGCCAAAGTGGTGAGCGAAATTACCGACGCGCAACGCCAATTGCAAGTTGAGAATCCAGAGCGCGTCATCACATTGGGTGGCAACTGCATGGTGTCCTTTGCACCCTTTGATTATCTTCACGGAAAATACCCCGACATGGGGCTTCTTTGGATCAACGCCCATCCCGACGTCTCTACACCGGCGAACGGCTACCCGTGTGCTCATGCCATGGTACTGGGGAGCTTGCTTGGTGACGGTGCCAAGGCAATTTCCGCTTTGAGACAAAACCCTCCGTTTGCGCCAGAGCGTTTGATGTACGTGGGACTACAAGATCTCCACGACTACCAAAAAGCCTACTTGGATCAAAAAGGTGTGCACTACGAGGTGAATGCGGATTGGTCAACGCGCCTAGAGTCCATCCAAGCGTTTGTTTCGCAATTTAAACACCTCGTGGTGCATTTTGATATCGACGTACTCGATGAGCACTATTTCCACGACACCTACTTTGCCAATCCTGATTTAGTGGGTGACGGCGCGCATGGTGGCCGGATGCGCCTGGAGACGCTGGCTAAGATTTTGGCTACCGTTGAGGCCAACACCAAGGTAGTCGACTTCACCATCGCAGAATACTTACCACATGACGCTTATCGGCTGCATCAACTCTTTAGCCACTTGACCGTATTTCGTGACTAATCGTCCTTATCCTTATATCGCAAACGAAGTCCCCCAGTGAGCGAACCAACTGAGGGACTTCCGGCGCTATGCTATCAATCGTCCGTCCACACCTTACGTCAGAGCGAGTGCCGCTGTAATGAGAGCAGCTACGGCCATACCCACAATGTGATTGGGACGCTGGATCGCCTCGGAAGTCACCGCCCTTCATCGTGTCTTGGTAGTGCAACTCTACCGAGTCACCCGTGATGCCCTATTTCTTTTGCACCCAGTTGTTCGCGACCGCCATCTCAGCGCCTGAAATAAGCGAGTTGCCACCCACCGAGGGCATTTTCTCCAGCATCACCACGTTGGCGCCCGCGTCCTTAGCGGTGATCGCGGCCGAGAAACCCGCACCGCCCGCACCAATCACAATCACGACATAGACAGGTTTTTCTGGGATGACAGTGTTGGAAGACGCTATAGCGACGCGTTTATCACTCAAAGTCACCTTCGCCTTTTTCACAGCTTCTTCCACGGCGCGCTTGAAGCCTTCGGACGAGAGCGTGGCGCCTGCAATACTATCGATCTGAGTGGTGTTATTCGCAATAATGGCTGACTTTAAGTCGGTGAAAACCATTTCCGTCAAAATGGCATTTTCATTCGATTTCACCACGTCGATCTGGGAGATGTGGCCTTTGTCGAACGTAACCTGCTACACAATATCACCATGCTTACCAACGCCCGATCCGGTGGTGGTGATGGGTTGAGCCAAAACACTGGTCATGACAAGTGCAAGCTCACTGACCGCAAATTGCGAAAGTTTCATAACTACCTCTGACGGTTGGTCCAAAAGAACTAGTTACATCTCCCTCATTCAGTATAGGCATCTCACCATTAATAGACAACGCCCCATCAACGCACCGCCGAGCACAAGCGTATCGCGTCTTTGTTGAGCTCTACAAAAGCCAATAGCGCCTATGGTTAAACCAGAGACGCTATTGAAAAATGAGATTTGCTGGGACTTCCCACTCGTGGGCTCGTCTGAGCTTACGGCACCTTAATCCCATCAAACTGATGGCATTGATCGCACAAAAAGGCCGGCGCGCGGTGTCCGTGATGGCACTCTCCACAATCGGGATTTTCGATATGGGAATCGTGCGGATTCACGTCCAAATTCTCGGTTAATTTGGCTAATTTATCGTAATCACCATGGCACGACTTGCACTGACTGCTCGGCACGGCTTTGGGAGGCATGGTGGTGTGGCAGGATTCACACTTGAGCCCACGCGCCACATGGCGGTCGGCCAAAAAGTGATCGGCAGCCATGGCTTGCGTGGCACACAACACGCCCATTAAGAGGGTCGCAAACAGGGTTTTTGAGATCGTCATTTTCTTTTTCTCTCACAGCTGGGGTCGCGCCCAAGTCGAGTCATGGCCCTTTGGTAGCCACCGGCTCAACTTGGACGAGAGGAGACAAACGATTAAGCCCAAGGCTTTTCCGCGGCGACATTGCGTCCCGCTATACGCCCAAACACACAGGCTTCGGAGTTATTCGTCGCACCCTGGTAAATGTGACCCCACATCGAACCTAATTCACCGGCGGAGTAAAGACGCGCGATCGGTTCATTAAAGGGATTCACGACCTGCGCCTTGACGTTGCGACGCGGACCACCTTGCGTATTGAGAAGCGTCGGATAGAGCTTCGCGGCATAGTACGGACCGTCACCCAACGGGGCGGAAATAATCGGTGCCTCACGACCTTCAAAGCCCAATTTACCCTTCTTTTCCAGGGGACGACCAAAGTCTTTGTCCGCCCCAGCCTTGATCTGCTCATTCCAGCGCTTAACGGTTTCGACCAGATTTTCAGCAGGCACCCCAATCTTCTTGGCCAAATCTTCGAGCGTTCCCGCCTTCACGATGACGCCATTTTCAATTTCAGCGCTGTTGTCACGGCTCCATTGATAGTTTTCACGGTTGAGCGCGTAGCCTGATGTTGCCCCACCAATGATGGGACCACGCTGACGAGCCGCTTCGTCAAAGACCACGAAGCAAGGAATGCGCGGATAGCGGTGCTTGATCGGATCGAGCACGTTCACGCCATAGATGCAGGTGTGGTTGTCCATCTTTTCATTGGCAAAGCGCTTGCCGTCTTGATCCACATAGACATAAGACGGGGCGAGCATGTTAATTTGCAACGCGGCTTTGAGGCCAGGGACCACCAATCCTAAGGGGCAAGAGAGCGCATTCATGTGCCACAAATCGGCACCCACGGCCTGTGCCATGCGTACACCGTCACCCGTATTGCCGGGATGACCCAGACGATGGAAGTCTTTACCCATGGTGTGGTTCGCGAGCATCGCATCATCCCACTCGAAACCGCCCGTGGTGAGCACCACCCCGCGGCGAGCCTTCACGACCTTTTTCACGCCATCAATGTCCATCCACACACCGAGCACTTCGCTGTTTTCGGTGATCAACTGCAACGCCCGAGCCTTATAGACCACGGGCACTTTGCGGGTTTCTTCCACGGCATAGCGGTAATTGGCAAAAAGCACGTCACCGCCACGGAGTTTGGAGCCTTTGGGCGAGCGGAAACGCCACTTATCGATGGCATCCGCTTCAGGAATATTTTGAAAGCCCGCGTGACCATAAATGTAGAGCTTCTGATCAGGACGCAAAGCCATCAAGAAGTCCTTGGAGTGCATCGCTTCTTTCACGAACACCTTGAGCTGCTCTTCGTCTTTCACCGAATTGGCAAAGTCGTACGTCTTGGCTAAGTAGGCCAAGGCGCGCTCTTCGTTATTTGGGATCATCATGCCACCCGAGGAGAGCGCCGTATTGCCACCGCCCTCTTCGCACTTTTCAAAAATCATTACTTTGGCGCCAGCATCGTGAGCCGTGATGGCTGCACAAGCACCCGCTCCACCGTAGCCAATGATGGCCACATCGGTCGTGATATCCCACTTCTTCGGCAACACAGCCTTCTTCGCTTCAGCAGCCACCAAGGGGGCAGCCACCATCGTGGTCAAAGCCCCTTTCAAAAAATCGCGCTTGGACATACTCATGGTTCGTCTCCAATATCGAATGCATTTAGAAAAACCAACGTGGCGGTGTTTGATCAGCTTCTTGGTCTGTGTCGTCATTGTCCAAGTTGTCGATCACCGCTTCGTTGAAAAGCATTCTAGGAAACGACACTACGTACGTAGTTTGCGTTTCGAAAAGGTTTGTTCAGAAAATCGAAGCTATGTCGATGAAGCTCGTTCAGGCAACATATGCATCAGGGAACTCAACTCCGCCACGGTTTTAATCCCGAGTTTTCGAAAGGCGTTCGCGCGATGCGCTTCGACCGTGCGCACCGAAAGCCCCAAGCGTTCCGCAACATCACGATTACGCTGTCCTTTTGCGATGAGCGTCAGGAGCTGCGCTTCGCGTTCCGTGAGTTCACACCAACGCTTTTGGGCTTCATAGGGATCTTGATCGAGCTGTGCAAAACCTTCCATACTACGCGCCACCGCCCGGCTCACGGCTTCCACAAGTCGGGCATTGTCACCGGTTTTTTGCAAAAACTCCACAGCACCTTGTTTGATCGTCGAAACGGCCATGTCGATGTCGCCGTGCCCCGTTAAGAAAATAATCGGGAGGTTGTAGCCCCGCTCGTTCATCACGTGCTGAAGCTCGAGCCCCGTCATCCCTGGCATACGCACATCGAGCACCAAGCAGCCTCTCACCGACGGCGCGTCGTTCGTTAAAAACGTCTGGGCACTCTCATAGACTTGCACGGTCCAACCTTCGCTTTCAAGCAAAAAAGCCAAACCTTCGGTTAACGCTGCGTCATCATCCACGATTCGCACCACCGGTCTTCCCGTCATGGTCTCTCCTTTGTTGTCACCAACCGTATTTCACAGATCAAACCACCCATCTCAGGACGATGAAATTGAAGCCGTCCCCCCAAGTCTTCCGTGACACTGCGCACAATCGACAACCCGAGGCCTAATCCCGCGTCCTTGGTGGTGGGCATGGAAGACTGGGTGATATTGTCCCACGTGGCCTCGTCCAAGATTCTGCCCGAATTGGCAACGGTGATGATCGCGTGGCCTGGCTCTTCACGAACGGTAAGTTGGATCACCGCTTGTTTATTGGGTGTCTCAAGCGCTGCCGCAACCGCGTTCTTAAGCACATTTTGCACCATCAATTCAATTTCCAGAGCGCTTGCTTCAACCCATAGCGGTTCATCAGGAAAAACCGTTTCCCAGCGCAACGTGACATCGCGTTGCGTTTTGGTCATGTCGGAGAGTACCGCTTTGGTGAGCGCTACCACGTCTTGTGGGGAGCGCTCGCGATTGCCTCTCGCGTAAAGCCGCACTTGATCCACAATGGCCGAGGCGCGTTGCGTTTGCGCAGCCATCTTCTCGAGCGACGCCACGGTGACCTCGCTTGAGGCCGTACCGTTTTCAAAGCGTCGCAACAACCCATAGCAATACATGGAGATGGTCGCGAGAGGCTGACGCAATTCATGAGCAATCATCGAGGACATTTGCCCCACAATGCCAATGCGTTGCAAGCGGGCAAAGCGCGCTTGTGCCAACTCCGCTTCTGCTTGTTGCGCTTTTTCACGTACGAGTGCGTTTTGCAATTCGGCCGTGCGTTTACGCACCAGACCACTCACAGTAGCCCCATGCCAAGCTAGCCCCACGATAATGATCAGAATGGGAAGCAAATAGGCCCAATACGTTTTAATAAAACGCGTGAAGCTAAAGTGTCGCAAATACTCGTAGGGTCCGATTTTTAAGTCCCAAAAAAGCTGATCAACCGGACGAAAATCGGTGGCGACACTCCAGTGAAGCTCATGCTCGATGGACGGCATGGTGAGCAGAATGGCCGCAATGCGACGACTCACCTCCGGGTTGGTCGAAGGCAACGTCGAGACGGTCCAGTTGGGATAGAGGTCGGTGGAGCGTGCGCAATGAATCAAACCATCGGGTCGGCGTGGATTCACGATTTTAAACTGCTGGGGATCAACACCCATGTCTTCCAAAAAGCAGGCTCGTACAATGCCAACGTCCACGTGTCCCGCTTCAACAGCTTCGAGAATCGCCGGCGCGCGATGCCCGTAAAACTGCACTTGACCAAAGAAATGCTCGGGATTGTAGCCGTTCTTAAAGATTTCTTCGGCTGCGATTTGCCAACCGGAAAACGCGTATTCATGCATGGCCGCCACGGTTTTGCCACGCATATCTTCAAGCGTATTGAGGTCGTCGCGCGACTTTCTCGTGAAAAAAAGCGATCCGTCCGCATAGTTGGGATTGGGCGCACGAGCCGAGCTGATGGTCGCCAGGTCGCGAATGTTGGTGCCCGCAAGCGCCAAGCGCCGATAGGTACCCGCCGAGGAAATCACAATATCGAGTTTGCCGTCCTTGACAGCGTCTTGTAAGGTCGCGACGCTAAAGACCGTGATCTCCAATCGGTACCTGGGTTGCACCGCTCGTGCTAATTCACGCAAGGTCACCGGAATGAGTGACTCGTTAATGGAGCGCTCGGCAAATTCGCTCACACCCACGCGAATCACCTGAGATGCTTCAAGGGCGTCTTTATCTTCTTCTGCCACGCTCTGAGCCATCAGACTCTGAGAGAAGCCTCCAAGAAAAAGGGACCATACTGCAACTAACCATGGCCACCAGTGTTTCTTAATGTTCAACAACGTGCACTCCTCTCCCAAGAGGACATACTCGTGGCAAGCTGCCTTCTCTTGAGTGTTTCATTGCATTCTCCTCTTTTTCCCAATAGGCCGTCAATGACGACAGCAAATCCCATTGCCACTCTTTAGCTCTCCCTTTTTTAGCTATCCACGCCAACCTAGCCAATAAATTAGCTCTTCCCCATATGAAGTTACCCCATTAAACCTCTAATTTTTTCTCGAGCGACAACATAAACTCTCTGTGCCACGATCCACTTTTTCGTATCCTTAATCCTCGGCTTAACTAGCCTAGACCGATAGGGTTAATGGCTCTACTGTAAGTCTTTTTATCGGGTTTACCCTGATACTCAAGTATCACGGTGCTCCGGCTTTATACCGCCGTGGAGCGCACCCGCATAGACTTTTTAACATGCTCCGACTATAGCGCTTTTTCTATGGCACGATTTGATAAGTATTTGGCACATACAAGCAATATCTCAACGTGGGTTTTAGCGACACTAGACACTAACCCATCAAACAGCATACGAGGAAGGCAGATCATGACCGATATTGCTGAACTGAAAAGACGCTGTGCCAACAGCTACTTGAGCAATGACGACCTCTTGCCGACACGACAAACGTGGAATTGGTACAACATCTTTGCCTTTTGGATGTCGGATGTGCATAGTGCAGGTGGCTACGTGTTTGCGGGCACCTTGTTTTCTCTGGGTTTGAGCGGTTGGCAAGTGTTTGTGTCTTTGATTGTCGGAATTTTGATTGTCCAAGTCCTCGCCAACACCATCGGGCGTGCAAGTCAGCGCTACGCCGTGCCGTTTCCCGTGATCTCCCGGATGACCTTTGGAGTGATTGGCTCCAACCTCTCTTCGCTCACTCGTGGCATCATCGCCATTGTCTGGTACGGTATTCAAACCTATTTAGCGAGCACAGCGTTACTCGTCACGCTCCTTTACTTTTTCCCGTCCTTAGAGGCCTATACCACCGACAGCCTCTTGGGGCTCTCGACGTTGGGTTGGTGGTGCTTTGTGGCGATGTGGTTTTTCCAAACCGCCCTCTTTTTGATGAAGATGGACGTCATCAAGAAGTTTATTGATTGGGCAGGTCCAGCGGTGTACGTCGTTATGCTCGTGCTGATGATCTACATCATCTACGAAGCAGGCTGGTCCAATATCTCGTTTTCTCTTCACGACAAAGAGCTCACCGCGGGCGAGAGCTTCTGGAACATCATCGTTGGCATCTCACTCATTGTCTCGTACTTCGCGGGTCCCACGCTCAATTACGGTGACTTCTCGCAGTTTTGCCGATCCGAAGCCGATATGCGGCGCGGAAACTTCTGGGGCTTACCCATCAACTTTGTCTTTTTCTCCTCCATTGCCGTAATCACCATTTCGGGCACGCCGGCCGTCTTTGGACGCATGTTGATCGATCCGATTCATGTGATGGGGTATTTGGACACGCCCATGGTGGTACTCTTGATGGGCTTCACACTCTTGGTGGCGACGATTGGCGTCAATATCGTGGCAAACTTCGTCTCAGCGGCGTTCGATATCTCTAACGTTTTTCCCAAACACATTACATGGCGCCGCGGTGGCCTCATTGCGGCCCTTGCCTCCGTGATGATCTTGCCGTGGAACCTCTTTAATTCTCCCGAAACCATCCACTACACCATCGACGTATTAGCGGGACTCTTGGGCCCTCTGTACGGCGTGATCATCGTGGATTATTACTTGGTGAAAAAGCAGACGATTGATGTCATCTCGCTCTATGATCCTACCCCGCAAGGGAAATATTGGTACACCAAAGGCGTGCACTTAAGTGCTGTCTGCGCCGTGCTCTTTGGAGGCCTTATCAGCACCATCGCCTTTTTATCACCCGAGGCCTTTGGTATCTCTAACTTCTCCTTCTTCATCGGCCTCACGGCTGCGTCACTCGCTTACCTGTTGATTCAACGTCAGAGCATCATGGCGCACTGATATCAACTTCATTGATAAGCGCTGCTTAAGTATAAAATCCGCCGAATGTTAAACGGGCTGACTCCTCGAATCAGCCCGTTTCTCTATCGACAGCATGATTATTGGAGATGATTTTTGACCTTACATTCTTTAATGGCCAGTGCCATCTTCTCTGGGTCCGTCATCAGGATCGGGTTCACCAAGTGCTGCGCTTCGTCCTCACTCAAGAGCCCCATCTCCACAACGGCTTCTTTGACGTTGCAGTGGTGTTCTTCGCAATAGTGCGCCACACGAACCCCTTCAGGGTACCCGTAAAGTGACGCCACCAAGGTCGAGAGCGCAATCGACTCATCGGCTTCTTCTTGGCAACGCGCGAGGTTAGCCGTAATACCTTCAACGCAATGCTCTCTAAAGATCGCGATAGATTCACCCACGAGCTGCAGATTTTCAAAGAGGCACTTGTAGAAAGTGGCGTCCCACACGTTCAGATCGAGCTCCCCTTCGTCCACGGCCATGGTGATCGCGACATCATTGCCACAAACCTGATGTGCAATTTGAATCATCATTTCTGGCACGGTTGGGTTAATTTTCCCTGGCATGATTGACGAGCCAGGCGATAGCGCAGGCAGGTTGATTTCGCCCCAACCCGCGCGAGGACCTGAACTCATCAAGCGCAAATCCTTGCTGATTTTCGAGAGCGTCACCGCCACGCTCTTCACCACGTGCGAGACCGTAAGCATAAAGTCCGGGTTTTGAAAGCCATCAAACAAATTATCAAGTGGTTTGACATCTTCGCCAACAATGGTCGAAATGTGCTTATAGAACGCCTCCTTATAGCCTTGGACCGCGCCCAAGCCAGTACCAACAGCATTACCGCCCATAATGAGTTCAAAGCAACCCGGGCGCACGGCTTCAAGCTGGGCAATCAGGCGACGCGTGACGCTCGCAAAGCCTGAAAATTCTTGACCTAACGTCACCGGCAAGGCGTCTTGCCAGCAGGTACGACCGACTTTCACGACATCAGCAAATTCACGTTCCTTTTTCTCAAAGACAGCCGCCAACGTTTTTAATTCCACCACAATCTTGTCAAGACGCGGGGCAATAGCCAGGTGCGTGGCGGAGGGAATCGTATCGTTGGTGGACTGCGCCATGTTGACGTGGGTGTTGGGGTGAACGCGGTCCTGCCCTTTGTGACCCGTTAAGATTTCGTTAGCGAGGTTACCCAACACTTCGTTGACGTTCATGTTCACACACGTGTAACCACCGCCCTGCCACATGTCGAGAGGGAACTCCGCTTCGTAGCCACCGGCGAGCACTTTATCAGCGGCCTCTTCAATTGCCTTGGCGATCGTTGGATCGAGCGCACCCACCTCAGCGTTAGCCAACGCACACGCCTTTTTGATCTTAAAGAGCGCTTTGTGCATATCCGGGTAGCTAATCACCGGCATACCAGCGACGCCAGAGACTTTCATCATGCGTGTCGTCTGAATGCCGTAGTAATGCTTGTCGTCAATTTCCATCGAACCTAGACAGTCTTTTTCAATTCGGGTCGTCATTGATTTCTCCATAAGCGATAACGAGATCAGTAGATCACTGATTGGTGGAACTCATTGTGTTCATGACCCATCAAAAAAGCGATGAGAAAAAGCTTAAAATAAAAAGATTTTAAGTTTTAGTTAACGAACACCACCATGCTCAAACTCGACCAAATCGAAACGTTTTTGCTCTGTGCTGAACTCAAAAACATGGGAGCTGTGGCCAAAGCGCTTGAGGTGAGCACACCGGCCATTTCCCAAAAGATCGCTCAACTCGAAGCGTCACTAGGCACAACGCTTTTTCTGCGTGACTCACGCCCACTTCAATTAACAGCCAAGGGGCGAAAGCTTCTTGTAGACGGGAAGCGTTTGTTAGACCTTGCCAAAGAGGTCGAACAACGGGCGAAAGCCGGATCCATGGCCAACGAATCTCTACATTTGGGCTTGGGTGAAACGGTCACCGCTACGCTTGGGCCTTGGCTACTTGCCCAACTTTATGATCGCGTGGCTGAGTTAGAAACGTTTGGTGGACTCAGTCGACCGCTAATGGAAAAACTCCAAGATCGAACCTTAGACGTTGCCGTCTGCACTGGTGATCTGGTCCTTGATGAGCGTTGGAATTTCGCCGAGGTCTATCGCGAAGCCGTTTTACTCGTCGTCGGTAAAAAACGCCATTTTCAGCCCTCAACGGGAAAGTTGAGTGACTTAGCTATTAATGCCCCACTCATTGGCTACAATCACCAAAGTTCTGACCAAATCACCATGAATCGCTTACTTACTCTACAAAAAGCGCGATTTTTCAAACGTGTTTTGGTAGGATCCAGCTACGATCTGATTGGGCTGGTCGCCGAGTTAGGTGCTTTTTCACTCGTTCCAGCCACGAATATTTGGTGTGGGCGTCAATTTTTGAACGATGTCGATATCTTTGAGTTGCCTAGCCACCAAACGAGTTGGCGCCACATGTATGTGGTGGGTGACAAAATCGAAAACCTAGACAAACAAGACCTTGTCGCCACCATCACCCGAAAAACCATGGCGCAATACATGCTTCCCGAACTCGAAGCGGTTAGCCCATTATTGAAGAAAAACGTTAAGATTTTTGAAACATCCTAGGGATGCTCTGCATGAATCAACCGAAACTTGACTAAATCCTATTGATATGATAGAATATATCTATGTTAAGATAGGATAATCTACCATGGAACAGTATTCTTTCGTTGACCTTGAGATGGCCGCTCGCAGAAAAACCAGAAAGACTCATGCCGAGCGTCTTACTGAACGCTTAGATAAATTGGTTCCATGGAAAGACCTATGCGACTTGATACGCCCTCATTACTATGTCAGTGGCCGCAGAGGACGTCAGCCGTTTCCGCTAGAGCTGATGCCTAGAATCCACATTCTGCAGTCAGCCTACAATTTGAGTGACCCTCAAATGGAAGACTTCCTTCATGAAAATATGACTGCCCGTCGTTTTGTTGGGTTAGATTTGGCTGACAGAACACCTGATGAAACAACCATTCTCCATTTCAGACACATACTGGAGAAACACGATCTTGGCAGACAGATCTTCGAGGTGGTGAAGATGCGATTGATGGCTGAAGGATTGAGCCTTGTAAAGGGTAGAATTGTCGACGCCCCTTCATTGAAGCTCCTACTTCCACTAAGAACAAAGAGAAAAAACGCGATCCTCAGATGGCCAGTGGAAAGAAGGGAAACGTGTGGCATTTTGGCATGAAGATGCATATAGCTACCGATGATATTGTTGGCGTCGTCACCAACGTAGCTTTTGGGCCAGCCAACGAGCATGACATTACGCGAGCATCAGAACTTCTTGAAGACGACATCGCAACTGTCAGAGGTGATGCTGGCTATCTTGGACTGCGAAAGAGAGAAGACGCCCAAGGTGGCAAACCGAACCGTACCTATGAAATTAGTGTACGACCTGGAAAATTGAAAGGACGAGGCAAGGACAACATCCTTTGCCAGTTGCAACATCAGCGCTCATCAATACGGGCAAAAGTCGAACATATGTTTGCCAGAGTCAAACTTCAGATGGGCTACAAAAAAACGCGATATCGTGGGATCTTCAAGAACGCAAACCGATTGCATACGCTGTTAGCCTTAGGCAATCTGTTTACTTTTGAGTGTTGGGTACGAAGACAAAGGGAAAAGTGTGCCCAAATTTAGGGGAAACCCCTAAATTTTGGTTAAAAAGCCCCATTAAAGGGGTTTCCAGGCTCAAGAAAACACATATTTTTGAAAATTTTCAATTTTTTCAGGCTCTGTAGAGATTCTTAATGAGAATATGCACGTCAATTAGCTTCTATGCGGAGCTTCCCTTTGGAAAATCTTCATATATACTGTTACTCATCTTCAAGGTACTCGATGTAGTTTCTTGGCACTGTAAGCTATTCCTTAAGGTCATTTTAAAAGATTCTTTAAACTATTGATATGCCTTTTTTGAGGATATAGATTCTTCTTTTAGATTTCATATTTGTAATCATGAACAACGAAACTTCGGCTGCAAAGTATCGCGTGGTTTCCCTGTTTTGCGGAGCTGGTGGTCTCGACCTTGGCTTCGATCAGGCTGGGTTTAAGACTATTTGGGCAAATGATATTAACAAAGATGCTTGTGAGACTCACAAACAGTGGTCACATGCCGAAGTAGTCTGTGGCGACATTAAGGATATTGATATCAATTCAATTCCAAATTGTGACGTTGTTATTGGGGGATTCCCTTGTCAAGGTTTCAGTCTCGCTGGTCCTCGAAAAATTGATGATAAAAGAAATATTCTTTACAAATTTTTCGTCAATGTAGTGGAAGCAAAAAAGCCGAAGGCTTTTGTAGCTGAGAACGTCAAAGGGATCCTTACTCTTGGAGGTGGAGAAATCATAAAGGCGATTATTGCTGACTTTGCCTCTCGAGGTTATAAAGTAAAAGCAAAACTTCTTAATGCTTCTGATTACGGTGTTCCTCAAGACCGTTTGCGGGTTATTTTGGTTGGGATACGTAACGATATCCAAAAGGAATGGATGTATCCTGAACCATTTAAATATAAAGTGACATTGAGGGATGCTATTGGGAATATGCCAGAGCCTAAACCATCCGAGGTCTGTGATGCCCCTTATTCGTCACGATTTATGAGCCGAAATAGACGACGCAATTGGGACGAACAATCTTTTACTATTCCTGCAATGGCTAAGCAATGCCCACTTCATCCTTCTTCTCCTCTGATGAGTAAATTACAGCAAGATCATTGGGTTTTTGGCATAGGAACAACCAGACGACTTAGTTGGCGAGAAGCCGCAGCAATACAAACGTTTCCTAAAAATCTAGAATTTCAAGGTAATTTGACCAGTATTTACCAACAGATCGGCAACGCAGTACCGGTGAAATTAGCTGAAGTTTTGGCTACTCAACTGAAATCTCTACTAGATAAATAAATGGCAAATTCATCCCAAAATAGAAATGGTAAAGGTTTTGAATACGCATGTCTTACAGCTATTGAAAATGCCTGTAAGGAGGCTGGTGTTCAGATAAAGCAACTTCAATCAACATCTCTTTCTCACGCTAAAGAATGTTTTGACTCTTTGGACAATCAGGAGCAATCAAAATATGACATGGCAGCTAATGCTCCAATTTCGTTTCTGTTGGATTGTGAACCTAATTTAAACGATGCCGATGACCCAAGCATACTAACTATTGGTCTACAATCCGATAGCGAAGGAGAAGGGGGAGATGTTCGTGATGTTTTGCTATGCCGGACTAACTCCAAAAAGTCAATAGTTGACTGGGAGTGTGGAATCTCATGTAAACACAATCATGATGCTACCAAGCATCCAAGAATTAATTTTAGGCCAAAAGCGAAGGATTTATTTAAAACAAGTTGGGCTCCTTCGTTTTCAATGAGTCAAGAATATTTTGATGCTTGTCAACAAGTTTATGACCTTTGCAAAGAGTATATTGCTCAAGGTAAAAAATGGTCTGAAGTTTTCACTGAAGAGACAATAGCAGCCTGTGTTTATAATCCTATTAATATAGGATTGATTAAAAGTCTTGAATTATTAAAAATAAACAAACAATTTGTCAATGAATTTTTTACTTATTGCATGGGAACAAAAGACTTCTACAAAATAATTATGCAAGATAGAGACAAATTAACTAGGGTAACTGTTTTTAATTTTTACAAGACACTTGGTGCGCCATCAAAAAATATAAAGAAAAGTAGGTTCAAGCTAGCTGCCCTGCCTTTTCCTACTCGAATTATCAGCGTTGCTCATGTTTCAGACTCAACGTTCCATGTCAATTTTGATGAAGGATGGGCTTTCTCATTTCGCCTGCATAATGCGGATAGCATCATGAAAGTCTCAGGATTGAAATATGATATCCGCTTAATCGGTGTTCCTTTATGCACATCAAACTTAGTTTTTCCTTGGTAGAAAAAACTTGAATAGTAGATTTTTAGGGCTCTTCGCTGTTTAGTGTGGGTGCCCTAAAAAAATAAATAAACGGGTCCCTCGCTATTCGCTATAGATAAGGGCAATATTTTTGAATATTTAACCCGCTTTTGACAAGATAAATAATGGACTTAAAGAACTCGTTATTTCTAAATCCTCTTGCCCTTCTTTTTACCATCTGAATAATAGAATTAACCCCTTCAAGTATCGCATTCGAGCGCCGTTTATCCCAAAACGCTAAGATGCTTTCTAGCCTGGACTCTATGCTCCCAGCAATGCCTTTCATTTCAGGAATGCGTGAACAAAATTCCACAAACCAAACAGCATAAACACCCCCAACAACAACACATTCTTGTTAATCCCATGTCGCAAAAATGCTATTTCCAAGAAATGCCGTTTTTTTAATCGATTTTTTTTATGATAATTCCATCCAGATGACACACTTTATCCCTCAGTCTCTTTTTATCAATAGTACGCAGCTGCTCCAACAGGATCACTGAATCCTTCACCATATGACAGATTTCTGCGTCCAGTTCCACATGGGTAGGAAGCTTCGCCTTATTCATCTTTGAAGTGATCGCCGCACAGATGATCGTAGGGCTGTGCCGGTTTCCGATATTATTCTGGATAACCAGGACAGGTCGTATCCCTCCCTGCTCTGATCCGACCACGGGGCTTAGATCTGCGTAATAAATATCTCCTCGTCTGACCATTTGTTTTCACTCTCCGATATCTCCGTTATGTTAAGCTATACTTAAGTATCTCCGGATTCATCGGATGTATTCACAAATTCTTCAGATTCGTCCTTTAAAAATAATCTGTCTGCGAAATGATTTTTCCATTCTTCAGGTAAACACGTGGGATTCTCTTACTCAGGCAGCATACAAATTCATAATTGAATCTTCCACTTAATTCTGCAAGATCCTCCACCTGGATCTGTTCCTCCTGATCCCGTCCGATCAGAATCACCTCATCCATAAATGCC
>OGXZ01000373.1_pt1 | contig 26869 bp, 29 predicted proteins | sample 1576431 | NCBI WGS metagenome assembly OGXZ01 (sample SAMEA3541590, study PRJEB24748) | human gut metagenome | biome: human gut; feature: human-associated habitat; material: faeces | place: China | collected 2012
CCTGCTTGTCGCGAATGGAAAGATAGTTCTTTACCCAAAAATCTCGTATCATATCACAATATTTTATCTATTATCGTAATTTTACTACAAAAATACAAATGATTTTGAAACAAATACCACGTTTATCATTCATTTTTGTAATTATGATTCGCTTTTTATGTATATTTAACTATAAAATAGGTGCCGAGATAGCAAATTGATACTAGTTTGTGCTCCGAAGTTGTTATCCGATAGCTTATTTTCCCTCTTGCACATCAGTAACACGACTGAATTGGTAGAAGTTCGCGATTCCCCTCTTGACGTATTCACATGCGCGAAATGTAATATGGTCTAAACATCGTCTCTGAACTTACTTATCAAAGCTGGTAGGTTGTCCAAAGTAAAACTGCGACAGACCGTCGCAGTTTAAAAACTCCATCGAAGGAAACATCCACTTTAAGTCATAATAACAACTCAAATTCTGCACATTTTAGTGTTTTTTGCGGTTTCGTAAAGTTAAAAGTGTTAAATCTTCGACTTTTTTATCGCTCATAGAATCTACGTCTTCACATCCCTACCGTTTAACACGTAAATAATTGATATAAAATGATATACAAATACTGCCACCTGAAAGTGAATCGGATATGCAACTACTCTACGAGGTGTTTCATCGTATGGAGGTGGAAATCCTTCAGACTGTCCAAAAGAAATCTGATGCACGTCTGAAAGCTTTGGATTTCCAAAGACAGCGTGCCGAAAGAATCGGCATTTTGAACATCCGTAAAGGTCGGATTCGGAAGATTGACGAAGAACGGCAGAAATGGCTGGACAATATGAGGCGACATCAAAGTGTGGTGCCTGATGTGAAGAATATTATAAAGGTTAGAATAGATGGATAGTCTGCTTCAATGTATCGTTAAAGAAATCACACGCCAATATAGAAGATTGAGCGTGATTTCAAATCCCGACGGCTTCTTACGTCGGGAAGACACTATACGTGCCATGAAGGAACAGGCTGATATAACTGTTCTTTCATTTTCGCAGTTGGAGTTGCGTGTTTGGTTTGAGACAGTATTCAAAGAGGACACCGCCAACCACTTTGTGGTTTTGATGGATGATACTACAAAACTGGTAGCAGACATCTATAATCAGGCTTTTGTCACAGCCTTTAAGACACGTGACCTGCTACTGACCTATAACCAACAGGCAATAGATCTCAATAAGATAACCTATCAGATGATGGCACATCTTTTTGAAAACAAATCTGTTGCCCTGATGGACCGCCAAAAGACAATTTCTGTCATGGAATCTGCTGAAATCATGTATGGAAAAGATGGAGAGGATATTTCTATTGTCAAGCAAAACCTGATGGGGATTGTCATAGATTGGCAGAAACCGCTTCACACCATAGAACAGATTTCAAAACAGATTGTAAAGGCAGTCAAACAGGGTAAGTACATAGATTTGGAACCTGAAATAGCTTATATTAACCAATCATTCCAATAACATCTTAATGCCAGATACCGGCAGCTGATTACTGCCACTGGCCCACGAGTAGTTCATAAAATATTGGCGCATATTGAGCGAACCTATTCAATTGGCTCTAAAGTAGCATTAGTGGTCGTTGATGGATTGTCTTATTGGCAATATACAATCTTAGAAGAGTATTTTGCTGATGAAGGAATTGTAGCTCATAATGGTGTTTGCCATGCGTGGATTCCCAGCGTAACCCAACAGTCAAGACAGGCAATCTTTAGAGGTGCTGCACCAGAACGTAACTATATTCAGAATCCATCGAACGAGGAAAAGCTTTGGCGTAATTACTGGTGCTCCAGAAACTATGAGGATTTTCATGTCAAATATGCTTATGAAAATCTTCCCGCCATTCCACATGAAGTGGAACGCTTGGCTTTCGTCACTATGACAGTTGATGATGATATGCACAGCGCACACTCTATGAGGCAGCTTTTCAATGATACCGAAGAATGGGCAAAGAACTTTGTAAAGACCCTGAAAAGCATCATTGACAAGGGTTTTGAAATCATACTCACTGCTGATCATGGTGGCGTTCCTTCATATAGTTGGGGGAATCTTTCTCAGCACGAGAAGGCCGCTCTGTATGAGACTGGAAGCCGTGGGCATCGACATCTTATATTTAACAACCTTGCTACACAGGATAATTTCGTCAAATCACATCCGGATATTATCGAACAATGGATGGTGTATGGTGATAGTGTGGTTTGGAGAGATAACAAGTGCTTTGGTACCGCTGACTGCATTTCTCATGGCGGAAGTCATGTGTTGGAAATGCTGGTGCCGTTAGCAACATTAAAGAAACAAGTGTAATGGAAGCGACAATAGGAATAAACCAAAGAATACCCATTGAGGCAATAGAACTGGCAATAAAGGCAGTTTTGAATGGCAGCTACGACAACGACTATGCTGCCGAGTTGGCCCGTATGGAGTATAGTGGAGAGAACAGAATAAAGAAAGCTGTCAATATAATCAGCCGATTGAGCAAGAATAATACGTTGATGTCTTTCCTACAGGAGAACCAAAGCAAAGTGATGACAGCCTTGAAATATCCAGATGACAAGGGTTTGATTTGCATTTCGATGGTCAATACTGCTTATCCTTTTTGCTACGATGTCACTACCGTACTCGGCAGGTACTTTCACGCTCAAAAAGAGGTGGCCACCACATTGCTCACATCTAAGTTGTCTGCCACATATGGCACCAACCGCTCTCTGCCTAATGGTCTGTATTGCATACTGCCAATGCTTATAGAAGCTGGGTTCATCACCCGTCCTCATGCTGGCGTGTATCAAATAAACCATCTGGAGCCACAGACAGACATCGCTACTTCTATCTATCAGAAATCATTCCTCGCCAATAATCCAACTCTTAACGAGGACTATCATTTCTCCAATCATTTCTACTTTGAGTTTATTGGATGATAGCCCCTTTGTCGTTAAGAGCCTAAGAGTGCTTTTAATTTTAATATTGCCCCCTCTGACCCAAAGTCTGGTGAAGCTCCAAAGAGTCCTTTTAGATAACTTCTTTCAAGTTCTTTGTCAAAACGTAAGTTAAATTTCTCGTCTAAACGTTTTAGAGAGCTCACACCTTCTTTATTTTTATCTATCAGCCAGATTTCGTCCCTTCGTAGCAAGTCTTGGTCCATTAAAGTACTTTCATGGGTCGTAAATATAAGTTGTGTCGAAATATTATTGGAATATTTGAAGAATAACTCTATCAGTTTCCTCATTAATGTAGGATGAAGGCTGCGTTCCATTTCGTCAATCACAAAAACCTTTTCTCCCTGAATCAAATCTAAAATTAGAGGTATATAATCAAATATACGCTGCGTACCATCACTCTCATCACCTAGTGAAAAATACTCTTTATCATCATCATCAATTATGTTGTGAATGGTTTGAAGTTTTTTCGCTTTGATAGTGCTGTCTACATAAGTAATCAGGTATAGATTGTTTTCGAACCTAAGAGACCCAAAAGCTTCAGCATTGCTGGATTTTGACAAATCAGTTTTGATGAACTGCTTCATATCTTGTGTTATACCAAGCTTGTCAAAATCGACATCAATTAAATCGATTGCCTGAATACCTGTATCAAAATACCGTAGTAACTCACCGAAGCCTTCTTTCAACTGTTCATCATTTACGGCTTTCAACATTCCCCCTTGTTTATATGGAGTATCGGGGAAAAGGACCTTTAAAGTATCTGCAAACCATTTTATAACTTCCCACAAATCTTCAATGTTTGAGACATTGTCCCGGAGGTTGCGACTAATAACCTCATGGAGAAACAGTTGGTGCTGAGGGGTCGCTTTAGCAAAAAAGTTCAGGAACTGTCTTTCTTCTTCTTTCGGGTTTATTTTTATCAGATAGGATATATTGAAAGGATCTTTTGACGCAATATCCCTGTCAAAAATAATATATTCCGTTTTACGAGTAATTTGCTTTAACCATTCTTTTGTGATTCTTTCTGCATTATAACTAAAGCCATACTCATACTTTTTGTTATTACATAATATCTGGTAGATGAAAGTCGTATCTTTCTTCTTGCTTTCAGAACTTAAACGAAAAGGATGATACTCTATCAAAGTTTCTGCACGAGTACCAAAAAGCACGAGTCGTTTTCCATACTCAAGTGCTTCTACGAAATTACTCTTACCTCCGGCATTCGGACCAAACAGTGCAGCGGATTTTAAAATCCAATGTCCTTTTACTGGTTCTACTTTATGTTCTTTGTTCCTTGATCCTTTGCCTGGTTGAAGTTTGAAAACTTCTCGGTCTTTGAAAGAGAGGAAATTCTCTACTGTAAATTGCTGTAACATATGTGCCGTATATAATAAAGGTGTTGCCGCCACCATTGTATTTTATTATTCGGGTGCAAAGTTAATGATTTTTTCTCATTATGACAAGAAATATTGAATAAATAGTTTAATTAAGGGTGTTAAAATGAGATTATTTCACATTTTGTTATACTTTTATTTGTTGAGTTATAAAAAATGTAGTATATTTGCATCCGATAATGAAATATAAAATCTTTAAATATGACTTTTGATAAAAACAAACATTTAAGAGAGGTGCTAGACACACACAAGATGCATCACGTACAAGAATTCGTGGATAAAGTCAAGAATCGTAGAGAAGAGATAAAGGTCAAGATGCACGACCACTACGGCAGCGACAAATATTCATCGTTTGGATCTGGCAGCTTTGCCAAACATACCGCTACTAACGTGAAGTTTGACCTTGACTTGGTAGAGCCTTTCAAACATAGCGCCTTCGATACTTTGCAGGATATGTTTGACAGCGTTCACGATTTTCTGGCTGAGGAATACAAAGATACAGGCGTCACTATCCGTAAACAGAAGGTTTCCATTGGCGTATGCTTTCCGATTGAGGAAGGAGATGACAAACCCGTGGAACTGGACGTTGTGCCCGGGCGCGAGTTAAAGGATGATGACTATCCCAACTCGCATGATCTGAATCTGTGTTTCAATGAGGACCATTGGGGCTTCAAGAAAGGCACTTATCAGAAAACCAATATCCAGAAGCAGATTTCGCATATAGAAGGTAAAACAAGCGAACGCCAGATAATACGCCTCCTGAAAATCTGGAAAAAGCAGAAGAGCAAGAAGTATAAATCGTTCGTTATTGAGCTGGCCGTTATCAGAGCTTTAGACGGTTATAAAGGTGAGATGGGACTCTGGTCAAGATTGAAATACGTTATGGAGTATCTGCGCGACAATATTGCGGACAGCAGTTTTCACCTTTACGACCCGGGCAATTCGAACAACGATGTGATGGCAGCAATGGCAGATTATGACAGGCAGTCGTTTAAGACGGATATGGAATCAATGCTGAACAACATAGACAGCAATCCAGATTTCTACCTTCCTTACTACTTTAAGGTGAACGATAGGTTCTGCGGGTACAAGGAAAAAGAATCAGGGGCTGCGTTTCCCACCAGTCCCAAACGTTTTGGATAGGATATGATGACAGCAGACAAAATAAAGGAGCTGATAGCAACTGTTGACGGAGTGAGCCTTGTTGGTGAATTTAGTATTGACAAGGCAGGTTCGTTGATAGGCCGGATTGCTGTAGCTACTGGTGTGGACAGCGACAGGTTGGTTTGGGATGTAGTAATTAGCCCGACATATCCGTTTAAGGCTATGGGCTGGGAGCCTATCCTGTTCTTTAATAAAAGTCTGCTGGACTATCCTCACATCATGCAGAGAGGCAATCTCTGTATGCATCCCGCTGAATTTGAAGATGCAGAGAGTCAGTTTGTAAACGACCTGGAACAGCTAAAGGAATGGGTGGACAGATACTATGTTATAGGGGAAAAGGATGCTCATTATGAGCACCTTGTGGTGAACCATTTCCTGATACGCGATGCGTATTATACTTATTGCTTTGCAGAGACCGAAGGAGATATTGTTGACGGGGACTTTGGAATAGTGCATTACGCGGCGCTTAAGAACGGGCAAAAGAACGACTCATCAGTTAGTAACAATATTGTACAACAGTTTGTGTCGTACAAACAGGTGAAGAAAAAAGAGATGCCCTGTAAGATTAGCCTGTTATATCGTAAACTACGGTCGTTTGATGGTGTTTACTGTCTGCTTAATAACGTGCCGTCGGTGCATAACAAGTTTATTGTTGAGGACTACGTCGCTATCAAAGGGCTGTTTTCGCAGAGCCAGAAGAACTATATCCACAGTTTTGTAGAAGCGCACAAGGGAAAGTATGATTTCTTCCCGTTGTTCTGTGGATATCGGATACCCGGAGGCGATGTCCACTGGCAAGCTATGATGGTTTTCATGGATGATCTACCTATTGTTCCTATCCGAGTGGGTACAGGTAAGAACAGGCTGTGGTTTACCGATTTTAAGCAAGGAGCAATTCAATGGGCGGAAACCGAAGATATTTCCTATAAGTATTTCTTTGGACGCGGAGCGATGCCCGAGAATCTTGCCAACAGGAAAATGCTGATTATGGGAGTCGGTGCAATAGGGAGTATTGTTGCTGAGACCCTAACAAGATGTGGGGCTAAAAACCTCACGCTATATGACATAGACGTAAAAGAGCCGGGTAATGTTTGCCGGTCAGCTTATCCTTTTTGTACGGGTATAAGCGAAAAAACTCTGGACCTGGAACTTTTACTGACGCAAATCTCGCCTCACGTGAATTGTGTCTGCTTGAAGTCAGAGTTTGACTTGGCAATAAAGGGTTATGCGGCTGCAAATGAGGATAAGACTGCCCTCGCAAATCTCTTTGACGCATTTGATGTGATATTTGACTGTACTACTGACAACCAGTTGATGCGGGTGATGGATGCTACGGGGACGAAAGCCCAGGTGGTGAACCTGTCTATAACCAACCACGCACAGGACTTGATTTGTGCGTTCTCGCCCAATGTGACAGAAACCGTGTTGTCGGTTTATAGCCTACTGAGGCGCGACGCGGAAAGCGATATGTATAACCCTACGGGTTGTTGGAACCCTACTTTCAAGGCATCGTATAATGACATAGAGAGCAAAGTGCAGTTTGCCATGAGGCATATCATAAGGATGCTTAGCAATGAGGAGCCACGGAGCAACTTCTATATAACCGAAGATGATAACAGTTTAAACATACACCGTTTATGAAATACTACTTGGCAAGTGACGACTTGTATATAGAGATAAAAGCCTCAGTGTTCAACCAGATAAAACTGCAAGCTGAGGGCGAGTATCCCAATGAGAACGGTGGAATGCTAGCTGGCCGTTATTCTGCTGACAGGCATACTGTATATATAGAAAAGGTTGTTGTTCCCGTAGAGAAGTTGACTGGCAGAACAACGTTTATGCGCAAAACCAATGGATTAGAAAAGGTCTGGGAACAATTGTCCCAAGAAGGGTTGCGCTATGTGGGCGAGTGGCATAGTCATCCTAATGGTTCTACCCAGTATAGTGGTTCAGACTTGGCGGCTATGATAGATATTGAAAAGGAGGTTGCCATTGAGAATCCAATCCTGATGATTGTGGGTGTGAGAGGTTGCAGACTCAGTGCACTTACGTTTTATTGCTATAAGAACAACAGGTTATTGGAATATAAAAAGATGATAGATTTAAGAGAGCTTTTTAATGGCTTGCAGACTCAAATGCTTGCAAGCTTCAATGTGGACAGAGTGTTTATAGAACATCCCGGCAGTAAAGGGGATGCGACGGAGCAACGTTGGATAGATTTTCTTAGAACCTATTTGCCGGATAGGTATAAGGTGGACAAGGCCATTGTGATAGATTCTACTGGCAATGTGAGTGAGCAGATGGATATTGTAATCTATGATGCCATATATACGCCCTTCATATTCAACCAGGATGGTTTTATGTACATACCTGCGGAGAGCGTCTATGCTGTGTTTGAGGTAAAACAGGACGTGAAAGGGTACATTGACTACGCTGCCCAGAAGGTGGAGAGTGTTCGACGTCTGAAACGAACCAGTGTAGAGATGGTGAATTCTGGGAGAAGAACTTCGGCCAGACCATTAACAAAAATTATTGGAGGTATTTTAACTACTACTAGCTCGTACAGTGGCACCGAAACGGTATCGAAGCAGCTAAAAGAACTGAAAGGATACCAGACCTTGGATTTAGGTTGTTTGTGTGACACGGGAAGTTTTCATGTGGACTACAAAGAAACACGCCCTGATGGTATAGACCAGACTAAAAATGAATTTATTGAGCAGGTCTATGAAAGCCGAGAGGTTAATGAAATCATATTCAGTGATAAAAAAGTGTCGCTGTTTACTTTCTTCCTCCAGCTTGTGAGCTACTTGAAATCCATTGGAACTGTCCCAGCAATAGACATTAATGCGTATTTGAATGCTATTGACGAGAGAATTGACGAAGGTATTTAGAGCGTTTTTTTATGTGAACTTAAAAGATGGAGTCTTTAACGTCAAGGAATCCTATAAAATACGTTTCAGACCCCCTCTTAAGCAAACATTGTCTATGTGGCGTGGAGTGTCAGTTCGAAACTGTTGTAATAATGTTATTATCAACGTCTCCGAACTTACGCAAGGTCAATCATAGGAAACAGGGTAAAACTGCAACAGATCTGTCGCAGTTTTACCCTGTTGGCACAGAAACGCTAATGGATAATAATGGTTCAAAATATGCACACTTTCATACCTTCTGTGGTTTTTAAAAGTTAAAAGTGTTAAATCTTTATTGTAATTTTTCATCACAGAATCCACATCTTTACTTTTGCCGTTTAACATACAAATAATTGATATAAAGGCATTTATAGATACGCTTATTGAATTCCATACTCCGCCGCCTTCTTTTTTATATTGTCCAGAACTTTAGCGTCTGTTCCGACAAGCTCTAATATCTTATTGTAAATGGTTTGACTCTCTTCTTTCAAATCCATAGAAAGATAAGACAGATACAAGTCTTCCAAATTTTTTAGATTCTCATTTTTTGAAGGAGTCTCCATGAAATCTCTAAGAACAGCATTGTAATCAACCCCAATCAGATTTGGCAGTGCGTGAGCTTCTTCTTCTCCAGTATTCATTACAAGTATCTGATTGGCTTTTACGTTTGTACTATACATAACAGAAGTGTCCAAATTAGAGATTACAGCAACGGAATGCGTAGATACAAAGAATTGAATATTAGGGAATGTTGTACAGAATGCATTTAATACAACCTGCTCCAATGCAGGATGCAAATGCAAGTCAATCTCGTCAATCACAACCACACCGTTTGATTCTATACCTTGATTGAGAATATATGAACGATATGCCATATCTATGACGATGGAGAACAAGCGTCTATAACCTGCTGGGAGGTCTTGAAGAAGACTCGTTTTACCATTTTTGAAATTAATGGTCAACTTGTATCCCTCTTCAGATTGTGTCGCAAAGAAATAGTCGATATCATAACCATCAGACTGTACCTTTGGCAAATAAGATATGAATTTTGACAGCTTCTGCTGTATGTAGTCAACTTCATCGTGTAGCGGCACAAAAGTCTCGTTTAAACGCTTTTGATCTTCTACAAGTTTCTTGTACTCAGCATCTTCTTCAAGTTCTTTTTCGTTCAGAACAGTTTCTTTTTCATGGATGGCTGATGCCAGGCTTGAAGCTGGGGTGTAAAGAGGTTGCATCTTAGCCAAGCAATTACATAACCTTGTTTCCCAAAGGGATGTGCATGCAGACTCTTCGTCCCACTGGTAATATCCAAAATTTCGAGGTGTCGAGTCTTGATTAATGACCTTCAATGTAGATTTTGTTATCTTGGAATATGCATGAGGATAAGAATCCGAATAATATGCCAACAAAGGCCATTGGCTATTAGGAGCTTTGGCAGAAGACATAAATGCCAGAAAAGCTTCTTTGTATAATGAAGGATATAATGATGCCTTGGGGAAATTGCGCTTAAAGAGCGTCCAAGTCAAGACCTCGCCATAGAAAAATCCATCAGCTTCAATACTGGCTGCGTCTGCATATTCGCGAGTTACTGCATCGAAATGAAAATCCGATGTGTCAAATCCTCTCACGTTGAGAGTGTTGTTGCCAGCAGATAGAAAATCTGTCCCCAATGATTTATCATTAGAGAATACAAAACTCAAGGCTTTAACCAAGGCGTGTATAAGTGTACTTTTACCTGTTCCGTTCCGGCCAATCAGCACATTCGCTTTAGGGCAGAATGTCGACGAGTAAACGATTTAAACATTTAAAGTTCTGTATCTTTATATGTCTAATATCCATAGCCTACAACTTAAATATATTATTGTTTGACCTCATTTTTGGTCAATGTCTTAACTTGTATTTTCAGATTTTCAATCAAGTCATTCTTTGTGTTAAGAGTTTCCTCCTTTGCTTTCAACGTCTCTCTAAGCCCCGATATTTCACGTCTCAAAGACTCATTCTCTATCATCAGATTGGTATTTACAGACACGTTGCCAACATTATTGTTATTGCCATTGACATTGTTTGCCCTAAACGAACTTCCTACGCGAAAGTAATCTAACGGCATATGAAAGAAATCAGCCAGCACCTCTAACTTGGAGAGGCTAATATCTTTTGTACGTCGGAAATAGCTCATTGTCTGTTTGCTCTTCTTGAACAGCAAGCAAATTAAATCCTGCTGTTGCTCTTTTGTCAAACCTGCATACAGGTTATCTATTAAATCTAAATTCAACATAATGCTATATAATATTATAATGAAGTTATGTTAATTTGTACTAATACGCCCAATATATTGAGCGTCAAATTTTGTTTTATCCAAAGTTTGTACTACTTTTGCATGCAAATGTAATCAAAATCTCAGATATACAATCAGAGAATGGTAATTATTTTGCGATAAAATATTAAGCAAATGACACAAAAGGAAATTGCAGACTATTATAGTAGGCTATTGAACGGTGAGAAAGGGCGTTTTACCGCTTTTCTTAGTATGACACTCGGTGGCTCTCCTCACACTTGGCAGCAAAAGATTTTGGGGTGGGCTCGCAATATAATGGGCAGACCCATGTCGCCAGTTGTCGAAAAGGAACTAACTTCAATTATCGAGAAAGACAAATGGAGGATGTCGTATTAAAATATTAAGCATCGACGTATATAATGAAGCGAATAAAAGACAAATACATAGACATTGTAAAATCACGAGTTGATATTTGCCAGCTCGTGGTAGACCTCTGTCCTGGCACGGTGTTAAAGCCGTCTGGACCACATAGAAAGAAATGCTGTTGTGTCTTTCATCAAGAGGATACCCCCTCCTTGATGTTGGACACCACAATGAATCGTTACAAATGCTACGGATGTGGGAAAAGCGGCGATGTCATTTCTTTTGTAGAGGAGTGCCAAGGCGTTGGATTCATTGACGCTATCCGATGTCTTTTGGATATGTACTGTCCCGATGTCGATACACATGATCTTTTCGACCAAAGCACGACCCCCGAACAGGAGGAACGTGACAGAAAAGCAGAAACCATGTATATCTATAACCAGTATGCCCAAGAGTTCTTTCGAGCACAGTACGAAGCAGACAATGATGAAGCAGCTGCGTGTCGTAGATACGCCGAAAAAACGGATGGTTCAACAAGTGGACGGTGGGATAAGGATTTCTGCCGAACATTCGGTCTTGGCTACAGTCCAGCAAGAGGGAACAAATTTCTTCAATATGCAAAGGATAAGGGACTAAATCTGCAAATACTGGTTGAGATCGGTTTGCTTGGAGATGATGACAGTCGTCCAGGTAACTACTACGACTTCTACCGTGGGCGCTTGATGATACCGCAGCGTGACAGATATGGCAGAGTACAGACCTTCACGGCAAGAAGCATCAATCCACAGGCGGCTGTCAAATACCTCAATGGACGTGACAGCCTTATATACCGAAAGAGCACATCCATTTTTGGCATTGATATAGCCATGAAAGCTTCGCGTCAATCGGGTAAGGTGTATCTTGTAGAGGGCGCACCTGATGTTATGCGTCTTCAATCATTGGGTATAGCCAATGTGATAGCCTCACTCGGAGGCAGTTGGTCAAAGGAACAACTTGGATATTTCAGCAAGTTCAGTTGTAGTCTGTGCTTCATCCCTGACAGCGATAAGCCAAAGGATGGTGAGAAATTTGGAGCTGGAGAAAAGTTCGTGTTTGCCAATGGCAGACTGGCAACAGAGATGGGGTTTCAAGTCTCAGTGCGTGAAATACCCAAAGAAGGTAACGTCAAACAAGACGCAGACTCGTACATCACCTGTCTTGAACGTTGGGAAGGTCTGACAGAAAAGGACTTTATACTTTGGTATGCCGACAAACACTACGATACGGAAAGCACCAACGATGACCAACTGAAAGTTATCAGCGATGTATGCGACCTGCTTGTCAACATACAATCGGAGGTGCTTCAAGCTTCTCTGTTGACGGATCTGAAAGACAAATACCGTAAAGCCTCTGTTTGGAAAGGCGCTTTAGCAGACGCTGCAAGAAGACGGCAGGAGCAGAAACGGAGACAAGCCATCAAAAAGTCAGATGAGCTTGAAGGCTATCGTTTCTACAGAAAGGGCTATCACTATTACGACCTTGACCCACAAGGACGTGAAAGAGCTTGGACGAACTTCATCATTCGCCCATTGTTCCTCATTGCTGATGACAACAAGCCAAGCCGTATCTTTGAACTGGAAAACGAGAACCGTATCAAACGAACCATAGAACTCCAGCAAGCAGACGTGACGAAACTTGACCGTTTCAAGGAAAAGATTGAAGGCAAGGGAGACTTCCGTTTCTTCGAGAAACAGGAGAAATACGAATTACTGAAAGCATACATCTACGGCAGAACAGAAGAGGCGCAGCGAGTACCGCAGTTGGGATGGAACAACATTGGCGAGAGGGGATTTTATGCTTTTACCAATGGTATTGTATATGAAGGAAAGTGGAAGCCTGTCGATGACTATGGCATCATCCGACTTGACAATGAGAATTTTTACTTGCCGGCTCTTTCAAAGATACACAAGCGCAACAAGAATGCCTATGTCAATGAAAGACGTTTCATCCATGCCCCAAAGCGTGAGGTTGCTGCCCAAGAATACTTCATGTTGCTCCATGAGTTATATGGAGATAATGGTATAGTAGCCATCTGCTTTTACCTCGCCACATTGTTTCGTGACATCATCACTGATACGACACGCTCTTTCCCTATATTGAATATCTACGGCAAGAAAGGCACTGGAAAGACAGAATTTGCGCTGTCGCTCATCAATCTGTTCCAGAGAAATCCAGAAGTCAGCAATTTGGACAGCACCACCTATTATGCTATGGGTGACAAATGTGCTGAAGTCAGCAATATGCTCGTCCACTTTGACGAATACAAAAACTCGTTGAGCAAGAAGCATATAGACTTTCTGAAAGGTATCTATGACAATGCCGGACGCTCGAAAAGGTCAGCAGACGGGGAGCGAAGGGAGTCCACGAATGTAGACTGTGGTGTTGTGCTCACCGGGCAAGAGATGCCAACGGCAGATATAGCCCTTTTTTCAAGAGTTATCTTCTTGGAGTCTCAGAGAAGTGAGCGAACAAAGGAAGAAACTGACAAGTACCAGACATTCATGAAATTGCGCAATATGTGTCCGACCAATATAACAGTCAGCCTGATGCGTTATCGTGACAACTTTAACGCAGGATGGTTCAATGCATGGAAAAGAGCCTTGGGTGAGATAAAGAGCGAGGTGGATTACTGTACCATAGGAGAACGCTTCGTCAATAACTGGGCAATGATGTTGGCAACCTACTATTGTCTACATTCCATAGCGGAAGAGCTTCCTTTCTCCGAGAAAGAAGTGCATGACATTTGCATTGAGGGACTGAAGTACCAACATTCATTGTGCAACAGCACGGACGAGATAGCAGTATTCTGGTCGATGTTCTCCAAGGCAAGACAGCTTGGAGACATAAGGGAAGGACAGGATTACAAGGTTTGCCTGATGAAAACGTTGAAAGTGACAACAAAAGGCAAGCAGCGCAAGGTTGTAGACTTTGAAACGGACAGATACGTCCTCTTTATAAGGGAGAAAATCTGTATTGCTAAGGCAAACATACAAGCAAGAAGAGAAGGCAAGGTTCTTATACCAGACGAGTCATTGCTCTCTTACCTTGTATCGACCCCGGACTACTACGGAAAAACCAACTCTCCGTTGAAGTTCTATATCCTTGACGAGAATGGAAAACCGACAAGAAAAGCCAATGATTCAGGAACTGCATCGCTTGTGTTTGACCAAGAACGTGCGCTTGCGTTTGACTACCAGTCCATTTGTGGAAATTACGACATCAACCTTGTCACGGTCTCTGAACCAGAAAAAGATAAGTTCAATAACGAATAGAACGATATGGCATCAAATAATAACATCTATCCTCTTTTTTTCATATTGGAAAGGGTGCGTAATGGTTACATCCTTACTGCAAAGGAGGAAACAGGAGGATTAAAAGAAGCAGAATTTCGCAAGGAGGTAGTATCAGAAGACAAAATCAACGCTCGGATAGGTCAGATGCTCCACCTTGATGCAATGGTGAAAGAGCGTCCCGTTGTGTTTCATGTGGAAGCAGTCGGTGAAAGCACATACCAGATGGCGAACGAACGTTCTTCTGATGAACTGACGGAAGCAAAGCTCGCCTATGTCCATATCAACAGTAAGGATATAAAGGACGGCTCCATTCTGTCCTTGCTGATTAAGGACACCGACTCGATTGAGGTCTATGGTATTGAGGCTGAACGAGCAGCCAAAAGCAACAACATTCCACTGTTCAGAGTCAATGGAGTGCCTGTGCTAAGTTTTCCCAATACCAAGGATGGCAAGAAAGCCTTGGCGACTTGCGTTGGCAGGACACTACTCACGGAAATCAGCATCCAACAGCTTACAGACTGGTACCATTCCCACAAAGTGTTGATGGAAAAGGAGAATAATAAAGGGAAATAGGCATATAATTTTGAGCAGAAAAATTCAGAATATTGTACGGCTGTAAAGTTCTCAATATAAGGAAGTGTCACGCTCAATATATTAAACGACATAATAAAACAATTTGAGAAATGAGCACAAGAATTATCGCCGTAGCCAACCATAAGGGTGGTGTCGGCAAGACCACAACAGTAGCAAATCTTGGAAGTATTCTTTCCAAGAAAGGTTTCCGTGTGTTGTTGATTGACCTTGACGCACAGGCCAATCTCACAACTTCGTTGGCATCCTCTTTTGATGGAGCCACAATCTACGAAGCACTGACCGGCAAGGTGGAGACCTTGCCAGTCATTGAAATCACGGACAGTTTGCATCTCGTTCCTGCATCCTTGACACTTGCCATGGTTGATGTGGAACTTTCCACAGCCATAGCAAGGGAGAGCATCCTGTCTGAAGTTCTGGAGGAAGCGGAAGTCTCAACTAAATACGACTTCGTGTTGCTTGACTGCCCTCCCTCTTTGGGTTTGATAACGCTCAACGCCTTTACAGCCGCTACCGACATTGTCATCCCTCTCGTTTCTGAGGTGCTACCATTCAAGGGACTGACCATGATTAACGATTTCATCAATATGGTAAGCCGAAAGCTCAACCCCCAAGCTCACATTACTGGCATCCTTATCACACGGTGGGAAGGAAGCAAGTTGTCAAAGGGCATTGAAGAAAAATTGCGTGAGGCAGTAGGTGACATCGTTTTCAATAGCAGAATACGCAAGAACATCCGGCTTGCAGAAGCCCCCTTGGAAAGTCGCAGCATTCTGGACTACGACAAGAATTGCAACGGAGCCAAGGATTATCTGTTGTTCGCAGAGGAGTTCCTAAATAGAATGACACTAGTATAGGAGGATTGACTATGGACAACAAGAGTCTGGATGCTTTGTTCACAGGACTTACGGTGACGGGCAACCCACAATCGGAGACAACGAACACACCAAGAACGTCCGAAAGAGGAAAGAAGGGAAAGCCGTTGTCATCACGAGCAAAGCAGAAAAAGCTGGAGAAAGAGAGACAAGAAGAACGGTTTTGTACAATAGTCAGCTCTGACCTTCTGAAGAAAGTGCGCATTATCGCCACTCGTGAAGGTCTACAGATAAAAGATGTGGTGGAAGCTGCATTTTTGAGAGCTATCAGCAACTATGAGCGGAAACATGGGAAAATAGAAGATGACCCCAAGAAGAACGTCAAGGATCTTTTCTGACTTCGAACATCATTATATATTTCGATACATCATAATTAATTGTGTAGGAAAACTCAATTATTATGTCGTGGTGGCAGGTTGTTGTGAAACACTCTGCCACTTACGCTATTTATGACATTCTAATACAAAGAAAAATTCAATTCTTTGGTTCTATTCTTTATTCTCGTTAGAACCAATCCTCTATTATCGCCTTGAAAAAGCTTGTTATTGGGAACTTTATATAAAGATAGTGGACTGTACAGGGTAATTTTGTGTTCGCAATTCACGAATTACCAACAAAAAATGAATGATTATGAGTCCATTTATAATTTTCGCTATCGTATTGACCATCGCATATGTATTGTACTATGCGACCATAATAACAATGGATCTAAATGCGAAATCCAAGAAAGAAGGAGAACATGAGGAAACCATTTCTGCAAGTGATACAAAAGAAGCGGAAGAAGAAAACGCTCCACAGACCGTCGTGGAAGATACCAAAACTGGAGGCTTCTCATTTTTAGAGTCAACCGAGGCTCCGGGAAATCCAGTCGAAGAAGCTGCAGAAACAGAACCTGCACCAGCAATAGACGAAGGCATCCTGCCTGAGACTACAGAAACTCCGACAGACGCGAATAGAGACAATCATTTGGGTATGGAAGACGAGTCATCACAGGAAGACAATCCCGAGAATGACGATGACAAAGAGGCTCCTATTTCAACTTCAATGTTCCACGAAGAAACCACATCAGAAGAAAAGCAGGAAGAACTTTTTGATGAAAGCAAGGCTTTTGACCAGGATTTGACCCAACCGCAATATGCAATCAGCTCCATCATTGACAATGAGAAAGACGCAGCCTTGATTCAGCGAATAGACGCAATAAACCAAAGGTTGGTGGATTGCAAGACTGAGGGCGGATTAAGAAACCCAATGCAACTTGCCAGTGAGATACGAGAAAACAGAGAACATAGTAATATCGACTTCCAAGATGAATACACCCAATGCTAATATCCCATACAGACTATGCACTGCACTATTGGCTATATTATGCATTCAAGATGTTTCTGCCAGATGTGGGTCTGTTGACTATTCATGGGGAGCGGATGGACTTGCCGAAGCAACCGCATTCGTTGGCGCCATGATGATATACACTGTGGAAATTCTGTATGCCGTGGCAGGTATTGTGGTGATTGTTGCCGCATTGCAAATCGGTATAAAGATGAACTACCATGAGGGAGACATCACCAAAAGCATGATGATGCTTTTCGGTGGCATTCTCTTTATGATTGGTGCTTCAATTGTCATGCCAGCATTGTTCGGCTATCAAGACATGAATTTCGTATTTTAGACTATTTAATCGCGAAAAAAATAGAGTTATCACAAATTGTAAAACTAAAAAATTAGAAAGTCAATGAAACAGTTTTTTTCAAACGTCTTTACTTCCATTAAGGCGAAAGTGTCTCACGCAATGAATCGTGCAAAACTCATGATAATGGGTGCTGCGATTGCCGCTCTAACTCCTATCGGTGCTTCTGCGCAGAACCTAGCCGGTACTGGCTATGATGCAGGAACTTCCGCATTGGAGGAGGTCGCATCCGAGTTGGTTAAGTACATTCCGTATGTAGTCAACTTGTGTTATGCTCTTGCAGGTATCGTTGCCATTGTCGGTGCCATCTCAGTGTACATCGCCATGAACAACGAGGAGCAGGATGTCAAGAAGAAGATCATGATGACCGTCGGTGCTTGTATCTTCCTCATTGCCGCAGCCAATGCCCTCCCGCTATTCTTCGGTATCGGAGGCTGATAACACATCTTCGTTATGGCACAGACAGTAGAGACAAACATGGAATATCAGATGTTCAAGGGCTTGCAGCGTCCGTTGGAGTTCATGGGACTTCAGGGACGCTACATCACTTGGGCAGCCGTCACCGCCGGTGTCGGCATATTGGGCTTCATGTTGGTTTACGCTCTGGTTGGTTTCCTTGTCGCATTGGCATTTGCTGCAGTTTCCATAAGTAGTGGAATTGGCCTTATTATGGTCAAGCAACGAAAAGGACTCTACTCAAAGAAAAACGACAAGGGCATTTATGTCTATGCTTACAGAGAGCGTTTGTGAAATCATTTACAGCCGATGGGAAATGTAAAGTTATAACATAGTAAACAATCAACGGGTAGGCTCGATCCACGGCGGTAGGAGTCTACCCTTACTTGTATAAACAAAAGCAATGGTCATTTACGTTATCATTTTTCTGATTGCCGTATGCCTTGGCATGGCAATTTCCGTGTATTCTTTCGGTACAGGGAGCAAACGAGCCAAAATCTTCAAGGAAATCTATTTCTCCATCGAGGACATAGATGGTGTCGGTGTGCTATACACCAAGACCGGTGAGTTTTCTGCCATACTTACAATGCAGAACCCAGTACAGAAATACTGCGCTGACATAAATGAGTATAATTCTTTCTCCAATCTGCTGTCATCACTGATGTCAACCCTTGGTGAAGGCTATTCCATCCACAAGCAGGATGTTTTCACGAAAAAGAAGTTCCGATGTACGGACGAGGGCAACAAGGAGTTCCTGTCTGAAAGCTATTTCAGGTACTTCAAGGGAAGAGAGTATACGGATTGTAGCACATATATCGTCATTACCCAAGAGAACAAGAAAAGCCGTCTGTTCAGTTATGATGACAAGAAATGGAAAGACTTTCTTGTCAAAGTCGGCAAGGTGAGGGACCAGCTTCGTGACCGTGGCGTTTCTTCACGCTTCTTATCTGCCAGTGAAGCCAAGTTCTATGTTGACCAGTATCTTTCCCAGAACTACACGAGCAAAAATGTTTCTTTGAACAACTTCAATGTCAAGGATGACCAAATCGGCATCGGAGACAGGAAGTTCAAGGTCTATAGTTTGGTGGATGTGGACAGCATTGTCCTGCCGACGCTTATCCGTCCATATACCAACATCGAGGTCAACAATATCAGTATGCCTGTGGACTTGATGTCTATGGTGGACAGCATTTCAGAAGCAAAGAGCGTTGTCTTCAACCAAGTCATCTTCCTGCCAAGTCAGAAGCAGGAGATGAGTAGGTTGGCAAAGAAGAAGAATCGCCATGCCTCACTTCCAAACCCAAGCAATCAGATTGCCGTAGAGGACATCAAGAAGGTAGAAGAACTGATAGCAAGAGAAAACAAGCAGCTTGTCTATTGTCACTTCAACCTTGTGGTCACTGTCGATGTGAAAGCGGATCTTCAAAAATGCACCAATCATCTGGAGAATACCTTCGGGCGTATCGGCATTCAGATAAGTCAAAGAGCTTACAACCAATTGGAGCTGTTCGTCAGTACATTCCCTGGCAACTGCTATTCGTTGAACAAGGATTATGACCGATTCCTTACTCTTAGCGATGCTGCCGGATGCTTGATGTATAAGGAAAAACTCCCCAAGAGCGAGGACACTCCGCTGAAGGTATACTACACAGACCGACAAGGTGTGCCTGTAGCCATTGATATTTCCGGTAAGGAAGGCAAGAGGAAACTGACGGACAACAGCAATTTCTTTTGTTTGGGTCCAAGTGGAAGTGGCAAATCGTTCCACATGCATGTCATATGGACTAAAACGCATCGAAAAGAACTCCAAACAAAACTTAGAGAAACGTCATAAATAGCTCATTTTCAATACATATTCATTAACATAACGCTCCAACCGCCTATTGCGAGTTTCATCCGTTTATAGTAATTTTGTACCACGGTTGTACCATGGGCAGAGGGACACACGGTTCTTAATGAGGGTTCTTATTTCCTCTTATTTCCCCTTGTTTCCTCTTAAAAGTTTCCGTCAAGGACCATCCCCCATGAGTCACTGCAAAATTCAAAAATAACGGTAAAAATGAATACTACAACTCGCATTCCAATCGTGCTGATGTCCGTAGAGGAAACAGCGCAGGCAGTAAGCATCAGCGTCAAGACAGTACGCAGTCTTATTCGTCAAGGCAGGCTAAGAGCCGTAAATTTCGGTACACGCATGACCAGGATCTATTTGCAAGACCTTCTTGAAATAGCCAAGGGACAAGGTTATCAGGTGGTTCTCCCTTCTTCCCTATCGTTAGAAGGAGCAACGTCCAAGAAAGCACAGAGGCTAAAAGATGCCGAGACTGGCTCAGTCAACAAGTTGGCAAAGTGTCGCAAGACTCCCAGGGCTGGTGAAAGAGCACCTGATGGAGTAACCCACGACACCCATTACACAATGGCAGAGGTGTTGAGCACCTTTAATATCAAGTATGGAAGATTCTATGAAGTCCGCAATCGTTACCAACTCCAGTCAGTTCACGCATGGGGAACGACCTGCTTCAAGAAAGAAGACGTGGAAAGGGTTATCGGGCTTTATAATGAAGAACAGGGTAAGAACATTTCCGATGACTGGTACACCTGCTTCGACATCATGAAACTCTACGGATTAGGCAAGACACAGGTACGCAGATTTGCGGAGACCCATGGAGTGAGAATCCGAAAGTTCAAAGGCGGAAGAGCCAACTACTATCTGAAAGCAGACTGGGAGGCTGCACGCAAGAAGGCAGAGAAAAGCAGTACTACGACCAAGGCAAAACGGAAGTGAGACACAAGTCAAGAGATGGTTCAAACAAACTCATATACGACCCATGCCGTTGCAATTGCTATGCAGCACCCATCCATGTCGGTCGAAACAAACCCACAACGCAGAGTAACGGATATAAGACAAAAAACGCATCCAATACCTGCTTTTAGTCTGATTTTGAGCGTAAAATCATACTCAAAAGCAAATTCAGGTTAAATTCTGGCTGTATTTGAAGCCATCTTTGCTTTTCTCTTTTCACGGCAATCTAACTTTGCATCGGATTTGAGAGTTAAAGCGTTGCAGCGAAGGCTATTCGCATCCACAGATATATATCATAAACAATAATACAATAGTAACAATATGACAAACATTTGTACAAAGGTCACCGTGCGGAAACGACCTATCAAGAACGGACAGACTTCCCTCTATCTGGATTTCTATCCTCCAATCCGCAACCCGAAGACAGGCAAGCTCTCACGCAGGGAGTACCTTGGTCTTTACATCTACACCAACCCTGTTGAACGCTTTCAGCAGGAGTACAACAAAAGTATGATTCAGAAAGCGGAAATCATCAAGTGCCGCAGGACTGAGTCCATCATCAATGAGGAGTATGGCTTCCTCGACCGCAACAAGGGCAAGGAGAGCTTCTTGGAATATTTCAAGAACCTCATGATTGAGCGTGGCAGCAGCCAGAACTGGGCAACCGCCTACATGCACTTCCACAATTACACGCATGGCGAGTGCCGCTTCTGCGACCTTACCGTTCCGTACTGCCAGGGATTCCTCGACTACCTGTTGTCGGATGCCTGTATGCACAACGGCAAGCGCATGATGGGAACAACAGCCAACAACAACCTTACCAAGTTGAAGTGCATCCTTGCCATCGCATACGAGGACGGACTGCTCAAAGAGAATATCGCCAAGAAACTTGTGCGTGCCAAGGCTCATGGCAACAAGCGGCAGTTCCTCACCAAGGAAGAGTTGTTGCAGTTGTCTCAGACTCCTTGCAAGAGTGATGTCCTTCGCCGTGCAGGTCTCTTCTCCTGCCTTACAGGTCTTCGCCTTTCTGACTGCATCAGACTCCAGTGGGAGAATATCGTCAAGTTGGCTGATGGCGGCTGGGGAATGGACATTATCACAAAGAAGACTTCCACCGCTGCAATCCTGCCTATCAGCGAAGAGGCTTTGCAGCTCTGTGGCGAGCGAAGCACTGGACAGGTGTTCAAGAATCTCACGAACAGTACAGTGGCATTGTATCTCAAACCGTGGATAAAGGCTTCCGGCATCGAGAAACACATCACCTTCCACTGCTTCCGTCATACCTTTGCCACCTTGCAGTTGGCAGAGGGAACGGACATCTACACTGTGAGCAAGCTGCTTACCCATAGCAATCTTGCCACTACTCAGGTGTATGCCGATGTGGTGGACGAGCTTAAACGTGATGCAGCAGAACGTATCTCTCTCAAGATGCCAACCAAAGCAGAGAGTGACCAGACATAAGTGAATAAAATAATCAGGATAACAAATGGAAGAAAACAAATCATTATCGTTCGACCAGCTGCCCACTGCAGTTGGCGAACTTCTGACCAAGGTCAATACGATGATGACTCGTCTTGATGACATTGGTCAGAGAATAGGCAATGTTCCGTGCGAGAATGACCATGTTCTTATGGACATCAGAGAAGCAAGTGCCTTCGTCCGAAAGAAGGTCTCATCGCTCTATGCTTACACATCTGAAAGACGCATCCCATTCTACAAGAGAGGCAACACGCTCTACTTCTTCAAAGACCAGTTGATAAAGTGGATTGAGTCAGGTGGCTCTTGGGACAAGCCTTACGAACCGACCCAGGAGGAACAGGCAGACTTCGAGGCTCATCTGGCAATGTTACAGAAGAGCAAGAAGAACAAGCCTGCCTCCATGAAGAGGGACAAGGATGAGAAAATTCCTAATGGGGAAAGAATGACATGACGGATAAGAGAATCATGTAATCTACTTTTTACGAAAGGGAAAAGAGAAACTATTCATTCTTTCTTTGCTGAGTAATCCGTTTCACTTATAATCCGTTTTTCAAGATGAGTAACCAAAGCATAAAATACGGAATCCTGCTGACCAAGGAACAGCTCGATTTCTTAAAGGATGACAGGCAGGGTTTCCACCGCATGACTGCCTTCGACACTTTTGTATCAATGGCTTCCACCAAGCCAAGTGTTTATCAGAAGACAGGCTTCTCCGCTTCACTCTCCATCGGGCAGTTTGCCATCTCAACCGTTGAACTGTCTGCCCTTTGGAAGTGTGACCGCAAGACAGCGGCAAAGGTGGTGGAACTGTTCAATCAGGTGGGCATCCTCTCAACCGAGAGGAACAACCGCACCTCCATACATACGATACTATGCATCGCCTTCTGGTACGTTGACGGCATCAAGGAAGCCATCAAGAACCCCTTCTACAACCGTCAATCCGTGACTTCCGCCACCCAAGAGGAATCGGTGTCCAATGTCCCATCCGATACCGCTTGCTCTTCGGAAGGCAATCTTTCCAATGGCATAGGTCAGCAGAAAGACAGCAGCGTCAATCCTGCCACTACTGACATTCTGCAGCCCCATGTTCCTGCCTCTTATAATACCTCTTCCCCTTTCGTTAATTCTCATGTTATCGGGGATGGACTTTCAGATCCTTCTCCGATACCACAAGACTTCAAACAAAGGGAAAAGGAAGGTGATGACCATTTTGAGTATGAGGTTGGACAGCCGTCAGAAGATGACTGCAATCAAGGAGAAGGGGCATCACCCATTGAGTTGCTGCCGTCTCCTGTCTATGATGACGAGGGCAACCTCTTGCAGCCACCGCCCCATGAAGGACGATGCGAGGATCACACGGAGAGACATGGCGCGCATATCACCCCAAGTCACTCATGATGTCATCTCTACTTTTCCCTTATTTCGACTATTGACGTTCCCGACAGGCAAGCTATCCAGAAGCCGCTACCTCTATTAGCCGTAGTTTTTTTTCGGAGGTCTAAACAAGAAGTACCAGTGTCAGACGGTTTCGCTTCGCCCACCGCTTCCTACTGGCATTCTTGAATGTTCGCAGGCTCACATTGGCTGTCCTGTTATATCAAGTATAAACTTTATAAACCCCATCTACAATGACAAAAGACAAGAATAACAACACGGAGAAAACCTCAAGGAAGAGACCTCCGAAGACCAGACACATTGACGTTCGTTTCACAGAAGAACACTACGACTTGGTAGTACATAATGCCCGACTGTCAGGCAGGAGCAAGAGCACATATCTTCATGACTTAGGCATCGGACACAAGCCATCCCTACCCATGACCGCAGAGCAGGAGGAAGCCTTGAAGGGCTTAATCGGGGCAAGGTCTGAACTGGTTTATGTGCGCAATGCGCTTCATGCCCTGCCACAGACCGAGAGACTAAAACTCTTCAAGAGAGCCGACTTCATGGAACGTTGGCTTCAAGGCATCAACACCCTGATAGAGGAATTGAGCCGCATTAGAGACAAATTCTTGGATATGTTATGATAGCAAAAGCGTCAGCAATTCAGCATGGTCAGGCAATGACCAATTACGCAACCAAAAACAATCGCGCGGACATCGTCAAGACCAACCATCTCAGCGAGGGTCTGCCGCCGATGGGCATGTGGGACGAGATGGTGCTGCATCAGTCCATGTTCAAGCAGAGGTATGCCAAGAAGCCCATCGAACTGACGTCCATCCGCTTTGAGCTTTCCCCATCTGAGGAGGAGGCACGTAACTGGACTATGGAGGACTGGAGAAGATTCCTTGACGAGTTCATTCGTGAGATGGATGGTATCTCCAAGGTGAACCACATCGGCAAGAAGAAAGGCAAGGCTGCAACTTCGGTCAAGCCGACCAACATAGCCAACTCCCAATATTTTGCCGCCCTTCACCGTGACTCCAAGAGTGGCATTCCCCACCTGCATCTGGTGGTGAACCGCATCGACATGGACGGTAATCTCAATGATGTGAAGTTCATCGGTGAGCGTGCCGTGATGGCTGCGAAAGCCATCAATCAGCGTCATGGTTGGAAGGATGCCATGGATATTCGTCAGGAACGCATTGCAGAGGTGACCAAAGCCTGTATGGATGTGCTGCGTTCAATGCCGTTCTTTGATTGGGATGAATATGCCGACCGATTGAGGGCAAAGGGATATGACATCGAGCTTATCCGTGACAAGAATGGTCAAGGCAGGGTGCATGGCTACCGCTTCAAGTTCGGAAAAACTACCATCAAGGCTTCCGAACTGGGTGTAGGAAGGAATCTCACCGCATCGAAAATCGGGAATACCTTCCGCAAGCTGCACCCTCAGCCAACACCTGTTGCAGTTGGTCAAAGACCTTCTCCTTCTGTTTCAAACGCTACCACATTGGACAGCAGAAATACGGCATCGCAAGGTGGTCTGTCTCGTACAAGCAATGTTGCCAAACCTGACCTTCCTGCCGGATTGAGAAAGATTATTGAAGTCGATGGTGAGCGTTTCAGCATAGTCATGCCGAGAACTGCTTACGACACGATGAACAGTTGTATCGAAGTTCCCGAGAATGGATCCGCAAGCCACACTGACATTCTGAATGTAGCCATGCTGCTCTTCATGAACTACCTTGATGCTGCCACATCGATGTCTGAGTCATGTGGTGGCGGTGGCAGTCCTGGCAGTGGCTGGGGACGTGATAAGGACGATGATGACCGTGAATGGGCAAGACGTTGCGCAATGCAAGCAAACACACTCTGCAAGCCGATAAAGAGAGGCATGAAACGATAACTTTTCAAACAAGAACGGTATGGGAAGAAACAAGAAAGATGCCACACAGGATGTGCTTAACCTGTACAATCAGATGCAGGAGGACGAGAACATCGAGAGTGGCAAGGAAGAAATCAAAGTGACCCTGAAAGAGATTGAATCAGCCAAGAAAGCACTCTATGAGGCAAAGGAGGAACTGGGCAATGCCTATCGGAGGTTGGAATCAACGAAAGTGGCACTTATGGCTGCCCACAGGAGCACGGACAACATCGTGGATAGTATATGCCATGCCATAGTCAAGGCAGAGCAGAGCAACCTCAAAGTCGGCATCAACGATGAAGGAGTTGCCCAGTTGGATAAGCGGAACAACACCGCCATTTCTGCTTTCAAGCAAGCCCTTGACGAGCATGAGAAGCGGATAAACGACCTGTTCACTCACCAGCAGAAAGAGCTTAAACGAATCCGCAATATCGAGGAGGGTGCATACTTCAACGGTAGCACCTATGCCTGGATGTTCGGCTTGGCTTTCCTAAGTTGGTCTATCATCTTTGTTGAAATCACCATTTGGATATGCATCACACTTTTTTAGAAAACTCAAAACATCAGAATCATGACAGACAACGAATACAGCAAGGCAAGAAAAGCCGCTGTTGATGCCCTTATCTACTGGGCAAAGACAGGCATGAGAGAGTTCACCATGCGTGACGCAGTAAACGACTATCTGGAGGCGAGCGGTGCTAACCGCCCCTCCATCGGTGGCGAATAGACCATCCTTGCACACAGAAAAAATGCAGCCAACCGACTGGCGATTGACTGCATATACAATTCATTTTGCAATAAGATTACTTACTTTCCCTCTTTTCCATCGGTTTTATTAGATGAGTTTGTTTTTGTAGTTGCTGTTTTTGATGAGGTTGCTCGTGGAAGAAGAGTTGGATTAGAGCCTATTGACCAACGATTATTCTTCGGTTGCGACGGAGGAACATTTGTGTTTGTGCGACTGGTTTCTTTTCGCTTTTGTTCCGCTTTTCTTTTTTCCTCTGCTCTTCTCCTCGCATTTTCCCGTTCTAAAGCAATGCGATTACGTTCATTAATCTCATGAAGACGTTGATTGTTTATCCTTTGTTGCTCTTGTTGGAATCGTCTCTCATTTTCTTTTCTAATTTGTTCATTACGTTCTTCTTCAAGATATCCTAAATTCCGCAGCATTTTAGTTTAACTTATTTTATAAGTACCTGAGCAACAAAAAGTTGCTCAGGATTTTGCTATGTCAGATTTTTCACCTATCTTAGTGTTGCAAATCAAAATATGTATCAAACCCG
>OGXZ01000380.1_pt1 | contig 26390 bp, 22 predicted proteins | sample 1576431 | NCBI WGS metagenome assembly OGXZ01 (sample SAMEA3541590, study PRJEB24748) | human gut metagenome | biome: human gut; feature: human-associated habitat; material: faeces | place: China | collected 2012
GCAACCAGATAACCAATTTGAGGCGCTGGAGGGATGTTGGAGGGATGTAAGCAGGATATACCTCCTGCAAACTCGTACAGGGGACATACACACTAATAGGAATTGTAACAGCTTCATCCGTTGTTGACAATACATAAATTGGAGCTGATACAATGAAAACCCGAAAATACTATGAGCAACTTTTTAACAAGTATCCCGATGTGGTGACGCTATCGCAGTTCAGAAATATGCTGGGTGGTATCGGTGACGGGACTGCAAGAAAGCTCATGCGCGAGAATCGCGTTAAGCACTATTACATCCGTTCTACCTATCTAATTCCCAAAGCCTGGGTCATTGACTATGTTCTCAGCGACCACTATGCGGAATACAAAGATCAACTGAAAGCGCAGGTTTAGACTGTGCTTGGCTAATGTAGGCGTTCAGAAATGAGTGGAAGCCGTCCAGTGTACTTGAGCGTACGAAAAAGCGCCTCGGAATATGGGTTGTCATCACTCACCCGGGGACGGCTGTGTGAGCGTTCTACCCCCTTGCTTTCCAGTAAAGCGAGGGTTTCAGTTGCTTTCATTGACGCCCCGTTATCAGAATGAAGGACAAGCGATTGGGGTTTGATATTGTGCTTTTCTAGCGCATTCCGCAGGAAGTCTTTAGCAAACTCTGCGCAGTCCGATTGGTAGACTTCACTATGCACAATAAAGCGACTGTAAACGTCGACAATCACGTAAGCATAGAAAAACTGAGCCTTATGTTTGGCATCTCGCAGATAGGTGATATCCCAAGTCCACACCTGGTTGGGTCCCGTTGCCTCATAACTGCTCGGTTTATGCCGTCGGTGTGGAAGGCGTGTTGAATCGCGACGCTTATTCAAACCGGCAGCTTTGAGAACGCGATACATCGTTCGCTCTGAGCCGTAGTATTCCCCGTTGTCTATAAGTTTTCTGAAAGCTTGAGGGACGCTCAGATCAACAACATCAGGTTGGTTAAGTCGATTAATGAGCGCTGCGCGCTCTTCTGCAGACAGAGCATTGGCAGGATGCTGAACCCGAGTCGTTCGACCATCTACGCCACCATCTTCTCCCTTGGTCTTCCAGTTACGATAGGTGCGGTCGGTGATATTCAGCAAGCGACAAGCTTGGGATAGACGGGCGCCATTTTTAACGGCTTCGTTGATCAGCTCAATGGCATTGCGGCGATCCAGGGCTCTGATCAGTTTTCCTCGCCCCCCCAAATCGCCCTGGCTTTTTTTGAAAGTACCAACAAAGCAGCGCTTTCAGCTAAGGCTTTTTTCTTGCGATTCAGCTCTTTCTCTTGTTCCCGCTTTTCTTTGAGCAAAGTTTCATTGTGGCGCTCAAGAGCCTTTAGCGTCTTGTCCATAACAACATCGCCAGCCGTTTCAAACTACTGGCCAAATGTCTTGAGTTCGGAAACAAGGATTCCGTGAGCTCGACAGTATGCACCCGTCTGCTCGCTATCTAAGCCAAGGTAGTTGCAAGTAGCATAAGCCATGATGGCATCGCGCAACTTGAGCCCCTTGGGTAAAGGTGGAGTTTCAGGCATCTGAATTCTCTTTGAGTTTTTGGTCATAGTAGATGAAATCATAGCAGACAGTCGCTCACGTTCACGCCAGGTGTAAATAGTGCCACGGGGCACATTGAAGTGCTGAGCTGCTTCACTTACAGTCATGGACTTTGAGAAAACGGCTTGCAAAACTGCCTGTTTTAACCTTTGGGTATACATGTCTTTCCTCTTTTAGGGTTGGAGGAAAGATAGTCTGACAGAGAGGGACATCAATTGATTGCTTTTTCACCCAATAGTAGTCCACGATAATGACGCCGTAGAGTGGGCCCAAGAGACCGGCGAGAACATCAAAGGTGTAGTGAATGGTTTCTGGAGAATTAAATAAGTTATGTAGGTATATTACTTAAACTTAAATAACTATAAATGAGTAACAACAGGATGTAATTCAATTGTTTGATTTTTCATGCTAGACAAGAGACAATAGAAAGTTAAAGAAGCCGAGATTTGGTTTCAGACGAAAGATTCGTTCTGTAAGTAGATTTTAGAGGAGGCTCATGGCTATGGCAAAAAAGCAATCCATGACCATGGTGTTGGTAGATCGTAGTCAAGATATTTTGAAAAAACTGGATGGTTTTGGGCGTTGTGCTGAAGAAATAGTTCAAGAGATACGCGAAAATGCGCAAGACAATCACGGTCTACGACGAGAATCTGCTTCCGAATTGGCTAAATATGAGCGTATGACTCGTCGCCCTTTTGATGTTCGAATGGTACTGGAGAACGAAGATACTGGCGAACAAGAAATCTATTATCTTTGCGAAAATCCTCCTTCAAATTTGTCGCACTTTTTCCCAAATGAAAAAGTACAGCCAGCCTCGTACTTTTCTCCCATAGGTTCTTTCGCTGCGTTACCCGTGGGTCGTAGCAAAGAGGTAGTTAGGAATCATGAGGTTACATATATTACAGTGGTTGAAATTGCCAAAATAGATCCCGACCGGTTCGAGGATGAATGGGATGCGGCTTTGGAATTTTCTAATAGTGCACAAAAACCTCGAAAGACTATTTCATCAATTCGGGACTTTTTAGAAGCGAATAATGCGAAGATCGCAAGAGAATGCCCCGATCAAGAATTAACATCTCTCTATGATATTTTCGCGGAGGATGATGCCGAGGCACTCGTTCAAGACGGTCGAGTCCGTAAGATGATACAAAATATGAAGTGGCGTCGATTGCCCACATTAGATGAAATCCAAGATGAAATTTTCCGTTTACCTGCCTCGACGAAATTGATTATCCTTGGTGCACCAGGCACGGGCAAGACGACTACGCTGATTAAACGTTTAGCTATGAAGTTCAGTAGCGAGGGAGATTTGAAGGATTATCAATCGTCTCTTCCTCTCAATGAAGATTGGGTGATGTTTACCCCCACTGAACTTCTGAAGAATTATTTACGTGATGCTTTTAATGCTGAAGGTATCCCAGCCAATTCAGTCAACATCACCACATGGAATGACTTTCGAGTTAGGTTTTGTCGCTTTAAATATGGCTTCCTCGCGGATTCCAATAATCAGCGTGGGGGAATCTATCGGGAAACTGTGACGTATCTAAATAGCGCAACACAAACTCAGTCACAGGCTTGGTACGCAAGTTTCTCTCAACTATTGGGTGATGTTTTCTTAGATAACGTTTTGTTGCGATTGACACGTTTGGCTGACCTAAATAATCCAGCATTAAACCAAGTCAAGGATAGTGTAGAACTCGCGCGGAACTCCTTAGGATCCATTTCGGATCGCCTACCACCGATTTTTCTGTTAATTGAAAATGTATTGGGTTCTTTAAGCCAACAGGCTCAAACACTTAAAGATGAGGTGAAAAAGGCTCTTGAAGACGTGATATATGCCCAATATAAGGAGTATCGCCCTGTTCCGAGTCAATTTCCTGAGGATCTTGTCAAATTTCTAAAGCAGGTTGAAGAAGAAATAGCAAACAAAACAGCTAATGGGGAACCAGAAAACATTGACGATGAGGACGACGAGGATGATGATGATCCTTATGCGGATGTGATTACAAAAACTGAGAAGAAACGCGCTCAGCAAGTTCTAACCCGTGAGCTACGAAAATATATTCGTTTTCGTTCCCAGGGTCGAACATCAAAGTCATATTTTCATAACCGACTTCTTAAGTGGCTAAATCAAGAGCAATTACCATCATTAGAACAATGTCGTGCCATTGGCACCAAGATAGTTCACTTAGAGAGTATCACGTGGCTTTCGAGATCACTATCCCACTATTTCAAGGATATACTGAAAAGTTACCAAAAATTCCGAGAGTTCAATAGTGGTCCAAATTCCCCGTGGTATACGCGTGCCCCAAGTAATCGACGAAATGTGGCTCCCCTTGAACTTGATTTGTTAATGTTGGCGGCATTTGACGTTGCTAGTAAATTGCTCACGTATAGTAAACCGCGGGGTTTAGCAGGTTATTGGCAATCTCTAGAACCGTTTGCTGAAGCTCAACGAATGCAGGTTCTAGTAGATGAATTGACCGATTTTTCCTCCTTGCAATTACGAATCATGCTGAACTTGGCACGTGTTAATCCTGGTTCATTTATGGCAACGGGGGACATTAATCAGCGGATGACTGATTATGGAATAACCAGTGAATCGGCTTTACGAGAAGCCTTGCCGGGCATCGAAATTAAGAAAATATCCGTAGCTTATAGACAGAGTTTTAAACTTCATCAATTTTGTATTTCATTGCTTAAACTTTTTGGCGGGGACGTCACACAAGTCAATCTTCCAAGTGATGTTTCTGAGAAGGATTTAAATTTCTCTCCTATGCTTAGAGAAAATGTCAAAACCGTGAAAGAGGCAGCTAATGTTGTAGCCGAAGGGATTCGAACCATAGAGCGACTTTTAGGTCAAGAACAAAAAGGCTTACCCTCAACTGCAGTTTTTGTGAAAGAAGAAAATCTCGTTGAACCTTTTGCTAAGGACTTACAAAAGGAATTAGCTGAGATCAATGTCCCTGTTGAGGCGTGTTTAAAGGGACAAATTCAAACAAAAGACAATACGGTGCGTGTTTTTAACATAGAATATATTAAGGGTTTAGAGTTTGAGACTGTCTTTTTTATTGATATTGACCAGATGGCGGATCGGAAAGAGGTATATGCAAAGCTACTGTATGTTGGTGCTACACGTGCTGCGACTTTTTTAGGAATAACGTGCCACGGTACATTACCAGAGGTCTTAGTACCCTTAGCAAAGAACTTTGTCTCGTCATGGAATACTGATAATCATTGATAGATTATGGTTTGGTCATTATTTTGCCAACGAACTCTGGCTTTGATGAAACAATGGAGAAATCTTAAGAAAAATATCATACTCAAAATCAACCGTTTCCTGATGATTTGTGTCTGGATAAATGGCACAAAAACGAAAAACGCCTTGTGAAATGACGTCCTTTGTCCCCTCTTTATGCGACAACAACCTTTGGCTTTATACCAAAGGTTGCTGACGTGGTGAGGTGTTGGTTTAGCGGCTCTTAAAGAGCGAAAGGTCATCAGACCACTGACCTACTAACTCACCTTCGAGGTTAAAGAGCTTGATCTTCATGGTGTAATCCACGAGCTTTTGACCATCGGGAGCGCGACTGACAATATCGGTGATTTCGGACTTCATAATGTAGTCAAAGCTCGTTGCCGACTTATCCATCACACGCACTGCGCCCGAATTAAAGAGCACTTCCTGAATGCGATCATGGATGTCCTGAATACGCAAGTTTTCATCGTGCGTATTCTGACGAAGCTCACCTACCACGATACGGGGTTTTTTCTTCGCTTTCGCAATCGCGGGCGACGTAAGCATCTTGTTAGTCAAGTTTTCGGCAAACGCAATGATGTCTGAGAGCGTCACCTTCGTGTCAAGCTTAATGCGCTCGGAACTATCTACAATCGAGACCGTTTGCGTATGTCCCGTGGGGGTGGCCACGGGCATACCAATGTATTGGGTGGTTTCGCAACCCGTTAACAGTGTCAGCGCGCAGGCGCACGAGACGGCTAGTATCGTTTTCTTCATCATGGTGCTCCTACTCTACGGATTCACTTCCATTTTGCCCGAGGATAAACGGGCGTTATAGTCATCGATCACTTGACGTTCAATGCGCATCTTTTCCATGGGATCGGGTGTGGGCACGTAAATTTCCACGTTGCTCGGGAAACGTACCGTCAGTTTGACAGCCTTGGCATCCACCGACTTACCAATCGCAGACAAAGGTTTCGCTTCCATACCCGAGAGCGTGGTCTGTAACCAAGGGGCACTGGTGGGCAAGGGTGCCCCATCGGCGTCAAGCCACTGCACTTTGTATTCGATGGGGAACTTCGTTTGGGTAAAGTTCACCGCATGGAACACCAGTTTCGGGAAGACACCCAATTTCGTGAGTCGCACGTTCATAACCTTCATGACCACGGCCACGGGCTCGCTGCTATAGGTAATTTCGACATTAGGGACCGAACGATCCACAAGCTGCACAGGGGCTTTCACTTCCGGCACCGGTTCATTCTGGAGCGGTTGATCCGTTGCACAGCCCGCTAACAAAGCCGCAGAGAGGGCAATCAAAAGAGGGACGGATTTTTTCATAACCGTTTTAATCCTTTATTTCGAGAAAAAATTATTTCACCCAAGAGAAGGGGTTGGCATACGCTTTGAGATGTTGGTTGTAGGAAACCGCATACACCACTGTGGGACCATCTTTAGCCAACGAGATGTCTTCCGTAGCCACGACACCACCATTTTGGTCATAGGTTTTGAGTGTGAGGCTCTGTAAGTTCTTAGGCACTGCTAACCGCGCAACGTAGACCTGATTAGGCAACGTCAGCCAAGAGCGGGTATCGGGATGTTGAATCTTTTGCATCAGCCCCGTGCCCAAGTTCCCCAAGAGCGCTCCACCGGTTAACGAGCGAACATAGGCCAACATCGTCATACCAAGACGCATGGGCATACGATCCGCCTCGTCACGCAAAATCAAAGATTCCATTTTGGTGAGGCTCGAGAGATCGCGTTTTTGCCCCTTCATGAGCACACGAACGCGTGCCACGTTGGTGGGAACGGGTTGAGCGGCCGAGAAATTAACGGCCAATTTCAGTGGTTCTCTACCCGATTGACTCTTGAGTTCAAACACTTTGGTCTCTTCGACCTGGTAAGGGGCAAAGCCATCAAAAAGGAGCACCTGCACCATTTTTTGATTTTTTCGCAACCCCTTTTCCACCGTCCGCACAGCGTTTTTCGCATCCGTGCAATCGGCGTTATTGTCGACCACCTTCTTATAGGCAATCTTGGCATTTTGACGCATCGTGGGATCATCAAAGCCGTCAATTTCGAGCATCATGGCGTTCAAGTAATCCGCAAACGGATTCACATAGGCCGAGCTCACGAGGGCCGCTTTAGCTTTCACTTCGCTGCTTTGGGTATCCACATCGGCTAACGTGGGGCCTTCTTTGTCGCTCAAACTCTTCTCTTTAGCTTTTTGAGCGAGCTCCGCTTCGTTCGCTGCCAAGAGTTGCTGGAACTTTTCCCACTCCTCTTGCTGACGATCGATGGCGCGACGCGTCACGTTATAGGCTTTGCGATCCCCCATCAACATGTAGCAAAGGGCCTTATAGTTGAGGAGCATCACTTTTTCATAGCCCCGCAACTCATAGTTGGCCAATTCTTCACTGCCCGTGAGCATAGAGAGGCCCAATTTGCCAAATTTGCTCGTCTTGGCACTAACGTCTGGGGCGTCTTCCGTGAGGCCTAGCTTTTCTTCGGCCGCATCAAAATAAAAGAGCGCCCGCTTAAAGTCACCCAAATTGAGCGTCAACAAACCTCGCTCAATGAGCGAGAGTTCACTCTGGCCCTTCACGAGGCGTTCATACTCTTCTTCATCCGTCAGTGCTTCCTTGGCGGGCTCGACCTCCGTGGCTTGAACGCCCTCCTTCGTCTCAGTCCCTGAAGCGACCGCTGTATCGCCAGTGTTGACCTCTTTCACCTCACGCATCGCATTTTGCTGCAACGTTGTACGCAGCGCATCCCATTCCCCCGCGAGCAACATTTGCCGAGCGGGTTCATAGGACTGAGCATAGGTCATGGTCGCTTCGTCTTTGGTAAACCCCAGTTTGTCGCTATGGGTCGCACAGCCCGTGAGTAAACTCACGCCTAAAAGAGCTAACATGGCGATTGCAACTGGTTTGAAACGAAATTGGTCCTGCTTCTCCATTCTTTTTCTCTCCAGCAAACAAAATGTTCTCTGCCCAGGCGTCCTCCCTCAACAGTAAGATGCCTGAGCTTCCAATCGTCACACGATCTAGAACACGTCCACAGCACTCTTGACGGTACTTTCGCGAGACGAGGTGCCTAAATCGACGGGTTGCTGAGGTGTCGCTTTAGGGGCAGCCGGCTTTGGGCCCTCCTGAATAGTTTTGGCGTACTCAATATCACTAAAACTGTAGGCGAGCACCACTCCCACCAATTCGGCTCCCGAATCGAGCTTGGTTTGCCACTCGCGCACGGTCCGCAACCCCGTCAGTCGCGCTTGAGTTTTCGCGACATTTCGTTCATCGACCATGTCGATAAGGGTTTGGTTCATACGATCCGTGATCGAGCCATCTTTGCCTGAGAGCACCGCGTTAAGTTCTGTCTTTTTGCCTTGTTGCGTTTCCGTGTTGCCAGCAAAGGAGAGTGTCAAAAAGCGTGCAATTTGTGCGGAGGCTTCCGCTTGAGCTTGCTTACGTGCCATGTCGCGATAGCGTGCTTGTAAGCTTTGGGGACCCTGCGCTGGACTCCACATGGCAAAGGACACAATCACGGGGCCTTTCTCGTCCACCAAGAGGCGTGGGCCATACATATCTGCTAAAAGCTTTGCATCCGTCGGAATTTGTTCGGAAAGGGGTTGCCCCACGGCTTCAATAGCGGGTTTCTTTCCCTGTCGCAACGACTGCGCGATGCCTTCGATAGCAGGCGAATAGGCAATCACCACGCCAACCTGAGAGCCCGCATCACTTTCGTGCACAAAGTTACCCACCACATTCACGCCCCCGAGCGCCATATGGGTGCGTTCCATCGTTTTGCTAATTAGTGCACTCTCAAAGAGTTTTTTCTTCTGATCGGGTGACATGGCATCAAACTCACTCGGATCCACCCCCATGGTTTTGAGCCCCTGATCGAGTTTAGCCTGTGCGTACTTGCTCACCTTGGCCCACAGTGCTTCAAAATCCGTACGTCCTTGTCCGTCAGTCAACTTATCAAAGTCGCGTGCATCGGTACTCGAATCACTAAACGCACGTTGCAGGGTCTCGTTGGCGCTTTCGAGCACCATAAGACGCGAGAACTTATTGACGGCGTTCATGTACGCTTCCGTGTAGGCGAGCGCCAATGCTTTACCGTAGTCGGCGTTCGTGCGGTTGACGTCCACGGGCGCCGAACCAAAGTAAAACGACTTGCCTTTCGCGTCGACTCCACTTTCTTGCCACCCATTTTTTTGCATAAATGCATGATACATCGCTTCAATGCACGCGTCGGGCGTACCGCAACGCTGAGGTTCTTCAACCTTCTTCGCGGGAGTGTTGGTGTCTTTGACCACCTCCACCGTCACCACTGCGGGCGCCGCGGGTTCCACCGCTGCTTCGGCTACCGTGGGAGCGGGTGACGCAACAGGAACTGTCACCACTTGTTGAGGCTCCGCCTGCACCAAGGGTGTAGCAAACAGCGTGGCTAAACTAAACGCTAAAACGGTTTTCTTCATCTCAATCATCCTTCATCGTTGGTGTTTACCAGGCGGGCGTCATGGTCTTAGGCGCGGCCTTTTTCTGTTGTGCCCGCACGATCGTCGGATCAAAACGCAAAATGTATTCGCGTGGCGCCGCCCCCTCAAGATTCACATTGCTCTCTTTCACCTTGCCGTAAGCCAATTTCGGCGTGACACGCGTGATTTCCACAACACCCACGTCGATTTCTTCACGTGCGGTCTTCTCGCCCGTATACGGGTCTTCCACCAGAGCGCCATACTTGACGAGACGGTAGGGCGTGCCCACCTTGAGTGTCGAACCCCCTTGCCCCAGAAGCACCGTATTGCGGTCTTTCTGATAGGAGAGCACCATCACTGGATAGATAATGTCGGTGAGTGTCTCGGCAATTCCAGAGCCTATCTCACGGCCTGCTTGACCGAGCTTATTGCCACCTTCGTTAAAGGTGAGATCACGCTCAGCGGTGTTCGCGACCAATACTTGACCGCTCGAAGCGTCGATCACGCGCCAATTCACCACCACGCTCAAGTGGTGTTGCTGCACCACGTCGTTGGTGTAAGGCACTTTCTTCGTTGTGACCGACTCTTGAAGATCTTCAATCTTGCCCGTCACGATGTAGTCGGTCCCTAACGAATTACCAATGCGTGCTCGTTCTTCGCTACGAACATCGTCACGCATGAGCCCTTCTAATTCACCGAGTCGTTCGCCCTGGAAGTCACGATCCAACACAGCAAAGTGGCGTGTGTTGGTGAGATACGTCACAAGCCCTTGATTTAACTGTCCCTGGAACTTCTGGCCATCTGCCCCCGACACACGGAACGGCAACACAGCGATGCGTACGCGCTCAGAGGCTTTATCGAGATCGAATTTGTTGATATCGACCTGCAACTTAGCGCGACATTCACCGTCCGCGCAGCTCACATCGATCACTTGGTAGCTTTTCACAGCCCCTTGGGTTTTCGTCATAATCTGACGATCCACATCTTCTTTGAGTTCGGCTTGGGTTTTGGAGGTCTGTGAACCTTTCTCACCTTTCGTGGTGTTTTGCACTTGCGCCGACACGCGAGAGACGTCTCGCGCATCTAACGCTAAACCGTTCACACGCGCCACCGCTTCGGAGAGTGCAGACGTAATCGCTTTTTCTCGCGACGGGCCCACCCCTTCTGCATCCACCGTTACGGTGCGAATCCCAGCGGCCGTCGCCACCAGGGAGGTAGCCGTGAGTAAACTCATAACGAGCCATTTTTTTAACGTCGGCATGACGATTTTCTCCTCAGCTTATTTCACGGGACGACGTAACAAGAACCCAGAGGCAATCTCCTCGGGATTGCCTTTGGTGATGTCCATCACCGTCACTTTCGGGTTGATGCGCGTGACGACAGCTTCACCCACCTCCATTTCCGCTGTACCGAGATTTTCCCCGGTCTGCGGATCAATGAGTGCTTCGCCTGGCTCAAAAATGATGAATTTCTCACCCTTGGTCATCCCGGAGTCGTTACCGCGGTTGACCCAAATGCGCTTACCTTTGACTTGTAGCACGGTGATTGGGAAAATCGTATCGGAGACTTGATTAGCCAGCGACGCCGCGGCGCGCTCAATCGCTTGATTAAGCACGGCCTGCGATGCGCCACCCACGCCATTACGAATAGAGGTCCCCGTCGAGGCCGACGACTTAATTGGGAACGATGCCGTCACCACCCCACGGGTGGTATCGATAATTTGCACGCTCAAACCCAATGAAGCACTGTCGCTCACCTTGTATTTCCCTTCCAAATTGGGGATTTTGGTAGCGGAGCGTCCAAACGCGAAACTCTCCACTTTGACTTTCACAATGGCTTGCGCATTCGCGAGCTGTCCCTCCGTGGCCGCATCGCCCGCCGCCAGCCCTGATTTGGCGAGTTCTTGCTCTTTGCGAATTTCTGCCATGGCATCTTCGCGACGCGTCACCAATTCAAATTTGCGACCGTTACGCAGAGCGTTTTCAATGGAGCTAATGAGGTTGGAGTTGAGAATTTGTTTTTTGTTGGCAGCCGAAAGGCCGTCGCTTACTGCTAAATCAGCGACCGATACACGGAATTTGCCGAGTTCATCGGCCAAAGCCACCCCCGAAGCAAGCGCACAGGATAGGATGAGGGCAAAACTGGTGCGTAAAAAGTTTTTTTTCATAGGCGAGAACAACGTGCGCCGTGTGCATTCTCTATGCGTCTCACAGCACCATCCGTTGTAGCAAAAGAAAATGAGAGTTGGTCGAATTAGTCTTTGGGGCAATCTCAAAATTGCGTCCAAAAGGTCATCTTTCTGAGTTTAGCCCTACCCTATCAACTCTCGCCACGCATGATAATACGATAAAGCCAGTTGTCTTTTTTATTTTGTGAAAATACTAGCACCTCCAAAGAGCCATTTTTCCTTATTTTCTAGGTATATCGATTTATATTTGGTTATGTGTTTTTAAAACCGCCTCTTAGAGTAACTTTTTTTGAATTAAAGCGACAAAACCCTCACCCGATGACCATATTTTTCCAAAAGATCCATTAAATCCTTCGTTGCTAACCACACCGTGGCGGTATTCACATTGGGATGCACGCCAATGCGGGCCGTACCCTCCAAAAAACTCGCATCCACACACCACGTGACCGTCCCTGTCGAGTCGTTCATGAGTCCCATGGGCGAGACCGAACCGGGAGTGAGACCCAAATACGCCTGAAGTTCATCGGCCGTGGCAAATTTCAGAGCTCGCGTCTGCTGTGACTGGCGAAAGGCTTTTAAGTCCAGGCGCTGATCGCCTCGTACCGAAAAGAGCCAATACTGCGTTTTCTTGTCGTCGCGTACAAAGAGGTTTTTCGCATCGTCCTCTGCGTGCTTGAGGTGAAGGGCGTGCGACTCGGACATGTTGAAGACCGCGTCGTGGTGTTCAATCTCGTACGGGATCCCTTCTTGGGCTAAGAGCTCAAGCAATCGCTCAGGAGACCAAATGTTAGTGGAAGTGTTGGTCATGACTTGCTTTCCTTGGGTCTGAGTGTTGGCTATCGTTGCCAGTGAGTGTACAACGGTTTTGAACGCGCTCGTCGCTTGCCACAAAAAAGCCTTCCACAACCGGAAGGCGGGAAGGCTCTTTGCCGCCGATAAAACGTCGTGCGGTGTTCTTCTTACTCGTTCTTTAAGGCAAAAGGGTACCGTCTTTGGCATTGACCAACACGGTTTTTTGCTGACCGTTACGAATAAACTTCAGCTCCCAGTGCGGTGTCCCTTTGCGAAGGTGGAGTTCGGCTTCAAATAAGCGCATGTCACCCTTTTTGGCTGCAGCGACCGCCTCTTTAAACGTCACGGGGTTCTCGCCCAACTGAGTTTTGAGTTCACGCGAGAAATCCACAATGTGCGAGTTGAGCGTCTCGCCCTTCATCGCCCCCACTTCCACGTTGATGCGATCGTTACCTTGAACGTAATCGATCTCATAGACCGGCATGGCGTTTTCCACATCAAACTCGACCTGCAAGATGCGCGTGTTAGGATTCACCATCACTTTGTCGACCGCAGCTTCCGCCGACATTACGCCGTCAGAGAAAAACGCCGCACGTTCTTCAATATCCATGGCGCTCACTAGGCCGGTGGCTGTGGTGGCCACGATCAGTGTGGCTAGCTGACGATACCAATTTTGCATACCCCAATCCTCCTCAATGTCGGGCACAACGAGCCCTATCATTTTAATATGACTATTGTTCTCCTCACTCGTTAAAACGTCAATTTAAATAGGGGAGGTTTTGAACGCTCTAAGGGTAATACCTATTTTTGAAACCTCCAATGCGCTTGGCGGTTGCACACCGAAAAGAAAAAGCCATTTCCCGTGAGCACCGCCCCGTGTCTGAGGGTAGGCCTTGGAAAATGGCTTGAGTGTTGAGCGCACCGTGACACGGGTCAGGCGTCATCAGAGGAGCGCTCGACGTTTTGGTCGTTTTGGTCGTCTTTGGGTTGTATGTTGGTCGTTGATAGTTGGGAAGCGCGTCTTTGTCCTCAGAGCGTGGGCAAAAGTAAAGCCACAAAGCTTTAAAGCACCCTTTCGCCCATCGGCTAGCGCTCCCTGATGTGTCAGGCAGGCAACGCTTCCGATGAAGGTGTTCTCGACACACCCCAAAAGAGCGCTCTTTGCTCGCCCTAAGGCGACTATTGAGAATCCAACAAGAAACGAGATGAGTTAGAGGAACCAACCACGAGACCAAGATTCACCCATATTTCTCATCTCGTTTCCTAAAAAGGAAACCGAGTGACCCAAGAGGGTCACGGGATGATTACTTGTGGCAACCGCAGCTCTCAACAGCCTGACCTTCAGCAGGGGTCATTTCCTTTTTCATGGCGCGCAAGAACCAGATCTGCTTGTCGTAGTACTTGATAAAGTCTTCGAACATGGTGACCACGCGGAAGTCATCCTTTTCGGCTGCATCGGCGCGAATTTCTACGGCCAAGTCACGCATCAAATTCAAGTCGTCTTCCACAATCTGCGCGACTTCACAACAAGAGAAGAGGCGAGAGGGTTCTTCCTTGATGGTGGCCACGTCTAAGTATTCACGCATGGAGGCCAACGGGAACTGATCGCGCATCTTTAAGAGTTCGGCGACGCTGTCGTAATTTTCAAACGCTTCGTTGTAGAGCGCTTCCGTGAACTGATGAACACCCACAAACATCTTGCCCACCACGTTCCAATGCAAATTGTGAAGCTTCACCGTCCACACACCGAGGTTAGCGAGATAGGTATTGATCTTCTTCGAGCAAGTGTATTCCATGATGTATTCCTTTTTTATGTTCGGTCTTTAGTTGAGGCGGAAGGGCTATAGAGAACTTAAGCAGCGGTCTGATCAAACTTTTCTTTATCGCTTTCCGTTTGTCGATAGGCGTACTTTAACACGAATCGTTCGATAATGCAAGTACCCTATTGGAAATCAGTTTTCATTTGTTTTTGTCTATCTCGTGGCGATCCTCAATGTGAGACGCGAAAGCGTTTTCCAGGTCGCGTCACCATCTCCGATGTTTCCAACGTACTGTAGCCTTTTTTTACGTTTTCCAAACCACCACTTTTTACGATTACTCCCTCCCTTTTGGGAGAGATTTCCCTCTCCCATCGTTGTCGACACACTCTGCCCTTTGGCAGTTTTCGCCCTTCCTCCCTCTGACTAGAATCCACGTCCTAGGGTTTACCCTAAACGTTCAGCCACAGACCGCCAAACGCTCAACCGCCCCACTCCAACGAAAGGGGCAAGGGGTTGAGTCGCGAGCCCTCTATTTCCCGTCTTGTTATCGGTCTTTCATAAGGATCAAGAAAAGAATGTCAGTAACCATTCCCATTCAGGATGTCTCTCGTCGTTCACTTTTAAAAGCCGGGCTTGCTGCCTCGGCGGCAAGTATTGTGGGTCTACCTTTAAGCGAGGCTGCTCAAGCAGCCCAGACGCAAGCCGAAGATGGCATCACCTGGCACAAAGGTGTATGCCGATTCTGTGGCACGGGTTGCAGTTTGCGCGTCGGCGTCAAAGACGGCAAGATTGTCTCCACCGCGGGCGATCCGGACGCACCAGTGAACCGTGGACTCACCTGTGTGAAGGGCTACTTTAACGCCAAAATTCTCTATGGAAAAGACCGCCTCACACAGCCCCTAATGCGTCGCAAAGACGGGCACTTTGATAAGAACGGCGACTTCGAACCCGTCTCCTGGGACAAAGCCATGGCAGAGATGGTGCGTCAATTTAAACGCGTCTACGCCGAAAAAGGTCCTGAAGGCGTGAGCATCATTGGCTCGGGCCAGTACACGATCCCCGAAGCTTACACCGCCTCCAAATTGATGAAAGCGGGTTTCCGCTCGAACAACATTGACCCCAATGCGCGTCTTTGTATGGCAAGTTCCGTCGTGGGCTTTTATCAGACGTTTGGCATGGATGAACCCGCTAACAACTATAGCGACCTGGAATTGGCCGACAGTCTCGTCCTTTGGGGCAACAACATGGCTGAAGCCCATCCGGTACTTTGGTCTCGTGTGCTCGCGCATAAAAAGACGGCACCCGCCACCAAGATTTTCTGCTTGACGACGTACCGTCACATGACGAGCGACTTTGCGGACAACACCTTGGTCTTTAAACCCAATACCGACCTCGCCATTCTCAACTACTTGATCCGTGAAGCGATTGAACGCAACGCCATCGACATGGACTTTGTGAATCGCCACTGCCTCTTTGCGGCGGGCGTCACCGACATTGGTTATGGGTTACGTAACACCGACCACTTTGCGCGTGCCACGGAAAAAGACACCCTTGCTAAGCAACTCGCCTCGCCCTTGAGTAAAGACGAAGCCATCGCACAAGGACTCGTTGCGGGCACCGTGGTGGAGCAGAACAACGCGGGTGCGACCGCCGGCAAACACTGGGCGATCTCGTTTGAAGACTTTAAAGCGGGGGTCGCTCCCTACACGCTCGACTTTGTGGCACCGCTCGCCAAGGGCGACCCCGATGAAAGCTTGGATAGCTTCAAAGCCCGCTTGAAAGCTTTGGCGGACCTCTATTGCGATAAGCCAAGCAAGATTTTGAGTCTCTGGTGCATGGGCTTTAACCAGCACCAGCGTGGCGTGTGGGTGAACGAACTCTGCTACTCGTTGCACCTTCTTATCGGCAAACACGGGCTCCCTGGCTCGGGCGCCTTCTCCTTAACGGGGCAGCCCTCGGCGTGCGGCTCCACGCGCGAAGTGGGCTCGTTTAGTCACCGCTTGCCCGCGGACCGCTTGGTCGCCAACCCCAAGCATCGTGCGGACGCCGAAACCCTTTGGCACTTGCCCGAAGGCACCTTGAATCCGAAGGTTGGATTCGATGTGATGAAAATCATGCGTGGCCTTGAAGACGGGTCGGTGAACTTCTTGTGGACGCAGGTGGTCAATATCTTCCAGTCCACCCCAAACAATTCGCATTGGATTGAAGCGTGTCGTAAACCCGAGAACTTTGTGGTGGTCGCTGACGTCTATCCCACCTTTAGCGCCGCGTGCGCGGACTTGATTTTGCCTGCCGCCATGCACTTTGAGAAGTGGGGGTTATATGGCAACGGCGAACGTCGCACCCAAGCCTGGCCTCAGATGGTCAAGCCCGTGGGTGAGGCGCGCACCGACGTGTGGATGATGATGGAATTTGCCAAGCACTTCACGGTGGATGAATGCTGGCGCGCGCAGCCCGTCAGGGGGCTCGAGGGCGATCATTTGCCCGACGTGCGTGATCGCGCTCGGGCCATGGGGATCGATCCCAGTGCGACGCTTTTTGATGTGCTCTTTGCGCCCTCAGAAAATCGTCAAGCCGCGTGGCCCGATCCAAAGTACCCGGGCCTTGCCAACGCCACGGGAGAAGCCCTGGGGCTGCCGTACTTCCCTGAAAAAGCGCTCTGGAACGAGTACCGCCAATTCACTTTGGGTCACGGGCACGACTTAGCGGACTTTGATACGTACCAGGATCCAAAGGTGCATGGGCTCCTCTGGCCGGTCGTAAACGGCAAAGAAACCCCCTGGCGCTACAACACCGAGTACGACCCGTACGCAAGTGACGACAACCTCTACTACGGTCCCTTGATGAAGAGCGTACCAACTGGGAATTTGCACGGCGTCACCGATACGGACGCGAAAGCGTACCCGGGACGCGCGAAGATCTTCTTCCGTCCCTATGCCGATCCGGTGGAAATGCCGGACGACAAATATGACCTCTGGTTCACCACGGGGCGCATGCTCGAGCATTGGCACACGGGTTCGATGACGCGTCGCGTGCCAGAATTGCACCGCGCTCTGCCTCGTGCCTTCCTCTACATGCACCCGGCTGACGCCAAAGCGCGTGGCTTGGCGCGAGGCGACATGGCCTTAGTCGAGAGCCGTTACGGATCGTTTACCGCAAAAGTGGAAACCGAAGGTCGTGAACGTCCTCCGCGTGGCACCCTCTTTGCGCCGTTCTTCGATGAACACGTGCTCATCAACCGTGCAGTGATCGATGCGACTGATCCTCTGTCGCTTGAGCCCGACTACAAGAAAACCGCTGTTCGTGTCACGAAAGCGCCGAGCAACAAGTAACCCCGAAGGAGAGTCAACAATGATGACAAAACAAACGATCGTGGCCTTTTTGCTCGCCAATGCCCTAACGTGGGGCGTCGCCGCTAGTGCCTCAGCCCAAGACGCCGTGCCGGAAACCCCGCACACGATTCCGCATCCCATTGCGGACTTTCTGCCACTCACTAACGACAAAGTGATGTGCCAGATGTGCCACCGTGAAGTGGGTAAGCAACCCGTTGAAGCGCACATCGACGTGCCCATGTGGGATGTGCCCGCCTCGCACTTCACCAAAGACGGTAAGTGGGATGGAGCTCGCAACAACTGCGTCATGTGCCACGCGCCCATGACCGAGTTCTCGAGCTTTAAGCCCAGCAAATTGAACGAGCGCCCCGCGTCCTAACGCTTCGCGCTTAGTGTTCATGCTTTCCAGGAGATCGCCTCAACGCGGTCTCCTTTTTTGTTTCTCCTCACCAAAAGCACTAGCTCCGATGGTAGGCTGACATGAGATAGGGTTTTTATGTAGAATTATGCTATCAATAAAAATGCTTAAAAAGCTTTTATCTATCAAAAAGCGTCTAACATTTTTCATCATATTCTTTTGTAGGACATCTTCAAAATGGCAGAAATTACCCTCACCTCTGCGAACTTCAAGACCGAGGTGATCGACTCCGACACGCCCATCCTTATTGACTTCTGGGCTCCGTGGTGTGGTCCTTGCCGCAGCATGAACCCTGTGGTGGAAGACATCGCAGACGAGTATGAAGGCAAACTCCGCGTGGGCAAAGTCAATATCGATGTAGAAACGGCAATCACGGCTGCTTTCCAGGTGATGAGCGTGCCTACGTTTGTCATCATGAAAGGTCAAGATGTTTTGGCTGCGCAAATTGGCGCTATGCCCAAGTCGGAACTCAAAGCGATGATTGATCGCGCGCTCGGCGACTAATCACCCGTTTCGCAAAACGACAAAACCCTTCCTCAGATCGGTGACGATGAAAGGAAGGGTTAGCTTTTTAACGGTCCCTTTTTCGGTCCCGTCTGAACCCCTGCGCCTCAAAGCTGATCGGGTTGCTTTTGCTCGTTAAGCTTGTTAAACCGTATCGAACAACATGGACCGCACTCTCCTTCGCAAATACCGATTGAAAAACGCCCGAAGCGTCTTTCATCTTCGAGCGTTTTTCAGTTCTGTAATGAACCGATATTAGAGAGCGACTTTGAGCACCGCCACCACATCGTCGCGCGTCATCTTCTTGTAGCCACCATCGAGCAGCAATGTTCCGTCAGCGATCGCGTCAATGTCGGTGGGCTTCACACCCAATTCGATTAAGCTCATCGCCACACCCAAGCTCTTCATCCACGCTTCCATCCGTGCGAGCCCTTCGAGCGCAATCTCACGATCCGTGCCCAGCGTGCCATCCACACCCCAGACTTCCACGGCAAAGCGACGGAATTTCGGCAGCCCATCGTCCAAAATGTAGCGGTAGTACGGCAACGATACCGCCGCCAAGGTCATCCCGTGCGTGGCGTTGGTCACCCCACCCACGGCCTGCCCCATCATGTGCACCATCCAGTCCTGGGACTTACCCATCCCCACGAGGGTATTCAATGCCCAGGTGGCTGCCCACATGATGTTGGAGCGCAATTCATAGTTGGTGGGATCCTTCACAGCTAAAGGACCGTCGTGGATGACGTTACGCAAAAGCCCTTCCGTTAAATAGTCGCTCGTGTTGTTGTCGGTTCCCGAGAAATACTGTTCACACAAGTGGCAGAAGATATCGAAAATACCGGACTTCAGCTGGTACTCAGGCAACGTGAACGTCACTTCCGGATTCATAATGGAGAAAACGGGTTTGGCATCGGGGTGTGCAAACACCTTGCCGATCTTTAAATGCGTCTTCGTATCGGTAATAACAGAGCCTGAGTTCATCTCAGATCCCGTCCCCGCCATCGTGAGAATGCACCCTAACGGCACCACCTTGACGCCTGGCGCCACGTCTTCGTAACGCAAGTAATAACGCTCCCACGGATCTTCGTCACAATTGACCGACACCGCCACCGCTTTGGCGTAGTCGCAGCAGGACCCACCGCCCACGGCCAAAAGGAAATCAACGTGATTCTCGCGAGCAATCTTCACGCCTTCACGCAATTTGTCGGTCGTGGGGTTAGGCATCACTCCACCGTCTTCGACGATGGTCTTGCCATGGGCTTTCAAAATGCCCACCACTTTGTCGTAGAGCCCCGACTTCTTGATGGAGCCACCCCCGTAGATCAACTGAACGGTTTGTCCAACGTGTTCCAATTCGTCATTGAGCTTGTCGAGCGCATCGCGACCAAAATGCAGGCGCGTGGGATTGTAGTAGGTGAAATTTCCCAACATCGTTACGATCTCCAAAAAAGGGATTTTCTAAATTGACATAGTGTCAATTAACTGATCGTCACTTTACCAAAATGCCTTTCGCTTGAAAAGACAGTGAAAAATTCTGTTGCAAACTCGACTACAATGGTGCGAAAGACTTTTCTTTTTTCTCCGTCCCTACTCTGCCCGATTCATTGGTATGTTGCGTCGTCGATTTCCTTCGCCCACCCGCCCCACCTGGCTCGATCGCCTTAAAGCCCGTCTGAGGACCGGGTTGGCGTTGGGCGCAGAAGTAGCACTCGTCGTGGCCTCTGCCTTGGTGGCCGTCAAAACGATGCGCTTTGCCGGCGGTCTCCTGGCGCTAGCGATCTATCTCATTGCTCGCATTGGCTTTAAGCAACGCCCCCAGCGTGCCCTGCTCTGGGCTGTGGGAACGTTGGTCCTCACCGTTGCCGTCGCCATCCTTGTGAGCAAAACCCTCGCCTCACCGACTTAAAGACGCCAATCGGCTATCCTTCCCACCAAGCTCGATACGGGAGGCTTACGGTCCACACTCCTTCCAAACAACACTGACCAGCAAGAGCGGAGCTCTCACTGGCCAGTGGGCTGTTCGAGGTTAGAAAACGACTAAGTGCTCAACGCTACTCTTCAAACGTCCCTTTCACCAAGAGTTCTTTGTCGCGCATCATCAAGCGACCGCGGCTCATCACCGCTTCAATCTCAAGGTCTTGGTTCAGTAGGCAGAGGTTCGCCACCATGCCCTTCGCGACATGACCATAGCCCTTCAGAGCAAGCGCGTCCGCGGGACTGCTCGTGATGAAACGCAATGCCGTAGCAAGAGGCACGTCGTAGTCTTTCACAAGGCGCACCATTTCGTTGAAGTTGCCTTCCACGCCACAGACACCCATACCAACCATGACGCCCTTGTCGTTAAATTTCGGCATCGAGCCGTGACCGTCCGTCGACATCGTAATGTGCGCAGGATCCACACCGGCATCGAGTGCTTTCTTCACCGACAAGGCACACGGTCCACAGAACGTACCCGCACCCGAGGTGTAGTCCACGTACCCGCCTTTGAGCGCAAATTCCACCGAGGAATTAAAGACGTGTTCGATGCGTGAGCAGTGAGTGGGACGGATGTGACGAATGGGGAAGCCGCGCTTGACGATCTCATCGTACATGTCAAAGGCGCCCGGGATGTCGCCCGAGTGCACATGCAAGACGCCGAGCTTACCGGAAATCATGCCACCCACACGCACATCGGTGAGAAGCGACAACACGCTTTGCAGGTCTGGGAAGGATGAACGGTGGTCACCCAACGCAATCTTGCAGCCCAAGACTTCTGGGACAAAGTAGAGGTCTTTGGGTACAGAGCCCGTCAAGGTGGTGGGCGGATAGTGGTAGTTGGAGGTGTACATCCAAGCGGAGACCCCTTCGCTCTTTAGGGCACGCACTTTCGCGAGCAGGTTTTCCACGGAGCGCGACACAAAATCGGTACCGAGCACCCCCACCACCGACGTGGTCCCCACGCGGATCAACTCCGAGAGCATCAATTCAGGAGGACGCGACACGGGACCGGCTTCACCACCGCCACCCGTGACGTGAATATGCTGATCGAAAAAGCCTGGTGTGAGCAACTTGCCCTTGGCGTCGATCACCTCCAAATCGGGCAACGTGCAGCTCAAATCTTTATCCACCGCGAGCATATGCTCGCCCACTACCAACACATCGCGTTCGCCCAGATCTTCTGGGGCAAAGACGTGCGCGTGCTTAATCAGATAAGCCATGGTTTTCGTCCTCTCACTATAGGGTTAAAAGGGGTTGGTTTGGCCTGAGGGCTTCATAAAGCCCTCTGGCTTCTTACCTCAGACTTTGTAGATTACTCTTCTTGGCTACTATGCGACCTTAGGGATTGCCCGAAGCAAACCTTTGTCGCCCCGTCTTTAAGACTAGTACAATAGGCTATCAAACGTGGTGCTAAAGCGCACCACTCCTGTTGCTTAAGTGAGGAGGTTTCTCATGTCCGATTTGGCTTCCCTACCCCTGGAAGATCGTTATTTGAGTGGCGCCGAAGCCCTCAAAGCTAACCCCAAAGTCGCTGCCGCGCTCGCGCAATGCGTGGATGAAGCGGAATTTGCCAAGGGAGAGCAAATTCGACTCTCCGAAATCCCTTCTCCTACCTTTAAAGAAGCCCAGCGTGCGGCGGAGGTTGCCCGCCTCATGATCGCTTACGGCCTCAAAGACGTGGTGATTGACCCAATTGGTAACGTCGTGGGACGTCGCCCCGGAACGCTCAACGGCAAAGGCCCCACGCTCGCTTTGGGGGCGCACATGGATACGGTCTTCCCAGAAGGCACCGACGTCACCGTAAAAGAAAAGAACGGCGTGTACTACGGACCGGGACTCGGTGACAACGCCTCAAACTTGCGAAGCATGATGCAGATTCTGCGCTCGCTCAATAACCACGGCATCGAAACGCAAGGCGACTTGCTCTTTGTCGGCACTGTGGGCGAAGAAGGTAACGGCGACATTCGAGGCTCCAAAGCGCTTTTTGACGGGAGTCGCCACATTGACGGCTTCTTGGCGCTCGACTCCAGCGACACGGGTCGCGTTTTGCGTGGCGCAACGGGCTCACACCGCTGGCGCGTCACCATTACAGGCGCAGGCGGCCACAGCTACGCCGACTTTGGCAAAGTCCCCTCGGCCATTCACGCCATGGGGCGTGCGATTGCTAAGATTGCGGACCTCACCGTGCCCACCTCCCCCAAGACCACGTTCTCGGTGGGGCTGATCAAAGGGGGCACCAGTGTGAACACCATCGCGCCCTCGGCTCAGGTCGACGTGGATATGCGTAGCGTGGACAACAACGAGCTCTTGGCCCTTGAAAAAGCCATTTTGGCCACGTTCCAAGCGGGGATCGATGAAGAGCATCAACGCTGGAATGTCACGGACCCCGCGCTTCAACTCAAAGTCTCGTTCGAGCAAATTGGTAACCGCCCGGCAGGCATGCGCCCAGACCCCTGCCCCGTGCTGCAATCTGCGCGTGCCGCACAGAAAGTCTTGGGGATCGAACTCACTAAATACACGTGCTCGTCAACGGATGCGAACATGCCGATGTCGTTGGGCATCCCGTCGACGTGCCTCTCCTCGGGCGGTATTGGTAAGGGCGCGCATACACTTGAGGAAAACTTTGTCTTTAAAGACATTCATGAAGGTCCGCAGCTCGCGATGCTCACCGCGCTCCTCTTAGTCGGCACCCCCGATCATGAGCCTCTGCTGCCGATATTGAGTACAATCTAACCACTAGCGTATTTCGCTTTATTAGCCAAGGGCCACTGCAACGACAATCCGCTGGAGTGGCCTTTTTTCAACGTTTTCGGTGACTTACCATGAAACAGTCGCTTTGGGCTCTGGTGGCAGCGGCCTCCTTTTCGATCATGGCCGCCTTTGTCAAATTGTGCTCGGATCAGATGGGCGCTTTTGAGTTGGTCTTTTATCGCTCGCTTTTTGGCGTTCTCGCGATTTCGATCTTTATCATCAAAGATAAAAAGACGATTGTCACCCCGCTCTGGAAACTGCACGTCTTGCGCTCCATCTTGGGCGTGCTCTCCATTGTGCTCTGGTACTGGGCCTTGGCTCGAATGGATTTTGGCACCTGCATGACGTTGATTTACACGACACCGCTCTTTTTAGCGGCCAACTTTGTGGTGCTCGCGCTCATGCGCCACCAGACGCCCCCTTGGAGTTTAGTGATTCCGATTGTCACCGGGTTTATTGGGATCACGACCGTCTTGCAACCGAGTTTACGTAGCGACGAGTTGCTCCCTGCGCTTATCTGTTTGTTTACCTCTGCCATTGACTTGATCGTCTACTGGCAAATGAAGAAGATGGGCGAGACGCACGAACCGCCATGGCGCATTGTGTTTTACTTCACCATGCTCTCCATGCTTTTTTCTGCCGTGGGCACGTTTGCCATGGAAGGGGGCTTTCATGCCGTGCACGGCATGACGCTCTTGGGCATCCTGGGGATGGGCGCTTGCGCGACATTGGGGCAGTTGGCCTCCACGCGCAGCTTTGCTTACGGCAACATGCTCTTGAGCTCCCTGTTGGGCTTTTCGGCGGTGCCCTTCTCGCTTCTGATCGGCACCCTCCTCTTTAACGATAAGGTGAGCGTCACCGCGCTTTTGGGGGTTGCCCTGATCGTGGGCTCGGGGCTTTTTGCCACGGTAAGCACCAAGCACGCTGAGAAAAAGCATTTGGCGCACCACTAGAGTGGTTGGCCAAGGCTCGCCCGTGTGAAATCGCACTAAGACGCGCGAAGGTTAGCGGAACGCCCTAAAGGAAAGATTGAGATGAAAGCGTGATTTGGCTGGCTCACCTACGTTGTGCTGATCGTGTGGGTAGCAACAGGCGTACTCATCGCGCTCTCGCCCTACTTTTTGGTAACGCCCCAAAACACAACACTCAACGTTGTCCTCTCCGTCAGTAAGAATTTAGACAAAGTTGGACATTGCCCTTCTTAGTCCTATTCTCTTAACCACTTTGTGTTCAATTGAACCCTAAAGTGACGCCGCGACGGTTCGGGATGTAATATCCCTTTATCTCCCACCGGCGTAGATCAAATGCCTACTTATCAAACAACTTGTCTTTGTCGTTCTCAAGATAGTATTTGATCTGACGTGGGGTCATGTACAAAGTACAGAACGCCCACGCAATTCTGCTGCGAATCACCTTCGCAGCATTAACGTCTGCATGGTCTGTCATGCCGCAGTTCTGGCACTGGAACTTGTCCCCGTTGCGGTTCTCTTTATGAACACAACCACAAACGGAGCAAGTGACAGAGGTCCATGCAGGGTTAACCTCTACAACTTTGATACCTGCTTTTTTACATTTAAATAAGATTCGATCATGGACGTAACCATGCATCCAAGCACTGAGTCGACGATTAATCTTCTTGGGGAAATGCTTGTTTTTGGTAAAAGTCGTCAGTTTCTCGATGACTAATACTGCGATCTGTTCTTCATCCTCATCAGGATTTGATAGCAACAGCAGATTTATCCAATGATTAATCAGGCTTATTAATAACGCTTTGGCGCGATTAAAGGCCTTGTTCATACGAACACGCCCAAGATTGAATTGTTCAATATTCTTGGCTTTTTGCTGACCTTTTTTGGTGCCTGCATTTTTATGCTTCTTTTGAACAGCGCGAAGTTTATTGCGACCTTTGCCCCGAGTACACATCGAGTCGGATGCTTTAGAGATCACTTTTCCAAAGCCATCACCAATTAATTTTCCTTCGGACGTAGCACAAAATTCTGTAAATCCCTGATCGATACCGACAATACGTCCCTCTTTAACAGGTTCTTTACATGCTTGGTCATGATAAACATGAATGACATACTGCCCAGTCTTCTTTTGGTAGTACAGCTGTAACGTTCCACGCAATAACCCAAATCCTTTGAGGTTCAGACGCATGCGCTTACGCGGTTCATGCGTCATCACTTTCACATATTGCCCTTCTTTGTCTTGGCCTTTAGACCAGCATTCACAATCAAAATCAACGCGATTATTCTCGTGGTGCTGAGGATAGTGAACGATGTTTTTTCGAACGCTTTTAAGGATTTTATGAACGTTTTGAATGAGTTTCTTCTGTTCCTGACGGGATAGCTTTTGATATTTAGCCACAATGGCTTCGCAATACTGATCCAGTTTTTCATCCTTCTCTTTATCTTTATCCTTATAGCCCATCGCCTTCAAATTCTTAAAAGAAACGGTCGGCAAGCGGTGAGATAACAGATGGAAGAACTGAGGTGTATTGGCAGTTAAAACCCAATCGATAAAATCTTTTTGAAGTTTCGATGTTTGTCTATACCAGTCATGTCGCCAGCATTGGTGTTTTGTTTCGGTGGCGACAGAAGCCCAGTAGGTGCGAACCGTATTCACGGACTCTTCCAAGGCGAGTTTCCACATGCGGCCTAGAAGAGGAATTTGAGGAATTTTCTGGCAGACATGCAACAACACATACTGATGGTTACGTCGAAGTTCGGCATACTTTTCAAGGAGCTCATTGTCTTTGTTCTTGAGCACGCCGACAATCTCATCACGAATTTTGTGTTGATAGACAAGCTTTTCGCGAAGCTCTCTGCTTTTAAGTGCTTCTAAAAAGAGTTTTATACAATACCCATACCATTTCATGAGGAACACTATTTCCACACGCTCACTGTCCCCTAGGGGAGCAAGCAGTCGGATAACGGTGCATGGTTGGGTAGATGGCATATCAGGAAAAAAATTAAAGTATAGAATTTTTAGAGTATGTAATAGACCATACAACCATTTTCTTATTACGTCAACCTCATTACGCGATTTTTATTAGATCTTTTCCCGTAGAGTCTTGCACAAAAGACGGTCATTAAAGTGATAACGTCTTTTGCGAGTTCCTCTTCAAAAGGGACATCGACCTTTTGATCCAGTATGGTTACATCCGTTCCTGTTTTTCGACAAAGCCAAAAAATGACTTCCGTGTCAAATCGCAATAGTCTATCTTCGTTAACGAGTACAAGCTTTCGGACTTGTCCACTAAAAATACGACTGAGTAGTCGTTTTAAGCCGGGTTTCTTGCAGTTTAAGCCTGATCCCAAATCCGAAATAACCTCTTCACAGCCCCAATTAAGTAGCCGTTGTGATTGTGTGACCAA
>OGXZ01000383.1_pt1 | contig 26274 bp, 28 predicted proteins | sample 1576431 | NCBI WGS metagenome assembly OGXZ01 (sample SAMEA3541590, study PRJEB24748) | human gut metagenome | biome: human gut; feature: human-associated habitat; material: faeces | place: China | collected 2012
ATTTATGCACGGCGTGTTGGTTATTTGGAGGCGAGGCTTAGTAGCCAGTCGGAGCGGGAGACGGCGGTGTCGTCATTGGTGCAAATCACCATGACGGTGTCGTCTCCGGCGATGGTGCCCAGCACGCCTTCGATCGGCTGCTTGTCAATCACCGAGGCCACGTATTGTGCGGCACCGGAAGGCGTGTGCACCACAACCAGATTTCCGGCGGCGGCCACCGAGGTGACCAGTCCGTTCAGCACGCGGGACATCTGTGCCTCACCGCGCTCCCCTACATCCTCACCTTCTGAAGCAACGACGCTGCGACCCACCGCGTAGGCCACCGTACCGTCCTTCAACCGGGTCTTCACCGCGTGCATCTCATCAAGGTCGCGGCTCAGCGTCGCCTGAGTCACCGCAATGCCCTCGTCGATAAGGATTTTGGACAGCTGTGATTGCGAGGTGATGATATGCGTGGCGAGCGCCTGTTCTATGGCACTCAGCCGCGCCGCCCTGGTGGCAGGGCGCTGCAGGGACGGACCGGTTTCACTCATGCGAGCAGGCTTTCGTCTCCACGGGCCTTGCCGGTCAACCAAGTCAGCAACGCTTTCTGTGCGTGCAGACGGTTTTCTGCTTCGTCGAAGATTTCGTCAGCGTGTGCTTCGAATACTTCCGCTGTGATTTCTTCGCCTCTGTGAGCGGGCAGGCAATGCTGTACCATGCAGCCTTCGTTTGTTACTGCCATCAGTTCGTCGTTTACCTGGAAGCCAGCAAAAGCAGCTTCTCTGATTTTCTGTTCGCTTTCCTGACCCATGGAAGCCCAAACGTCTGTCAGGACTACGTCAGCGTTTTTGGCAGCTTCCAGAGGGCTTTCTGTCATCTGGAATTTATCGCCGTACTGTGCCGCAAAGTCCAGAACGTCTTTATGAGGCTGGTAATCTTTGGGGCAGGCAATGCTTACGGACATACCAACTTTCAAACCGCCAACGATGAGGGAGTTTGCCATGTTGTTGCCGTCGCCGATGTAACACATCTTCAGACCTTCCAGTTTGCCTTTGTGTTCCCGGATGGTCTGCAGGTCAGCCATGACCTGACAGGGATGACAGAAGTCTGTCAGACCGTTGATGATGGGGATGGAGCCGTATTTTGCCAGTGTTTCCACTTCTTCCTGTTCAAAAGTACGGATCATGATGCCGTCCAGATACCGGGACAGAACTCTTGCGGTGTCTTCTGTGGGTTCGCCACGACCAATCTGTGCGTCTTTGGAGCTGATGAACAGTGCGTGACCGCCCAACTGATACATACCTGTTTCAAAGGATACACGGGTTCTGGTAGAGGATTTTTCAAAAATCATGCCCAGTGTTTTGCCTTTCAGAATGGGGTGTTCAATGCCCTGTTTTTTCTGTAATTTCAGCTGGTCTGCCAAGTCCAGCAGTTCCAGGATTTCTTCTGTTGTCAGGTCTAAAAGTTTCAGAAAATGTTTCATTATCGTATCTTCCTTTCTCAATCAAAGTGAAGCCAGTGTCTGTTCCAAAATGGTAAGTCCTTTGTCCAGTTCCTCCTGTGTGATGGTCAGAGGAGGCAGCAGACGGATTTTGGTCTTTGCGGAAAGTACCAGAAGTCCTGCTTCCAGCAAAGCATTGATGACGGGTTTTGCTTCCACATCCAACTGGATGCCCAGCATCATGCCCAGGCCTGCTACGTTCTGTACGTGTGGCATTTTTTCGATTTTTTCTTTCAGATATGCGCCTTTTTTCTGTACGTCCTGCAAAAAGGCTTCGTCCATGGTGTTCAGGATATGTACTGCACCGGCACAAACAACGGGGTTGCCGCCGAAAGTGGAGCCGTGGTCACCGGGAACGAATACGGTTTCTGTCTTTTCGCCGAACAGCACCGCGCCGATGGGAAGACCGCCGCCCAGACCCTTTGCACAGGATACCAAGTCAGGCTGGATGTCAAACTGCTGATAGCTGAACAGGGAGCCTGTTCTGCCCATGCCTGTCTGTACTTCGTCCACAATGAGCAGGATGTCTTTTTCCTTGCAGGCTTTGGCCACTGCCTGTACATATTCTTTGTCCAGAGGAACCACGCCGCCTTCCCCCTGTACGGTTTCCAGCATGACTGCGCAAACATCGTCAGTCATTTTGGAAAGGATGTCGGCAAAATCATTTGCTTTGGCAAATACGAAGCCGTCCACGAAGGGGAAGAAGAAATTGTGGTAAGCGTCCTGTCCGGTAGCGGAGAGGGCTGCCATGGTTCTGCCATGGAAAGAGTTTTGCAGGGCAATGATTTTGTTTCTGCTTGCGCCGTATTTCAAAAAGCTGTATTTTCTTGCGGCTTTGATGACGCCTTCATTGGCTTCCGCGCCGCTGTTGCCGAAAAATACTTTTTTCATGCCGCTTTTTTCACAGAGGAGTTTCGCTGCCTGAATGCAGGGTTCTGTGTAGTACAGGTTGGAAGTGTGCTGCAAAGTTTGCAGCTGTGCGCTTACTGCCTGTACCCAGTTGTCGTCGCAAAAGCCCAAAGCGTTTACGCCGATGCCGCTGGTGAAGTCGATGTATGTTTTGCCTGTGTCATCCTGTACGGTGGCGCCTTTGCCTTTTGTCAGGAGCACGGGGAATCTGCCATAGGAATGGATGATATATTCATCGTCATATTGTTTTGCTGTCTGAAAATCCATGTGTTTCCCTCCTTCTTTTTATGGTAAAAACATGGTGCCAATACCTTCGTCGGAGAACATTTCCACCAGTATGGAATGTTCGATTCTGCCGTCGATCATGACGGCTTTTTTCACCCCTGCACGAACTGCGTTTTCACAGCTCTGTACTTTGGGGATCATGCCGCCGCTGATGATGCCTTTTTCCACCAGATCTGCCACTTCATCCACATGTACCACAGGGATGAGGGAGTCTTCGTCGTTGACATCTTCCATCAGTCCGCGGATGTCTGTCAGTGTGATGATGTTTTCTGCGTGGAGTGCGCCGGCAATCTCAGCTGCTGCTGTATCGGCGTTGATGTTGTAAATATTGCCTTTGCAGTCGGTGCCAACGGTGGCAACGACGGGGATGTAACCGCTGTCGATGGCGTTTACAATGGGGGTGGTGTCGATTTTGGTGATGTCGCCTACATAGCCGTAATCACCTTCCAGTTTTTTCGCCTGAATCATGCAGCCGTCAATGCCGCAGAGCCCAACGGCTTTGCCCCCCAGCTGACCGATCAGACCAACCAGATCTTTGTTTGTTTTCCCAGCCAGTACCATCTGTACCACTTCCGCAGTTTCTTTGTCGGTGTAGCGCAGACCGTTGACGAAACGGGATTCAATGTCCAGTTTTTTCAGCATACTGCTGATTTCCGGACCGCCGCCGTGGATGAGCACCACATGAATACCTACCAGAGAAAGAAGGATGATGTCGCTCATAACGGCTTTTTTCAAATCGGGATGAATCATGGCATTGCCGCCGTATTTGATGACAACGGTTTTGCCGTAATATTTCTGAATGTAAGGCAGGGCAGCCGTCAGGACTGTTGCCTTCATGGTATTGATGTCTTTCATGTTGTCTGCCCTCCCATCATGTGCGGTAGTCGCCGTTGATTTTCACGTAATCGTATGTCAGGTCGCAGCCCCAAGCGGTGGCTTCGCCGTCCCCCTGCTGCATATCCACGTCAATGTGGATTTCTTCTTGCAGGAGGATTTCTTTTGCTTTGTCCTCATCGAAAGGAACGCCTGCGCCTTTTTCGCAAACCAAAATTTCGCCCTTGGGAGAAGAAATGGTAACGGAAATGGTGTCTACGGCAAAATCCCCTTCGGTGTAGCCGATGGCACAAAGGATACGTCCCCAGTTGGCGTCAGCGCCGAACATAGCAGCCTTTGTAAGGCTGGAAGTGATGATGGATTTGGAAATGGCTTTTGCCAGTTTGGTGTCAGGTGCGTGGTGTACGCTGCATTCTACCAGTTTTGTGGCACCTTCGCCGTCACCAGCGATTTTCTTCGCCATGGAAGTGCAGATTTCTTTTACAACCAAAAGGAAAGCGTCGAAGTCTGCGCCTTCGCTGTCGATAACGGGGTTTTCTGCCAAGCCGTTTGCCATGATGGAAACCATGTCGTTGGTGGAAGTGTCACCGTCTACGCTGACCATGTTGAATGTGTCGTCCACAGCCAGTTTCAGTGCTTTCTGCAGCATAGGTGTGGTGATGGCACAGTCTGTTGTCAAAAAGCCCAGCATGGTTGCCATGTTGGGGTGGATCATGCCGCTGCCTTTTGCCATGGCACCGATGGAAACGGTTTTGCCGCCGATTTCGATTTCGTAAGCTTCTTCCTTGGGTTTGGTGTCTGTAGTCATGATGGCTTCCACCGCGTCCGCGTGACCTTCCTTGGACAGGATGGGTGCCAGTTTGGGGATGCCGGATGCAATGGGTTCAATGTTCAGTGTCATACCAATGACGCCTGTGGAAGCGACGATGATGTCTTTGGGGGAAATGCCCAAAGCCTTTGCGGTCATTTCGCACATCATTTCTGCTTTTTCCACGCCGTCAGCGTTGCAGGTGTTGGCGTTGCCGCTGTTGCAGATCATAGCCTGTGCCATACCGTCAGCAATGTTTGCTTTTGTGACGGTGATGGGTGCGCCATAAACTTTATTCTGTGTATAAACAGCTGCTGCGTTGCAGGGAACTTCGCTGTAAAGCAGCGCCAGATCTTTTTTTGTCTGATTGTTGCGGATGCCGCAATGGATGCCTGCGGCTGTAAAACCTTTGGGGGCAGTAACGCCGCCTGTGATCTTCTTCATAAGTATTTCATCCTTTCTTTTGTAAGGCTGTATCAAATCAAACCGGTGGTTTCCGGCAGACCCAGCACCAGATTCATGTTCTGTACTGCCGCGCCGGAAGCGCCTTTGCCTAAGTTGTCAAATACGCTGATGAGGGTCATTCTCTCGTCATTGCCCTCAATGTAAAGTTTCAGTTTGTTGGTATTTCTGATTTCGTTGGCTGCTAAGAAACCAACGTCCGTATCTTCCACGGAAATGAGGGGGTGTCCCTTGTAGTAGTCCTGGAGCATTGCCACCAGTTCCCCTTTGGTAACTTTCTTCTGGAACAGGTTGGTGTGCAGGGGAATGCAGGTTGCCATGCCGCTGTAGAAGTCGCAGACAATGGGCATGAACACAGGGGGCTGTGTGATGCCGGTGACATGCTGCATTTCCGGCAGATGTTTATGCATCTGAGAAAGACCGTACTGTCTGGGGCTGTCGAACTGGTAGGAACGTTCCTCTGCTTCGTATTCGGCAATCATGGATTTGCCGCCGCCGCTGTAGCCTGTCAGACTGTGAGCGGTGAAGGGATAATCGGGAGCAACGATGCCCTGATGTACCAGTGGATATGCCGCCGCAATGAACCCTGTGGCGTGGCAGCCGGGGTTGGCAATGCGTTTGGAGTGGATGATGGCTTCTCTGTGTGCCGGAGAAAGTTCCGGAAAGCCGTAAGTCCAACCTTCCGCCGTTCTGTGAGCGGTGCTGGCATCAATGATGCAGGTATTGGGATTTTCCACCAGCTTCACGGCTTCTTTTGCTGCCGCGTCAGGCAGGCAAAGGAAAACCACATCCGCCAGATTCATGAGCCGTTTCCGTTCGGCTTCGTCTTTTCTTTTTTCTTCCGCGATGAGCAGCAGTTCCACGCCGCCGTGGTGAGACAGCTTTTCTTGGAGCTGTAAGCCTGTGGTGCCTGCCTGCCCGTCGATGTATACTTTGTATGGCATAAACATACCTCATTTCCTTTGATTTGCTGAATGTTATGGTATTATTATAAATGTTTATACGGGAAAGTCAATAAAAATACGCATATTTATACAAGTTCGGGGAATTGGTGGTACAGAACGAAAATAGGTGGCAAATTTTGGGTAATATCCCAATAAGTACAAGGGATACAGTGGGTTTGGAAAGAAATGGTTTTGTGAAAAGTGCAAGAAAGAAAGGGGGTGCATCTATATGCAGCATATAAAATTGCTGAATTATGCATGAAAATAGAATATATACATTTATATGCGGTGTATATGAGTGCGTGAAATGGGAAAATATGCTGTGAAAATGGGATTTTCTGTCACAATTCATATTGTTTTTTTGATTTCTCCTTGCCATAATCAAATTAAGAACTATTGAAATATCAGGGGGAGAAGATATGCGGATATTATTTTGTAAAATTGCGTCTATGAAGTATTATAAAGGGGTGCAGGAAGGGATTGATGAGCCTCATAATGGGGGTAGTTATATCGCTGAAAATTGTGATGGCGGAGAGGTATATAATTTTGATGCTATTTCTTTAGAGGGCAAAGAAGGAAAATACTGTTTGGGTTTTGTGGAAACCAAATCCACACGAAAAGAGAGACAAAATGAACTGCATATTGAAAATATACGAGGATGTGAATCTCTGAAAAATGAAAAAGCTGTGGAGGATGTTTTAGTTGTGTGGTGTGCTACACAAAAAGATGAAAATACTGATAAAAATAAAGCTGTGATTGTTGGTTGGTATCAGCATGCTACCGTTTATAGAAGAAGAGATATAGATCAGGATGAAGAGAATCAGAATGTAGATGATGATGGTGATTATTATGTGAAGGCAAAAGAGGAAGATTGCGTGCTGTTACCAGAAGAAGTTCGTAGTTTGAAAGAATGGGAGGCACCTGTGGCGCAAAAATGGGGGTATGGTTTTGGACAGGCATTGGTTTGGTATGCAAGAAATGAAAATGCAGAGCCATATCTGAAAAAGTTGGTCAAACAGATTCAGGAATATGATGGAGAAAACTGGATTGATGTGGGATATCCTAGACCGTCTAGTGAACAGATTAAAAAAATCAGTGAAAATATTCGAAAAGTGCAAAAACTAATTTGGAAGCAAAAAAACAGCTAACTTGCGTTAGCTGTTTTTTGTTTGAAAAATATTAGAATTCTGCGTTCTTCACAGTTCTAGGATAAGGCAGTACGTCACGGATGTTGCTCATACCTGTCAGGTACATGACTGCACGTTCGAAGCCCAGACCATAACCGGAGTGTCTGGTGCCGCCGTATTTGCGCAGATCCAGATACCACCAGTAGTCTTCTTTTTTCAGACCCAGTTCGTCCATACGTTTTTCTAAGAGTTCCAGACGTTCTTCTCTCTGGCTGCCGCCGATGATTTCGCCAACGCCGGGAACCAGCAGGTCCATAGCGGCAACGGTCTTGTTGTCATCGTTCATGCGCATGTAGAACGCTTTGATGTCTTTAGGATAGTCTGTAACGAATACAGGTTTTTTGAAGATTTCTTCTGTCAGATAGCGTTCGTGTTCTGTCTGCAAGTCGATGCCCCAGGAAACGGGGTATTCGAATTTCTTGCCGGATTTGATCAGCAGATCAACGGCTTCTGTGTATGTCACACGGCCAAAGTCATTGTTCAGGATGTTATGCAGTCTGTCCAGCAGACCTTTGTCCACGAAGCTGTTGAAGAATTCCATTTCTTCGGGTGCGTTGTCCAGTACATACTGAATGATATATTTCAGCATTTCTTCTGCCACTTCCATGTTGTCTTCCAGATCAGCGAAAGCCATTTCGGGTTCGATCATCCAGAATTCCGCAGCATGACGTGCTGTGTTGGAGTTTTCTGCACGGAATGTGGGACCGAATGTGTAAACATTGCGGAATGCCATTGCAAATGTTTCAGCGGAAAGCTGACCACTTACTGTCAGGTTTGTTTCTTTGCCGAAGAAGTCTTTGGAGAAGTCTACAGTGCCGTCTTCTTTCTTAGGCAGGTTGTTCAGGTCCAGTGTAGTAACACGGAACATTTCCCCAGCGCCTTCGCAGTCGCTGCCGGTGATGATGGGAGTATGTGCGTATACAAAGCCTTTGCCCTGGAAGAACTGATGGATTGCATATGCAATCAAGCTTCTCACACGGAATGTTGCGGAGAACATGTTTGTTCTGGGACGCAGATAAGCGATCTGGCGCAGGAATTCTACGCTGTGACGTTTTTTCTGCAGAGGGTAGTCGGGAGTGGAAGTGCCTTCGATGGCAATTTCCTGTGCCTTTACTTCAAAGGGCTGTTTTGCTTCGGGTGTTTCCACCAGCAGACCTTTGACGATGATGGCAGCGCCAACACCCAGTTTTGTGATTTCGGCATAGTTGGACAGCGTGTCTGCTTCAAAAACGATCTGGATGTTTTTGAAGAAAGAACCGTCGTTCAGTTCGATGAAGCCGAAATTTTTGGATACACGCATGGTACGGATCCAGCCGCCCAGTGTCACTTCTTTATTGGCATAGTCCGCTGTGTTGCGGTAAATTGATTTTACGGTGTTCAAATCCACTAGAATCTCTCCTTTATGCAAAATTGCGTTATTTCACCTGTCCTTTATTGTAGCCTGTTTTTGGGAAAAACACAACCTTGTTTCCGTGGATTCTTAATGAATGTCATAAATTTTAAGTATGTTTTTTATGTGATCTGCAAACACAGGTTGTATTATCCCCATGATTCAGGTCAATCCAAAGAATATTGAAAACAGATCCGCGCATATGCCCATAAATACGATGTGTGCCTTGTAAGCGTAAAGATACTAGAGATTCTGCTTCTACGTATAATTTTGCAAGTCGATCTGTTGCTGCTTTATTCAGTTTTGCAGTATCTATAGAGTGATTTTGTTTTTTACTTGAAACGAGGATTTCTCTCCACGTTTGTGTTTCCCAATCTCGAAAATGAGAGAGAATTTCATCCCAAAATATTTGCTGTACTTCTGGGGAATATAAACTCCATTTTTCCATATCGCAACTTGAAAAATTCCAGGATGGTTTTTCTGAATAGTAAGCCTCTGGATTTTCTTTTTGAGCAATATGATTTCCAGGTGGTTCTTTTATGTGTTTTGCTTTCTTTTTTTTAGAGTCCGCCATAATAAATTGCCATGCTTTCTTTTGTAATAACGCGATCACAACCTACGCCTGCTGGAACCCCTTTTCTTGCTTCGTTCCAAGGATCTTCCATATGTGTTAATTGACTTAACCATTGTGCATTTTTATCACCATAGTATTCCAGTACCGTGTCTATTGTGTCTTTTTGATCTGGTGTTAAATCACCAGTGCCGCCGGTTTCATCGGCTTCGGATACGGAGTATTTCCCTTGTGTTTTGAAAAACAATGGTCTGCATACAGGTCCATTTGCCCAAGCTTCGAAATCTTCTTCAAATAAAGGAGCTTCATCCCAGACTAATGCCCATGCCTGTGCGTAATAGCATAATTTTTGCAGTTTCATTGTAGACATGGAACCTTTTTGTTGCAAAATATATTTTGCTACATCAAAAACATTAGCCATTTTATTTTCCTCCTATCTTATTTTATGATATTGCAAGGATAAATTGCGAATATATGTTCTTAATATGATTATAAATCTCAAATAGGAATAAATCAATCTTTTTCCGCCGGAAAAAGAGGGATTTTTTATGCATCTTCCTCCACATAAGGCAGGAAAGCGCCGTAACCTTCCTTTTCCATGTTCTCTTTGGGGATGAAGCGCAGGGCTGCACTGTTGATGCAGTAGCGCATGCCGCCCAGCTCCGCGGGACCATCGTCGAATACATGACCCAAATGGGCATTGCCTACCCGGCTGCGGACTTCTGTACGGATACGGTTCAGAGAGAGGTCGTCGTATTCATTGATGGCATTGGGGTCAATGGGCTTGGCGAAAGCAGGCCAGCCGCAGGCGGAAATGAATTTATCCTTGGAGGAGAACATGGGCTCCCCGGAAGTGATGTCCACATACAGCCCCGGTGTTTCCTTGTCCCAAAATTCGTTCTGGAAAGGAGGCTCCGTGGCGTTCTGCTGGGTCACGTTGTACTGCATTTCTGTCAGGTTTTCCCGCATTTCTTCCTTTGTCATGACTTTGTAGTCTTCAGGATTGACGCAGCGGGCTTTTTCCTTGGCGATCTTGGCAAAGTTGATATGGCAGTAACCGCCGGGATTTTTGGTGAGATATTTCTGGTGGTATTCCTCTGCGGGAATAAATTGCAGCAAAGGCAGATTTTCCACCACTACAGGGCGGTCGTATTTGGTCTGGAGTTCTGCCAAAGCTTCTGCTGCCACTTTCTGCTGTTCTTCTGTCAGGCTGTAAATGCCGGTGCGGTACTGGATGCCGAAGTCTGCCCCCTGTCTGCCCAGAGAAGTGGGGTCGATGGTATAGAAATATTCCTGCAAAATGTTGGTCAGTGTGGTTTCGTCTGCGTCAAAAACAACTTCCACCGTTTCGGCGTGACCGCTGTGGTTGCAGACTTCTTCGTAAGTGACGGTGTCCCAAACTTTCTGTTCCACGCCTTCTTTTCTGCCCAAAGCGTAGCCCACACGGGTGGAGAGCACGCCGGGCACCATTTCCATATATTTTTCTGTTCCCCAGAAGCAGCCGCCTGCCAGGTAAATGGTTTCTTTCTTCATATTACACCTCATTTCTTGATTTCCCGCAGCTCATACAAGTCCACACGGCGGTGGCGGAGCAGGGGCAATTGGTCGCGAATGGCATCTTCCCGTTCAAAATCCGCATGAGCAAAGAGAATGCCTTCTGTTTCGTCTAATTGTGCCATGACTTCGCCCCAAGGGTTTGTGGCAATGGAGTGCCCCCAAGAATGATAGGATGCCTCCATGTCCCTTGCGGGGGCACAGCCAAAGAGATAAATCTGGTTATCCAGCGCCCGTGCCCGGAAAGACAGTTCCCAGTGAGCAGGGCCGGTGGTCATATTGAAAGCGGCAGGGATGAAAACAGCTTTCGCTCCTTCCAGCGCCATAAGCCGCATCCATTCAGGAAAACGAATGTCGTAGCAGATGCACAGCCCCATTTTCCCCCAAGGGGTGTCGAATGTGGTGAGGCTGTCACCGGCGGTGAGTGTTTCCGATTCCATGAACCGCTGGCCGCCTTTGACGTCGATGTCAAAAAGATGGACTTTCCGGTGTTTGGCGATGCACTTGCCTTCCGGGTCGAATACATAAGATGTGTTGTAAGTCTTGCCGCCGTCGTCCTCGGGCACAGAGCCAGCCATCAGATACAAGCTGTTTTCCTTTGCCATATCCGATAAGGCCTGCCAGATTTCGCCGCCTTCTTTCTGGGCAAAGCGGGGGAAATTGGGGGTTTCGTAAGGACAACAGAACATTTCCGGCAGTACGGCAATGTCCGCGCCGCCAGCCGCCGCGTCTTTCAGATGGGCACGGGCAGTCTGTAAATTTTCCCCAGGGGAAGATGCTACCTGCATTTGTATCAAAGCCACTTTCATGGAAATACACTCCTTTCAAATAAGTGCCAAAGGGTTTTTGGCACAAAGATATTTGTCCGTTATTATAGCACATTTTTGAAAAAAACAATACAAAAAAAGTAGGATTAAAAAAGAAACTTGCCCTTAAGAAAACATTGGTTTTATTTCTTAAGGGAAAGTGCAAAAGTTGGTTCTCTTCAGAAGAAAATATTTCAAGTAAAATCTCAATATCATAAGAAAGCCAAAATCCTTTGGCATGATAAGGGTTTCGGCTTTTTTGTCCCCTCATTTCGTTATCCAAAAACAAAAAAAGCGGATACCGCTTTCGCGATATCCGCTCTTTTGTCTTGTTTTAGAATGAATCTTCGATCCGAAAAGACTTATTTCAGGTTAGCTTTCAGAACTTCTGCAATTCTTGTGATACCTTCTTTGATCTTGTCTTCAGGCATGCAGGAGTAGTTCAGACGGAAGTGGTTTTCTTTACCGCCGTTAGGGAAGAAGCTGCCGCCGGGAACGTAAGCAACTTTCTTTTCAAGGCACTGTGTAGCCAGTACTTTTGCATCCATGTATTCGGGCAGAATGCACCATGTGAACAGACCGCCTTCGGGATGTGTGAATTTCACTTCCTTAGGGAATGTTTCTTCCATTGTTTTCAGCATAACGTCACGTCTCTTACGATATACTTCTTTGATCTTTTCAACGTGAGCGTCCAGATCGTACATATCCAGGAATCTGTCAGCGATCAGCTGGTCGATTGTGGAGGACTGCAGGTCAGCACCCTGTTTGATGAAGTTGTATTTAACCAGGTTTTCTTTGGATGCGCAGATCCAGCCGATACGCAGACCAGGAGCCAGGATCTTGGAGCATGTGCCCAGGAATACAACCAGTTCTTTGGTATCCAGGGATTTCAGGGAAGGCATGTTTTCGCCTTCGAAACGCAGTTCGCCGTAAGGGTTGTCTTCGATTACAGGGATTTCATATTTGTTGATGATATCCATGAATTTATGACGTCTTTCCAGAGACCATGTTTTACCTGTAGGGTTCTGGAAGTCGGGGATAACGTAGATCATTTTTACGTTTTCTGTTGTAGCCAGGATTTTTTCCAGTTCTTCTGTGATCATACCGTCATCGTCTGTAGGAACTTCGATGAATTTAGGTTCACAAGCTTTGAATGCGTTTACAGCACCCAGGTAGGAAGGGCTTTCCAGCAGAACAACGTCGCCGGGGTTCAGGAAGATACGAGCGGAGAAATCCAGACCCTGCTGAGAGCCGCTGGTGATCAGCACGTGATCGATATCTGTATCGATGCCGTTTTTCGCTTTCATTCTAGCAACCAGTTTTTCACGCAGAGAAGGCAGACCTTCTGTGGATGTATACTGCAGAGCAACCTGACCAACTTCGTCCATAACTTTGATACAAGCCTGTTTAACGCCTTCACAAGGGAACAGTTCAGGAGCGGGCATACCACCGGCAAAGGAAATGATGTCGGGTTTGGATGTCAGCGCCAGCAATTCTCTGATTTCGGAACCTTTTAAGAGATTCATTCTGTTTGCATACTGTACCATGTAAAATTCCTCCTTATGTAATAGAAATTGATAAATAATAGTTTCAAGTCGCTGTCTGACATGCTGCCGAAAAGGGAGGGCATATCAGACAAATTACTAAAAAATAACCCCTTTTCTTTATTAAAACACAAATAATACACAAAGTCAATGGGAACTTTCAAAAGAAAGCTATTAATTTTTGCTCAAAAGAATTGGGAAAAAGACGAATTTCTTCACGTTTTCGCCTGTGCAGCAGGTTTTGTGTGAAATGGTTTTTGTCACATTGTATGGTTTTTTATACAGTTCTGGGAAAAAGGGCATTTTTCACCAATAGGCATTGGGCAGAAAGAAAAAAGATTGCGAAAAAAATAACAGCTTTTGCCTTTTTTACAAAAAAAGCCCTCTGCCTCAGAAGGCAGAAAGCTTTTGGAAATTGCAATCAGGATTTTTGTTTTCGGGAAATGTAGGTCATCAGGGGCAAAATGGTCAGGGCAAACAAATGCAGTGCCACATTGGCAGCCGTGAAGTTATAGGTGTTGGAAACCTCCCCGTATTCCAGCAGATAGCGGAAAATCAGTCCAAGGACTGTCATTCCCAGATTCAGGGCTGCCGCAAAGCCTATGGAGCCATTGGGAAACAGGGCGGCTTGGAGCATGCCCAGTTCTGTATAAAATATGAAAACAGACAGCAGGATGATGGTTTTCATGACCAGACTTGTTTCTACAGGGTTTTCCGGGTTGCAGTTGACGATGGGAAACAGGCAGCCGCCCACGATACAGCTGAACAGGACCATGCCGATCAGCAGGGGTTTTCGATATTGTTGGATGCGTTCTGAGGGTTTCATGGCAAAGCCTCCTTCAAAATGGGTGTGTTGTTTTCTGTATTTTAACACGGGAGGCGGTCAGAAACAACGCAGATGCAAAAAAATAGCCGCTGCCCAAAGGGGAAGGGGCAGCAGCCGAGGCTATACACGAAAAGTCCTTCGCTGTATGCGGCACAGCGGAGGACTTAGTGTATCCTTTAATAAGATAGATTATTTCAAGTTTGCCTTGATGACTTCTGCGATGGCTTTTACGCCTTCTACGATTTTGTCGTCAGGCATGCAGGAATAGTTCATACGGAAGCAGTTTTCATGACCGCCGTTGGGGAAGAAGGAGCCGCCGGGAACGTAGGCAACTTTCTTTTCCAGACACTGCAGTGCCATTTTACGGGTGTCGATGTATTCAGGCAGTTCTACCCATGTGAACAGACCGCCGTCGGGATGTGTGAATTTTGCTTCTTTGGGGAATGTTTCTTCCATGGTTTTCATCATCACGTCGCGTCTGTGTTTATACAGTTCGCGGATGGTGTCAACATGTTTGTCCAGGTCGAACATTTCCATATATTTGTTGGCTTCCAGCTGGGTAACGGTAGGTGTCTGCAAGTCCGCACCCTGTTTGATGAAGTTAAACATAGACAGGATTTCGTCGGAAGCGCAAACCCAGCCCAGACGATAGCCAGGTACCAGAATCTTGGAGAAGGTACCCAGGAATACAACCAGCCCTTTGGTATCCAGAGATTTCAGAGCGGGCATGTTTTCGTTTTCAAAACGCAGTTCGCCGTAAGGGTTATCTTCGATAACGGGGATTTCGTATTTATTGATGATTTCCATAAATTTGTGACGGCGTTCCAGTGTCCATGTTCTGCCGGTGGGGTTCTGGAAATCGGGGATGACATAGATCATCTTTACGTTAGGTGTGGTTGCCAGGATTTTTTCCAGTTCTTCCATCACCATACCGTCTTCGTCTGTAGGTACTTCCATAAAGGTAGGTTCACATGCTTTGAAAGCATTGATGGCACCCAGATAGGAAGGGCTTTCCATGAGGATCACGTCGCCTTTATCTACAAATACACGGGCGGAGAAATCCAGACCCTGCTGAGAACCGCTGGTCACCAGAATATGGTCCGCATCCGTTTCAATATTATTTTTGGCTTTCATTCGCTCAGCGATTTTTTCCCGCAGTGCAGGGAAGCCTTCTGTAGAAGAATACTGACAGGCTACTTTCCCCATTTCCTCCATGACAGCGTCGCACGCCTGACGGAGCTGGTCTACGGGAAACAGTTCTGCTGCGGGCAGACCGCCTGCGAAGGAAATAATATCGGGTCTTGCAATCAGTTTCAGCAGATCGCCGATATCGGAATTAGTCAGTTGTTCCATTCTTTTCGCATAACGCACCATACTTGTTTCCTCCTTTGTGTCTTACATTCATCATAAACATTCTCTTTTGTATCAATCTGTGGAATAGATTTGATACTTATGAAACCACATCAGACGCTTGTTTGTCAATGGGTGGCGGACATGGATTGTATGGCTTTTTGTACATGGGAAAAGGCGAATTTTTTGTGCGAAATTCACGCAAAACAAATTGTATGTATAAAAAAACATGTGAATTTGCATATAAAAATAGATTGTATTTTCATCAATACAGAAAAAAACAGTGGATTTGCTGATTTTTTTTCATGAGTATTTTTCTTTTGGCTGTCCAGCGTGCCAGAAGGGACAGTGCAAAGACAGTTTTTTGGGGAAAATGGGGTTTAGAAATTCTGATATTTTCGTTTGGTATTGGAAAACTTCCGCCTGCACTTGGTTTCTGTAAAATCTGCGTAAAGTCTGGGTTTTCCAGCTGTCGTAGAACCGTACAATTTTGGTTTCTTTTGAGAGGGCTTTTTGCCGCAAAATGTCAAAAAGTTTAATAAATAAAATTTTTTGTTTATTTTCTCTTGCTTTTCATGACAAAAGATGTATAATGATTTAGGTTTCGTAAAAATAATCAGAAAGTTTAGTATTTCTACACAACGAGGTGTTATTTATGGATATCGGCCACAAGATCAAACAGCTTAGGATCCAGAAGGGTCTGACGCTGGAAGAACTGGCCAGCCGCAGTGAGCTGACAAAGGGATTTCTCTCCCAGATGGAGCGAAATCTGACCTCTCCTTCCATTGCCACCCTCAACGACATCGTAGAGGCTTTGGGCAGCAGTCTTTCGGAATTTTTCCGGGAGGACAAGGAGGAGCAGATCGTTTTCCACAAAAAGGACTTTTTTGTGGATGAGCGGGAAAATTATACGGTGCATTGGATTGTACCCAATACACAGAAAAACGAAATGGAACCGATCATGGTGGAATTGCCTCAGGGCGGGGAATCCTTTGTGATGGACCCCCACAGCGGTGAGGAATTCGGCTATGTGGCGGAGGGCTGCGTGACGCTGGTCTGCGGCGAGGAGAGCCATGTGATCCACAAGGGGGAAACATTCTATCTCTCCGGCAAAAACCGCCATTACTTGAAAAATGAGAAAAAAACAACGGCAAAGGTCATCTGGGTTTCCACACCGCCGCTGTTCTGAAAAAGTGACAAGAAAAAGGAGTAGCCGCCGATGAAAAAGAAACTGATTCAGTTTAAAAATATCGTCAAGGAATTTGACGGCAAACTGGTACTGAAAGGTGTCAATCTGGACATCTATGAAAATGAGTTTGTGACACTGCTGGGCCCCAGCGGCTGCGGGAAGACCACTCTGCTGCGTATTCTGGGTGGTTTCCTGACACCAAATGAAGGCACAGTTCTTTTTGACGGAGAGGATATCAGCAAAATCCCTCCTTATAAACGGGAGATCAACACCGTATTCCAGAAATACGCTCTGTTCCCTCACATGAACGTATATAACAATATCGCCTTTGGTCTGAAAATCAAAAAAGAACCCAAGGACATCATCGAACAGAAAGTAAAACGTATGCTGAAGCTGGTGAATCTGGAAGATTTCGCTGATAAGAACGTGACAGAAATGTCCGGCGGTCAGCAGCAGCGTGTTGCCATTGCAAGAGCGTTGGTAAATGAACCCAGCGTACTGCTTCTGGACGAACCTCTGGGGGCGCTGGACTTGAAATTGCGTCAGGAAATGCAGCACGAATTGAAAAAGATTCAGCAGGAAGTGGGTATCACATTCATTTTCGTAACCCATGACCAGGAAGAAGCTCTGACAATGTCCGACAAGATCGTTGTTATGAAAGACGGGGAAATCCAGCAGATTGGCAGCCCCACAGATATTTACAACGAACCTGTCAATGAATTCGTTGCAAACTTCATCGGCGAAAGTAACATCATCGAAGGCGTCATGCTGGATGATTACAAAGTTATGTTTGAAGGCAGAAAATTCGACTGCGTGGATGACGGCTTTGATAAAAACGAAGTGGTTGACGTTGTCATCCGTCCCGAAGACTTGGATATCGTACCCAGAGAGCAGGGCAAGCTCAAAGGCGTTGTGAAATCCGTACTGTTCAAAGGTGTACACTATGAAACCATGGTGGAAACCAAAGTGGGTACAGAAATCACCGTAAAAATGCAGGTGTCTAACGACCAGCCTGTATTCAACGAAGCGGCAAACGAAAAAATGTCTGCCAACGACTTCTATCTGGATGTGGACGACGTAGAAGAACTGGATGAAGCAACCATCATTGCCCGTGCCGACGCCCAGGCGTGGAACCCCGATGAGGACGAGCTGATTTCCATCAAAGAAGTGAAGTACAACATCAAAAAGGAAAACGGCACTTACCCCGTAACCTTCTCCACAGCGGCAGGTACATCCGTAACAGTGAACATGATCGTGAAGGATGAAAACCGTGTCACCAGTGAAGAAAACGAAGAATATATCTTCGCTGTGAACTTCTTCAAAAAGGTAGACGAAATTCAGGAATCCATCGCTTTGGATACAGACCTGAAAACATGGGCAAATGCTGTGGCATTTTCCTTGGAAGACGATATGCCTGTTGAAATCACCGACGTCAAATATGACTTCGATCCCGAAAACATCACCCCCGGCATTTACGATGTAACCTTTGCTACTAAGGGGTATGAATATAAGGTAGATACCACGGACAAACATGAAGTAGGGGAAGAAGTTGGTCTGATTTTTGAACCCGAAGACATTCATATCATGTCCAGAGAGCAGTAAGGAAAGGAGGCGGAAAAATGCGACAGTTTCGCAGTATGGTATATCCTTACGTGGTCTGGATTGCCATTATGATCGTTGTGCCCATGCTGATGATTTTGCTGTATGCGTTCACCAAAGAGGGCAACGATGTGACCACCTTCCGCTTCACACTGGAAAACTTCGGCAGATTCTTCAGTGACGCCGTATTCCTGGATGTATTGAAGCGCTCCCTGATTATTGCAATATTCACTACCATCATCTGCGTCCTGCTGGGCTATCCCATTGCTTATGCCATTGCGACAGGTCCGGAAAAAAGCAAGATGTTCTGGATTCTCATGATTACACTGCCCACATGGATCAATATGCTGGTGCGTACTTACGCATGGGTGGGCATTTTGCAGGACGATGGTCTTTTGAACAGCTTTTTGGGACTGTTCGGCATCGGACCTTTCAAAATGATGTATACCACATTCGCCGTGGTATTGGGTATGGTTTATAACTTCATTCCTTTTATGATTTTGCAGATTCATACCTCTCTGGCGAAAATGGATAAGAGCCTGCTGGAAGCAGCCAGCGACTTGGGGGCAAACCGCATGCAGTGCTTCCTGCGTGTGACACTGCCTTTGAGCCTGCCCGGCGTTCTCAGCGGCATCACACTGGTATTCCTGCCTGCGGTGTCCAGCTTCTTCATTCCCAAACTGCTGGGCGGCGGACAGTATGTCCTCATCGGTAATGTCATCGAAACCCAGTTCCTTACCAGCGGTGACTGGAACTTCGGCAGTGCCATCTCTCTGATCATGGCAGTCATCATTATGATTTCCATGTATCTGACCAGAAAAGTAGACACAGACCCGGCAGCAAACGGAAGGGGGGAATAAGCCGTGGAAGAAAAAAGACACAGAATTGGCGCCAAACTTATTTTGGGCATCACGGCGTTATTCTTCTATCTGCCCATACTGTATATCATCGTCTTTTCCTTTAACGACTCCCGCTCCCTGACAAAGTTCAGCGGTTTTTCACTGCGGTGGTATGAAAAGATGTTTTCTGACAGCGCCATGATGCAGTCGGTGGTTTATACCATCGTCATTGCTATTCTGGCAACCATCATTTCCACAGTGGCAGGTACATTGGCTGCCATCGGTCTTTCCCGTTCCCGGAAAGCCCTCCGCAACGTGGTGGAACAGGTGAACAACCTGCCCATCATGAACCCGGAAATCGTAACAGCCATCGGTCTTCTGATGTTCTTCAGTGCGCTGGGCATCAATAAAGGCTTTACCACACTGCTGCTGGCGCACATTATGTTCTGTACGCCTTATGTGATCCTGTCCGTTTCCCCGAAACTGCGGTCTTTGGACCCCAACCTGGCGGACGCGGCACTGGATCTGGGTGCCACACCTTTGCAGGCATTGACAAAGGTCATCGTGCCCCAGATCATGCCCGGTATCGTTTCCGGCGCGCTGATTGCTTTCACCATGAGCTTTGACGATTTCATCATTTCTTATTTCGTCACCGGCAATGGTGTGAACAATATTTCTATTTTGGTGTATACCATGAGTAAGCGTGTCAACCCTTCCATCAACGCATTGTCCACTCTGGTCATTGCCATCATCACGGTTGTGTTGATCGTTGTCAACGTAGTACCCATCATCAAAGAGAAAAGGAGAAAAAAGGTATGAAAAAATTAATTGCTATGGCTCTTGCAAGCGTAATGCTGCTGGCAGGCTGCGGCGGCGGCAGCGGTGCATCTTCCGCAGATGCAGTGGAAAAATATGGTTCCGACACCCTGAAGCTCTACAACTGGGGCGAATACATGGGCGAAGACCTGATTTCCAATTTTGAAAAAGAATTCGGCGTAAAGGTAATTGTGGAATACTTCGACTCCAACGAAACCATGTACACAAAACTGCAGGCTGGGGATTCCTATGACGTGCTGGTTCCTTCCGATTATATGATCGAAAGACTCATCAAAGAAGGCATGCTCCAGGAACTGGATCTGTCCCTGATCCCTAACATCTCCAACCTGGCAGAAGGCGTAAAAAATCTGCCTTATGACCCCGACAACACATACTCCGTACCTTACTTCTGGGGCAGTGTAGGTATCGTTTACAACCACAATAACGTAGACCCTGCCGTTGTGGAAGAACAGGGCTACAACATCCTGCACAACACAGATTACAAAGGCAAAATCTATGTGTATGACTCCGAACGTGACTCCTTCATGATGGCCTTCAAAGCACTGGGCTACTCCATGAACACAGACAATCAGGATGAAATCCAGGAAGCTTATCAGTGGCTGCTGGATATGAACAACACCATGGAACCCGTTTATGTAACTGACGAAGTGATCGACGGCATGATCAATGGCACAAAAGACATCGCAGTTGTTTACAGCGGTGACGCAACAACCATTCTGGAAGAAAACCCCGACATGAGCTTCTGGATGCCTACAGAAGGCACAAACCTGTGGAGCGATGCTATGGTTATCCCTGCAAACGCAGAAAACCCCAAACTGGCACACGAATTCATCAACTACGTGCTGACATATGAAGCATCTCTGGGCAACAGCGAATACGTTGGCTACGCTTCTTCCAACCAGGAAGTTCTGGATGAACTGAGCGGTGAAGGCGGTCTGTTCGCAGATAACGAAGCATACCTGCCTCGTTCCGGCTATGAAAAAGACGAAGTTTTCGTAGATAACCAGGTGCTGAAAAAAGAACTGGCTGAACTGTGGATCAAAGTAAAAGCAACAAAGTAATGACGAAAAGATAAGGAGGGAAACGGATGTTACAGAATGCTTTGGACATCCTGCGTAAAGAAGGAAAAGAGATTCTGGTCTGCCTTTCCGGCAGCGAAGAAGCCAAGAAAGCGTGGCTGGCAGCCGGCGGGGAAGCGGGACATATGCTCTCAGCCCGTCAGGTGGAAAGCTGGCTTATGACCGGCGGCGCTACATTGCCTAAGGAAATCGCTTTTTCCGGTACGCTGGAGGAATTTGTCTCCCTCTTTCCCAAGACAAACGCCGAGGACAGCAAGCGGAAAGTGAATGGCTTCCTCTCCGGGGCGGTTGTGGAATACAAAGACGGGAACTGGGAATATTTCACCTGTAATGTGGTGGTCATGGGCTGCTGCATGGGGGAATATCTCAGCATCGTCAATAAAAAAGAAATTAGTTTCTAAAAAGAAAGCTGGAATCCTTTGTGTTATAAGGATTCCGGCTTTTTTCGTTCTAACCTCTTTTCTATCTGCATAAACTATTTGCAGACCGAAAGGAGGTTACGCCCATGGGGAAGAAAGAAAAGGATCAACGGCTCCTGCGCCGGAATCTGCTGGGCGTTTGTGTGTTTTTGCTGGCGCTGCCTGTGCTCTGGCCCATGGGCGGCGCGGCTTTTGCCATGCGGGAGATTTTGCCGGGACAAGTATCGGCAGCGGAACCCACAGGGGAAGAAGGCGCAGACACCACAGGAGAAAGGGAAACAACGGAGGAGCCTGCCAAAGAAACGGGGCTTTTCGGCATTGATGACCTGAAGTTCAAGGAGGAAGAACAGGTAGCAGCGGCCTATCTGCCCCGGGAGGAAGTGGAGAGGATGCAGGATTTTTCCTATCTCCAGAAAACTTATTACACCACCGATTCCCGTACCATGCTGCTGCCTACGGACATCAACGTCAATGACGCACTGGCGAAGGACTTCACCATAGATACAGACGTGGACGGTCCACAGGTGCTCATTTTCCATACCCATATTTCCGAAGGCTTTGCCGACAGCGATATGTCCAAAGGCAAGGAAGAAGGCATCTGGGGCGCAGGGGAATACCTGAAGGAACTGCTGGAAGAAAAGTACGGCATTGAAGTCCTTCACCATGACGGGGTGTACGACCAGGTCAATGGCAAAGGACAGGTCACAGGGGCTTATGAACGTATGGAACCGCCTATCCGGCAGATTTTGGAGGAAAATCCCTCCATTCAGGTTTGTATCGACATGCATCGGGATGGCGTGCCCGAAGGTACCCATCTGGTGACGGAAGTCAATGGCAAACCGACGGCGAAAATCATGTTTTTCAACGGTCTGTGCCGTTTGAATCAGAATGGGCAGGCAGTGCCCACACCGGGACTGGATAATCCTTATGTTTCCGATAATCTGGCGTTCAGTTTGCAGATGCAGACCCAGTCGGCGGCGAGATTTCCCGACTTCAATCGGAAAATCTATCTCAATGCTTATCGCTTCAGCCTGCATATGCTGCCACGGTCTACCCTCATTGAAGTAGGTGCTCAGACCAATACCAAAGAGGAAGTACATAACGCCATGGAACCGTTGGCGGAAATTCTGGCGGCGGTATTGCTGGGCGGGGAATAAAGAAAAAGGCACGACATTTCCAGAAAGGAAATGCCGTGCCTGAGGGTGTCGAAAAAGTCGACACCCTTCGTCAAAATCAGGATTTTGACGAGGTTACTAGATGTATAAACAGTATGGTCAAGCACTTTGCTTTGCAAAGTCAGCTTCGCTGCCCCCGTTTCTTCGGGGTGCAGAGTATCCATCGGCATAAAAATGCCTTGAAACGTGCTGTTTTCCTCGTCGGAAGTGAATTCCGACTGCGGGTTGAATTTGGGGAACTCACACCGCAAAGAGATGCGGGCAGCCATTTATGGCTGACATTTGCAGAGCAAATGTGTTGACCCTTTGTTCCCCAAGCCCTTCCGCGTTTTTGCAAAAGTGTAAAATATCATTTTTTGACAGTCTAAAAGGCACGACATTTCCAGAAAGGAAATGCCGTGCCTTTTGTTATGAGGATATCCTCGAAAGTGGTTATTTTGTTACATCTTTGGGAATGGTGAAGGATACAGTACCCATGTAACCGGGTGCTACTTCGTATTCACCGAATACGATGACCAGTTCACCAGCTTCGTTCAGATAGAAGTTTTCATCCCCTGTCAGACCTGTGAAGCCGCCGGGCTCGCCTTCTGTGAAGTAGATTTTGCCTTCATCTTCTGCCATCTGTGCTGCCATCTGGTCTTTGATGTTCTGGCTCACAGCTTCCAGTTTTTCAGGGCTGTTCAGATAGTCTTTCAAAGATACGGTTTCGCCTGTAGCTTTGTCTACAGTAAAGATTTTGACGAATTCAGCGCCGCTTGCCATGGTTTCCACGGTGTTGATGCGGATGCTCACATATTTGTCGTTGTCGGAAACCACTTCATAACTGGATTCCAGTGCGTAGTGACCTTCTTCCTGACCCAGCTGGGCAACGACTTCTTTTTCATAACGTGCAATCAGTTCTTTTGCGTAAGCGTCCATTTCCGCGTTGGCTGCCACGTTGCCGTCGATCTGAGGCACGCTGATGTCAGCCATCATGCCGTTGTCTGTACTTTCGTTGTAGTTGCGGATGGTCACCACCCTTGCAATGCTGCCGATGACGGGGATGCCGTCCATGGCCTGTGCCACAACGGGGCTGGCGTTTACGGCAATGCCAAATGTGAGTACAAGTGCTGCGGCGGTCACGCCGGTACGTTTCATGTTTTTCATACGATCGCTCCTCTTCTTTTCTAATCTCGCTCTCATGATGCCTGCTTCTATTCTATCTCTTGCTTCCTGGGGTACGGGAATCTGGTCATACTCTTCTTTCCACATTTCCATGGGCTCCCTTCTATGATCGTCCTGTGTTTTCATAACCCCCGACGCTCCTTTCTAAATTCTGTTCTGCTCCGCTTCGGGCCGCAGTTTTCGCAGTGCCCGGTACAGCCGTGCCTTGACGGTGTTTAGGTTTTCGCCTGTGATCTGGGCGATGTCCTCCAGTTTGCAGTCCTCAAAAAATCGTAGTATGATGACGCTTTTCTCTCTGTCATTGAGGTGTTCCAGCATTTCCTCCAGTTCCCATTTGCTGTGGAGCTGGGCAAGCTCATTGGTGTAATCCCCCACGGCTGCTGTCAGCGGTTCTGTCACCTCCTCTACCGTATCTTCCCGCTTGTTTTTCCGCAGAAATTCCAAAGCGGTGTTGATGACGATGCGATACAGCCAGGTGCCGAGGTAAGCGTCGTTCTGGACGCTGCGGCAGTCCCGCATGGCTTTGTAGGCGCTTTCCTGAACGATGTCCAAGGCGTCCTGTTCGTTGTGGACGTAGCTGTAAGCCAATCGGTAGTACCTGCTGTACTGACTGAGGAGAAGGTCTTCTGTCTGTTTTTCCCGTTTGGTTTTCATAGGATCTCCTCCGAAAAAGATGAAGTATTTTGTGTTTCTGATTGTTAGATGCACGAGATGCCAAAAAAGTTGCGAAAGTTTTTTGAAAAAATTTTTCTTTTTTTTCAGTGTAGCCGAAAACAAGCCAAAAGGGAAGCTTTACAGGGTGGGAAGCTGGGTGTAAAATAGTACGAAAGCAAAAGAGAAAGGATTGGGAACCATGAAAAAATGGCAGCAGAACATCGTCCTGTTCGATCTGGACGGCACATTGACAGATTCCGCGGAGGGCATCATCCGCTCCGTACAGCATATGCAGGAAAAAACAGGCAGAGAAGTTTGGGAAGCGGAGAAACTGGGCTTCATCGTAGGACCACCCCTGCGGGACAGCTTCCGTGACGCTTTCGGCATGAAAACAGAAGAAGAAATCGACAACGCCGTAGCTGTGTTCCGTGAGAGATATTTTTCAGTGGGGCTTTTTGAAAACGCCGTGTATCCGGGTGTCAAAGAAATGCTGGAAGAATTGAAGAAAATGGGCAAACGCCTTGCCGTTGCTACATCTAAGCATGAAAGCACCGCTGTGCGCATCCTGACTCATTTCGGTCTGGCGGATTATTTTGAAGTCATCGGCGGTGATGCGCCGGAAGCCAACCGGGATAATAAGACAAAAGTTGTGGCTTATGTGCTGGAACGGATGAACGCGGAAAAAAGCGACGTTGCCATGGTAGGCGACCGAAAATATGACATCGAAGGGGCACACGCTTTGGGCGTAGAAGCCATTGGCGTTCTTTATGGCTATGGCAGCCGGGAAGAATTTGCTGCCTGCGGCGCAGACGCTGTGGTGGAAACACCGGCTCAGCTGGTGGAACTGTTTCGGTAAAGAAGAAGGGAGTTTCCCTTCTTTTTTTATGCCTGTAAAAAGGACAAATGTGCTTGTCAAAGATACATCTGCCGTGCTATGCTGAAAATAAGATAGAGTGAAAGGGGCGGTTTTATGACGAAAAAAACAAGCCGGAAACTGGGGCTTTTGCTCTTAGTGCTGGCAGTGTGTTTTGTGGTCTATGCGCTGGGGCACCCCACAGGCAGTTTTCCGTGGAGCAACAGCGTCACTTACGGCATTTATCTGGGATATATTTTGTTGACAGTGGTACTCCTTTGGGCACCATTTGGGAAAAAACAGAGGTGATTGTATGAAAGTGGAACAATTTGTTATGGCATACGGCGTGGAACAGGATCGCCTGCGTGCTTTTTTGCCGGAGGGATTTGTTTCCCTGCGTCCGGTGCTGCGCATCAACGGGGAAATTCGGACGGATGAAACAGAAACATACTATCTGGAACTGAATACGCCAGTGGAAGCCCGCGGCAAACGGGGGTGGCTGAATGTTGCCCACTGGGACAGCGAAAACACAGACCTGACTTGCAAAAGAGAGGGGAAAGCAGTGACATTTGAAACGCCTTTTCTCCAAATCACCTATACAGGAACGGGAGCCGTAGGAGGATGCCCAGCGGAAAAAGACAATGACGGCTGTTTCTTTTTGAATAAAGCCTTCCGCCCGGCAGAAAGCATTGACCAGAAAAAGGAATTTTGTGATTGCGCCTTTTCCTGGCATTTTACGGAAACAGATGCCAAAGGCGTCAGCATGAACGGTAAAACACTGCCAGCCATTCCAACAGAGGCAAAAATCACGTATCCAAAACAGCCTTTTACGGCGGAAACGGCAGCAGCCATTCCCTGTGAACAGATTTTGGGCGCCTATATGGTGCGGTTTGAGCGGGAAACATGAAAAGAAGCCCTTCGTATTTTTGGATGCGAGGGGCTTTTGATTTTTACGGGAAACATTGCCAATGTCCGCAAAATATGGTATGCTCATCATAAAGTTAGTTGATGCTAATTAAAGGGGGCTGCTTATGAAACCCATTACGAAAATCATACCCATTCTATTGCTTCTTTCTTTCTCCGCGGCTGGCTGCGGCGAGAAAGAGCAGATAGAAGAAAACCAGAAAAAGGTATCCTATGAAGAACTGACACAAGACCTGCAGCTTTCCGACGCACTGGAAGAAATGGACGAAGAAAGCAGAGAAAAGCTGGAAAACAGCGAGGAAATCGTGGTGACACAGGGGGTTTTGGCCAAAGAGGAAGCAGAGAAATAAACTGTTTTATGAGAAAGCAAAGAAAGCTGGAATCCTAGGATTCCAGCTTCAGCCTGTAGAAAAACTATGTTTTACATATTTTCAAGAACGCGGAAGGGCTTGGGAAACAAAGAGTTTCCCAAATTCAATCCGCAGTCGGAATTCACTTCCGACGAGGAAAAGCCGAAGTTTCAAGGCTTTTAGTTGATGGAACTTCGGCTTTATACTTCTGTCTACTCGTCAAAGGCTTGAATGAAATG
>OGXZ01000389.1_pt1 | contig 26021 bp, 22 predicted proteins | sample 1576431 | NCBI WGS metagenome assembly OGXZ01 (sample SAMEA3541590, study PRJEB24748) | human gut metagenome | biome: human gut; feature: human-associated habitat; material: faeces | place: China | collected 2012
GACTATCTAGAGTCATTGATTGTGAATCATGACAAAAATTGGACTGAGTATTTGCAAAGGCTAGCGGAAGCGGGGGCGTCTAGAGAGGGTGATTTAACGCCAGAGCTCAAAGCTAAGAACGCAACTGAACACTGTGGGTGTAAAAAATAGCGATGATCTCCAAAGAACAAAACAAGACGATGGCAAAGCAACGAGCCGACCATAAAATCGATTTTGGTTATGAACTCGTTGATGAAGACAAAAAGGTTGAACAGGTCCGAGAAGTTTTCGATAGTGTCGCTCCTAAATACGATTTACTGAACGATATTTTGAGTTTAGGGTTACACCGTTGGTGGAAGCGAATTTGTATCGGTGAAGCTCAGGTCAAACCAGGTACCAAAGTTCTGGACATTGCTAGTGGAACGGGGGATTTGGCTATGGCTTTTGCTAAACGCGCAGGTGAAGGCAATGTGGTAGCAACGGACATCAATCATGAGATGCTTGCTTTAGGCAAAAAACGCCTAGAAAATCAGGGTTACCACTGTCACGCGGTTGAAGCTGATGCAGAAAATTTACCCTTTCCAGAAAGTACATTTGATATCGTGACGGTGTCTTTTGGCATTCGTAACATGACTCATAAGGATCGAGCATTGCAAGAAATGTTTCGAGTCCTGAAACCTGGTGGACGCCTCTTAGTACTAGAGTTTTCTAAGTGTGATCGGTGGTTTAAGCCAATTTATGATTTTTATTCATTTAAGTTCATGCCTTGGGTTGGAGGCGTCGTGGCAAGGGATGCGCACTCCTATCAATACTTAGCTGAATCTATCCGTATGCATCCAGATCAAAAGACATTTGCCCAGATGATGAAAGAGGTGGGTTTCAGTGAAGTTCATTGGAAAAATCTTACATTTGGCATTTGCGCTTTACACATTGGGTACAAAAAGGTTTGATTAAAATGTTCAGGTGGCCTTGAGAGTCACTTTAAAGAGGAATGTTCTCAAGGGTGGTCTACGATGAGGCCATTGGGCTGACTATCATCAATAGTAAGAAATAATATGAAAAAGACTTTAGCCGTTTTGTTGCTATGTACTAGCTTATTGACTTTGTCTTTGGATGCCGATGCAGCCAAACGCTTTGGCGGTGGCGCCAGTTTTGGACGCTCTGCGCCAACGTTTACGCAGAAAGCGCCAACATTTAATTCCCAGCAAACACCTGTTATACCAGCAGCTTCGCCGAATCAGCGTCAACAACAGGCCGCTAACACAGCTAATGCACCTCAAGCACAGCGTCCTTCGATGATGCGTAGTATGTTAACGGGAATTGCTGCTGCCTTAGGTATTTCCGCTTTGTTGTCAATGCTGGGGATTAATGGCAGTGGTATGGTGAGCCTTATCATGGGTGTGCTACTGGCCTTGATTTTGTTTGCTGTTGTCCGCGCGTTTATGGCTCGTCGTGCTCTCTCTAATGCATCAGACGGCTCGAAGGCATCACCTTCATGGTCTAGCGCTACTCCCTCGCAACCAGAAGACATTCAATCTTCTGAACGTTCTTCTCAGGTCTCCCCTGTGGAAACGGTTGCTCCACGTCAAGGTAGTGTTATGGATCAGTTCGCTTCGCCACAAGCGAGTGGTTCTTTTCAGCAAACTCAGGATATAACACCTGCGGATTTTGATAAAAAGACCTTTTTAGAGGTGGCTCTAGAAAACTATAAGAAGTTACAGAAAGCGTGGGATTCGGGTAATGTTCTTGAAATCTCCGACTTTACTACGAACGATGTTTTCACGGCCATCACGCATCAATTGCGGGAGCGTGGTGCGGGAGCGTATCAATCAGAAGTTCTGGATTTACAAAACGAATTGCTTGGTATCGCCCAAGAGGGTAATGTTTATTTGGCGGCTGTGAAATTTACCGGTCATATCAAGTTTGGGGACGAAACCGAGCAAGTGGCAGAAATCTGGACATTAGAAAAACAAGTGGATGGCTCTTCGGGTTGGTTACTCGCAGGGATCAAGCAAATGGATTAAGTTGATCCAACTTTAGAGTTGGAAAAGACAAAAAGCCCCCTTCAGAAGGGGGCTTTTTTTGATATAGATGAAACAAAGGGCGATTGTTAGACTGAAAAGGGCATTTTGCCCAAAATAATTTCATCACCTCCGAAAATTAACCCTAAAATTCGCGCAAATAAACAAGGGTTTTCCGTTCAACGTCGTTTTATGAGGAAAGGTGAGATGACGCTGATTGGTTTTGTCATGCTGTATATGATGGTGACCATCGCCATTGGGATTTATGCAGCATTGCGCGTAAACAATACAAACGATTTTGCATTGGCCGGACGAAGCTTGCCACTTCCGATGGTCGTGACTGCCACTTTTGCAACCTGGTTTGGCTCAGAGACGATACTTGGTCTTCCCGGAAGATTTATTCAGGGGGGGATTTCTGGCGTCATTGAAGAGCCGTTCGGGTCAGGGATGGCTCTTATTTTGGTTGGGATGTTCTTTGCTCAGAAGCTCTATAAGCTGAACATTCTGACGATTGGTGACTACTATCGCCAAAGATTTGGCAGGAGTATAGAAGTTCTTTGTACCCTGTTCATCGTGTTGTCGTACTTAGGCTGGGTTGCTGCACAGGTAGCGGCTTTGGGACTCGTCATTAATTTGATTACTGAGGGGTATATCTCGGTGACCTATGGAATGGTCATTGGGACGGTCGTTGTGCTGATTTACACGATGTTTGGGGGGATGTGGTCTGTAGCAATTACCGATTTTTTTCAGATGATCATTATCGTCTGTGGCTTGGCGGCTATTTTGTTTTTTGCCTCTGATTTAGCGGGGGGATTTGACAAAATTATCGCTTACGGAAGAGAGCGCAATCTTTTTAACCCTTGGCCTGAAGCGACACCGCAGGGTTGGCTTTTCTGGGTTTCTGCGGCCATAACAATGATGATTGGTTCGATTCCTCAGCAGGACGTTTTTCAACGTGTCATGTCGGCTAAAAATACTCCGACCGCAGTCGCTGGCCCTATCATCGGTGGTTGTGTGTATATTTTGTTTGCCTTCGTGCCGATGATGATCGTGGTCGCGGCCATCCTGGTGATGCCCGATATTTCTGAGAAACTTTTGGCAGATGATCCACAGCGACTTTTACCAACGTTGGTGAAAGACTATATGCCTGTATGGTTAAGAGTGCTGTTTTTTGGGGCTGTGTTGTCGGCAGTTATGTCAACAGCCTCAGCTACCATGCTGGCTCCATCAACGGCATTTGTGAGCAATATTTTGAAGAGTTTCATTAAGTTAGATGACCATTCGATGCTCAAAGCCATGAGATGGACGGTTTTTGTTTTCGCCCTGTTGGTGCTCCTTTATGCTTTGTCGGTGGAAGGAACAGCAATCTACGATATGGTCGCGATGGCTTACCAGTTTCCTGTGATTGGGGCTTTCTTCCCGTTGGTTTGTGGACTGTATTGGAAGCACACTACACGACAAGGGGTCTACCTTTCTATGATTTGTGGTGCCTCTGTTTGGACCGTACTAACCTTTTCCTCGTTAGGAGAAGTTTTCCCCAATGTTTTAGGAGGCTTTTTAGCAGCTGGTTTTGGGGTGTTTGTTGGCTCACTCTTGCCAACAAAAGGAAACCGTGAGTACTTGCGTGAGTGGGAAGAAAAGAATCGTGACAATATGGTCAATGAACCTTACCTACCGCGCACCGAGAATCTGCCTGCTAAAACAGTAGCCTGCTAAAATGGTAGGCAACTCAAACACAAAGGTCGTCCTCGTTTTGAGAGACGACCTTTTTTAATGGCGCACGTTTATGACAGGTAGTCACTCACAGGTTTGTAAGGTAGTAGCCTGTTGCTGGAGAGTATGATGAATGTAGTGATTTTGGCGGCGGGTATGGGGAAACGTATGCGTTCGCAATACCCCAAAGTGCTTCACCAGGTCGCTGGGAAATCGATGGTGGAATGGGTTCTCGATGCGACGGAACAGTTCGCCGAGTCTCAAGTGATTGTGGTGGGACATAAGGCAGACCTGGTGAAGGAGGCTTTATCGTCACGTCCCCATTTGAAATTTGCTATTCAAAAGGAACTCAAAGGTACAGGAGATGCTGTTCGTTGTGCCTTGGATTTTCTTGATCTCTCCCAAGCCTATACACTGGTTTGTTTAGGGGATGTGCCACTACTGTCTACAACAACCATTGAAAGACTGTATCAGGCTTGTCAAGGGGAGACGCCAACCTTTGGCTTGATTACGGTGACGATGCCCAACCCCTTTGGTTACGGTCGTATTGTTCGTGATGCTCAAGGACAGGTATCGCGTATTGTGGAAGAAAAAGATGCGACTCAATCAGAGAAGCAAATTACCGAGGTGAACACTGGCATTATGTTGCTTCCAACTCAAATGCTTCCCCAGTGGTTATCTCGATTGACTAACCAAAATGCCCAGCAAGAATACTACCTTACGGATTGTATTCAATTAGCTGTGCAAGATCATATTCCGATAGCTACAGTTTCTCCAGCTGCTCTGGAGGAAGTTCAAGGCGTGAATAGCCCTCAAGAATTAGCAAAGGTTGAGCGTTTTTGGCAACAACAACAAGCACAGAAGTTGTTAGAAAATGGGGTAACGCTCATGGATCCAAGCAGAATAGATGTCCGAGGTTCCCTTATCTGTGGGCAGGATGTACAGATAGATGTGGGATGCATTTTTGAAGGGCATGTTGTTTTGGAAGACGGTGTCAAAGTTGGAGCCTATTGCGTGATCAAGGATAGCGAAATCGCGCGCAACACTACGATATTGCCTTTCTGCCATATTGAACAAGCAAAGGTGGGGATGCAGTCTAAAGTGGGCCCCTATTCACGACTTAGACCTGGTAGCGTGCTTTCGGGTGACAATCACATTGGAAATTTTGTGGAAATCAAAAAGTCTACTATTGGCCGGGCCACCAAAGTGAATCATTTGACTTATCTTGGTGATAGTGAAGTCGGTCAACGTGTCAATATTGGGGCAGGAACGATTACTTGCAACTACGATGGCGTCAACAAATTTAAAACCATCATAGGTGACGATGCTTTTATCGGTTCTGACACGCAATTAGTCGCACCTGTCGTCGTGGGGGCGGGTGCCACACTTGGAGCTGGGACTACGTTGACAAAAAATGCGCCAGAGGGAAAATTAACGTTATCCAGAGTGAGACAAACGACGGTTGATCATTGGAAAAGGCCAACGAAAAAAGTAGACTAAGATGTTATTTATTCTGTTCGCAAAAAGACAGAGGTGTAAATATGTGTGGAATCGTCGCGGCTGCAAGTTATAGAAACATAATTCCCCAACTGCTAGAAGGTCTTCAGCGGTTGGAATATCGGGGGTATGACTCGTGTGGGGTGGCTACCCTTTCCAATGGGACGATAGAGCGTGCTCGATCCGTGTCTCGCATAAAGGATTTGATTACTCAAGTCAACGACGCTCACTTAGAGGGGGTCACGGGTATTGCTCATACGCGTTGGGCGACGCATGGCGCTCCTGATGTTTGTAACGCGCATCCTCTGGTGTCTAATGGAACCATTGCCGTGGTTCACAATGGCATCATTGAAAACTATGAGGAGATACGTTCGCGTTTGCAACAGGAGGGGTATGTTTTCACGAGCCAGACAGATACTGAGGCTATTGCTCATCTGATTCACCAGTTGTACAAAGGTGATTTATTAGAGGCGGTGACCAAGACTCTTTCTTATTTGCGGGGGAGTTTTGCTATCGCGGTTATCTGTACAGATGAACCTCACCGTGTTGTTGCGGCTCGTCAGGGTTCTCCCATGGTGCTTGGTTTAGGAGAGCGGGAGAATTTTGTCGCCTCGGATGCTATGGCAATCTCTTCTGTAACGGACAAGATTGTGTATTTACAAGAGGGGGATGTTGTTGATATACAGCCAGATTCTTGGAATGTTTACGCTCAAAATGGCGAGGGTCGCTATGCCAAAGCGGATCGTGAGGTTCGCATTGTGCAGGCCTATGCTGGGGCCGCAGAACTTGGTCCTTATCGCCACTATATGCAAAAAGAAATTTTTGAACAGCCTCGCGCTATTGGGGATACATTGGAAGGCGTGTTAGGTATAACGCCTTCTTTGTTTGGTGATGAGGCAGAGCAGATTCTGGGGAGTATCGATCGTTTGCTGTTTTTGGCATGCGGGACATCGTACTATGCAGCTCTGACGGCCAAGTATTGGATTGAAGAAATTGCGGGGATACCGTGTGACGTAGAAATCGCTAGTGAATACCGGTATCGCGTTTCGATTCCATCTCCATCGACATTGGTTGTAACCATTTCTCAATCAGGTGAAACAGCAGATACTCTGGCTGCACTCAAACATGCTCGTCAACTTGGCATGGATAAGACATTAACGATATGTAATGTGGCAACATCTGCCATGGTCCGTGAAAGTCGGTTGGTCTATGTGACGAGAGCTGGAGTGGAAATTGGTGTAGCGTCAACAAAAGCTTTCACGACACAGCTTACGGCATTGTATTTATTAGCTCTTACTCTAGGGAAGTTACGTGGTCGTGTTGATAAAGTGATGGAAGAGCAAGAGCTCAAACAACTCCGTCATTTACCACAAGCTCTTTCCGCTGTTTTAGCCCTAGAACCTCAAATTATTGCTTGGGCTGAACAGTTTGCTCAAAAAGAACATGCGCTCTTTTTGGGGCGAGGGCTGCATTATCCTATTGCGTTAGAAGGCGCCTTGAAGCTCAAAGAGATTAGCTATATCCATGCGGAAGCTTATCCTGCAGGAGAGTTAAAGCACGGCCCATTGGCGCTCGTCGATCGGAATATGCCCGTCGTGACAGTGGCACCAAATGACCGATTGCTGGAAAAACTCAAGAGCAATATGCAGGAGGTGAGAGCTCGTGGTGGAGAGTTGTACGTCTGCTCGGACGGAGATACTCATATCGTTTCTGGTGAGAACATGCATGTGATCTCTTTGCCAGAAAATTATGGACGCCTATCGCCTATTTTGCATGTTGTACCTTTGCAATTGCTGGCTTACCATACAGCGCTGGCTAGAGGAACCGATGTGGATAAACCTCGAAATCTCGCTAAGAGCGTAACGGTGGAATAACATAACAAACAGAGGGTGTAGATAACGAAAATCAACACCCTCTGTTTTAAAAAGAAACAGACCGCCGATTAACCGCCAGCTACGAAGGTACGTATACCTGAACCCACAAATTGAACGCCGATACAAATCAAGATAAAGCCCATCAGCTTCGAGAGAACTTGCGTTCCAGAAGGTCCTAGGCGACGGGTTAACATATCTGAGTATCTCATCACAGCCCAAGAGGCCATGGCTGTTAAAACAATAGCAAGTGACGTCCACGCGATGGCGATAGCAGTGTCTAAGTAATCTTGTATTTCGGCAATTTCAGTGGAAAACCCAATCACTACGGCAATGGTTCCAGGCCCAGCAATACCAGGCATAGCAATGGGGAAAAAGGCATAGTCGTCCTTGTCGCGTCGGACAATGGGGGCTTTGTTGGGTGAGGTCCCTCCAAACAGCATTTGATAACCAATAGCCGCAACAACTAGGCCACCTGCAATACGCATGGCGCCATAGGAGATCCCGAAGAAAATAAGAAGCATATTGCCTGCAATCAGGCTGACAAACATAATAAGCCCAGCATAAATGCCAGCCATATTAGCTTGTTGAAAACGGCGCTGATCAGACATTCCTTGCGTCAAACTGACGAACAAGGGCAGTTTAGATAGGGGATTGGTGATCACAAGCAGTGATACAAGAGCCCCTAAAAAATATTGAAAATGAATCGCTTCTAACATGGAAAAAAGAGGCGAAAAACGCTAGTGAAATATGGGCGTTGAGATTAGGTCATTTTTAAGAAGATTGCAACTCATAGAGATAAAAAAATCCCCTAAATGGAGATGTTATAACTCTTTGGTATTAACCCTTAGGGTGCTTCGAAACTCTTTGGAGAGTAGATGAAAAAAAGCGTTTCAAAGTGAACAAACGTTCACTTTCTGTGTAATAATTGCCACTATTTCGAGAATGAACAAAAGTTCACTCCTAAGCTAAAACATAAATGTAGGTGAAACGTATGTTTTTGGAAAAACGCTCAGTCGTGGCAATGACTCTAGTTTTTGCTTTCGGAAGTACTATTGCTTTAACGGGCTGTAAAGAACAAGGGCCATCCCAGAGCGCCCAACAAATGCCACCCACGGAGGTGTCGGTTTTCAAGGTGACACTAGGGGAACACGTGCTTGATACCGTGCTAACAGGACGTGCCCACGCTTATCGCGAAGCGGTAGTTCGCCCGCAGGTTAATGGTGTCCTTTTGAAGCGCCTATATACAGAAGGTGCTGAAGTGAAGAAGGGCCAACCGTTGTACCTAATTGATCCTGCACCTTATCAGTCGGTCTTGGCTTCTGCTGAGGCTCAAGTTGCTCAGGCAAAGGCCACCTTAACAAAGGCACAGGCAGACGCAAAGCGTTCTTCCGAACTGTTAAAGACCAAAGCAGTCTCTAAACAGGCTGATGATGCGGCACAGGCAGCTTATCGTCAGGCACAGGCTACGCTTAAAGCTGCCGAAGCAGCGGTGAGTACGGCTCGTATTAATCTTACGTACACCAAGGTTTTGTCCCCAATTGATGGAGTTACAAGTCGTTCCGAGTTTACGGAAGGTGCATTGATGACGAGCTACCAAAGTGCACCGTTGACGACCGTTCAGCAACTTGATCCGATGTACGTGGATGTTGTGCAACCGGCGCAGAATGTACTGAAAATGAAACAGGAATTGGCATCGGGACAACTCAAAACCGATTCCAATGGCAATGCGAAAGTCAAGCTTCAATTGCCTGACGGATCGGTCTACGCTCATGAAGGTACATTAACTTTTCATGGTGTGACGGTTGACGAGGCGACGGGATCGGTCAATCTACGTATGGAGTTTCCGAACCCGGATCATTTATTAATGCCAGGCCTTTTTGTTAAAGCAAAATTGGTGCAGGGAGGTATTCCCAACAGCGCATTGGTATCCATGCAGGCCGTGATGCATGATCCCAAAGGACGTTCGTATGTCTATGTGGTTGATAAAGATAACAAGATTGAGCAACGCTTTATCGAAGTCGCGGGATCTGACGGAACCTCATGGCTTGTCAAGGGCGGTTTAAAGGATGGCGAACGCGTGGTTTATGATGGATTCCTTCGTATCGCTCCAGGGCGTCAAGTGACTCCTAAAGAAGGTGATCCCTCGACGTTGCAAAACCACCCTAACCCCCTTTTCTAATCGACTAACCGGAAGATTACGATGTTTTCAAAGTTTTTTATTGAGCGACCGGTTTTTTCTTGGGTAATCGCTATTGTGATTATGCTGGCAGGGGCATTGTCGATTTTTTCCTTGCCTGTCAGCCAATTCCCACAAATTGCTCCTCCTCAAGTGGCAATTTCGGCGCGTTACCCTGGGGCTTCAGCCGAAACGATCTCCAATACCGTGACACAGGTTATTGAGCAGAATTTGACAGGGCTCGATGGTTATTTGTACATGTCCAGTACATCGGATTCGTCGGGGCAGGTGTCGATTACTGTGACCTTTAAACCAGGCACGAACCCAGATATGGCACAGGTTCAGGTGCAAAATAAAATTCAAACAGCACTGACTACGTTACCTTCTGTAGTGCAAGACCTGGGTGTGACGGTCGAAAAAACGTCAGCGAACTTTTTGATGGTTGTTGGCTTTATTAGCTCCGATGGTCGTATGAGCTCAGGTGATTTGGGGGATTACCTTGTCTCTAATGTCCAAGAACCTTTATCCCGTGTTACGGGTGTTGGTGAGGTGCAGGCTTTCGGTTCGAAATATGCCATGCGTATTTGGCTTGATCCCATCAAGTTATCGCAATATAACTTGACGCCGCTTGATGTGACCAATGCTATTTCGGCCCAGAACGTGCAGTTGGCGGCGGGCGGTATTGCCCAACAACCAACGGATGGTAAGCAGCAATTCACTGCAACGATAACCTCAAGCAGTCTCTTACAGAAACCTCAAGAGTTCGAAAACATCCTTCTGACTGTCACCTCAGATGGTGCAGATGTTTTGCTTAAGGATGTGGCTAGAGTGCAAGTAGGACAGCAGTCCTATGCGGCATTAGGCACATACAACGGTAAGCCTTCAGCAGCTATGGCCATTAAGTTAGCCTCAGGTGCTAATGCTATTGCGACCTCCAATGCAGTTAAGGAAAAAGTGGAATCAATGAAAGATACTTTCCCGCAAGGCGTGGAAGTGATCTATCCGTATGACACCACTCCCTTTGTAAAAGCTGCTTTGGAAGAAGTTGTTAAGACGCTTTTTGAAGCCATCGTGTTAGTGGTATTCGTTATGTTCTTGTTCTTGCAGAACATACGCGCGACCCTTATTCCAACGATTGCTGTACCAGTGGTGCTCTTGGGGACGTTTGGAGCCCTCGCTGTAGCGGGATTTTCCATCAACATGTTAACCATGTTTGCCATGGTGCTCGCTATTGGGCTTTTGGTGGACGACGCTATTGTGGTCGTGGAAAACGTTGAGCGCGTTATGCGTGAGGACGGTACAGATCCGAAGACGGCGACGATTAAATCCATGGGTGAAATTCAATCAGCCCTGGTGGGCATTGCCATGGTGTTGTCGGCGGTGTTCATCCCAATGGCCTTTTTCGGTGGTTCGGCTGGTGTCATTTATCGTCAGTTCTCGGTCACAATTGTGTCGGCTATGGTGTTGTCCGTTATTGTGGCATTGACACTGACTCCATCGTTATGTGCAACGATGTTAAAGCCTATTGACAAGGATCACCATGAATCGAAATCTGGTTTCTTTGGTTGGTTTAACCGCTCATTCGAAAAAATGACAGAGTGGGTTAAAGGCTTTATCGGAAAACTGATTAAAGGCTATGGTTTCGTTCTGATTGTTTATGCGGGGATTATTGGTCTCGTTGGTTTGGGATTTGCCAAGCTTCCTTCGTCCTTTATGCCGAGTGAAGATCAAGGCGTTCTTTTAATGATGTCTCAGCTTCCAGATGGCGCCACCATGGAGCGTACGGATATCGAGCTTCAGAAAATCACTGGCTTGATCCAAAAAACTGAAGAAAAAACAGTGGATGCTGTTTTTACCGTTCGTGGCTTTTCGTTCGCTGGTATGGGTCAAAACATGGCGATGGGCTTCTTGAAGCTTAAGGATTGGGATGAACGCAAGTCCCCTCAAGCTAAAGATGTTTCTATTCAGAGACGATTGATGGGTGCATTGCTTTTTGGCCCTGATTTCCGTGGTGCCCAAACGCTAGTGTTTCCTTTGCCTGCAGTACCAGAATTGGGTGTCGCCGATGGGTTTGACTTCTACATTCAGGATACGACGGGTGGTTCACATGCTCAGCTCATGCAACTCTTAGGACAGTTCTTGGGTAAAGCAAATGCAGATCCTAAGCTCACCATGGTACGTCATAATGGTATGGCCGACTCAGCTCAGCTAAAGCTGAATATTGACCACAAGAAACTCACCATGATGGGTATTAGCATCGCTGATGTCAATCGCACAATTTCTACAGCGATGTCGGGTAGTTATGTCAATGACTACATGGACCGTGGTCGTATTAAACAAGTGTGGGTGCAAGGTGACACTCAATCACGCATGCAACCCGAAGACGTGTTGCAGTGGGAGGTCCGTAATGCCAAAGGTGAGATGGTCAAACTCTCCACATTTGCGACATTCTCTTGGGAGTACGGTAGTCCTCGGTTGGAGCGATTCAATGGCTTACCTGCTTTGAATATTCAGGGCAGTCCTGCTGCAGGGGTGTCCTCGGGTGAAGCTATGGATCGTGTTGAGGAAATTTTCCATGAGGTTTTCCCTGTCGGGTATCAGATTTCTTGGAATGGTGTGTCGTATCAAGAACGTGAGTCGGGTTCACAGGGTCCCGCCTTGTATGCGATTTCATTATTGGTGGTGTTCCTCTGCTTGGCTGCTCTTTACGAAAGTTGGAGTGTACCTATTGCCGTGCTGATGGTGGTACCGTGTGGTGTGGTAGGTGCGTTTGGTTTAACTTATGCACTTGGCATGACCAACGATATTTATTTCCAGGTTGGCCTATTGACGACAGTTGGATTGGTCAGTAAGAACGCTATTTTGATTGTGGAGTTCGCTAAAGAATATCTCGAACGAGGATTCGACGCGATTCATGCAGCAGAAGAGGCGGTTCGCGTACGCTTACGCCCGATCTTAATGACATCCTTAGCGTTTGGTCTTGGTGTTTTACCGCTTGCAGTGGCTCAAGGACCTGGTGCAGGTGCTCAAAATGCCATTGGTGTTGGCGTCTTGGGTGGCATGCTTGCGGGAACGTTCCTTTGTGTACTGTTTGTGCCCGTGTTTTACGTGGTAATCACGCGTTGGTTCTCACGTACCAAAGGTGTTCAGGCTAAATAATCGGTTTCGTCAACTCCTCTAGTGAGAGGAGTTGACGATGAGGAAAAAATATGAACAAACGAATGTTGACAGTCCCCGCTTTATTGACGTTGTTCTTAAGCGGATGCGTTAATCTTGCTCCATCTCCAGAAACACCAGTGGCGCCCGTACCAGAGTCTTTCCCTAAGGGCGATGCTTATTTACCTTTGCCGGCAGAAGCTCAAGCTTTACCCTCATGGCGTGCGGTATTCAGCGATGAAAATCTACAGGCTGTTATTGAGCTAGCACTTGCCAATAACAGAGACTTAAAGACCGCGGCGTTGAATGTTGAAAAAGCGAGAGCTTCCTATGGCGTTTCCCGTTCTCAGTTGTTTCCGACAATTGCCGCAGCGGCTTCAAACACTGCTCAGCATACGGCAGGAACAATGACAGTGACTGGTGTTGGTCATACAGCCCACAGTTACACTGCTCAATTAGCCATGGCGAGTTACGAAATCGATTTTTTTGGTCGTATTCGTAATTTGAACGAACAAGCGCTACAGGCCTATTTGGCCACGGAAGATGCTCACCGTTCAGCGCAAAGCGCATTGATTGCCGAGGTGGCTATGGCATGGTATCAGCTAGGAGCTGATCGTGAGCAATTGGCCTTGCAAGAGAGCCTACTTAAAAGCCAAGAGGAAAGTTATCGCTTGATTGAAAGCACCTACAAGATTGGCGCTGCAAGTCAACTTGAATTGGAACAAGCTCGCACGACGGTGGAGGCGGCGAGAGCCGCGATAGTGAGTTATATCCGTGCTGTGGCACGAGATAAAAATGCTTTAGATTTGCTGTGTGGGACGACCGTAGCAGACAAACGACTTCCTAAATCATTGCCAAAGACTGCGATGCAAACAGCTATTCCCGTGGGAATGACTAGCAGTGTATTGTTGAATCGTCCCGATATTATGGCTGCAGAACGTAATTTGCGTAGTGCAGAGGCGAATATTGGGGTGGCTAGAGCTGCTTTCTTTCCTCGTGTGACGTTGCTAGGAGGCGTTGGCACAGCAGGGTTGCATTTATCGGATTTGTTTGATCCCCATTCAGGGATGTGGACTTTTACGCCGAGTGTCAATCTTCCTATTTTCACGGGAGGATTAAATACTGCAAATCTCGAAGTGGCTAAGGTTTCTCAACAATTAGCGGTCACGAGTTATGAAAAGTCGATTCAGACAGCTTTTAAAGAGGTCTCAGACGCTTTAGCGATGGTTGGCACAGTGGATAAAGAATTGGAGGCCCGTCGAGCTTATACCGACGCAGCCGATAAGGCTTATCACTTGAGCGATACCAGCTATAAAGTCGGTGCGATTTCGTACTCTGATCTTTTGGTGTCTCAACGGGCTATGGTGTCAGCGCATCAAACTCTGATCAACACCGAACTGTCCAAAGCCAGTGGAGTTATCACGCTTTATAAGGCTTTAGGAGGGGGTTCGGTATTAGATGAAGAGATGAAATAATGACGGCCACAACCCCCTCTAAAGAACGAAAGAGTGCCCATTCAGAACTTGTTCTGGAGCGACGTCAAGAAATTCTTCAGGCGGCTCGTCGATGCTTTTCTCTTTATGGTTTTCACCAGACAACGTTGCGCCAAATCGCTAACGAGTTGGGGATGAGTGTTGGTCATATCTACAATTATTTCCGAAGCAAAGAAGAGATCATCGAACAGATGGTTAAAATGCAGACGAAGCAATTTGTTGAAATGATTACGCAAGATTGTGGAACAGCAGATGAGAGCTCCATTCGAGCGCATATGGAGAAAGTTGTCGATGCTTTTCTTGATCCCGATTCAGCCTATCTAGCCATCTCGTTTATGAATGAGGCTCTTACGAATCCCCGTATCTACGATTTGACAATATGGGCTGTACGGGAAGTTCGAGAACAAATCTTGAATATGTGCAATAAATCGGGTAACACCGTTCCATCACGCGAAGTGATGGAAATCCGAGTGATCTACTGGCGAGCAGTTTTGGATGGGTTGCGGATGAGTGTCCTTTTTAACCCCCATATTGATCGTGAGGTGCTGAAGCAAGAGGCAGTAGATCGGTTTATGCAGATGTATCGTTATGACCATAAGCTTATGACTGAACGTCAAGAAGCTTAGCTGGAAACTCATGATGAATTAAGAGGAGTGTTCAGAGATGGGCACTCCTTTTTTGTAAGTTTTTGAAGGCTGTTCCGTAAAACATGTATGATTGAGTGCTCGTTTTTTTGATGTCGCCCTGCTGTCGAAAAAAAAACGGGTTGGAAACAGCATTTGGCATTCACAACTCAAACACAAGGAGAAATCATGTCTAGCGCAAGTAACCAAAAGACACCCATATATAAGGTGCTCTATTTTCAGGTCATTTGCGCCATCGTCATTGGCGTGATATTAGGGTGGACCTATCCAGAGTTAGGCACTCAGATGAAACCCTTTGGGGATGGATTTATTCGCTTAATAAAAATGATCATCGCTCCGGTTATTTTTTGCACGGTTGTAACCGGTATAGCAGGTATGGAAGACATGAAAAAAGTGGGCAAAACGGGCGGTTTGGCGTTGCTGTACTTTGAAGTGGTTTCCAGTATTGCCCTGGTGATTGGGTTGATTGTGGTCAATACGTTGCAACCTGGAGCGGGTATGCACGTAGACCCCAAGACGTTGGATACTCAGGCAGTCGCGGCTTATACAGGGGCGGGGAAAATGCACACCACCACGGAATTTATCATGAATGTGATTCCACATACTGTGGTGGGGGCCTTTGCTGAGGGCGATATCCTTCAGGTTCTATTTTTCTCTGTCCTCTTTGGATTTGCGTTGCACAAATTTGGTGGTAGAGGGACTTTGATTTTTGATGTGATTGAGAAAACGTCACATGTCCTCTTTCAAATTGTGAGCATGATTATGCGAGTAGCTCCTGTCGGGGCCTTTGGTGCCATGGCATTTACCATTGGGAAGTATGGGATTGCTTCTCTATTGCCCTTGGCTAAATTAATGGGTACGTTCTATTTGACGTGTTTGCTGTTTATTTTTGGTGTATTAGGATCCATTTGTCGGCTTCATGGCTTCTCGATTCTGCGCTATATCAGTTACATCAAGGAAGAGTTGCTTATTGTGTTGGGAACTTCGTCATCTGAATCCGTGCTGCCACGGATGATGTCTAAGATGGAAGCAGCTGGAGTCGCTCGCCCTGTGGTCGGACTCGTGATTCCGACAGGCTATTCCTTCAACTTGGATGGAACTGCAATCTACCTTACGATGGCAGCCGTGTTTATTGCGCAGGCCTGTGATGTGGATATGAGTTTAACTCAGCAGTTAACCTTATTGGCTGTCTTGCTTTTGACGTCAAAGGGAGCGGCAGGGGTAACCGGGTCAGGGTTTATCGTTTTAGCCGCGACGTTATCTGCAGTCGGGCATGTACCTGTTGCGGGGTTGGCTTTAATTCTTGGAATTGACCGCTTTATGAGTGAGGCTCGTGCCTTAACAAACATGATTGGCAATGGTATTGCCTGTGTTGTGGTTGGACATTGGTGCAAAGACGTTGACGAGAAGAAACTGCGTGCCGTTATGCACAACAAAAAAGAGGACAGCAAGTCCTCTTGAGTCGAGTTGACCATTTAGGGAACAATAAACTCCCCTGTCTCAAGAGGTTTCGATAGTGCGAAATCTTTTGAGACAGGGGAGTTTGTCGCTTACCTTTTACTCGTCTTTTTCTTTCAAATTGACAGGGACAAAAATACGTCCGTTATCTCTTTGAACGAGAAGCAAAACTCGAGAACCCTGCAGTTGAGAGCGCAAATCGCCTGCCGAGTGTAGGGCTTTACCATTGGCGGTTACTAAAATGTCGCCCGCTCGAATACCTGCTTTGGCGGCTAGGCCTTCCGACTGAGTGACGAGCAAACCTGAGGTTTCATACTGTTTTTCCTCTTCCTGCGTCAATGCTCGAGTTGTCACGCCAAGCTTGACTGCATTAGCCGTGGTGCTTCCACCTTCTTTAGCATTTTGATTCGTTCCAATCGTGACATCTAGTGTCATTTTTTTCTTGTCTCGAATCACGGTGAACTCTGCCTTTTTACCTGGTGCCATCACACTGACAAGGCGTGGTAAGTGAATAGAAGAAGAAACTTTTTGACCATTGACCGCAACAATTACGTCACCTGGTTTTAATCCTGCTTTTTCTGCGGGGCTACCTTTTTCGACCTTGGTGACTAATGCGCCCTCTGGAGTATCCAAATCAAAGCTCTTGGCTAATTCTTGTGTGATTTCTTGAATGTAAACACCCACATAGCCGCGTGTTACTTTGCCGTCTTTGACCAATTGGTCTTTGATTTGCATGGCTAAATCAATAGGAATAGCAAAGGATAGGCCCATAAAGCCACCTGACGTTGAGAAGATCTGTGAGTTGATCCCAACGACTTCGCCCTTCATATTGAACAGCGGTCCCCCTGAGTTCCCAGGATTAACTGCCACATCGGTTTGAATGAACGGCACGTATTGATCACTCGGAAGATCACGCGACACGGCCGAGACGATACCGGCGGTGACAGTATTGTCGAGGCCAAAAGGACTTCCAATCGCGGCGACCCATTCACCTACTTTGAGTTTGGAAGAATCTCCGATGGTCAAAGTGGGAAGATTTTTAGCGTCGATTTTGACGATAGCGATGTCGGTTTGTTTATCAAAGCCGAGCACTTTTCCTTTAAATTCTCGCTTGTCCGTTAAGCGAACAGTCAGCTCATCAGAATCTTCAACGACATGAGCATTCGTCATAATGAGCCCATCGGAGGAGATAATAAATCCTGAGCCAGTGCCACGCTGCTCTGGGACTTCTTGAGGGCCACCAAAGTCAAACGGGATGCCAAAGTGACGGAAGATTTCTGCTCCTCGTTCATCAAACCCTGGAGGCAAGCCAAAATTATTTTGAATTTTCCGAGCTTTGCGTACGGTTTGAATATTGACAACGGCTGGGCCATTTTTTTCAACGAGGCTCACAAAGTCGGGTAGTTGCCCTTGAGTGGCTTGAGAATCTTGACTCGATGAAAAAATAGCCGCCTGAGCAGGACTAGTGACGGCATTGGTTACCCCAAGAGTGGCCAAGATAGCTAAGGCCAATGCCGATCGAACAGCAAATTTGGACAACATGTCTAAAACTCCAACGCAGCGATGACTTTATTTGTCCATCGCTTTATTTATGAAATCAACCATACTTTAGTATAAGTTGTTACTTTTAGGTTTTTTTAAGCGGTAACGCTTCCCTAGATATCGTTAAGTTTGTAACAAAGCCCTAACACGTTATATGGTTTTAGAGTTGAGCGCCTAATTTTGGGAGCTTGATGACGAAGGTCGTACCACGATTGTCGAGTCCATCGGTGATGGAAATACTGCCATGATGGATGTCGATGATACGTTTGACAATGGCTAAGCCAAGCCCTGTACCTGAGGTTTTGGTTCCTAAAGCGCGATAAAAGCGATCAAAAACACGTTGTCGCTCCTCTTCGGCTATGCCAGGACCGTTATCGGCAATCTCAATAACGGATAGCGCATGATCGTCAATATAAGTCCGGAGCTCGATGCGTCCTCCTTCTGGGGTGTAGCGAATGGCATTGTCAGTTAAATTGACCATCATAAGGCGGATGGCGTCTTCCATACCTTCTGTTGAAGCCGCTTGGGCTTGGGCAGAGATAGAAATGTTTTTTTGTGCAGAGATGGGGGCCATATCCTCAACCACACTATGGGCTAGGGCATCAAGTTTGACTGTAGTGAGTGTTTGCTTACTTGCGTCTGGGTCTAGACGGGCTAGCGTTAATAGTTGCTGGACTAGCCGTGTGGCGCGGTTAATGCCTTCATTGAGCCGATCAAAACATTTCTCCCGTGCTTCGGGTGTCTTTGCTCGCTGAGCGAGTTGGACTTGTAACTTTAAGGCGGTCAGCGGAGTTCGAAGCTCGTGAGCTGCGTCAGAGGCGAATCGTTGTTGGGCGGATAGACTTTCTTTCAGACGCTCAAGGAGATTGTTAATGGCGTTCACAAGACCGGCAATCTCTAGTGGCAAGCCTTTCGTCGAGATAGGCTCGAGAGAGGTAGGGGAACGTCTAGCAACAGAGCGGGCTGTGCGTTCTAATGGTGCAAGCCCATCGCCAACGACAATCCACACGGCAATCGCGATAAAAGGCAATAAAAAGCAGAGTGGTTGTAGGATTCGGAACGCAGAAGAGGCCGCCAGCTGAGTGCGGATGGCTGTATCTTGACCGACCGTGATAATCAAGGGGCCAGCAGCTACCGAGTACGATCGCCAGGTGATGCCATCGAGTTTTTCTGTTGAAAAGCCTGGGCCATCGGCCACAGGAAGGTGCTGATGTCCCTGGCGTACCCATACTGTATTGGTGGTGGAGTCGTATACCTGCACAATAATGTGATTGTAGGATTGCGTATCGCTCACTACCCCCAAATGATCAGCGCGGATTCCACGAGCAAGCGAGCTGACTACCGACTCCCGGAGAGATTCTGCAGTTTCCTTCAGATGAGTATCCAAGAAGTGATTGAACTCAGCTTGAGCCGAAAAATAAGTGGCAGCAGCCGTGGTAAAACCCGCTGCTAACAACGCCCCTAAAAGGGTGAGTAATAACTTTTTGCGGATTGATCGCATAGTTCTGGAACGTGTTTAAGTTTCAAGAAGATAACCCACTCCTCGGACGGTTTTGATGGCACTATCAGAGAGCTTTTTACGGAGATGGTGAATATGAACTTCAATAGCGTTTGATCCCACAGTATTGTCCCAGTTATAGAGACGTTCTTCGAGTTGAGAGCGACTCCAAACGACTCCCTCGCGTTCCGCTAAAGCAGCGAGAAGAGCATACTCTTTGGAGGAGAGAATCACAGGTTCGTCGTTATAGGTGACCTCTCTGGTGGCAGGAAGAATGCGAAGAGCGCCTCTAACAATGACAGGGTCTGCGCGACCCGCTGCACGACGAATAACCGCTCGAATACGGGCGACGAGTTCGTCCAAGTCATAGGGCTTAATCAAATAATCATCCGCTCCGTTGTCAAGGCCGCTGATGCGATCGTCAATGGTATCTCTGGCGGTAGTGACCAGTACAGGCGTTGTATTGTGGTCGTTGCGCATTTCTTTTAATACCTGTAAACCATCTTTACCAGGTAACCCCAAATCCAGTAAGCACAAGGAAAAAGGGGTTGTTTTCAGCGCTAATAAAGCAGCTCGTCCATCGGTAACCCAATCAACGGCGTATCCCTCGCTTTCTAGAAAAGCGACGACGCTTTCACCAATCATTTCATCATCTTCAACAACTAAAATTCGCATAATGGATTCTCCAAAGATTCCCCTTATTTCAATCGTGCTTTTGTTCGTGAAACAGTTACACGTATCAAAGTCCCAGCGGTGATGGAAAGTATTAAAAGAGCCGGCAAAGCGAGACGAGCCTGGATGAGTAAGTTATTGTAGGTAAGCACGAACGTGAAAATTTTCCCTAAGAAAAAGATCCAACCAACCGTCCATACAAGTCGCGAGAGAATGGCTGTACTCAATAGCGTCAAAAAAGGAAACGGTAGCTGACCAAACTCAATAGACTTCTCGGCAGAAACGTCACTCGGGATGAGGGTTGTAAGGCTTTTCCGAAGTAGAAAAACAAAACTCTTAGATTTTATTGTACTGTCTGCAACGTCGTATGGGGCAGAAAGTTCGTGGTGATTCCCTAGCCAAATCCAATAACTTTGACGAATAGAGGCCCCTGCAATAGTGAGTAGAGAGGGAAGGAAAAAATCGCTGTATAGCGTGCCTACGAGAATGACACTCGCGATAATGCTTGCTTCGAAATCTACAATGGCTAACAGAAATAATAGCCCAGGCCACGACGTTGTGAGAAAATCCAGCATAAAGGTATCAGTCAACAAAGGAGAGACAATGATGAGTCCAGAAAATTATCCATACCTTCCTTCAACGGGTACACTAACCGTCGCCCACATGGTCTATGGGCTTCATCTTTGTTCGATTGTAATTGGTATTCTAACGGGAGCATCGGTTGTTAGCGCATTTATCTTTTCGTGGCCATCCATTGTGGCGGTGGTGCTGAATTATATTTTTCGCTCTGATGCGCATGGTACTTTTGTTGAATCGCATTTTGCTTGGCAAATTAGAACTTTTTGGTTAGCGTTCCTTTTCCTGATCCTGACACTTTTGTTTGGGACGATTCTGGCCTTTATAGGGATTGGTATCATCATTTATTTTGTTGGCTTTTTTGTGTTAGGCATTTGGGTTGCTTATCGCATGATCTATGGCTGGTTGAAACTACAACAGTCCCAAGCACTACCTCTTTAAAAAGGAAAAACAATGGCCCAGGGGGCAATGGTTTATAAAGCGACAGTGGACATTTCGGATATTGACCGAAATTACTATGGGCATCATGTCCTGACCGTGGCGCGACATCCTGCAGAAACGGAGGCGAGATTGATGCTTCGCATAGTCGCTTTTTGTCGGCATGCGGATGAGCATACCGAGTTTGGACGTGGCTTATCGACGGAAGGAGAGCCTGCGTTATGGCACATTGATGACACAGGGGCTATCAAGGAATGGATTGAGGTTGGTTGCCCTGAAGTTAAGCAGGTAAGGCGAGCCGCGGGTCGTAGTGAGAAAGTGATTGTTGAAGCGTATGATGAGGACCGCTACGAACCTTGGTGGAAAGCTCATGTAGGTGATTTTAGTAAGATCGATAAACTGGATGTCTATGGAATAAAGAAGGTACAGATTGATGAGTTGGTAACTCTTGTTGAGCGGAACATGCGGTTATCTGTGACGGTACAGGACGACATAGTTTGGCTGAGCAACGGAATAAAAAATGTTGAAATCACGTTTTTCCCGCTCAAGGTAGCCGAGTGGTTTAGGATGTTGTGAGAAAAAGGGCTTTGAGTTGGATACTCAAAGCCCTCTTTATTTTATGAGTGGTGAAGACTATCTGCCATTCGCCAAAAAGCTCCTTCCAGCGTCAGCTTTAAGTCAGGAGCTTTTATTGTCTGTTCAATGGCTAAACGCATACAACGCATCCACTCATCACGAGCCTCTGCTGTAATGGTTAAGGCACGGTGCTTTTCTCGCAACATGGGCATTCCATGACGCTCGAGATAAAGCTCCGGTCCTCCCAACCAGCCTGACAGAAACTCTACCATCCGTTGCTCGTAGTAATCTAAATTCGAAGGATACAACGAACGTAAGTATTGGGTATCAGGCAGAGTTTCCAAATTGTTGATATAGGCTTTAACGAGCTTTTTAAGTCCAGTCTCACCACCGATTTGTTGGTAAAGAGACTCTGTCACAATGCTGACTCTAAAAGAAGACCTTCCATATTCCGACAGCCAAAGCAAGCCATCCAACGAGAGGGTGTAGTAAGGCATGGGGAATTTTATGTTTTGGGGTGAAGCCAAAACCATGAACCCAAGCGATACTCATGCCATAGAGCAATAACACTAGCCACCCATGAGGCACAGAACCACTATCTGGCGCAATAGCGCGTGGATAGAGCACGATGAGGACTAAGACTGCTGTGGCCGCCAGAATAGAAAGAGTACGAAAGAAACCGTGATTTAAAACAGACATAAAGTCATTCTCTGTCACAGGTTTAGTCGTCATTTCGAGAAGCAATGGCTTCTAATGTCACCGCAAAAAGAATGGCAAAAGCTACGGCTGTCGCCCAATAGAAGTAAGACATTTTTAGTTCCTTTGTATTGAGAGGGAAGAGAGTCAGGATTTTCCAGATCTCTTCCCTGAGCCATCAATTCGATGTTAGTACAGCGAATGAGAGTTCTTTTCGATATGCTGCTCTGTGATTTTCCCACTCATGACTTTGTAGGCCCAACCCGTGTAGAACAACACGCAGGGCAAACAGATCAGAGTCACAAAGAGCATGATCTCTAGAGTGAGTTGTGAACTGGTGCAATCCCAGAGAGTAAGACCCGAATTGGGGCTGATAGAGCTGGGAAGCACGAAGGGGAACATCGAGACGAGCGGCGTCAAAATAACCCCTACGAGTGCCAATGCAGAGCCTACGATGGCTAACCCACCCTTCATGGCACGCGACATCACAATACCAATGACGGCGCCAATGATGGCCAATGCAGGAATTAGCCAGAGAGCGGGAACACTAGCGTAGTTGGCAAACCAAGCGCCAGCTTGAATTTCCACTGTCTTAGCGAGAGGATTGGCTTCACCCGCAGGGTTAAGGCCCGCTGTGGCGACATAGCCGTCAATGCCAGCGTAGGCCCAAACGCCACCTAGCACGAAGAGCACAATCGTCAAAAGACCAGCAATGCTTGATACGGTACGAGCACGTTCTTGGAGATTACCTTCCGTGCGCAAGATTAAGTAGTTTGCGCCATGGAAGACCGTCATGACCAATGAGAGGACACCGCATAACAAGCCAAATGGGTTAAGAAGCCCAAAGAAGCTCCCTGTATAGATCGGACGCATCGTTTCATCAATGTAGAACGGTACCCCTTGGAGCATGTTGCCGAAAGCGACCCCAAAGATGATCGGGGGAACGGCAGAGCCAATAAAGAGGAGCCAGTCCCAAGAGTTACGCCAGCGCTCGGCAGGTAACTTTGAGCGATAGTCAAAGGCAACAGGACGGAAAATAAGCGCCATCAAGACGATCAACATGGCCCAATAAAAGCCTGAAAATGCTGTGGCGTACATGATAGGCCAGGCGGCAAACATAGCACCGCCTCCCGTGATTAACCACACTTGGTTGCCGTCCCAATGCGGTGCAACGGAGTTAATCATGACACGACGTTCAGAATCCGTTTTGCCCATGAAGGGCAATAAGGTTCCAACCCCCATGTCTTGACCGTCCATCACAGCGAATCCAACGAGGAGAACGCCGATGAAAAGCCACCAAATGACTTTTAAAACTTCATAATCAATCATGTCATTTCTCCCCGGTGTTAGTTGCGTTCAAAGTGATAGCGACCGGTACCTAAAGTGCTTGGTCCCTTAGAACCAAAGCGGATCATCAGCCACATTTCAACGACTAACAAGATACCGTAAAGGACGGTAAAGCCGATTAGTGAGCTAGCGACTTCAGCGGCAGAGAGCGAGGATACAGAAAGGTGTGTCGGAAGCACGTTATAGATGGTCCAAGGTTGACGCCCAAATTCAGCAACGAACCAGCCCATTTCGTTAGCGATCCAAGGCAAGGGTAGAGCCAAGAAGGCTAAGCGAAGGAACCAGCGTTTTTCAACCAAGGTGTTCTTCATGGAGAAGATCAAGCCGAGTAAGAAGACGATGAGCACGGCCGTACCGCAACCAACCATTGTACGGAAGGCCCAGAACATCGGCGTAACGCTAGGAATCGTGCTAGCAGCGGCTTGCTTAATCATTTCAGGCGTAGCTTGAGAAACATCTTCTGTGTAGCGTTTCAGCAAGAGACCAAAGCCAAGATCCTTCTGGACGGCTTTGAAATCGTTACGGAGTTGTTCGTTATTAGGATCCTTACGAAGCTGTGCAAGGAGAGCAACTGCCTTTTGGCCATTAACAATGCGCGCTTCATTTTCGGCAATCAGAGGCTTGATACCAGGGATTTCGGTCGACAAGGAACGTGTGCCCATAAGCCCAAAGAGCCAAGGCAGGGATACTTCGGCGTCATTGCGTTGGGCTTGCTCGTTGGGGATGGCAAAAAGCGTTAATGGAGCAGGAGCTTTGTGCGTATCCCACACCGCTTCCATAGCCGCAATCTTGGTCGGTTGATCACGTGTGACGAGGTAAGCGGATTCATCGCCCATATGTATCGTCAAGATTGAGGCCACAATACCAAAAGCCGCAGCAAGGCGGAAGGAGGCTTTAGCGAATTTAACATCTTGATGACGGAGCAGATAAAATGCCGAAATGGCCATCACAAATACAGCTCCCGTCATATAGCCAGCACTAACCGTGTGTACGAATTTGGCCTGAGCCCATTCACTGGTCACAATTTCCCAGAAGTTGCTCATTTCCATACGCATGGTAGAGAAATTGAACTCAGACCCGACGGGGTTCATCATCCAAGCATTGGCTACCAGAATCCACAAAGCAGAAAGGTTGGTCCCTACAGCCATCATGATGGTTGCCAAAAGGTGTTTGCCTTTACTGAGGCGATCCCAGCCGAAGAAAAAGAGGCCAACAAAGGTGGATTCAAGGAAGAAGGCCATTAAGCCTTCAATAGCTAAAGGTGCGCCAAAAATGTCGCCCACGTAGTGAGAATAATAGGCCCAGTTCGTGCCGAACTGGAACTCCATGGTTAGACCAGTTGCCACCCCTAGTGCAAAGTTAATGCCAAAGAGTTTCCCGAAGAAACGGGTCATGTCTTTGTACACTTCTTTTCCCGTCAAAACATAAGTGACTTCCATCACGATGAGCATGAAGGAAAGCCCTAAAGTTAAGGGTACAAATAAGAAGTGATACATCGCAGTTGCAGCAAATTGCAAGCGTGACAGGTCAACAAGATCAGACGGGATCATTGAGGACTCCAGATGTAGTTGGTGAATTATTTTTGGGAATTATCAGCTGTTGTGTGTTGACCAAGGAAATTGTCGCTCATAACAGACGGTGAAACATCGGGGCGGTGCGATGGACTAAAGAAAAAGTACCAAAGGGCAAAAATTATTGAGAGTTTGACAATAATGACCGCCGCAATTTCCAGGAGGAGTTTTGAGTTTCGATAGTTTCCTAAATCACTTTTCATAACAGTAACGATTTTTAAGAAAATTCCACTCTCTATAGTAAGTATTCTTGTCAAAGAGTCAATAACAATACGAGATGTAACTTGAGATTACCTTGACGACAAAAAGGAAAGTGTGACATGATTTGCGTCAACATGACACAATGGTGACAAAAATGGCAGTTCAAACCGAAATAAAAGCTGTGTTGGATTCATTGAAGGAACCTCGGCTGTTAATTCGCCATGATTTTTCAGTGGCCTACGCAAACCGCGCCTTTCTCTGTAGATATGGCCATCAAGATTACGAAGGACGACCGTGCTATGAGGTTGTTTTTCACCAAGGGCAAAAGTGTTCAGCCTGTGGCGAGGTTTGCCCGCTAGAACAGAGCATGGTGTCAAAATCCTCTGAGGAGGCCTATCGACGTCAGGTAACGATGTCTGGTCCACGGTTTGTCGAGCTAAATGTTGTACCGATCTCCCGAGCGGATGGTGAAGCACAATATTTCATGGAAACGGTGAGAGATACGGAGGGATTGGGTGAGTTATTACAACGAGGTGGTTTAATTTCAAACTCCTTGGCTGTACGTAAGCTCCTTCCTAAAATAGCTCAACTAGTGCCTTTGGATATTCCTGTTTTGCTGAAAGGAGAAACGGGAAGTGGGAAAGAAATTTTTGCCAAAGTGCTCCATGAAAACTCTCGGCGAGCAGCACAAGGCTTTTTGCACTTAGAATGTTTGACCCTAAGTGAAGAAAAACTGGCTCGTGAGATCAACCGAACCTTTGGTATGGGGCTAACAGGGGGGACGCTCTACTTAAGTGATGTCGCAGATTTGAGTGCGGCCATGCAGGCTAATCTGCTTTACTTACTGAAAACTGGACGGTATTTTACGGATGGCGATACCGCTGGAGAAAAAG
>OGXZ01000395.1_pt1 | contig 25857 bp, 31 predicted proteins | sample 1576431 | NCBI WGS metagenome assembly OGXZ01 (sample SAMEA3541590, study PRJEB24748) | human gut metagenome | biome: human gut; feature: human-associated habitat; material: faeces | place: China | collected 2012
CGAGTCACGTTTACCAAACATCTTCTTCGCCTACGGTACCGAAGAACAACTCAAAACTTTCGTTTACGACAACGTAAACCTCCCATTTCTCCGCTTTTATTATCGCCACGAGCATGTCGGTAGCAGAGCAATAAAGACTCCGCTCATAGTACCCAAATATCAGATGGAAAGTTTGAAAATTATCTGCGAAGCAGAAGCAAGTGACATTATCGTCTCATTGTCAAGTGTGCCTAATTTTCAGACAGGCCAGATGGTGCGTGTTGTTGATGGCGCGTTTAAGGGAGTAATTGGAAGAGTGAAAAGATGGCAAGGACAACAGAGAGTGGGTGTTATAATCGGTGACATGGCAACATTTGCAACGGCATATGTGCCGAGCGCATTTTTGGAAAAAATTGATTAGACTTATGGAAATCAAAAAGATATATACGGAAGACTTGCAAATAGCCCAAGCTCTTATACAAAGGGATAATACGATTACGCGCAAGTACTTTTACCATCATTGCTTCCCTCTTTTCAAGTCCATATACGACAACTACTATACGGATTGCACAGACTACAAGGAGTTTATTGATGAGATATATATCGTTGTGTTAACTCCAAGCAAGGCTACAGGACGATGTCAAATGGAGAATTTCAGAGGCGAAAGTACTTTGGCCAGTTGGATAAAGACTGTTTGTTTGTTCTATTGTTATAAGAAATATGAGTTGAAGCAGCGTATGCCTGTTTATGAACCATTACCGCATACTGTCGAAAAGGAAGATAGCGAAGATGCGATAAGTGATAGAAGAAATGACGAAACGCTCTCTAATCCAATAGACTTTAGTGGAATGAATCGTGCAGATGTAGAAACATTGCTTGATTTGATGGCCAACGTAAGATATCGCAACATCATTCGCTTGCTCTATCTGGAGCAAAAGTCGCACAAGGAGACTGCCGAGGCACTCGGTATGTCAATGGATAATTATTATAACAAAAGGATTTTGGCAGAGAAACAATTCAAACAAGTTTGCAGAAAGGAGGCAAGACATGCTTAAACATACATCACTACCGAGTATAGAAGAGTTTGCTGCATTCCTCGATGGCAACCTATCAGCAAATGATATGCAGCAGTTTACGCAGTTGGCTGCACATGACGATGCTTTACACCAGTTGTTGCATGCAAATTCCGTTGTTGATGATACGCTTGACGGTTTAACGGATGCGGATTTGCAGTTGCCGGCAGACTTAATGAATGCAGATTTTGAATTGCCCGAAATACCTTCTTCTGACGATGCATCTATGCTTGTCTCGCTTTCACCCGAGCCTATGGACGATATGCTTGTTGCCGCATGTGCAGATGATGACGTTTCTGCTTATTCAGATATAAACCAAGATGAACATATAACCATAGGAGAAGACATACTTGATAATTCGACACTGACAATGCCTGACAACGATGGCTTTGACAATAATGATGATTCGTCTGACACATTCTCCGACAATATATGTTAGACATATAAGTTATGGATATACCTATAGCATCACAGAACATAAGATTCCCAGGCTACGGCATGTTTTGGGTGGCAAACTCCATCAGCTCTACACTATTGGGATGGAACAACCGCCGTTTGCAAGACAAGGCGCACGAACGGAATCAAGAGTTTCAGTTAGAGATGGAACGAGCTCGCCGCATTACTGACGATGAACGCATGCAAGAAGACATTGCCTTCAAGCGTAGGCTCGTAGCCCTGGCTCGTGAACAGAGACAAGAAGTGTCTCGCCAGTCCTTCAATGCGCAGATGCAAGCCATTGAACTGAAATACTACTTGCAGTATTGTTGGCCACTCGATCCCTTGTTGCCTCAAACTATCTTGCACGAGATTCGCAACAATGCTACAAGCGTAGCACCACGGTTGAATGTAATTCTGATGCACGCACCTCTGTTGCCATTACGGGCTTACGGAACAGATGCCAATGCTGCAGATGCACAAATATATAAGGAGTTGGAATATACTATCAAAAAGAATGATATTCCTATTATCGGGAATGTCGATTTCCGCAAGGATGCTTGCTTGAAGCCTGATTTGTCTGGAGGCAATGCCAGCATAATGAATATCCACTTCCTGATGAGCCAAATGCCAACCTTGGTAATTTCTCCTCAATATCGTGACGGCAAAATGTATCTGAGTGGTGCGGTATGGGAACCTCAGGCTTCACGTCCTCTGATTCGTCCACTTCTCAACTTTGACTTTAATCCTGTTGAGGCAGAAAAAAACATAGAATATCGCAATGAGGTGATAGAATTGTTGCATACCTGTGTATCTGTTATCACAGGTGCTGTTCGTGACTCATATATGTTGCTGACGCAAGGTAAAAAGCCGACATTGCCTATTTTGTTGAATGACAAAGAGCATGCTGATATGAAACGTATTGTGTTGGACAATGCCGAGTTAAAAGCATTCATAAAGGGAGAGAACGACAACATCCTTGCAGCACTTGATGAGAAGACTACACCGCAGCTACTGGATGTATTCGACAAGAAAGACATTGAGGCAATAAAGGAACAAGTAAGGTCAAACACATTTTAAAACGAAATAGATATGGCAATAGGTGCTATAACCATGATACTCGCCAATGTTGGATTACAAATCTACAACAATTGGTGTGGCAGTCGCCAAAATGCTGCGCTTCAACAGAAGCGTGAGGAATTTGAGCGTGCTGCCAAAGAGCGCAACACGGAGCACATGTGGCGGCTCTTGCGCGAAGGACAGGAAATTGCTCTACAGTTAGAGAATGAAAAGCATGCTGACAGACTTAAAGAACTGAAGGATGAAGTTGACCACCTTTTGGAGAGACTCACCTACGAGACGACTATCAGCAACTGGCCCTTGAAGGTGCTCCCCATTGTGATGAAGAACCAAGCTTTCGGTAATTTCTTGGCAAACCAAGAGGAAAATGTTGCTATGCATGTTATCTTCACTCGTTCCAACCACGACAAGTTTAACAAACTGGTCTATCCAGTTGTCGAGAAACAATTGGAACAGTATTGCGACAAACATTGGAGCACTATGACCGACCATCCTATTCTCTTCTATAGTGGGGCATGGAAACCAGCGGTGACCCCTACCGATGTACAGGTAATGGCTATGCGTGAGGAATTGAAGAATCTCCCCACCTTACTCATCACCCCTTTCTTCCGTCCCAATGACGGCAAGTTAGTCTTCCAACTGCACATGTGGGGCGTAGGAGCTAACAGTACCGACAAATTCGATGTTCCCGAAATAGAGTCAACCGACTTTCAACGTTCATTTAATAATCAAGACGATTACGATAACGAAGAAGGTTTGTTAGACGAAATCGTTGAAGACCTCGTCCCTTACCTTGAATGTATTATAGGTTATATGGCAGACACTTACTTCTGGTCTTCAGCCGGCTTGGCTCCGCATCTACCATTGCTGCTAACAAGTGGGGCGATTAATACGGATGGGATGAGGCATCTTGTTGATGGTAGCCGAGAGTATTATAGTAATCTTTTGACCACATCCGAAGAGAAGTCTCTTGATAATATTTTTTTAGAAGATAATCTTTTAAACCTCTATGAAGGATCCTCTGTTCTATGGGATGTTAAAACTAAAGTGGCAAAGTTGGAAGAAGTGTTTTATTCGTATTGCCGTAAAAAAAATCCTGCAATTAATGGGGGCGTACTAGATAACGCACAAATTCCTTTTATGGTTCAAGATTTGTCTATGTTAAATAAATACAAAGAAGGATTGAATGGCACAAAATACGAGAAGCTCATTAAAGAAAACATTCAATTATTAAATACAATAAACTTTGATTTTGCTCTTCTTGATTCAAATGATATTCTCGAACTATCAAAAGGTTTGGACTGCACTAATGGGGTGGCAGAATATAGATTAGGCGAGATTTTTGAATTTGGAATCGAAAATGAGATAGATGTAAAAAAAAGTTGCGAGTATTATAAATCCTCAAAGAAACAAGGCTTTGTTTTAGCACTACTTAAACTAAATATAGATCAAACTCCCCAATTCTGGAATCTATTATTTGCGATGAAGAACCATGGAATAGAGCAAGCTTTGTATATTGAGAGTTTGTATTATTATAATCAAAAATACTACTCAAGAATAATTGAAGATGCGAATATGTTTGCTAATCATCAGGGGTATCTAATGATTCTTGCGATAAGTTTGATAGAAAATAATAAGATAGATAGCTCTTTGAGAATTTTATCTTCTCTATCAGATAGAGGTCATGTTGAAGCAACGGAAAGATTATTACAACTATACAAAGATGGCAGTTCCTGTTCCGAAGATGCTCAGTTGTACGCTCAAATAGCAAAAAAAGCAATGTTTCAAAATAGCGCAGTAGGCACATATTCCTTAGCAATGTGTTATTTGGATGGCTATGGAATAGAACAAAATACAAATAAAGCCATAATATATTTAAATAAATCTGCTGAAATGGGGTATAGCGAAGCTATTGAAATGTATAATTTATTAACAAAATATAGAAATTTATGAGTAAATCAACAAATTCGTTTGGCCTTTCAAAAGAAAATGCCGAACTATTCGAAAAGGTTCAATTGGTTATAGGCAATATGTCTGAAAGAGAGATTGCTAATAACCCTGAGAAAATCTATGATGCTTGTAAGAAAAGTAACAAGTTTTCTGTCTCTGAATTAGAGATTTTATCGTCCGTTTATAAGGAACAGAAATCTGAATCTCTAATCGAATTGATTATTAAAATCCTTAAAAAGTTATTTAAATAATGAACGATCAAAAATTTATTACTCCACTGGATGATTTTTTGTCATACATGGAAAGTTCTCTTTCACCGAAAGACTTTGCCGAATTAAAATCAAAGATTCAGACAAAGCTTTTGGATAGAGCCCCAGTAGTAGCCATAATAGGAAAGGCAGGAGTCGGGAAAACGACGACGATTAATAATCTTTTTGATGTTGAAGACTTTGTAGCAGAAGCTCTGTGTTTTGACGAGAAAGGGCATATTGGCGATGTCAAGACTGGTACCACTCGTGCTATAAGAAAACATTTTGATCTCAAGGCCGGAATCGGTTTGGATATTATCGATCTGCCAGGATTAGGAGATGATGTCAGAAAAGACCCTATTTATGAGAAAATATATGCTGAAGTACTTCCTCAATGCGATATAGTATTGTATATTCTCAAAGCGGACAATAGAACGCTTGGAGAAGATGAAAGAATTATTAATAATGTGGTTTTACCTTCATGCGACAAATCGAAGTTGATTGTAGCAGTTAATCAAGTTGATATTCTCGGTGAGAATGAAGGACTCCATTGGGAAGATTCTGTCAATCTACCAAGCGAACGACAAGAAGAACTTATTAAGATTAAGCAGAAAGACATTACTAATATGTTCTCTGAGGATCTAGATATAGAAGTAAACAAAATTACATGCTATTCTGCTTTAAAAAGATACCATCTTCTAGAGCTTCTTGAATCGATTGTTTCTACAACTCCTCTTGGCTTCATCTTTGCTATAATGGGTATACAGCCTCGTCCATTTGAGGAAATAGCTGCTGATCAAGATGCTGTAAAAATAGCAATGCAATTTGTAAATAATAAATATCAAAATAACAATTAAAAATTTAAATTATGGACTGGTTAGAAAAAGACTATTATGACAAAATGAGAATGGCTGGCATCGGCGAATCAAAAGCACGTATGTTGGCAAGATTGGCGGCTCAATTAGACAGAAACACAACGATCTGGGATAGAATTAAGAAAGAAGGATTTTCTGGATTCTGTCGCTGGGTAGAGATTGAGGCAAAGGATATTTATTATGCTATCAAGGATGCATTAAGTGCAGCTTGGGCATTCTTCACTAGTTGGTTCTAATTTGTTCTACAGGGAGTTTAACCCTTAATTTACATCTATAATATGATTCCTATTAAGGGTTAATCTCCTACAAAATATTATTAATAATGAAGAACGTATGGACTGAAGTAACTATCGGCGGACAAAAAATGCCTATAGTTCAGCTTTCAAATAACGGAAGATTGTGTCTTGCTTCAGACATGAATATGCAATCTTGCAGTATGCGCGTAAAACAAAGCGTATCAAGGATTCCTGTACAAATAAAACTGTATGAAGGTGAAACTGTTGAATCTTTGCAATCTGTAAAAGATGTCAATATTGAATTAGTGCGTGAGAGTTCATTTTTCTCTGTTCTCGGAAGACTCGTTGGAGGGAATGGACTAATGAACATTAAAGTAGACGTATTTTACAATAAAGCAGACAACAATGGGGTATGCATTGGATTTGTTTCACAGTATTTCCAATCCAACAAATATATTGTTGCATTGGGTAATATAACAAATGACTCGGAAATAAAACAGCACTCAAGTGACAGCTTTGTTGGACATACCCTAAACCCTGACAAGCAATCTGAAAGCTATATTAGCGCAAAAGATTGTTTTATAGAAAATGTTGAAAAATTTTGTGAGGTAATTCCGTTGACTTCTATTCAAAAGGATAATAAAATTATAGCAGAATGGGAGAAAATAATAGTTTCACTGCCTCAATCATCTTCATTGTATGCGGATTTTCAAAGCTATAAACAAAATCTGTCTGCATGGTTATTACACTTAAAATCATGGGGACTAAAACAAGATTCATGCAAAGAATATCCCGGTAGCCTCATAGACTCTGAACGGTATTTCACTAAGGATGGAGTCATTGACCCCAACAAACAATATGTAGTACTTTCTCCTTGCTGGACTCTATGGAAGAATTGCGATGGTAAAAATGAAGAGTTAATTGTTTCTGTAGGCTTAATTCAAGAAAAATAATATGGGAAAACGACTCAATGATTATAAAATAGCATTTATGGGACAAACTGGTAGAGGAAAATCCACATTAATAAATGCTCTCTTCGGTACACAGTATTCGACTAATTCTGTTGTTGAATGTACTACATATATTAATACTGCAACCATCCGTAATTTTGATCCAGAAATACCCTATGAAGCTGTGTCTATCATGGATACTCCAGGCATTGGAGCATCATTGAAAAAAGATGTGCTTTATAAACCATATTATTTGCATGTACTTGATACAGCAGACTGTATTGTCTGGTTAACAAATATGGAAAGGACTGATTATGCTGATCAAACATTTTTTCATGAATACTTTAGTGAATTCAAAAAAGATCAAAAACTGGTTGTATGCTTAAATCATATAGATAAATTTTCACCTCAAAATATCCCTACAGGTTTTTCTAGTAATGAGATTTGGGATGAAAAAAATAACTGTCCGACACCTTTGCTAAATCATTTTTTGTACGACAAAGATGATGGGCGGATAGAGTATTTTAGAGAAAAGTTCAGCGATTTCATACCAGTTCCATATGAAATCATTCCTACGAATGCTTTATTGAAGTTTGGAATCGAAAATCTTAAAAAAGCCATCTTTAAGTTATAATTTTGACTATATGGATTTAGAAAATATTATGAGAGTAATGAACATCCCAGAATGTTATGCTCATACTCTATCTCAACTCTATGTGATACTTGAAAAGGAATCGGATGTTATCAATAACCTTCGTGAAAGCCAAGATGTTGATTCTTTATATATATTCTTAAAAAATGAATATGAAACAACATTTGGCGAAGAATTGATAATTCCGAAACAGTATTTGAGAAAGATTATATAAGCAATATGGTTATAAATGAATCAGTTAAGAGTCATTTATAACCATTGTGTGTATAGTCTTCGTTTATTAAATGTTGGTACAAACAAAATCTTCCGTTAGTACAAAGCCTCTTTATGCTAACCAAAGGTTCTGCAGACACGATACTGAAAGAGATACATGATGAATAAAGTAAAGCAATATTTAATTTTATTTTGGTTACTTTCAACAACAGTCATTGCTGTCATAATATGGTGTATCATATATTTTATGCCAAATGGCAGTTGGTTATATTGGTTCTCAATTTTCTCTGTTGTTATACTGTCAATATTGTGTGTCGGCTTAGGAATTCTTGAATGGATTTTTTATGAAATGTTGAAGGGCATAAAAGAAATGCATCAAGACTTCAAACCTCTATTTAGTAAGTTTATGGCAGATCCTTTAGGTTGTATTTTTAAAGGTAGTATTGATTAGGGTAGAAACGATACAGGGATTTCTATGATGGAAAAATTAACAAGTACAATAATCGGGATGGATTTTCGGATTCCAGATATGATGAACAGATTGACAGAAATGGGTATGTCTGAGAGTACTGCTTTGTTGATGTCAACAGTATTTTTTGATGGTGATCGTGATTTAATTCCGGAATGTCTAAATAATGCAGAGTCAATACAAAAGTGGGTTAAATTCCGAAAGGATTACTTGTTTATAAATGGTCAGTATGGGTATATTGTTCCACTATTATATAAAATTGTCAAAGAATCAAAGAATCAAAACGCTTTAGATCAGGATGATACACTTTTAAACCTATTGTTAAAATGTAACGTTCCTGAAAATGAAGCAAAGGCAATCCTAAAAAGGAAAGAATTACTGCAAAGCAATACAGAATTCACATGTCCAAATACAGTTCAATTCATGGGGGTGGTTGAATTTTTTAAAAAAATATGGTATGAAAAGATATACTTCTTAAGTGACGAGTGATAGTTTTACCAAGTATGCATTCTCTTTATCACCATAACACATAAAATACAGTATTATGATGGACGGATTATTAGATTTCTTACACAACCTACTTCCAACAAGTTGGTTTGAGAGCGCACAGGAACATTTTGGCGATGGTCTTACAGATGAGGTTGTTGCTCAGTCGGTACATGAGGCAAGTGTGTTCTTTGGTATGGATGACCCTATCAATGTGCATGAGGATTGGACAACGGGTGTGATGACTAATATGTCTTGGACGGAGAATGATGACGTGCTAATCTTCAGTCGTGACCAGATGGCAGAGATGGGGATTACTGACAAGGAGGGCTTTGACTTGGTTATGACGCATGAAGGGGCGCACCGTGCTTTGCAAGGAATGAATACAGGGTTTGATTCTCATCAAGAAGAACTTTGCTGTGACTATATGGCAGGTGTTCGCGCCGGACTGAATGGTATGGACGAAGGAAAGATGGAAGCATCATTGGGTGGAACGGTTGAGAGCGAAACACATCCCGATGGTGCTGCTCGTGTGGCAGCTATCGAAGCAGGAAATAGCAAAGGAGATAGAATATTAATTTAAAGACAACGAATGAAATGGCATATAACGGGAATGATTCACTTGAAAGAGAGCTTTATAATAAATTTATAAAAGCTGGGTTTACTGATAAAGAGGCAAATATTCTTGCTAAAATACAAAGAGAACGTAGTTTAAGTGGTCGTATACGTGAACCAACACTATCTGAAAAAATAAAGATAGGACTTAGTAAAATATTTGGATAAACATAGAATCTTGTTTTAAGACTATGATGGAAGAATATAAAAGTGATATCGTAGCTTGGTTTGACAGAAATATTAACTCTCGAAGAGCACCTGTATTGGGTATTGAAAGGCATCGTATAGAAACCGATGGTGAAGGCGTAACTACACTTGTCGGTTTCTATGGATGTCCTTTAAAATGTAAATATTGCATTAATCAACATTGTCATGGTTACAAACAACGATGGCAGATGATTTCTGCTAAACAATTATATAGAGAAATAAAGATTGATAATATTTACATGAATATGACAGGTGGTGGCGTGACATTTGGTGGTGGCGAGCCATGTTTGAGGGCTGACTATATAAGAGAGTTTAGAAATATTTGTGAAAAAGAATGGAAAATAAACTTGGAAACAAGTCTTTATGTTGATACAAAAGTGATAGAGACTTTAATTCCGATAGTTGACTCTTTTATTGTTGACATAAAGGATTTGAATCCACAAATATATTCTTCTTATACTGGTAAACCTATAGAGTTGTTGATGGCGAATCTTAAGCTTTTGGCATCAAAGAAAGTTCAGGACAAGGTTAATGTTAGAGTTCCCTTAATCCCCAATTATAACACGCCTACAAATCAAAAACAGAGTGTGACTACACTTGAAGACATGGGATTCAATGATATAGAATTGTTTAATTACATTGTTCCAGAACATGGCTAAAGACAAATTACCTCCAGGAAAAATTAAGTGCAAGTATCTTAGAAATTTGCGTGTATCTTTTGCAGAAAAATACTCAATAGATTATCAGCCTTCAGTATGTCATCACCAAGGTGATTGTCAAGGAACATGCCCCATGTGTGATGCAGAATTAGAGTATTTGAATCGTAAATTCAAACAAATGAAAAAATAAAGATTTTGGATGCTAATATTCTAAAATTAAAAGAATACATAAGAAATCATATCGTAACTAATCTATTCTTTATTTGTGACAATGTTGAAAGTTAAATTTTTATTTTTCTCAATATGGCTATTTGTTTCAGCCGTTTTTTCTTGTGCTATTTGGTGTGTTTTCCATTATATGCCCAGCGAGGGATGGTTGTATTGGATGGCTGTAGTGGAAATTGCCCTATTGTGTATATTATATGTGTTATTCGTGTTGAGCGAATTCCTGTGCTATATTGTTTATATTCGCAGGGATAAAATATTGAACTATACGATTAATTATTGTAAGTCATTTTGGAGTATTATAGCACAAGCCATGTCCAACCCTTTTGTTTTTATGAAGCAATTTTTATAGGCATTATGTCTTTGTCGTTTATTTAGATACGAGCCATGGGTGTCTATTTATAAAAAAGCCGAGAGACAAATGAGTTTGAACTGATAGGAAGTTTTGAGGTAGGTGCTCTTTATCCTTAGAACTATAAAATAGAATGAGTTATGGACGGATTATTTGATTTTATTTACGACCACTTGCCAGACAGTTGGTTTGATAATTTTCATAAAGCATGGGGAGATACCCTCTCTGATGAAATGGTGTTGCAATCTGTGCAAGAAGCAAGTGACTTCTTCAATATGAATGCTCCGATGGACGTTCATGAGGATTGGACTACTGGCGTGATGACAGGTATGGATTTCACAGAGGATGATGATATTCTTGTATTCAACCGGCAACAAATGCTTGATATGGGCATTACGGACAAAGAAGGCTTTGACTTGGTGATGACACATGAAGGAGCGCACCGTGCATTGCAAGGGCTGAATACAGGTTTTGACTCTCATCAAGAAGAACTCTGCTGCGACTATATGGCTGGAGTTCGTGCAGGATTGAATGGTATGGACGAAGGAAAGATGGAAGCTTCGTTGGGTGGAACGGTTGAGAGCGAAACACATCCCGATGGTGCTGCTCGTGTGGCATCAATCGAAGCAGGAGTATCTTTTGCTCATGATTATATGGAAGCACACAACGGAACACCGCCTACCTTCAGTGATTGTCTTGACAACTTTAATCAGACTGATGTTTATGCCTCTACTGTAACACCTCAGGAGCAAGGTCAGGTTAGCTTGCGTCCAGATGTGGCTTTTGCTGATGTTGCAGATCAGGAGCAGTTGCATGGCTTTGTAAATGACAAGTCATATCATCTTGACAGAGCAGAATCAGCCCAACATAATGCAGAATGGCATGAAAAGCGTGCTGAGGCTGCCATAGCAAGGGGGGATTTGAGTGCAGCTAAGGAACATACAAGCAAAGCGGAGTCGTTTCGTAAATGGGAGAAAGACCATATCCAATCTGCTCAAAGAAGTACAAAGTAAAAATTGAACAATGGGATTTCTTTCAGACATATTTGGCTTTATAGATGACCTCACAAGCGGAAGTTCTTATTACAAGGAGAATAGCATTGAGTGGTGTGACAAGGCATGGCGGCGTATGCGCAACGCTGAACGTGGCGAAGCACGCCTTTATCAAATAGGTGATAAGGTTTACCGACAACTATACGTTGTGTTTGAAGATGGTATGGAGGGATATTTCACCGACACGAACGACCGAGGGCGTAATCCCGAAAATATGCATTTCAAACGTGAAGCCCGAAAGGAGTTGGAACGTATTGGACATATCGTAATCAAGAAATATCGATAAAATTATTATGAACGGAATAGATTTCAAGAACTTGATGTTCTATATAGGTGAATACACCAAGAAGGTAGGACGTGTGGCTGCACGACCAGTGCTGCTTACCTATTTTGTGATGTTAGACAGCAAGACACCTGCAAGCGATAAGGTGGCTTTAGCCACAGCCATTGCGTATGTGGTTCTGCCCATTGACTTGATTTCTGCAAAACGTATCCCGATTATCGGATGGTTGGACGAAGTGATGTCGTTGAGCGTAGCTTATAGCAAGGTGCAGAGCCATGTCACCAGAGAAATGGAGCGTAAGGCTGATGAACTTTTGGATAAATGGTTGCCTGAATATACGAATTATGAAATGGTGGAATAGTATGAAACGGAATGGTTACTTCAGAGACTAACTTTTCATAAACGTACAAATAACGAACTTTGAAGTTGCACCCGACACGGATTAGGGAATATAAAATGGAATTCAAAAATGGTAATGGATTGAATTCATGGTTTAATGCTATTTTGTGGTTGAATATCGCATTTTCAGGCGTAGGATTGATTATGAGTCTAATTAACCTCATAAAGGGAGACAACGGCTTTGATATTTATGCTTTTGGAAGCACTTGTGCTGTATATATTGCAATTGCAGGATTCTATTTGCTATTGAAAGCAGAGAAAGTCGGGTTCTATTTGTTAATTGTGGGATGCTTAATAAATGCCGTATTAGCATACGTTCAGTACTGTAATATTAACGTTGATGACTACGGAACTATGTATTCTGTCGCAAGAAGTATGGCTTTTAAGGGAGTATGGACAAGTATCGGCAAGATTATTTTCTTCATGCTTTTAATGTTGCTGAAGTGTGACGGAAAGAATGTGTATCAAGTTTTGTGGAATAAATGACAATAATGTTATGAGAAAATATTGTTTTTTGAGATATTGCTCCATAATTATTTTATTCTGTTATAGTGATATTTGGGTATTTGCACAGAAAAATATCACAATAGAAAATGACGTGTTTTTTAATGATTTTGTTATTCCTATTCTTAATGAAGGCAATACGGTAACGTTTTTTGCAAAAGGTAAAAGCATGGAGCCAACTATAAAGGATGGTGAAAAAGTATGCTTAAAAAAACTGAATGATTATAAAATTGGCGATGTCGTTCTTGCAAAAATATTTGACAAAAGATTTGTGCTTCATAGAATTGTGCAATTATCAAGAGACTCTGTTTTTTTGAAAGGTGATGCAAATCAAGGATATGAGTATTGTTTCGTTTCAAATATTATTGCAAAATGTATCTCCGTAGAACATCATAACGAATCGTCTATATCTAATCGTAAAAAAATAAATATTGCTACAAACACATTATTCATAAAAAAGCAAAATTCAAGATTGGTAAAAAAAGGAGGAAAATGTTTTTTGTACACTACCAACCTGACAGGAATTGAAGAACTTAATGAGACCGCAGAATATTTATGGATAAATACAGGGCAATATTTTAAGCCCAAAGAGATGGTGAATCTAATTCTTCAAGAATATGACGTTGAGTCAAGTACTGCAGAACATGACGTTTTTGAGCTCTTACAAAGATTCTATATAGAGGGAATGATAGATTTAGTCACAACAGAGTCAGAATAGGGAAAATGTATCTACAATGAAAAAGTTTATTTTTGTTTTTATTACTATCATAGCTATAGCAGCTCATGCATCTATTCTTTCAAGACACAATAATATTAAACTCACGCTGCCACAATCCCTACATCTACCACAAACAGCACAAGTTACAGCAGAGGGGCAAAATCTTATTGTGTTTACGAATGTTGACAGTATCTATGATAACGGAATGGATGCTGTAACACTATGGATTTATAGACCTATAAGTGGCAAAATAGTGAAAGTGTTGACAACAAATCCTAATGGAAAATATGAATGTCTCGGGTATGGAGATAAGGCAAAAAAGGTTTCATTGACATCTATCCCAACAATAAACTCTGTGCATATCAACACAGAAGAGGACAAAATATTAGTGGAAGGTTACAACGACAGGAATTGTTACACGTACATTATTAGTTTGACTAAAGGACTACCAACAATTCAGTTACCTTGTAATGCAGGAATTTACGGAATGTCTTCTGAAGAGGATTTACCTGTAGGTCAATCTTACGTTTATCACAAAAAAGGAGGGAGATACAATGTTATTTCCGTCTTTGATTGGAACGGAAACTGCTTGAAGCATAGCAACCTGAAAAAGGTGCGACAAAAGAACAACACGAATGTCCAACTATATATACAGCAGTTGGAAAAATGTTTTGATAAGATAGCCGACAAAGAAAGACGTGGGTGTTGTGAATATTTCCTTTCCGATATGAACGCTGATGGTATGCCTGAGTTATTTGTCAAGTCAGGACATTGTGAGGCAGACTTCAAACTGGATGTATATACTATAAAAGAGGGGCGAGTGCATAAGATTTATAGAACTACAGCAGGGCATCGAGATTTTCAACAAGGTTCGAGGTATTTGATAATGGTAGAAGCCCAAAGTGGAACATATTATAGTTGCAAGTTAATAATGAAGAATGGCAAGATTGAGGAAAAACTACTAACTTGTAAGGAAGCATCTGTTTCTATTGCAGATTTTGACTATCCAGAATATTCAGAGCCGCAAATAGAATTTTGTGATTATACCAATGTACAACCGATAAAAGATGCTTTTGATGTTCTAAATTTTTAATTCTCGAAGATTGCCACAAAGATAAATTGAAAGTTGCGCCCGACACGAATTTAGGGATTATTACATGACAGAGACTTACATAGTTGTTTTATTGTGGATTACAACCTTAGGGCTATTTGTTGTTTATAACAAGTTTCACAAACATCTGAATAAAACTTGGGAAAGAAATTTACAATACTCAATGGATGGTAATGATGGAAAAGGAGTTTCTTTATGGCGAATAAATGGAATAGGCTTTTCCTTCTATGGTAAGTACCGAGAGGTTTTGATTGGTGATTATAAAACTTATGTCACTTATTATGTGTTTTGTTTATTCTTCATACCTATATTACCTTTAAGTTGTTTTCGTGTTATCAAAGAAAATGGAGGATATAGAATCTTGGGAGGGGAAAGAATGGCATGGAGAGAAATCTTGTGCATGTTTCTTGGTTTGATAAAATGGCCTTTTACAATCTTTGCTATTTTACGCCTATTGGTTCTGTGCTTAAAATAAGCTTCCAGAAATATAGTTTAAAGATGCTCTATTTTTTGATAGTGTTTGGTTACTTCTATACCATATAATCTCATAAACTCTCAAAATGTAAACTTAGAAGTTGTTCCCGACACAGATAAGGGTTATATAAACGATGGAACCAAATCCTTTTAACATATTAAATGTTTATGCCGATTGTTCTGCCAAAGAATTGGCTGCAAGTAAAGCAAAACTTACAGCTTTCACCTCTGTTGGGAAAGTTGTAAAAGATTTGGTTGTATCGGCAAGCGGAGAGCAACAACATAATATAACCGCAGCACAAATACAGGCAGCATATAATACATTGCAACAGCCAAGCAACAAGATAAGCTATGCGCTCCTTTGGTTTTTCAAACCAGAGGTTGATGATCTCAGAGAATTGCTTGAACATGGAACTGTTTCTGAGATTGCTTGTGGTTTTGAAAACTATTACGATAGACTTGATGATAAATCTCCAAAGCCGTTGTGGTTATTGCAAGACTTGACAACAATAAATCTACTATCAGAAAATTGTATAAAAGCATTAACATTCGCATACGAAATATTTCCTCGCACACAGGAATGGTTGGATAGTATAGGTTGTGAAACATTACGGATGTCTTCGCAAGAATTAGAGACGCTGTTTACAGTCTTGTTGGAAGAAACAGGACATAGGATAGAAAAAAGTCAATTATATCTTTCCTTAATAGAACGTTGTCTGAAAGAACTAACAGGTAATAGTTTTGAATTATATGTATTGAGCGAGAAGGTCGTTCTGTTAGAAAAGTATTATTCTTATGTAGAAACTTATACAGAAAAGGCGCAAAAGGAGAGTTTGTCTGATAGATTGGCTAATGAGGCAATGCGAATCATCAATGAGAACTTTCCATTTTGGACAAAGTTGTTTGCCAAGTTATTTTGGTGTAATTATTCAGATGAAATAAAAGGTAAAGCTCTGTATGCAGCAACTATACTTGACAACATAAAGAAACTGTTCAACTGTTCAAATAGGATGGAAAAGATAATTGAAAAGAAAAGCAATGCCTTAGCCAAATTTGAGCCACCGATGTTAATTGCTGTTCCAGGAGGAATGCTCGGAGGTGGAATTATAGGAATGACCTTTGTCGTATGGCTTCCTATAAGGTGTATTCTGTGGGGATTGCTCTCAATATTTGGAGTCAAGAAAATACTTGGGGATATAGATACGTTTCTAATGAAATGTGCCATAAACAGCGGAATGAGCATAATAGCTAGTTTACCCCTTTGGCTTACACCATTAATGTTGTTAGGAATTATATCTGTTGAAACACTATTTATAGTATTGATATGGTTTGCAATATTTGCATTTGTAATATGTAAAATATAAGTAATAAAAAATGGATAAACAGATACTCAATCTCATATTGCAAATGGCAACAGAGATAAATCGTATGGAAACCAATATGCTTCGCATGGATTCTGCCACTAAGGGCTATTCACAACTTCAACGGAGCATAAAGCGTATGAGGGCGTATATGGCAAGTTGTGGGTTCGAAATAGTGGAAATGACAGGCAAACCATATAATATGGGAATAATTGCTGACGTGGATTTCGTAACTGACGACAGCTTGAAGCAAGGAGAACAATATATAAAGACGGTAAATCGTCCGCAAGTTAATTATAAGGGTGTTATGATACAGAAAGCAAATATCATAGTTGCTCAAAACTTATAAAAAGGAATTATTATGGGACAAAATAGAATGGAATTTGGCATTGATCTCGGAACTACCAATTCGAGTATATGCCGTATTGTTAATGGAAAGCCTGTTATACAAAAGATAGAGGTTACAGATGATACTATGCCGTCATGTGTGTTCTTCAACAAAAAGAAGAACATTGTGGTTGGTGCGGCAGCCTATCGCAATATGCAAAGTGAACGAAAAAGAGCCACACTTACATGGAATACTGCTTCTGCAAATTCGTTCGTTGAGTTCAAGCGCACAATGGGTACTGACACAACATATCATAGTTCAAATATGGATGCTGACTATATGTCTGAAGATTTGTCAGCAGAGGTATTGAAACGCTTGAAGTCTTATGTAGGTGACGGAACGGCTGTGAATGAGGCTGTAGTAACAGTTCCAGCCAAGTTTACTGTTAACCAGAAAACTGCAACCATGAAAGCGGCAGAGTTGGCGGGCATTACCCATTGTGAACTAATTCAAGAGCCAATAGCTGCAGCTATTGCCTACGGATTCAATGCAGAGAGTAAGGATGGCTATTGGCTGGTGTTTGATTTTGGGGGTGGAACTTTTGATGCTGCCCTTATTCGCTCTGACGAGGGTGTCATTCAGGTGTTTGACACAGAAGGTGACAATTACCTTGGAGGCAAAAATATGGATTACGCTATCGTTGATACGTTATTGGTTCCTTACTTACAGAAAGAGTATGCTTTGGATGCTACAATCGCTGATGAAAGAAAGCATCAGGTGTTGCGTGAGGCTATGAAACCTTTCGCTGAAGAGATAAAAAACAGCGTGTCGTTTAATGACAAGATTGACATACTCTCCAATTTGGGAGAGCTGGGAAGCGATGAAGACGGTGAAGAGATGGAACTCGATTTAACTCTAAGCCGCAATGATGTATTTGCATGTATGGCTCCGCTGGCACAAAAGGCAATAGACATATGCCTCGCTTTGCTGGAACGTAACAATTTGAGCGGAAAAGACCTCCACAGCATATTGTTGGTTGGGGGCCCTACATACAGCCCTCTCATAAGAGAAATGTTGAAAGAACGGCTTGGGGCGATGGTTGATACAAGTGTCAATCCGATGACGGCTGTGTCTGTCGGAGCGGCATTGTATGCTTCCACGATAAAGTCTGAAACAGGGGATGTTGAAAAACAGAATGAAGAGGCGTTACGCCTTGACATGGAATACGAAAGCACATCTGTAGAAGATTCAGAATGGATTGCCGTTAAATGTGGTCAACCGGTCAATGAAGGGAATATCAAAGTACGATTTATCAAAGAGGATGGCTCTTGGGAAAGTGAAAGCATAGAGGTAGATACTATCGGAAATGTTGTCGAGGTTCAACTGGACAATGGAGCAAATGTATTCCGTGTAAAAGCATCAGACATGAAAGGCAATCCGATTTCCGTACAACCAAACTCAATCTCTATCATGCAAGGGGCTAAAGTAGGAAGTGCTCCATTACCTTATTATATAGGCATCTCTGCATGGGACTCACGCTATGAGAAGAGCGTATTCATGCCTTTGTCTGGTCTCGAAAAGAACCAGTTGTTGCCAGCAGAAGGCTATCTTCTTACGGAGAAGACAATGAATGACATACATCCAGGCAATGAAGAAGATAAAATTATAATTCCTGTCTATCAAGCCGATGAGTTTGTTGAGGGAAATTCTTCTGTATTGTATGAATATGTGGCAGATGTGGAACTGTCAGGCTTAGAGATTGACAGATACATACCTGCTAATTCTTCTGTTGAAGTGAAGCTCAGTGTTGACACGTCTGAAATGATGGATATGGAAATTCACTTCCCTGATTTGGATTTGACTATCAACAAGCATCTTGACACATTGCGCCACCAATCTGTTACAGAAGCATCAGAACGCGTACAACGTGACTTGCGCTTAGCGGAGAAATCGTTGGATTACTTGCAATCAAAGGGGGTTGACATTCGTGATGAAATTAGAATGCTGAACACTGTAAAAATGGAAAACGAATGCTCACTGGAGAAAAAAATGGTACTTCAGCATCTGAAAGAGCTTTATAGGCGTATAGAACAAATGCAGTTAAAGCAAAAGTTGGATGATGAGGAAGAAAATCTGAAGACTTGGTTACAACAACTGAAACGCCATCAGCTACATTATGGCAATTCGGGCACTGAATCTCATATTAAAGACTTGGAGAGAGCTGTCAACAAAGCAGTATTCCATCGTGACTTGAACAAAATGCAAGAACTTGTTGATGAAATCTCAAGCATAGACTACCACATGGCAAAAGCAGACCATATGAGGTCATGCTATTACAAGTTTATGCGTGAAATAGAAGATAAGGAAAAATGGCATGATCAAGATGCCGCACGCAGTCATGTAGAAATCCTTGGGAAATTGCTGAAAGAAAAAGCACCAATAGAAGAGCAGGAGGAAGAGACAAAAATACTGTGGATGTTGTATAAGTCGCAAGAAGACGAAGCTGAAAGTATTTCCAATGAGAACGAAGACTCCTGTCAATTGTTGTACCATTAACAAACAAAGAGATGTATGAATATAAGTAACTACGATAACAAGGAGAGTATATGCACCATAAAAGACAGAATACGTGCAAGAAAGCTCTTTTCTGAAAAAGAGACCTTATTGTCAGCTTTGGCCATCATATCGTTGCTTGATGGCCTTCACAAAGAGAATGGAAAGTTGGGGTATATAAACATAGTGGCAAGCAATTTTGTGTGTACTTCAAAGATTGAATCCAATAATATTGTCATGATTGATAATTCTATTGACGAGAATTTGTCGGAACATTATCCTCCACAATGTACCAATGAGAATGTCTGCCAAGCTCCAGAATACTTCCATGGCAAGTTTACCGAGTTAAGCGAAGTGTATGCCATCGGAGCGTTGATGTATGAAATGCTGTTCGGGATTGAGCCTTGGGCAATAAATGTGGACATGCTCGATACGACGATGAGAACATTAGTGCTGTTGAAGATGAAGCGTAAACCTTTGTTGATTCCATCTTTGAATGGACTTAATCCATCCAATGAACTGATGACCATTATAGGCAAAGCTACAGAATATCAACCAGAAAAACGATACCAGTCACTTGAAGACTTAAGGACTGCCATTTCAAGACAATTGTCTTCTTCAGTAAAGGATAAAGAACAGCATCGAAACATTCGTCGTGGCAATGGATTCGCTGACATCGCAGGAATGGATGACTTGAAAGAGAAAATCCGTTATGACATTATCGATGTGTTGAATGATGCCGAACGAGCTAAGGAACTTGGTATCACCATTCCCAATGGCATATTGCTGTATGGACCTCCTGGATGTGGAAAGACTTTCTTTGCCGAGAAGTGTGCCGAAGAAATGCAGTGCCATTTCATGTATGTGAAATGCTCAGATGTTGCTTCACCTTACATTCATGGTGGACAGGAGAAAATTGCAAGGTTGTTTGAAGAAGCAAGAGAAAAGTCACCGACACTACTCTTTCTTGACGAGGTGGATGCTTTGCTGAGGACGAGAACCAAACAACAGAATGCAAGTGAGTCGGGAGAGATTAACGAATTCTTATGCCAGATCAACAACTGTGGAGAATCTGGCGTGTTTGTAATTGCCGCCACAAATATGCCAGAGGAAATCGATGAAGCTGCATTGAGAGCAGGACGATTGGAACGAAAATACTATATTGGGGTACCAGATGTGCAAACCATAGAAAAGTTATTGGAAATACAATTGAGGAAGCGAAAAACGGACAGCATAAATATCAAAGAAGTCGCCAAACACTTACAAGGAAGAGTGGCAGCAGATGTCAAGTTGCTAGTGGATGTTACCGCGAGACTAGCATTTCGTAACCATTGTAACATCTCTACCCAACTTCTTATAGAAGCTGTTCGGACAACACCACCAAGCGTCAGCAAGGCGGTGATAGAAGAGCATTTGCGTATAAAGGAGAAATTTGAACAAAAGCAAATAGAAGGAAAGAGAAGAAGAATTGGATTCCAATAAAGAATCGGGGATGTCGCAAGCCTAATTGTAGTCAACAAAAGGTTACTTCTTGACTCTATATCCCATAAACTGTCAAATAACAAACTTAGAAGTTGTGCCCGACACAGAGTAGGGTCTTAAGATATGAAATTATGTATAAACAGTGGATGTAAACATGAATTGGACGATTATCAAGAGAGATGTCCATATTGTGGTTGGTCACAAAAATCATTCAAAATCGACAAGTCTGACGAAAAAAGGAATGCAGATTTATCAAATACTACATTTGATCAGCACACCGATTTTTCTAACGAAGCATTTGTTACGCATAAAGAGAGAAATGCCTTTGTTTCAATATGGTTATATTTCTCGATCGTTGCTAATGTATTAGTGAGTTTGATAAACTTCTTCCCAAAGCAGGCTTGGGGAAGTAATTATCCTGATGCAGCAATACCTTTATCCATAGTAAGTGGAGTTTTTGGAGTAATCAATATTATAGCCATCTTCATGCTTTTGAATTGGCGTAAAAGTGGATTCTTATTATTAACCATATCAAGTATAATTGGAGGACTTTTAGCTATGCTAACATCATCATTCCCAGTTGGACTATTGGGTATTGTTGTTTGGTATTTCATTCTTCAAATAAAAAAGGATGGAAAATCATGTTGGGAACAATTGTCATAAACAAACAAAAGAGTAATTGTTATGGGAATATTCGATTTTTTCAAATACAAATGTGGCTATACCCAAAAGGGACTTACTCTTGAAGATTGCATCGTAAAGATGTTCGTTTCAGCAGGTATGGAACCTTACCGAGATGGGAATAAGTTTTCTGTGGTAGTACTAGGCAAGCATTATACGTTCATAGCGTTCATAGTCACGATAAGCTGTATGGAAGGAAATGAACTATGTGTTTATGTCCGCTTCCCAGAAACAGTTAGAAAAGATGTTGCATCTGCTGTTAATTACGAAGTGAAAAGATTAGGCAAAGAAGCAGTTGAGACTTTGCCTGAGGCACAGGTTAGCTTGTTGGAAAAAGGCGATGGCTATCATATTATTGTGGAGACGGTGAAAAAATTTGAAGAGTTGTCAGACAGTACACCTGATGAAATCCAAAATTTAATGAACCATTCGGTTGATATTCTCGATGGCAAGAATTTCGAATCATTGTTTTCCGCCATATTCGGATATAAGTCATACGAAGAAGCAACGAAGATGCCCGTTGAATATACGGGAGGATATAGAGGAAATGTTAAATTTAAGGATGGATATCGTCAAAATTTGGATGATGCGCCCAACCTCAGCGACTCACGATTTGCAGGACGGCTTATGGCCTGTGCGATGAACATTATAGCCAAGAAAGGTAATGATGAAATATTAGAGCAAGCAACCGAAGCGATTCAAAAATCTTTTGACAGTTACATTCAAATTGCTTATGATATTGCGAATGAAGAAGAACGTGATTTGATAAGAAAACTCCGATGCCTTGCTAAGGCTAAGAATAAAGATGATACAGATAAAAATGATTTTGTACAAGGTAAGATGGAGGGGTTAGTAATCTGTAATGATAATCCATGGGATTTGGTGTATGAAGAGGGAAAGTCAAATGATATAGATATGTCAGAAGAGGAAAAACTATATAGGGAATTATGTTTCTCACAGTATCAAGGTCTACCACTTGTACAAAATGATTTGGGGGAAGATATGGCATTAGTGACTCAGGTGATTGGGCGGTATTGGAAACCACGTTACTTGATGGACAAAGAGGCAAGATGCGCATACGAGTTCATGTCTATTGATGAGGTGCTGCAAATCGTGACAGATGAAGATATTGACTGGGATAGTATGAAAGGGCTTCCACAAGATGCTTTTGATAGAGCAAAAGCGCATTCGTTTCATTTCCCTGGTCATGTATATCAATATAAGAATGGCGTGGCAGAAGTGGAATGGCAGCTTAACCCTGATGGTATGTACTATCGTGATGAAGATGGATTCGGTATGACAGATGATGAAGAAATCAATCTTTATGGTGCTATTGACAGAAAAGGTAAGGTTGTAAAGAAGTTCACTTTGAAAAGATAATCAATCAGCAGGATTATTCTGAAAGTATAAAATAGCAGAAGGCTATGTAGTTTGTATTCCATGGTCTTCTGCTTTTTGTTTTCCAATGCAGTTTTTTTCTGATAGTAAATGGTTACTTCGGTACTCTATATCTCATAAACAGACAAATAACAAACTTAGAAGTTGTGCCCGACACGGATTAGGGAAATCGATATGAAGAAAATTAAGATTACAGAGCAGATACATGTCCTTGGAACTACGTTTAAGGATATTTACGAGATAGCAGACTATTCGTGTAAGGAAATGCCCAAGGATGGTGTATATGTAGGGCAGTTCGTGAGACATCATCTTTGGTTTGATGAATGCGATTATCTCAGCGACAATTATTGGCATCGTAGCTTTGTATTTGCAAAGTCAAAAGATGAGGTTGAAAACAAATTGGAAAAGTTAAGAGAGTTTCAATTCCCTGGATTTAGGGAAGAATGGGCTCCAATGATTTACTGGGACGACGAATACGATGATATGAAAGTAACAGATGATATTACACTATGAAAAAACTTCTGTTTATATTCCTTATGCTTGCAGTTCTTACTGGCTGTCATGGTTTGCGTATGGGAGTCGGATTAAAAGGGGAAGTCATTGACGAAGATACCCTTGTCTTGGATGGTGATACGTTCACTATTCAAGAACGAATTGGTGACAGTCTGTTTATCGTTTGGAACTATGAACATTCCGATGAAAAGACACCATGCTACCTTCTAAAGTATGAACGTAATGGCTTCTATTATCCTCAAATTGGAGCAACAAATATCACTTCTATTGACAATACCGTCAACTATGTGAGCATTGACGACAATGATGTTTATGACATTAAGGATAGAAAGATATTGTTCTCATCTCCATGCTGTGAGTCTGGATTTTATTATCTTGGTCAGTGGAAAAGCTTACATCTTTTCGCAAGTTCTGATACGATTTGCTTCTCTGATGGAAAATGTGTTGGACTCCAAGATGATGTGTTTTGTCGCAAACCTAAGAAAGAAGGTATGGTAACTTTGGTGGCAGGGGCACAAACAAAAGATGTTTCATTCGGTGACTTATACAACGCAAAGAAAAAGAGTGATGCTCCCGATACGACAACAGAAAGATTGGCAAAGAACTATTATATCAAGCCAAGGAGTAAGTACGAACGGATGGAAGCTGGATTTAGTGTTGATTTGGATATACCGAAAGGTGATGCTGAGTCTGACAAGGCTATTCGGGAATGGATGATGGCTGCTATTAGAGACGATGCGTTTTATCAGTTGGAAAACAATCGGGGCATTCCTGTTGGGAAGTGTACATCGTTAAAGGATTTACAGCTTTCTTTGGATAAATATGGTGTGTTGTGGGAGAAACTTTGTCGGGCAGAGTATCAAATAGAAGATACATTGGAGCTTAGAATGACTTGCAATATAAGAGTGAGGAAAGTGGCAGACTGTGATGACTATACCACATACTATTATTGGGCAAGCCTTTACAATGGAGGACTTCATGATTTGCCTCGTGAGTATTATATCACATATGACAAGCAAAGAGGAGGATTGCTTGATGTCGGCAACTCTGTGAAGCCATCCATGATGCAACGGTTCCGACATATGGTTTTGGAAAGTTTGAAGAAAGAATACGATTTCTGTTATGAACGTGAAAATTCATGGGAGGATTTCACACATAGCATTTTCTCTTTCCATTGTCCAATGATTGATACAAGCGGTATGGACGATATAATGCGGTCATTTTTTGTGCATAATTATTCTTGCGATGATTGGGCTGGATGGAATGGTTACAACGAAAAGGCATTTACCGAGAAGGATTTTCCTTTGACTCACTTTGCCGTACTGCCAGAAGGCATTGTCTTGACATATCATCCTTATCAGATTGATTGCTTTGCTGCAGGCGAATACCATGCAGTTATACCTTTCAAGGAAGCTAATAGATGTTTGATGTTCGACTATTCCAAGCATGAGGACTTGAAACCAAAGTTGCAAAGATTCATCAAGTGGTAAAAATGACAATATCAAGAATAATATAAGAGAAAAAGCTACGTTACTTATATATAAAATGTTACATTTGCCTCTATACTATCATAAACTAAAAATAATCATAATATGGAGATAAGATATGCAACAATAAGTAAGACCGGTAGAAGGCATAATAACGAGGATGCTTACAAGGTCATTGATATGCCACAAAACAACCTGTTTATGGGAATAGTCTGTGATGGTATGGGTGGTCATTCCTTTGGCGAGGTGGCAAGTGAGGCAGTCTGCGATGCCATTTCAAAATACTGGCAGGATAATACAGACACTCCAGACAGTGACCAAAAAGTTGTTATGGCTTGCAAAAAGGCTTGTAATGCCATCAACCAGAAATCCTACGACCTCAGCCATGCAGAGATGGGTACTACGATGGTCATGGCCAGCATTGAAGGTGACAAGGCGACAATAGCCCATGTGGGCGACAGCCGTTGCTATCTGCTAAGACAAAGTGAGGGATTACTTTACCAGACCGAGGAGCATGTGCGCATTGACTTCGGATGGGAAATTGTGTCACGCTGTTTCTTCAGCTACCGTCCAGAAGTCGCTGTTCCCGACATCAGGCAGTTCACCATTCAGAAAGGAGACAGGATATTACTCTGTTCTGATGGCTTGTACAAGAGTATGGCACCCTATATCCTACAAGCAAGGATGTTGGACGACAACCCCTTAGAAGGTATACTCGATGTATTTGATTTTCTCTGTCAAAAACAAGGTGATGACCCGTTGGCGGAATTAATTTAAGTTGGTCGATATGAGCAAAAGTTGCCCATATC
>OGXZ01000404.1_pt1 | contig 25673 bp, 19 predicted proteins | sample 1576431 | NCBI WGS metagenome assembly OGXZ01 (sample SAMEA3541590, study PRJEB24748) | human gut metagenome | biome: human gut; feature: human-associated habitat; material: faeces | place: China | collected 2012
TCTCAAGACAATGCCAAAGCTGTAGAATGGTATCGAAAGTCCGCCGAACAAGGAGCTGCTGATGCTCAATGTAATTTGGGCTATATGTACGAATGTGGTTTAGGTGTTTCCGAAGACAGGGTCAAAGCTGTGGAATGGTATCGAAAGGCTGCCGAACAAGGACATGCTACTGCTCAATGTAATTTGGGCATAATGTACAGTAAAGGTTTAGGTGTTTCTCAAGACAATGCCAAAGCCGTGGAATGGTATCGAAAGGCTGCCGAACAAGGAAATGCTGGTGGTCAATGTAATTTGGGCTATATGTACGGATGTGGTTTAGGTGTTTCCGAAGACAATGCCAAAGCTGTAGAATGGTATCGAAAGTCCGCCGAACAAGGACATGCTGTTGCTCAAAATAATTTGGGCATAATGTACGAAAATGGTAGAGGTATATCCCAAGACAATGCCAAAGCTGTAGAATGGTATCGAAAGTCCGCCGAACAAGAAGATGCTGATGCTCAATATAATTTGGGCAAAATGTACGAATATGGTAGAGGTGTATCCCAAGACTATGCCAAAGCTGAGGAATGGTATCGAAAGTCCGCCGAACAAGGAAATGCTAGAGCTGTGGAATGGTATCGAAAGTCCGCCGAACAAGGAGATGCTACTGCTCAATATTATTTGGGCTATATGTACGAAAATGGTAGAGGTGTTTCTCAAGACAATGCCAAAGCTATGGAATGGTTCCGAAAGTCAGCCGAACAAGGAAATACTGATGCTCAATATCAATTGGGCTATATGTACCATAATGGTATCGGTGTTTCCAAAGATCATACTAAAGCTGCGGAATGGTATAGTAAGGCAGCTAAGGGAGGAGATGTGAGGGCTAGAAATATTTTGTCCTCTCCGAAGTTCAAATTTAAAACATTTATAACGAATATTTTCAATTGAAAAACTCAATTGATATTTGAAAGAATAGAAACATATAATTTCTTATAATTATCTTTTCAACTTTTATTGTTTACAATTATGGAGAATGAAACAACAAAAATTTTAGGCTTAGACCAAAATTCATCTAAAGAGAACGTAAATGAATCTCATAAAACAAAAGATGAAAAAAGGTAGTGACTTCTAAAAAAAGTAATATTGCAAATTTTGCTGCTCAGACAGGAGCTACGGCTATGGGGGCAGCTGTTGGAACAGGGGCTGCAATGATGGCTGATAATCTTCATGCAGCATCAGTAGAAGATAATGAAGTGCTTGCAGAAAACAATGTGCCGGATGAAACGGAAGAGGTGTTAGAGCCAATAAATGTAGAACCCCAGCAGGCTAATGAGGGCCAAGAAGTCTCAGCTGTTGCTGCTACCTCTCATGCGTACAGCACATGCTGTTCCAGAAAATGCAAATTGAATATCTCCAGGCGTAAGAAATGATATAGATATCATCAATTAATAGGTAAAGTAAAGAATTACCGAATAAAGGAAATCGTATCCCTCAGCTCAATTTGATATAAAATCGAATGGGCTGAGGGATTTTTATATACTTTGATGATAGGAATGGTTACTTGTTTTACTCTATACACATAAACAAATAAAGTTTATAACACAAAAAAATATAAGATAATATGGAAGAGCTAAAAGACAAGACTGCAATGCAGAAGACTCAAATCTTCAATGTGATAATCCTTGACCGTAGTGGTTCTATGCAGAGAATACGTCAAGCAGCAGTGGATGGATTCAACGAAACCTTGGTTGGAATCAAGAAAGCGCAAGAGAAATTTGCCGACACACAGGAGCATTTCGTTTCACTGGTTACTTTTTGTAGCTGTGAGACATGTAATGTTTTTGACAAAGTACCCGTGGGTAAAGCGCATCCGTTGAGCATGAACGACTATGAACCATGTTGTTCAACTCCTTTATACGATGCTATGGGATTCACCCTTACTGCGATGCATAAACAGATAAAAGACATTGAGGATGTTGCGGTTGTTGTTACTATCATTACTGACGGTTATGAGAATGCGTCCAAAGAATATAATGGTAGTAGCATCAAGGCACTTGTGGAAACACTTCGCAAAGAAGGCTGGACATTCACTTACATGGGAGCAAATCAAGATTCAATGGAAGTTGCTATGTCGATGTCTATCCGCAATGCTCGTAATTTTGATTATAGTTCAGAAGGAACATGTGCTTCCATGCGCAAAGACACCACGACCCGTATGAATTTCTTTTCTCGTCTTTCTCAAATGAAGAATGAGGCTGCTTTTTGTGCAGAACCGATGTCAAAGGAAGAACGTCTTGGTTGCTATGGTAGATTGGCAGATGAAGCCTTTGATGAGGAGGAAAATAAGTAGAAGCTTAAAATAAGAGGCATATGAAAAGTTTAATGAACAATAATACGTTTGAATTATGAAACATTTGGTTACAATAATCTTGTTTAATGTGTTGTGTCTGACAGCTAATGCCCAGACGTCAGATTTCTACACTCGCCAAGCCCGGTCGTACCAACGTGAAGCTGCTTATTATATGCGGCAAGCTGACAGCTATCAGCGAGAGGCCGACTACTATAACAGACAGACGCAAGGCAATCTGCGAGAGGCCGAATATTACACAAGGCAGAAAAAGTATGACAAGGCAAAGACTTATCAGAACAGGGCAAAGAGCACGACCGATAAAGCCTTGGCCTATTCTCGCCAGGCAGACAACGCGAGAGAAAGGGCGGCAGACTATATGAAAAAGGCAGACGCCATGTTGAGCAAAAGCAAAAAATGAGGATATTGACATTTAACAAACAGAAGACGATGAAAAGAGCTATTATATTATTTTGGAAAGGACTGACAGGCATCCTTGCGGCAACAGCCGAGTGGTTTACTGTCATTCTCGGCATGCGTGACGAATCGAAGTATGGCAAGGTCATACGCCGTGTGGTGGGAGGATGTTTCGCCCTCATCATGCTGCTGCTTGCAGGTACGGCCCTGAACGGTTGCATAAACCATCTTTATTACAGATATCTAGCTGACAATTATGACGATAGTTCCAGCTACTCAGGCCAGTATCTCTCGCGTAATGTCACTTATTACAGTCAGGAGTATCTGACCAATGGTTATGTGGAGACTCGCGACGGAAAGAAGACGGTGAAGAACATCCACTGGATTGCCAAGCCTCTGGGCAACGACTCGTTGGTGTGCTACAGCAATGGCGACCGTCGCGGCTATTTCAACCTGCTCACGGGAGAGCTGGCTATCAAGCCGCAATATAAACATGCATGGGTGTTTTCCGACGGACTGGCATCGGTTGACGACAATGGCTGGATAAAGTTTATTGATGCCAAAGGCAATGTGGCCATAGATCTTAAAATTCCGTACATCTCTGGGGCTGACGGATATGTGTTCCACAACGGCCATTGTGTGCTCCACAGCAACCGCCGCGACAAGTTCGGCATGATCGACAAACACGGCCAGTGGGTGATGAAAGCCGAGTATGACCGCATTCAGCCTGTCGACTCGTTCTGGATTGCCAGTAGGGGAGGGAAGCAATGTGTCTTGTCAGGCAACCTTTCTGTCGTTCTGCCGTTCATAGATGCCGACCTATGGGTTTCAGACAATGGCATATCGGCAGAGATGGCAGACCACACCCTCAGAAAGTATGACCTGCAGGGCAATCTGGTTGACGATTTCTTGATCAGTGGGGTGGAAAACATGGCTTATGAGAGTGGCGAACTGCGCTATCTCAAAACCCACGATGGCGACGAGGAAGGCAATATGATAGGCGAGACGGAAGATATTAATCCCTCTCCCGTACACAAAACAGCCCGGTGCAAACGCTACGAGGCTGCAAGCGGGTGGTATGGACTGATGTCGCCCGACGGAAAGGTGCTGACCCGTCCCTGCTATAGCGAGATATCTGCCATTGGCTACGACCTGTATCTTTGCAAAAACGGCAGCATGAACGGTGAGGTGTTGAACGGAAAAGGGATAAGGGTGAGATAGGGAAATGGTATAACTAACAGAGCCCACTTCTAAAGGTGGGCTCTGTATTATATGCCAATTGTGTGACAGCTCGTGAACCAATGTCTTAAAATCTAAACTATAAAGCAGATTGATCATTCGTTCTTTATATCGTGAAGCAACAAGTCGCTACATGATTCCCTCACCTCGTCAAAAATCTCCTTACATCTGTGCTCCTACATTTTGTTTTTCATACCCACAGTTAGATCATCACTTATATGCCTTTTTCTTGTTCATGTTTCGTTTTATCTGCTGTAGTTCTTCCATTGTAGAATATTTGGGTGAGGCAAAGAGGTATCTCATCTCTGAAGTATACTCCATAACCATTGCTATACTAATCAGATTTTTAAGCGAAATAAGCCCTTTTTGTTCAAAACGTGCGATATTGCTTATGGCCACCCCCGACTTCTTTGCGATGTCTTCTCGTGTGAGATTCTTTTCGATACGACGTCTTCTGAAGTCATTGGCAATCTCCATAGATATCTCATCAGGATTATCATGAAGATAGTTCTCCAGTACAGATAATATATTACTATTTTCTTGCATATTCTTTTATATACTAACAATATATTGGCAGTTGCAAAGATATGAAAATAATGGATATAAAACAAGATTTTTTCATGAAAACTTGAGATCCTTATTGTTAATATGTCAATGAAATCTGTTCTTTCGAGATTTTTCTTGATGAAACGTTTGCATTGATTTTGGGCATCTTGCGCGGCGTATGCATAACAAGCGTCGCCATGCTCTTTCTTTTTGTCTATTGACTGAGAAGAGATTGGCGACGCTTGCTTGATGTGATGACTGCTTGTAAGTTTTGTTTATTGTGAATTTGCGAAAGTTCAGTTAATTGCCATCTGAATCACCCCATTGGTATTTCTTGTCAAATAAATAATTAACGATGCCATCTACACACTCTCTTTTGTTTTCGTTATAGAGCTTAGCTATATCATTAACGACAATAGTGGCGTTTACTAAATATTTGTCTGTGATGGCATGGAAAACGAGGTTGTCTATTTTCGCAATTCTCGCTCCGAGTATCTGAACAATAAGTGCAAGCTCTTCATTGCCTCCGAAAGCCCCTGCTCCCCATCTTCCCGTATGTATCTCTACTGCTTTATTTTCCGACATACATTTCGCGCCCTCAAAAGCAGAAACAACAGAGGCGAACATCTCCAATATAGTGTCTTTATCATAACACCCATACTTGGGAGAAGGTGCCGCCATAGCAATAATGTTAGAAAAAGAGCAATATTTTCTAACTTTAATCGCCCTTTTTAAAACCTCAGGATCGTTATACTCATAATAGGAGAAAGCATTACCTTAAATTGAAACCTTTTTGCCGTCAACAATAGGCCGGGTATCTATCTCTACGAGATAAGGAACATTTTTAAATAAATACGGTGTAGGTATGTTGCCAACCTTAGTGTAACTTTCTAACCCCTTGATATCAGTTGTCGCCAGATACGCTTTTACAGCACAAAGTAGAGGGTGCTCCAAGGTCTGAATTTCATCTTGGGCAAAAAGGCCTCCTCTACTGGCTACAAACAATATAGGGTCAGCAAAATTGAGGTACCATCTTTTGGTCTTCTCATCAGAGGAACGGTAGTCAAAGAAATATGGCACGCTCGAACATGATGTTTGAAAAGAAAAATTAGCCAGATATTGGTCACAATGCTTCATACAAACTCTCATGACCGAGATATCCCCCATTGAACCATCTGCTAAATATTTTCCATACACATCCTGCACTTTTTCCCATACAGATTCTTTATATCTATCTGAATAAGAAAAGTTATATTCTGTGTAAAGTGTTTTAATTGGTACGGAAACCTCGCCAAGTACCTCTTTTCCCACAATCTTGTTTTCATCTTCCTTCTGTATCTCACCATCCTTTTTGATGCTCGATCCTCTAATGATGGAAATGATATCGCTGATTTTATGCATATAGTCAAAATTATAATGAAATCAAGATTAAATTTTGTTATGAATAAATTCTATAATGTGCGAATGTTTAATTAATAAAGTAAGTATGAGGGCATAAACACCTGCTAATGCATCGTCAAGCATACATCCTAATCCTCCATGAACATTGTTGTCTATCCATCGACATCCAAGAGGTTTAGTTATGTCTATAACTCTAAAAAGGACGAATCCGACAAATGCTAATATTATTGTTAAATAGCAGGGACCTGGAACAAAGGTTGCTGCAAGGACGGCAATCCATGTACCAAAGAATTCATCGATAACAACTGCTCTTGGATCTGATCCCCAGTATCGTTCCATCACGTTGTCTGTCCAGACACCAACAACAAAGCAACTGATTATTAAAAATAACGTTGCAAGGAATAGTAATAAAGGAGAAAGTAAAAAATATAGCCCTATCCATATTAATAAAGCCAAAAATGCACCTGCTGTACCTGGGGCTATAGGAACAAAACCTGTTCCAAAGCCTGTTGAAATGACAAGATGCAATAAAGGAACATTTTTAATGTCATGATTATTGTTATTGCTCATCTTATTTACCGAATAACGTTTTTAATATCATATTACCTATTTTACGTTCTATACCCGCTTTAGATGTTGGAATGCCTGTTTGACGAGCTATCTTTTGTTTTGCCTGAGTTATACCTAAAGCCCTTTTCCAAGAAAACGAAAGACCTGGAATCCTTGTGTTTATTTTCCCCATGTTTATTAAAAATCTTAGCGTCTTTGAAAACAATGCCTGTAAAGAATAATTACAGGCATTGTTTAATGAATTATGGTAAAACTACATATCCTATTATTATGTAGTTTCACCAACTATATTTATTATTTTATCAACAGATGCCAGATCTCACGCACCCAAAGTACAAGTGAAGAGCCGACAATAATGATTATCCAATCAATCAGTTTCAGTCCCTCCACATTGAAGAACTGCTGTAAACCAGGTAATTCAACCATCGCAATCTGGCCTATGAGGATAATTGACACAATCGTAAGCAAACCGTTGCATCCCTTGAAATGCAAAGCGCTGCGACCTGTCTCAAATGCACGGGCATTGAAGAGATAGAAGAAGTGGGTCATTACGAAAGTCGTGAAGAGCAATGTCAGCTCGTATGTAGACACATGTCCCTTGGCTCCCAACTGCAGGTGAAGTAGATCGGTAAGCTGGTTCACCTCTGCATGCTGGAAGATATAAAGCATTCCGAGCAGCATCAGGAAGAAGAAACCACCCACACCGATAATCTCTCGAAGCATTGGTTTATTGAGGATAAACGCATTGCGGTCGCGAGGTCTGTCTTTCATCACACTCTCAGATGGCGGCAGTGAGGCAAGAGCCATAGCAGCGAAGGTATCCATGATGAGGTTTATCCACAACATTTGCGTAACAGTAAGAGGAGACTCTGTACCCATAAAAGCGCCACAAAGAACAAGAAAACAAGCCGTAACGTTCACAGTCAACTGGAACAGGAGGAAGCGTTGGATATTCTGATACAGCGAGCGTCCCCACATAACAGCCTTTCCGATACTGCTGAAAGAGTTGTCGATAATGGTAATGTCGGATGCTTCCTTTGCCACGCTTGTTCCGTCACCCATTGACAGACCGACATGAGCTGCACGGAGAGCTGGAGCATCGTTTGTTCCGTCACCCGTTACAGCGACCACCTGATTCTTCTTCTGTAAAGTCTCCACCAGACGTTTCTTGTCCATAGGACGGGCACGAGAGATAATCTTCAAGTCAAGAATGCGCTCCTGTAATTCCGTATCCGACAATGCTGCAAATTCTGGACCTGTAATGATATTACGCTCCGTATCCTTCGCATCATTCCATAGGCCAATCTGACGTGCAATTTCCTTTGCTGTTCCAGGAGTATCACCTGTTACAATCTTCACACTTATACCGGCATCGACGCATTCCTTGACAGCAGAAGGTACATCCAGTCTTACTGGGTCAGCAATGGCAGCAACTCCGATAAAGCAGAGTTTGTCTGCTACTATCTTGTTGTCTTCAATCGCTTTATCGCCATCATTCAGCACTTGGTAGGCGAAGCCAAGGGTACGCATGGCGCGATTCTGATATTCTGTCAGTTGCTTATCTACATCCTCTTTGCTTACAGATGTTTCCTTGCAAAGACCGAACACGATTTCGGGAGCACCTTTCACATAAAGCACCTTCTTGCCCTTCAAGGCTACAGACTCTACTATGGTTGCCATATACTTGCGTTCTGTAGAGAATGGTACCTCCGCAACAGTCTTTACACTCTCACGTATAGAGCGATAATCTACACCCTTATTGTTCAACCAAAGAAGCAATGCTCCTTCTGTTGGGTTGCCAAGAATCTGCGGTTTGCTTTTGTCTGAGAAATCAATGGACGCAGTAGAGTTTACGGCAATACCCTCATTAATAACCTCCTTCGGCGTATCGCCATATATTTTCATCTCATCCACGCTCATCAGATTCTGCGTCAGCGTTCCCGTCTTATCGGTACAGATAACTGTAGTTGCACCCATTGTCTCACAAGCATGCATCTTTCTTACAAGGTTGTTGGTCTTGAGCATACGACGCATGCTGTAAGCCAAACTCAAGGTAACAGCCATTGGCAAGCCCTCCGGCACTGCCACAACCACAAGCGTCACGGCAATCATCAATGTTTGAAGAACGTATGCTATGAACGGAGCGACCTGCTCCATTGAGCCGAAGCAGTCCGTACCATTGGTCACGAAATACATTATTATACGACCAACAATAATCAAGGCTGCAAATCCATAGCTTACCTTGGTTATCCAGTCGCTCAAACCATCGAGCTGTTCATTGAGCGGAGTCTTCACACTGTCATCGATTTGAACAGCCTCGAACACCTTGCCTTGTTCTGTCTTGTCGCCAACAGCAAGTACACGACATATGCCATGACCCTCCATTACTTTAGTGCCTTTCATCACATGGTTTGTAGGATAGGTGGCAGCCTTGTCGAAATCTTTCTCATCGACACTCTTGCCACACATTGGTTCACCAGTCAATGTTGACTCATCCATGTGTAACGATGTGGCCTCGAGCAATTCGCTGTCTGCCGGAACTTCCTCACCGGTATTGAGAATCACGATGTCGCCGACAACAATATCCTTACGAGGAATTTGCGTAGTGTTGCCTTTGCGGATCACCTCCACAGGCTCATCATCGTTCACCTGATTGAGAATGGTGAATTCCTTGTCGGCCTGCAACTCAAAATAGAAGGCAAGCCCCGTTGCGAGAAGGATAGCAACGAAGATTCCTACCGGTTCAAAGAATACGGCAGCACCCTGTCCGAGTCCGAAGAACTCATAGCATGATATACCTATCGACAACGCACCGGCAATCATCAGGATGATGATGAGGGGGTCGCCGAACTTCTCCAAGAACTGTTTCCATAAAGGTTCTTTCTCTGGTGGTGTCAACACGTTGGCACCATTCTTTCTGCGGCTTTCGAGCACCTGGGCATCGGTCAAGCCTGTGTAGTGATGTTTTTGTTCCATATTATAAAAAATATCTACTATAAACGCAATTTGGACAGAAGGCATACTATCATCCATCTGTCCAAATCTTTGTTATTTAACGTCTGTATCCATTACGATACATTTCATTCACGCGTTTCTGAACAGCCTTATAATCAGAACCAAGTTTTGATTTACGTTCTGTTCCATTACCATATACTCCGTCCCAAACCTGCATTGCTTTTTCTTCTACAGAGCTATTAGAAGTCGATACAGGAGCAGTGGCTTGCTTTGTAGATTCATCAGAATTTGTTGGTGTAGCAGAAGCAGCATCTGTATTCTCACCAACATTGTTTTGTTCTTGTTCAGCCTCTGGGACTGTTGCCTTCTTCACATTTGAAGCTGTATCAGGTTTTTCTTTTTCTGTTGAATCTGAAACAATCGTATTAGTTGGCTCTGACTCTTTTTCTTGACCTGAACCACAGCTACGATAAGCAACTAATGCCAAAATTGCCAATACAACAACAATAACAGCTATCAATTTACCTCGATTATTCGATGTATATGTGTTTTCTTCTGTAGAACCATCTATCAAGCTATCAGGCTTTTCTATAGAAGTATCGGCTACAGGAACTTCTTCTTTTTCTATTTCGAAATGTCGCTCAACATGCTTTTCCATATTAAAGCTACGAGTCGATTTCCTTTGTTTTTTGTTATCAACCATAATTGTAACCTTTTATTCTTTAACTTGCGTAGATGTCAATAAGTGTTTCCAAGCCACCGACATGTCCAACACCAACTGCCTCAAACTCCCAATCACCATTTTCGTTTACAACAAGTTTAGCGACTGACAAAGCGGTCTCTTTCGTGAAAGCCTCAGCAAGTTCATATCGACACAGTTCTTCATCATTTTCAGCATTGATGACACTGATAAACGCTCCCTTTACATCTCCGAAAGTTTTGCCTTCATCATGTATAGAAACAACAAAGACTATCTCACAAACATTTGGGTCAACTTTGTCCAAATCAACGTCAATCTGCTCTCCAGAATCTCCATCACGGTCATCAAGAGAACCTAAGACTGCTCCATCACTTGACATTGGACGTGTTTCTGCCATCCATCTACGCTTATTGCCATACACAGTACGGTCAAATGGTTTCTCTCGATTCTCTGAATTGTAGAATACAAAACCTGCATCATCCAAGATGACACCTTCATCACCGCAAAGGAAAGTAGAAGCATCAAGGTCTGCGTCAGAATCCCAATCCAAAACGACCTTTATCTTACTTAATCCATCAGACTTCGCTATTTTAAAACGTTCACCCTTGGATAAATTGAATCTTCCCATAACTTTTATTTTTAGGATTTATACTATGCGTAAATGTCTATCAAAGTCTGCATACCGCCATCATGACCTTCGCCTACAGCTTCGAATTCCCATTCACCTTCATCATTGCAAACGAGTTTTGCAGCCTCAACAGCAGTTTCTGTAGAGAACTTTTCCTTAAGATTGTACTTACAAAGCTCCTCGCCTGTCTCTTCATTAGAGATTGTGATAGATGGCTCATGTACTGCACCAAAAGTCACACCATCCTTATCACCATGATAAATTGTAACACAGAAGATGATTTCCTGAACTTTAGGACTCACCTTAGAAAGATCTACATGCATAGTCTCTCCTGACTCATCTTCCTCTTCATCATCACCAAGGTCATCAGCAGAGCCAAGAACAGAGCCATCTGCAGATACGGGAACAGTCGCAGCTCTCCAATGAGCCTTATTGCCATGAACAGCCTTGTTAAAAGGCTCAACTTCACCAGTCTCTGGATTTGCACGACGATTAGAATTGTAGAACACGAAGTCTGCATCATCCATGATCATACCATCAGCACCAACAAGAAAAGCAGATGCATCCAAGTCTGCACCAGACTTCCAATTAAGGTCTATCTGCACTTTCTCTAATCCTTCACTCTTGTCAAGCGCAAAGCGCTCACCTTTTTCAATTTGAAATCTTGCCATAATCTTACGGTTTAAAATTGTTTATTATATTGTTTTATATTGTTCGATAAGTTGCTCTATATCTATGGTTTCTAAGCCATACTGACGATACAAAGCTAAACTGTTTTCCAACTCTTTGATGGCATTCTGTTTGCTTGTCACATTGTTACTTCGGCGAATAGAGTCAATGCCGCTTACATATGAGGCTATATTACGTTTGGCTCTAATCAGTTTAGAACAAACTTGCGCCATTTCCGAATTACCTTCTTCCGATGCAAATTTTCGTTTTGCTTCAGCAAACAGCCCTTTTTGAAGCATTTTTTCTGCTTCACTCTTTGTTTTTTTTGCAGGAGCTACAGGACTATCCCTTTTTACGTTAGCAGCATAATTTAAGCCATATTCCTTACATATGTCTGCCAAATCTGAATCAAACGTATGAACATTGTCATGATGCAAACGCACTTCCAACTTCTCCAAAGCGACAACTGCATCATCTTTCCTTCCTGTTCGTAACAATGCCTTTATATCGGCCATTTCCCTGTGAAGTTCTCTTCGCAATTTCTTTAAGTCAACAACCGGAGATTTCTTTGGGTATTCTGAAATTGGATTAAGAACTGGACGTTGTTTTTCTTCCGATAGAGAAGTTTTTTTCACAACCCTATCTACACCTTTCATTACATTTTCTAATTCGACATCCCAATCAGGAAAGCTATTTTGCTCAAGCCAGAGTTTTAATTCATCATAAATAGCATAAGCCCCCTTTACATCACTTCCTCGAAGTTTTGCCTTTATATCAGCCATCATGATACGAACCTTTCGCTTATCCGCAGGAGACGGTGTATGAATGGCATTATTTTCTAACGAGCGAGAAGAATATGGAGGAACTACTATATTATCAGTCCTTTTAGAAAACAGATTGCTTACTTCATAATTAGCTTTCTTTACCAAGCTAAGCAGTCGGTCAAGCATCAAGTTTTTCTCTTTTTCCAAAACCTTCTTTACTGGATAAGCCAATGCCATCTGACTAAAGATATTTTCAAAATAATCTGTAGCAGCATTTCCAACAAGTATTATCTGGCATTGTTGAATACTTAACCCATTGTTTGTTAACGCCTCGTTCAAATGATGCGAAACCAATCGACAAGACTCTCCTATTGCTGACATATCCAATTCATCACGAGAAAGACAATAATCTTGCATTGATCCATCACTCATACACAAGACATCATTTACCGTTCTCAAATTGCTATTCAGAAATTTCAAAGCCGCATCTCTCAATACATTCTCTTCAGGCTCACGAGGCTGATAATTGTAATTATTGAGTCCTGCCCAAATCAAATCTATTGCTTGCTTCAATCTTGGGTCGCTTCCTTGCCCTTCTATTCTTACCAAATCAGCAAGTGACTTATCCGTCACCGCATCATAGAATTGTAAGATTAAGTCATTCTTATCAACCGATACCATAATGGCAACTTTTGATTTCTGCTTTTCTGGCAAAGAATCCATGATAATAGGCAACAAAAGTTGATGGTAGCTAATAGAACAAATATTCTGAAAGCCACCTTTTTCAAAAGGACTTGTAATAAAGAGTTTTTTGTCTGTATCTAATTCTGGAGTAAACAAAAACACCAATGGTAACTTCGAGACATTGCTGTCAATATTTCCCACTTCACCATAAAAACGGTCAGACAAAATCTTACCTATATAATCCTTGATCGCATAGAACGGCAATTTATTGAGTTGCTCATCACGTCCAGCGAATCTGAACGTCCGCATTTCTTTGCATGTATCAAAGATATTAGCAAAAGCATTTGGTGCAAGTTGTATGGTAGCGGATTCCAAGGCACTTTTACCTATCACAAACTCATTGCCTACGCATTCTATGGCAAAAGGCATCTCACTTCCGCCATCCTGCATGAAATCGACAAAGCGATTGTCGCCATCCATGCGATTATAGCGGAAGGAGATAGTATTACGCGATATAGTTACCAATATGCAATAATTCACTTTCTTATGTCTTTATATGTTATCAACTTTTAAATATATCCATCAAGAACTCATCGTAGAACTTCATACCTTCAAGAATGATGATAGGAGCCACATAATCGAACTTGTCTTGACGACGAGCCTTCTGCATCTCTGGAAGATTCTGAATATAAGTATTGATGTTTGTCATTGACATGATACCATTCATCATTTTAGGCAAATCCACCATGTCTTTTCCGAAAAGACCATTTACATACTTATAGAATATTCCTGCAAAATTGTAGAAACACATTTTGTTTTTATCCAAAGAATTTGGAGACTTGAAACAAACCCCAATACTCTCCATAAAGTCAGAAGTTATGCTATCTTCAAAAGTTAACTCTTCATCCTTTCCTGTACTAGTATTGTAGAGCGTGAATCCACTTTCACCAATAATCTCAATAATCTTATCAGAGATTTGCAATGGGCTTGCGATGGTCTTAGCCAATCCCTTAGATACTTCAAACTTTACCTCATTAGCTTGTTTGGTCTGGATATCTATATTTGGCCATCCACCAAGATTACTCTTGACTACATCAATGCCACCCATACCCATACAGAACATCTCCATATAGTATTTTCTCGCAATTTCTTTATTTATGGTATATAACCACTCAAAAATACGAGAACCCTTGCCTGCAAAGATAATCTTTACCTTTGGTCGCCAATCAGCCTTAAACATAGGCAACTCATCAGACTGACGTGCTTCCTTTACCAATTTTATCGCCAATTGTCCTGCATAATAAGTGATAAGACCTGTAACATACATATCCACACAGAACAAAGGACAACATTCTGTCGAAAGAATTTGATAAAACTCTGCAAGTTGTTTTGTGTCCAACTGATCGACCACTTGTTCGAAATAATAAGGGGCTGTAGCTGCTGAATAGAGTTTTTGTCCATCATTAAACCCAAGTAATTTCAAGTCGTTGCGATGGCAGATATTAGTCAAAGCCTTCTCAAACTTAACATCCATGAATTTGGTTGCAGCTGAGATTCGCTGGGCTGCAAAACGTATTGAATTCTGTTTCAACATTTTGCTTGCCTCATTGTCCTTACAGATTACTGAAATATCCGTCGTACTTCCACCAACATCAAAACAGAATGTCAATTCATTTGTACTATTGATATTGTATGAAAGGAAATTAGCCACAGCACAAGCTTCTGTCATGGCTTTACTTGTATCTATATCCTTAAATTCAAACCTAAATGGATCTCTATTAGGCACAAGTGGCTTTTGGTCTTTTTTTCTTTGTTGAGAAGAAAATGCTCCAAAAGGATTATCACTATCATCAAATGCACTTGTAGAATTGGATAAAGAAACCTCATTCTGTGGAGAAGCAAAAGTATCCGTTGAGCCAAAGGCATCACCTCCAAATGGGTCGCCTCCCCCAAAAGGATTATCATTGCTAAAGCCATCATTGGATATGCTTTCAGAAATATCTTCCGTTGTTCCAAACCCACTAGACCCCATATCACCTGTATTCATACCAGGAATTGTAGAAACTGATAATGGAACAGGATTTCCAGCAACATCTATCACAGGAGATACATGTTGCAAAGACTGCCAGATTTGGTTATATTGTAACATCAGATTATAGCCCATTGCCGAAGGATATGACCATCTGAGAACATTCGGGACAAACCCTTTGACAAACAATTCTGCATAAATGTGCAGCAATAAAGAAGACAAGAAAGCTTGCTTATGAGCCTTGTCTTCTTCTCGCTCACTCCATTTCATATTATGAATGAGCTGAACAATATTCTGACCACCTCGGAAACCAAGTGTCATTGTATCATCTGTTACATTGTCAACAGGCAAGTGACGACAAAAGCATGGAAATCCTCCTTGTACAGCCTCACTACGCATGGTGTTTATACCATCTATATCATTCTTAGGCAAACGTTGGTCATCATGGATGGCGAGAATACTCTTAATAGCATTAGAATACAATTCTTCATTTTGGAAGAAAAGTACATTGCGTTCGGCAGGAACTTGATTGGCATTGGTACCCAAATCCGTAAAGAGTGATACTCTTTGTCCCGTGAATTGTATGCCTTCCGCATGTTGCATCTGCCCATCATGATAAGCTACAGAAGTATTCGTACTTCCAAAATCCATACCCACGGTAACATTACTCAATGTGCGATTCACATCAAGCATATCCATAGGCAAGCCATTATTAGCATTCAATACACTACTATAATGTATCAAGACAAAACCACTTTCACAACCCGTAATATGAGTAAATCGTACTCCTCTAAAAGGATGCTTACTCTCATATATTTCATACTTATACTTACGAACAGCTGTACGACTATCACTTGTCACCAAGAGTTTTGCATCACCCAAAGCTACACCTTTATCCGCTAGATATTGAATATTACCATCGTAATCTGTAATAATCTCATTATCTTGCTTTTCATCGCCAGCGAAAGGAACAGCACTGTACTGACAATCCTCTTGGCGAGCATTATGTGGCATTTCTGAATACAAGAAATAGCGATTCCATGCACTAGATATGAAATTTGGCCATACTACAACATCTTTATTTCTCTTAAAGATGCCACTCACTTTGTATTCTATAGGTATCGTTTTCTCTTTTCTATCACCATTTTCGTTCACGACCGATATGGTTAGTTTCACAGACAGAATAGATTTTTCCTCATCAAATTCTGCGTTCATGTGCGAATTGATGCTGATACCTACCTGGATATATCCTAACAAAGTGCTAACATTACGCCCAAACACAACCAATCCCTTTGGGCTTAAAGGAATTGCAAAAAAGGCATAATCTGTGCTACCAGTCTTATGCGCTCTCAACAAAAATATTGGCAATGTTGCAATATCCTTTTCTCCTTTTTCATACTCACGAGGAAGCCAAACTCTTAGTATTTTGGAATTTTTAGGCAACAAAAGCTCCTCAGGCTTAAATGCTTTAGATTCTCCATCAGCATCTGGAGTCGCCGTTATAACTCCATTATGTCCATAAAGTTCCTCTGTATAATTAAGAAACCCAAAAGGCAAGCCAAAGCCTTGCACTGGCAGAGCGCTGGCATTGTTCTCATCAAGTTTACGGTCATGTATGAGTTTCAATATTTCATTACGCCATGTGCCCAACTCGCCCTTTATCCCTTCGTATGTGAGTCCAGCTTGTTTATAGTAGTCTTCCAACTGCTTCACGCGAGGCAGTAACTTATCTACATAAGCAAACAAATTTAGCAATTGTTCGTCAGAAATCGTACTATGTAAAGGATCCGTGAAACGATGTGTCGTTGGATCTACAAAAGCTGCATTTTTATCAATATCATACGATACGGATGTAAAGAACAGAGAGCGAGGTGAAGTTGCACCAACAACTTGTTTATTATATTTAATAAGGTATAAGAACGGCTTTACTTGATCATTTTTTGCCTTACCTTGCTCTGCCCAAAGACCACGGTCATTCATTAACATATTGCCAAAAGCACCCTTGGGCTCATACATATTCTCTGTGGTCTTTATATCCTTACCATCACTATAAGCAAGGGTAATTCGACGTATTTCTATTGCCGTATTATTCAAGGCTATACATGCAATAAGTCCACGCCATTCATCCACAAGATTCACATAATATTGATTAAGTCCAACGGAAGCGTCTTTACGAATCGTCTGAATCTCATTAAGTGCATGACTGAAAAGATCAGCACGAGCAAACACTGTTGGCACGCCCGAAACAATGGCACTAACATCCACACCATCTTGAATAGATGGTGTTTCTATATCTCTTGTAAAAGCCTGTATGCTTGAAGTCAAATCCTGCCATTGCCCAGCAGCACCTTGCTGTTGGCTGCGAGGTTTGACATTGATTACTAATGCTTTAATATCTGGCATAAGATTTTATTTTTAAACATTTATAATTTAGCACTAAAAGGAATTGTGCGATTAATGGCATTAAACATGTGAGCCAAGAAGCGTTCTTTCATCGTGCTGACGTTCTGCTTATCTGCAACTGGAGGACATTTTGGAAGATTTTTAATAAAATCGTCATAATCAGTACGTTTGTCCGTTTTAAACAATCCTGATTTCTTCTCCTCTTGAATTTCTTTACATGGGTCCATCGATGCAAGGGCCATAACATTCTCCTCGAATACTTTTGAAGGGAACAAAAAACGGCTTACTCCTGCCATGCGGACCGAATTGTAAACTTGATAAATCCATCCTCGCACAACAGAACCGTTCATAATACTATAAGCAAACTCCTTCATATAGTCGTCAATCTCCTTAGATTGTTCTTTCTTCATATCATTATAATCTGGTATTTGCTGCTCCGCAAGTCGAGCGATAAATCCATGTGTACCTCTAGTTTCATTGGTTACATTATTATTCTGCAACAAGGCGCCACCATGCTTCGAGAGTATGATATGCGCCAAAGTCAAGAATGAACCCAACTTTTGCATAAACTCTGAAGCCTTGGATTGACTCACGAAATCTGTTCCTCTGAATGTCAAATTCTTTGCCTCGTCCAATTCCACAGAACGATAAAGATATTGAGCTGTAGTATTATGTAAATTTTGCTCGTCAAGCGTAAAGAAATCATAAGCTGCACAAGCGCTCATTAACTCCACGACGTGGCAAGCATTTTTTTGCTCTGCACCACCAGTAATAGTATTGCCATTATTACTGTCCGAAACATTTAGATCTTTAGCTGGCCAACCGATATGATAGAGACGCTTGTAACGTTCTTTCACGGTCTTATCATTCTGATAAAACTGCAAAGCAGCCTGTGAGTTGATGGCAAAATAATCAGACGAAGCTATCAGTTTCTCATCCTTTCGTTGTGCATCCGAAGGAGATTGGAAACTAAAATACTCTGTTAGCAATGTTGCCCCAAACTTCACTTTGTTAAAGTCTATCGTATTTTGAGAAATAATATTACCAGCCTCTTTCAAAGCCTCTGGAACTACAGGTATAGAAGAAGCACCTGTTCCTCCAAATACAGAACCAAATACAAAGACACGAGCACCTGTTCCACTTTTCTGCAACTCTGTCAGAAAATCAGCTAACTGTTGTTCTGGCTCTGTTGCCTTAGCTTTATTTTCCACATAGTGACATGCCGCTTCAACGATTCCATGATACATAAGCATTGAGCCCAAGTGTGTTTGCGCACGATACCCATGTTCTAGGTTGAAACTCTGCACCGTATCATGTTCCAAGAAAAGGTCAGCCAAGTCATGGTCATCCTTCTCTGTTTCTTGCCCAATTCCTTGCGTAGCACTCAATTTAGAATAAGTACTACGATTTGCCTTTGAATAATCTGTATAGAAACGATAAAGGCTCAACTTAGAAGAGAAAAATGTATTAGAATTTGGACTACCTCCTGGAGACTCAGGATTGTCAGTCTTCACCTTATTATACAGCTCTATCAATCGTTCTACACGACCTTTATTACCATTACTTTGGTCGGTATCAAGAGTAAGTATGTTTATCTCTTCATTGTCGAACATACCTATTGCACAAAGATGCACAAATGCCTCCAAACATCTCATTCCCGTACCACCAATGGCTATAACGAACAAACTATCTTTCATCATAGAAATTTCATTTAGAACCAAGAACCCAACTTACCTTGTTTGTTTGCCTTGGAAACAATAAGACCGAGTACAACATATACTACCCATGAGACACAAAGTCCAATGAACATGTGAAGCATAAAAGTATTTTTCTTTGAGCCTGTCTTCAATCCGACATATACAAACAAGAATGCAAGCAATGCAGAAACGACAGGGGCAGCTATACTAGAAAACCAGAAAATCCCCTTACGCTTTCCTACATCACTCAAATTTGGTTGAAAAGAAACATTGTTAGACAAAATAATTGCCAACACTAACGCCAACACTGCTGCCACCAAGGCGCAAATATAAACAGGAATAATAATCTCTGACATACTTTTTCTTTTTTATGGTTTAACGATTGTTATTGATTCATTCTAATAAAATAGCTATATACGCAACTACCTTGAGGATTGCAATGCTGCAACACATTTCTAACAGCAGAACTAAGGCAATTGTTGCCAGACCAAGAGAATAACTTGTCTATTTGAGAACCAAGATTAGGCTCGGCATTAGCGACAACAATATCTACACGATAAAGCCCCGAAGTCTCTTCATTGCCTGCTATTATACCCCCAAACTGAGGATTTAAATCTACAGCCAACTCTGCTTCATGTCCCTTCGTCTTAGCAAAAGTTTGAGCAAACAAGCCTTGGTCAAAAGCTACCACCCCTTGAATATCACTTATACTTCTGCCTCCCAACTTTACATAGTCAAATTCTGACAAGAGTTGCCCTTGCTCATTATAAAACTCAGAACTCTCGGATGGAATATCTACTTGCTTTTCACCTTCTACCACTGTTGTCTTAGGCTTATATTGCATAGCTGTATGCCAATTCATATAAAGTCCAAAATCTTTTCCGATATCCGTCATCTTTACTGCCAACCCCTTTATTTTATAAGAATCAGCATTGGAGAAATCTGCAAACAAATTCTGGAACAAATGGCGGAAGCGATATTGCAACGGGATTTCCCCATCCTGTTGACCACGAGCATTTTCGACAATCGCGGACCAATTCTCATCAAACGTATATAGTTCTGCACGTGCCCCCATCAAGAAATTAAATCCATCTTCCTTTCCATTTTCAATAGAACCGGTTACCACATCATCTCCATTCTGGTCATGATAAGTTCCTCCAATACATGGACCTGCATAAGCCCCACTCATTCCTCCTTTCTTTGGCATAACAGTATAATTATGCATAGAAAGTGTAAAGCGTTTATAGTTTTGAGACTTACCTTGCAAACCATCCTCTATCTCTCTTAGCAAATGATGACTTTCATCATCAAAGACCGTATAGTACAGATGTTTGTCAAGCGCACCTTCTTTATAGTCTGTAACAAAGAAAGTAATATCCTTACCTCGCTTTAGCCACTCCTCAAAATAAGGAGTAGCATAAGCCTGTTGGTAAATCTGATGTCCAGGGGTATATTCCTCATAATCCGTTACCAACAAAGCACTACGATTCTCGTCCACGATTTTCTTGAGAGTCTTTTCTATAGGAGCATACAACTGCCCTTGTGCTGCAGGATTATGAAGCTGAGCAAATATATTAGCTGCCGAATGCAAATCTTCGCCATTCAACTTCTCTATTTTTTCATTCGCCAAAGAATAAAGGTCATAATTATTTAATGAGCCTGTGACTTTCTGCGTGATGCCATTAAAAGTCTGTGCTGTAATAGGGTCTTCGTATGCTATATAGACGCCAGAAAAATCAAAATATGCAGCCCATTTTCCTTCGCCTGGCATTCTCTGTGAATCCTTCTCATAGTATGCTTGAATGTTTTGAGGATTGGGTCCCATATCTACTTTATTGCCGCCACAACTCGACAAAGCGCCAACTAAACTTATTGACGCAAAAAATATAGCTAATGAAGAACCAACTTTTGATAGGTTTAAAGATTTGTTTAACATTTTTGCTTTTTATGTGCGCAGATACGTCCCCATCAACACTGTGCGATTAGACTTCAAAGTTTCATACGAACATAAAAAAAGCGTGGGAACTGCCTGTCGTCTGTCCCACTACCTGAGGCCTTCGCATTGCCTTATCCTGTTGAACAGACAACGTTAGAGCCCACGCCGATATGATATAAGCCACCACATGGAGTAAAGCCACCTATGATATATATATATAGGTACAATACTCCATTGGTTGTGGTATAATCACACCCGTAGACATCTACCGTTGCAAAGTTCGTGACAGGATAGTGAAAGTTGCGAAGTTTCAGATAGTCATGAACAGAGCGTCAAGTAAACGCCTTCAATATGTCTTGGATTATCGTCCCACCCAAGCCCGCTTCGCATGGATATGTCTTTCGATGTCACCATGCTGGTTACGGCGTGGGCTGTCTCATAATATTATTCCATGAACAAGTCATGTCTCAATATTGGTATAGAGACTTGATAATCCAATGGCAAATTTATATAATTTTTTTTAAACTAAAAAATAAATATCAAAAAACTTTTTCATGTCATGTTTTTTATTGGAAATGATGTTTAAATGAAACCAACTGATAATATAGGCTATTTGGTACCGCCGTAGCGGTTGTATGGTTTCTTAATAATAAACCGTAAGCAAAAGCAAATAAAAAACAGCAAATGTTTTGTTTGTGACGTGGAAATATGTAAATTTGCAACAAGAAACGACCCATTAACATGTTAAAAACTTATTGCTTATGAAAAAATTGTTTACACTGCTTACAATGTTACTTCTGCTGTCTGTCACGGCGAAGGCTCAAATCGTGGAGAAACCTGCTGGTGAGGAGAAGTTGTATGTGCGCACAGGCTCTGCCTTTGCACCAGAGGAGGGGAGCACGGACATAAAGACACATACGCAGACAGGAAAGGCTGCCCGCATGGTTTATGACAGCGACGGCACAACGGTTTATATCTCCTGTCCTGTTAGCATGTTTCCCGATCCTGTGTGGGTTAAAGGCATGCTGAGCGATGACAAGTCGACAGTGAGCGTGGCGCTTGGCCAGGTGCTCCGTCACGATGCCAAACATAACACTGACCTGGTGCTGGCTGTTCTTAACTCGAAAGATGTGACGAGCGGCGGCGACACTTATCTGGAATATTCGCGTGACGCTTCCGCCACCACAGTGGAATATTCTGTGCAGGGAAACACCATAAACCTCTTGGGCAGCAGTCAGGACCGTCTTCTTGGTGTGGTATATGCCGACAATGGACAGTGGACGGGTTATGGCGATTTCAACACCGTTTATACAGCCATTGATGATGACCTCGTGACACTTCCTACAGGCGTCACCACCTCCACCTTCACCCTTTATGCCACCGATGGCGACAAGGGCATTCACCGTTCCTTGAAGGTTGGGTTCACCGATACCGATGTCTACATTCAGGGCTTGTCAAAACTGCTTCCTGAGTCTTGGGCTAAAGGCACGTTCAACGACAATAAACGTCTTGTGACCTTCCCCGTTCAGTTCTTGGGTCTTACCGACACCGATTATCCTGTCTACATCTGCCGCTATGCCGGTGGCGAGTCGATAGACGAACTGGTGCTTGTTTATGACAGCGATGCCAACAATTTCTATATCAGTAAGCGCGATGAGCCTGTCATGCTGGAGAACGCATCTAAAACTACCGCTGGCTATTTCTACAAATATGAGAACCTCACCGCTGCTTTTGGTGAGGATGTTGCTGTGGCTCCCGAAGATGATGCCGCAAAGAGCCAGTATATGCTCAAGAGCATCTCTTACAGTGGCGAGAGCTCACAGATGGTTAATGTGCTGATGCAGGATGACAAGGTCTATGTTCAGGGCCTTTCGTCACAGTTGCCCGACAGTTGGGTCATCGGCACCAAGACAGCCGATGGCTATGAGTTTGCCTCTCCCCAGTTTCTTGGTTACGACGATTCCGGCAAGGCTTATTTCTTTATTGCAGAGAGCGGTGAAGCCATCGCCAGCAAGTGTGTGCTCACCTTTGATGCCGCCACCGGCACCTTCTCCACCCAGACAACCTGTGGTGTAAGTAACGATCGTGTGAAGGTTCGCGATGTCATAACGTTCTTTGGTTTTGACCTTGTGCCGTTCAAGGAGGCAACAGGAGCTGTTCCCGCAGACCCGACCATTGACGATATCTATCCCGACGACTGTGAGCTCGATTACACCGTTGAGGCTGTCAGCACCGATGGCAGTGACCTTGACCTGTCAAAACTGAGCGTGGTGTTCTACCGTGACATTGAGGGCACCATCGAGCCGATAACGTTTATGCCTTCCGACTATCCCGAGTTTAGCGAGGCCACGACCAAGGTGCCTCTGTCTACCGACAGCGACAACTTTGGCGATGGCTGGATGATCTATCCCGAAAACGATGCCTACAACCGTCTTGGCGTTCAGGTCGTTTACACCACAGCCGATGGCGAGACGCGTTCAAACATCGTGTGGACAAAGTTGAAAGACTATGCCACGGGTCTTTCTTCCGTCCTTTCCGACACCTCTGCCTCTCGCCGTTTCTTCATGCTTAACGGCGTAGAGACCAAGAGCCCGTCGGGCAAGATCGTCGTTGTGAAGAGTGGCACAAAGGTGCGCAAGATGGTTGTCAGATAAACACCTTTCAAGATAAAAACCGACAAAGCCTGTCGTGGTGAGCGCTTTCTCACCGCGACAGGCTTTGTCGGTTTTTTATCCCACCCAGAAGATATAGGCGAGGCTGATGCAGCTGATGCTTACCCAAAGGAGAACGCCCTGAACGAGGGGACGGAGGCCTACGCTGCGCAACGTGTCTCTGGTTAGCGAGGCGCCGATGAAGAAGAGGGAGAGCGTGATGAGATGCTTGGCAAGCTTGTTGACGGCACCACTAAACTGACTGCCCATGGCCGCTGCACTGTCTCCAATGAGCGAGGCGTTGCTCAAGAAGTAGGTGTTGAAGATTATGGCTACGATGAACCAGATGATGAACCGCGGAATGGTGCAGTACCATGCCTTCGTCTCTCCGCCCTGTCGGGCGAGGGTGGTGCGGAAGAAGAATGGGGTGACCAACGCCAAGACCACTATCCACAAGGCGCGGGTAAGCTTGATGGTGGTGGCAACCTCAAGGGCACTCACGCCCTGAGCGACCACGAGCTCTGGATGCATCTGGTCGTATGCCGCTCCTGCTCCAACAACAGAGGAGGTGTCGTGTATGGCTATGGCTGCCCACATGCCAAACTGCTTCATCGACATGCCCAAGGCATCGCCAATGGTCGGAAACAGAAACAGGGCGATGCCGTTGAGCACAAACACCACGCCCAATGCCACCGACATGCTCTCTGGCTTGGCTTTGATCACCGGTCCAACGGATGCTATCGCCGAGCCGCCACAGATGGCTGTTCCCGAACTTAGCAGATAGCTTGTCTGAGAGTCTACTTTCAGGAGCTTTCTTCCAAAGAACCAACCCAGGGCCAATGTTCCGAAAACGCTCGCTATGGTGAAGAGCATTCCCTGGCTGCCCGATGCCAATGCCTTGTTGACATTCATGCCAAATCCGAGTCCGATGACAGAATATTGTAGCAGCTTTTTCGACATGGTCTTGTTGAACGTCGGAAATGCTTTGCCTAACAGCAGGGCGAAGGCAAACCCTAAAGCCAATGCCACTGGCGACGACACCCAATGGGCTACCCAAGAAAACGGATCAAGGTCAAGGGTAAACACTTCTTCTATAAATCCAAAAACCAGAGACACACCAATTAGTGCTACGATGACGATGTAGCAAACTTCATTTCTTTTCATATTCTTTTATTTCTGTTTCCTGTAATGGCGAATGCAATCATGATGCAGCAAGCCTTAAAATGTAATTGACTGAAAATATATCGATCAGCGAAAAGCTGTTGCGCTTTAACATGCTCAAGCATAAACGCTTGCATATAAATTAATTTTGAACGCCTTCTTAAAGATGGCAAAGTTACTGCTTTTTTCTGTATTACGGCTTTCTGTCGCAAAGTATTTTGATGTCTATAGCTTTTTGATCGGCATCATGCAGTCGGCCCAAGGCGTGTATGAGGCATGGACAAGCTATTTCAATGAAGAGGTGCTCGAAGGGTTGAAAATGGAATAAACAAACATAAACATGTTGATACAAAAGAAGGAGGTAAATAGTCACATTTACCTCCTTCTCAGTCATTGTTACCTCCTTCACAAAGTCATTATTTTCTGATTCCTATTTTCCCACAATCGTTTCGTTCAACTGTTGCAGATGGGGTGTGGTCTTTGTGTAAGCGTCCCATGCGGGCATGGAATACGTCAGTTCATTTTCCTTCATCATCACCTTTGCCACATTCTGTGATGCGAATGATGCATTGCCTCACTCGACATGGATGTCTTTGTTGAGAAGTTCTCTCTATTTTCCAAGAGACTTGAACATCTTGGTGATGCACTTTCTCTTTTGCTCCATGTTCGGATGAACATAGAGATTAAGGGTTGTTGTGATGTTGGCATGACCGAGCAATACACTTACTGTCTTATAGTCGCAGTTGCTTTCAATGCAGCGTGTTGCAAAGCTGTGGCGCAGCCCGTGATACTTTAGTCGAGGAATGTCAAGATGCGCCATCAACCGATGATAGTAGTTACGATAGGTGCGAGGTTCGGTTGGTTTCTCCTCATTGGTCAGCACATAGAAGTCTG
>OGXZ01000406.1_pt1 | contig 25575 bp, 34 predicted proteins | sample 1576431 | NCBI WGS metagenome assembly OGXZ01 (sample SAMEA3541590, study PRJEB24748) | human gut metagenome | biome: human gut; feature: human-associated habitat; material: faeces | place: China | collected 2012
GTTTCAAGAGCTCTCACCATGAAATCCCTCTGCTGTCCCGGGTGAAGTGCTTGCAAGACGCATACAACAACATCATCTCCAATTTTGCCAACCAGATGGAGGAGGACATCCACTCCACCATCCTGGTCATCAAGAACTATGACGGGGAGGACCTGGGGCGGCTCCGGGCCAACCTGGCCACCTACGGCATCATCAAGGTCCGCTCTTTTGAGGGCTCTGAGGGCGGGGTGGACACCCTCCAGATTGAGGTCAACGCCGAAAACTACAAGGTGCTGCTCTCTCTGCTCAAGGATGCCATCATTGAGAACGCCCGGGGCTACGATGCCAAGGATGAGCGCATGAGCGGAAACCCCAACCAGATGAACATACAGAGCATGTACTCTGACATTGATCTGGACGCCAATGGCATTGAGATGGAGTTTCAGGCCTCCATGGAGGAGCTGCTCTGGTTTGTCAATAAGCACCTGGCCAACACTGGCCGGGGGAGCTTTGACGGCACGGAGGTCAAGGTCATCTTTGACCGGGATGTCCTCATCAATGAAACGGAGGCCATCAACAACTGCAAGAACTCCGTGGGCATCCTCTCTGATGAAACCATCGTGAAAATGCACCCCTGGGTGAGCGACCCGGAGCAGGAACTCCAGCGCATCAAGGATGAGAAAGAGGAGGCCATGGCCGACCCCTACCAGGCCGCTTTTATGAAAAACCGGCAAAACGGAGGGGACGGCTCCGGCAATCCCGTGACCGATCAGAACGGCGGTGGCGGCAATGCCGAGGAATAACCTCCAGCGCAATGCGGACTACTGGGCCCAGCGCATGAAAAACATGGAGGACGCCCTGCTGGACCAGTCCTATTCCTATGTGGAAAACCTGGATGCTCAATTCCGGGCCGCTGAGGCTGAGATTGAGCGCCAGATGTCTGCATGGTATAGGCGCTTTGCCGCCAATAATGACATCACCCTGGCCGATGCCAAGCGGCTGCTCAACAGTGATGAGCTGGCAGAGTTTCACTGGACCGTGGAGGAGTACATCAAGCACGGCGAGGAAAACGCCCTCACCGGGGCCTGGATGAAAGAGCTGGAGAACGCCAGCGCCCGGGTCCACATCTCCAGGCTTGATGCCCTCAAAATCCAGCTCCAACAGCAGGCGGAGCTCCTCTATTCCAACCAGCTGGACTACCTGGACACGGTGACCCGGCAGGCCTACGCCGGGAGCTACTACCACACGGCCTATGAAATCCAAAAGGGCCTGGGTGTTGGGTGGACCATGCAGGCCATCAATGAGAACACCATCAAAAAGGTGCTCTCCCGGCCCTGGACCACGGACGGCCAGACATTCCGTGACCGCTGCTGGACGAACAAGCAAAGCCTTGTCAACTCCGTCAACACCCAGCTGACCCAGATGATTATACGGGGGGAGCCCCCGGACAAGGCCATCTCCGCCATTGCAAAGCAGTTTGAGGTGTCCCGCTCCAAAGCGGGCCGCCTGGTGATGACGGAAAGCGCCTATTTCTCCAGCACGGCCCAGCAGGACTGTTTCAACGCCCTGGGCGTGGAGCAATACCGGATTGTGGCCTCTTTTGACCGGGACACCTGCTCCCTTTGCGCTCAGCTTGACGGCAAGGTGTTCCGCATGTCGGACTACCAGGTGGGGCTCACCGCTCCGCCGTTTCATCCGTGGTGCCGGTGCTGCACCTGCCCCTACTATGCGGACATGGAGGGCATTGGAGAGCGATGGACCAGAAACCCGGACGGCACCACAAAGAAAATACCGGCCAACACCACCTTTGATGAGTGGCGGCAGAGCTTTGTGCAGGGCCCCACACCTGGTTTGCAAACTCAGGGCCCGGGTGTTACAATTACAGCAAAGACAACCCCGCATTTCCAGAATGTTGTGCAAGGTCTGCCGTCCGCTCCCAGCGGCTACACGGACGCCCTGGAGCAGCATTATGCTGCGGGCAACCAGACGGCCCAGGCCGTCTTTGAGCGCTATGTCCAGCCCGGCTCTGTGGCGGACGGGGCTTTCTCCGGCACGCCGCATTTTGACAGCCGCATCCAAAAGGTCAAAATGAACTTTGCCGCCGACATGAAAGACCCCAGAGGCCCGGCAACAACCTTTTTCCATGAGCATGGCCATTTTGTTGACTTCACATCCTGCGCCGGGAGCGGCTACACCTCTTTGCGGACGCCGGACTTTGGCGATGCTCTGAAAAAGGACTTTGAGGCCTATGTCAAGGCCACCATGAAAGCCAACGGCACCCGGAAAAAGACGGATGCCTACACCATCATTGCCCGGGAGCTCATGGACGCCGACCACAACGCCATTTCTGATCTGTTCGGCGGGCTCTCCAGGAACAAAGCCCGGGGCAATTATGGCCACGCCACCCGCTACTGGACATACTACGGGATGCTGGAGAAAGAGGCCTTTGCCCACATGTTTGCCGCTCAGTTTGATGCCGGGCGCTACGCTCTCATGCAGAAATATTTTCCCACCGCTTTGGCGGAGTTTGAAAAGCTCTTGAAAGGTGTGATTTGATGACGCTTTTGGAATACAGCAACAGCAAGCAGGTGCAGGACGCTGCCACCGCCTATGCTGAGAGGCATGGCGGGAGCTTTTTCTGGGAGGAGCCCGGAGGCGGCTTTGTGTATGAGCTGGAGGAGGACGCTTTTTCCCCTCCGGTGGATGCCACCGTTGACCAGGTGCTCAAGGACCTCCAGGGCGGCAAGCTCATCCCTGACATCTGGACAAAGCTGGAGGACCCCGGCCCGGATGTCCTCTATTAAACCGTTGATGAAAGCATCGTGCTGAAAAGCACGGTGCTTTTTTCATACCCAAATACCGCCGGGCCCCGGTGGAAACCAACAGGGGCGCTGCCATACCGGGACTGGCCGGACACAAGGAAAGCAGATAACAGGAGGTAAACGAAACATGAAACTTTTGTGGCTCAAGGAAATCATTGGCGATGCCTACACGGAGGACATGGACGCCGCCGCCTGCCAGGCGATTGGCAAGGACTTTGTTGCCCGTGCGGACTTCAACGCCAAAAACACCCGTGTCAAGGAGCTGGAGGCCCAGGTGGGCCAGCTTGAGGAGGCCGCCAAGGGACACGCCAAGCAGCTGGAGGAGCTGAAAAAGTCCGCTGGTGACAACGAGGAGCTGACCCGCAAGATTGGTGAGCTGGAGCAGCAGAACAAGGCCGACAAAGCCGCTTTTGAGAAAGAGCTGGCCACCATCCGGCTGACCTCTGCCGTGGATGCTGAGCTCACCGCCGCCGGAGCCAAGAACAACACCGCCGTCCGGGCTCTTTTGGCTGACTACCTCAAGGATGCCAAGATTGAGGACGGCAAAGTGGTGGCCAAGGTCAACAATGAGAGCATCACCCTGGCCGCCAAAATCGAGGCCATGAAAAAGGACGCCGCCACGGACTTTCTCTTTGGCAACCCCGGCGGAAAGCTGAGCGGCTGGAAACCCGGGGACCCCGACAACGGACGCAAGCCCGGAGAGGGGAAAAAGCCCTCTGAGATGTCCTACACCGAGCTGGCGGCCTGGATGGCCGAAAACCCGGATGCAAAGCTGGAATGAGGTGCAACATGAGAAACATTACTACCCCCACCAAAGCGGTGTCTTTTGAGGACGCCCTGAGAAATCTGGCCGCTAAGCTGACCGGCAAGCCTGCCGCATCTCTGCCCCGCACCCAGGAGGCTGTTGTGCAGTTTATTGCTGACAACATCTCCTCTGTGAAAGAGCTGACGGACGCCATGGCTGTTGAGCTGGCCACCCGTCTGACCCAGGAGCTTGCGGAGGCCATCGTCAAGGAAGTCATGGCCCGCCTCTCTCCTGCGGCCTCTGAGGAGCCCCAGGAGGACCAGGATGCCGCACCCGAGGAGCAGGCCTCCCCCGAGGCTGAAACGCCCGCTGAGGAGCCCCAGGCGGCTCCTAAGACCCGCAAACGCAAGACCTAAAACCATTTTGTAAGAAAGGACGATTGAATTATGCCTAACACCAAGTTTGACGCCAAGTCTTTCAATCCCCAGGCTTTCAAGTATGCGGTGGACCGCATCCCCCGCACCCGGCTCAATGAGATGCGGAAGTCCAGAGCCCTGGCGGGCAACCCTGACATCCGGGAGGTGTTCAGCACCCAGGGTGGCACCGGCTATGCCCGTATTGCTATGAGAGGCCTGCTGGACGGCGATGCTGTCAATTATGACGGCCAGACCGACATCACCGCCACCTCCACCAAGACCTTTGAGCAGGGCGTGGTGGTCACTGGCCGTGCCAAGGCCTGGACTGAAAAGGATTTTTCCTTTGACATCACCGGCGGCATTGACTGGATGGACAATGTGGCCCAGCAGGTTTCTGAGTATTGGCAGGACATTGACCAGGACACCATCCTGGCCGTCCTCAAGGGCGTCTTTGCCATGACCGGCGGCCAGAGCGCTGAGTTTGTGGCCAAGCACACCTATGAGGTGGCAGGCAACATGGAGGCCACCACCATGAACAGCGCCACCGCCCAGGCATGCGGTGACCGCAAGAAGAAGTTTTCTCTTGTGTTCATGCACTCTGTCCCCGCCACCAACCTGGAAAACCTCAACCTGCTCACCGCTCTCAAGTACACCGACAAAGACGGCGTGACCCGTGACCTCACCCTCTACACCTGGAACGGCAAGACGGTGGTGGTGGATGACGGCATGCCCGCCGAGGATGGCTATTTCCCCGCCAGCTCCACCGATGAGGGAGCGCTCCAGGTCAAGGCCTCTGGTGCCTCTACCGGCCAGATCAACCAGGAGGATGTCACCCCCTATTTTGGCGATGGCACCCCGGCGGCGGACAGCTATGTGGTCCCCGGCACCCGCTACACCACCTATGTGCTGGGCGAGGGTGCCATCAACTTTGAGGACATCGGGGCCAAGGTCCCCTATGAGATGGCCCGTGACCCCAAGACGGATGGCGGCGTGGACACCCTCTACACCCGCCAGCGCAAGGTCTTTGCCCCCTTTGGTATCTCCTACGAAAAGACCAGCCAGGCCACTCTCTCTCCCACGGATGCGGAGCTGGCCAACGGTGCCAACTGGTGCCTGGTCCATTCCGGCGAAAGCAGCGAGGGGGACCGCTCCTACATCGCCCACAAGGCCATCCCCATTGCCCGCATCCTCTCCAGAGGCTAACGGCCATGGAGGCCGTATATGAGGCCGTTGTGACCCGGCTGGCCATGCTGGGCTACACCGTCACGGACGATGACAAAACCGGCCTTGAGTACACCATCCGCAAGTGTGAGGCAGAGCTCCTGGCGAACATCAACCACCGGGAGCTCCCGCCTCCTCTTTTTTATACGCTTGTGGACATGGTGGCCGGTCAATTCCTGTTTGATAAGAAAGCCGCCGGAGGGCTGGAGGGCTTTGACTTTGAGGCCCCCGCCAAGAGCATCACGGAGGGTGACATCTCAGTCACCTTTGCCGGGGCCAGTGATGGCGCAAGCAATGCGGAAAGCCGCTTTGACGCCATGCTGTCCAGGCTCATGCACCCGGCAGAGAGCACCCTGGCGGCTTTTCGGAGGCTGAGGTGGTAGCAATACCCGCCACCTACAAAAAGGCCATCCAGAGCCTCTGGACCGGCCTGGCCACCGTCACCGTGCGGCAGGGAGTGCTCAACCCTGCCAATGGCCGCACAGAGCCGGTGGAGAAAGTGACGGCCTCCGGCCTGCCCTGCCGCATCTCTCACCAGACGGTCAAAAGCACGGAGCCGTCCGATGAGGCCGCCCTGGTGGCCCAGACGGTAACGCTCTACATTGACCCATCTGTGGACATCCCGGAGGGCTCCAAGATCACCGTGACCCAGAACGGCGTCACCCGTGATTATGAGCGGAGCGGCAAGCCCGCTGTCTACACTTGCCACCAGGAGGTGCCCCTGGAGCTTTTCAAGGAGTGGGCCTGATGCGCTGGGGAAATGTCGATTATAAGCAGCTCCAGAAATTGCGGGACAACCTGCAAAAGCTCCAGGACATGGACCTGGACAAATTTTGTGAGGATGTGTCCAAAGAGCTGGCAGCCCGTCTGCTGGCTCTTGTCATCCCCCGCACACCTGTTGGGCAGTACCCAAAGAGCAGCGGGAAGAAAGGCGGCACGCTCCGCCGAGGCTGGACCGCCCGCACAGAACAGGCGGCAAAAGAGGGCGGCAAGGTGGACCCCAAAGCCTATGCAAACTCTTTGCCTGTGTTCAGACGGGGCCGGAATTTTTACATTGAGGTCATCAACCCGGTCACCTATGCCAGCTATGTGGAGTTTGGCCACCGTACCCGTGGAGGCGGCGGCTGGGTGGCTGGGCAGTATTTTCTCACCCTGTCTGAAAAGGACCTTGAGCGGGTGGCTCCCGCCGTCATTGAGAAAAAGCTGGAGGCGCTGCTGCGGGAGGCTTTCAATGTCTGAAATCAGTTTCAAAAGTATTTTTGACGGCGTGAGCCTTGCGCTGCACGCCGCTTTTCCTGCCGTACAGGTACACGGCGGAAATGTCAAGCAGGGCCTCAACCCTGGGGACCTCAATGTAGTCATGCCCTCCGCCGGGCAAAGCAGACAGGTGGGAGAGCGGTTTCTCCGCACCCCCACCCTGGATGTCATCTATTACCCCAAAGTGGGGGCGGCGGAGTGCTGTGAGATGGCAGATCAGCTCATCATGCTCCTGCGGGACATCACCACCCCAGAGGGGGACCTCATCCATTGCACCAACAGCGAATGGAGCATTGAGGAGGGTGTCCTGCATGTCATGGTGAGCTATGACCACCACATCTACATCCCCCAGGAGCCGGTCCTCATGGAAACCCTTGATATTGAAATGGAGGGATAAGCATGGCACAAGCCAAGACCACGAACACCGAACAGGCCACCCCCGCTGCTACCTACACCAAGGAGCAGCTGGCGGCCTCTAAGCGCTACGCCAACCGGCGGGACCTCATCCGGGCTTTGCTGGAGGACGGCAAGGCCTACACGCTGAAAGAGGCGGATGCGCTGATTGAGAAATACATGAAAGGAAAGGTGAACTAATATGGCACTGGGAGGCGGCACCTGGCTGACCCAAAACAAGGTCCTGCCGGGCTCCTACATCGTATTCTCCAGCGTGCCCAGGGCGTCTGCAACCCTCTCTGACAGAGGCTATGCGGCAGCGCCTTTTGAGCTGAGCTGGGGCCCCGAGGGCACGGTTTTCCCTGTCACCTCCGGGGAGTTTCAGAAGAACAGCAAGACCATTTTCGGCTACGCCTACGATCACCCCAAGATGCTCCCCCTGCGGGAGATTTTCACCCACGCCACCACCGTCTACTGCTACCGCCTGGGCACCGGGGCCGTCAAGGCCAACAACACCCTGGCCACGGCCAAGTATGGCGGCGTGAGAGGCAACGACATCACCATTGTGGTGGCCGCCAATGTGGATGATGAGGAGCTCTGGGATGTGACCACCTATGTGGACGGCGTGGCCGCCGATACCCAGACCGTGGCGGACGCTGAGGCTCTGGTGAGCAATGACTGGGTGGACTTCAAGACGGACGCCACCCTGGAGGCATCCGCCGGGATGCCCCTGACCTCTGGGGCGGACGCCACCACCATCAACGGCGAGGCTCACCAGGCCTTTTTGGACAAGATTGAGCCCTATGCCTACAACGCCCTTTGCTGCCCGTCCTCTGACCCCACCACGGTGCGGCTGTATCAGCAGTTTTGCAGCCGTGTCCGGGATGAGGTGGGCAGCAAATTCCAGCTGGTGGCGTGGCAGCCTACCACGGCGGACTATGAGGGCATCATTGGCGTCTGGAACTCCGTGACCCACTCTACCATCTCCAATGTGCCCACCCATTCCCTGGTGTACTGGGTGGCCGGTGCTCAGGCGGGCTGTGCGGTCAATAAGTCCCTCACCAACTACAAGTATGACGGTGAGCTGACCATTGACACCGACTACACCCAGGCGGAGCTGGAGGCGGCCATCAAGGCTGGCAAGTTTATTTTCCACAATGTCAACGGGGACACCCGGGTGCTTGAGGACATCAACACCCTGCTCACCCTGTCTGACACCAAGGGAGAGATTTTCCAGAGCAACCAGACCATCCGGGTGTGTGACCAGATTGCCAATGATGTGGCGCTCATGTTCGGCCAAAAGTATCTGGGCACCGTGCCCAATGATGCCTCTGGCCGCTCCTCTCTGTGGGGTGACATCACCAAGCTCATCCAGCAGCTCAATGACATCCGGGCTGTGGAGAACTTTGACCCGGAGATTGTGACCTGTGAGCAGGGTGACAGCAAAAAGGCCGTCCTCTGCATCATCAACGGCCTCAATGTGGTCAACGCCATGGCTCAGCTCTACATGAGCGTTATCATCCAGTAAAGGAGGGAAATGACAATGCCCAATCCGACTATGAACACCCAGGACGCTGTAAGCGCCAATTTTGCGGAGTGCTTTGTCACCCTGGAGGGCACCCGCTACTCCATGCTTATGGCCAAGGAGTTTGAGGGCACCGCCTCTGTCAACACCGCTGAGGTCTACAAGCTGGGCGGTGTTGTGGTGGGCCACAAGGCCCAGACCGTTGCCCTGTCTTTCTCCATGACCATCTACAAGTGTACGGAGATTTTTGACCGGGTGGTGGAGCAATTCATCAAGACCGGCGTGATGCCCACCTTTGACATCCAGACCAGCAACGATGACCCCGCCACCACCGTGGGCCGGAGCACCAAGATTTACACCAACTGCATCCTGGATGGTGATGTGATGCTGTCCATGTTCAATGCGGAGGGTGATTTTGTGGAGCAGTCCATTGAGGGCTACTGTGACAGCTTCACCCGTCCCGAGCAGCACACCAACCCGTCCTACATGTAACACCAGAATATAAGGAGGAAAAAATCCATGAGTAACCTGTCCGCTTTTATGCGTGCCAATGTCGAGCAGATTGAAAACCACAAGTATGCTGCCTCTCCCCGCATCCGTGGGGAGGATGGCAAGCCCATGGAGTGGGAAATCTGCTGCATCTCTGCCGATGAATATGCCCGCATCCGCTCCGGCTGCATCCGCCAGGTCCCCGTCCCTGGCAAAAAGGGCCAGTACACCCAGCAGCTTGACACCTACGCTTTCCAGGCCAAGGTGGCGGCCCGCTGCACGGTGTTCCCGGACCTCAACAACGCCGCCCTCCAGAATGACTGGGGCGTGGCCAAGCCGGAGGAGCTCATTGGCAAGCTGCTCATTGGCGGTGAGTTTGATGACTATGTGACGGAGGTTTTCCAGGTCAATGGTTTCAAGTCTGAGGATGACCTGGTGGCTGAGGCAAAAAACTAATCCTGGACGGTGACCCGGAGGCCAACTTTGCCCATTTCTGCCTGCAAAAGTTTGGCTGGGAGCCGTCCAAGTTTCTGGACCTCCCGGTCCGTGAAAAGGCTTTTGTCATCGCATCCATCCAGGTGCGGGGTGAGGCCGAAAAGAAACGGGAGGCAGAGCTGAAAAGCAAGATGAGAAAAGGCAGAGCAAAGCGCAAGTAACAGGAGCCCCCGTCTATCGTGGCGGGGGCTCAATTCTTAAAAGATGGGGGTGAACTTGTGGCAACTATCAGATCTCAGATGGTCCTAAATGACGGTATCAGCGGCGTGCTCCGAAAGATCAACACGGCGCTCAACACCACCCTCAATGCCTTTGAGCAGGTCCAGCGGGCCTCTGGGCGTGCCGTGGACACCGCCCAGATACAAGCAGCACGGGCAGCATTGGTGCAGGCCAATAACGAGGTTGACCAGATGGCGGACGCCTACCGCCGGGCGGCGGAACAGGAGGAAGTCCTCAACAAAGGCCTCCGCAACGGCACAAGTGCGGCAGATGGCCTGCTGGGCAAGGTCAAAGGCATTGTGGCCACGCTGGCCGCCGGGGCTGGCATCAAGTCCCTCCTGGGCATGTCTGACAAGCTGACCAGCACCACGGCCCGCCTCAGCTTCATTGTGGATGACGGGGGCTCTGTGGATGCTCTTGAGCAGAAAATCATGGCCTCCGCCCAGCGCTCCAGGGCCTCCTATCTGGACACCGCCTCTGCCATCGCCAGCATGGGCTCCAATGCCGGGCGGGCTTTCGGCAGCAATGATGAGCTCATCGGTTTTATGGAGCTCATCAACAAGAGCTTTGTCATTGGCGGTGCATCGGCGGAGGGCCAAGCCGCCGCCATGCTCCAGCTGACCCAGGCCATGGCCGCCGGAGCTCTCCGTGGTGAGGAGCTCAACTCCATCCTGGAGAACGCCCCCAGCATTGCCCGGGCCATTGAGAGCTACATGGGCATTGCAGAGGGCTCCATCAAGCAATATGCAGAGGAGGGCCTGGTCACCGCTGAGGTGGTCAAAAACGCCATGTTTGCCTCTGCGGATGACATCAACGCCAAGTTTGAGAGTATGCCCATGACCTGGGGCCAGATTGCAACCAAGATGCAAAACACGGCCCTGGCCGCCTTTGACCCGGTGCTCACCAGGCTCAACCAGGTGGCCAACAGCGCCCAGTTTAACACGGTCATCAACGGAGCCATCAACGGGCTGGCTATGCTGGCCACGGTGGCCACCGGCGTGTTGGACCTCCTCATCAACGGGGCATCCTTTGTGGTTGAAAACTGGTCCTGGATAAGTCCCATTGTGTACGGCCTTGTGGCGGCCTTTATCGCCTATAATGCCGTGGCGCTCATTACCAACGGCATCAACGGTATTATGGCTCTGGCTGAGGGCGTGAAAGCCGCCGCTTTGATGATGAGCACCGGAGCCACCTTTGCTGCTACTGCGGCACAGTATGGCCTCAATGCAGCCCTGCTGGCGTGTCCTATCACCTGGATTGTCATTCTGGTCATCGCTCTTGTGGCGGCGATCTATGCCGCCTGTTCCGCCATCGCCAAGTTTACCGGCATAGCCAGCAGCGGCTTTGGCGTCATCTGCGGTGGCATCAATGTGGTGGTGCAATTCTTTGTCAACCTGGGCTTGACCATCGCCAACATTGCCCTGGGCATCTGGAACGCCCTGGGGGCCTGTGCTCAAAATATCGGCATCGCCTTTGGCAATGTCATTGCCGGGGTGCAATCCTGGTTTTACAACCTGCTCTCCACGGTCCTCACTGTGGTGGCCGGTATCTGCGAGGCCTTGAACAAGCTGCCCTTTGTGGAGTTTGATTACTCCGGCATCACCAATGCGGCCAGTGACTACGCCGCCAAAGCGGCGGAGGCCTCCGGTAACATACAGGATTTTGTCAGTGTGGGTGATGCTTTCAATGAGGGCATGAGCACCTTTGAAACCTGGCAGGACGGCTGGGCCGGGGATGCTTTTGACGCCGGAGCCAACTGGGGCGATGGTGTAGCCGCTGGTGTGTCCGATGCCATCGGCGGCCTGTTTGACATGGACCTGGGAGCCGCTACGGACTACGGGACCGGCATGGGCGACCTGGGCGGCTTTGCCCTGGACGATATTGCTGGGAACACCGGAGAAACCGCTGCCAACACCGGGGCCGCCGCCGATGCCCTGACGGCTACCACGGAGGAGCTGGAGTATTTACGGGACATCGCTGAGCGGGACGCCATCAACCGATTTACCACGGCAGAGGTCAAGATTGACATGACCGGCATGACCAACCGCATTGAGGGCGGAGCCGATCTTGACGGCGTTATTTCCGTATTGACTGACGGCTTTACAGAGGCCCTGCTGACTGCGGCGGAGGGCGTCCATGCGTAGACCCTGCCCCATGCCGGAAACACGGAGTTTTTTCCAATGGAAAAAAGGAGGGTGACAAGATGAGTTACACCTGCTATCTGGGCGGGGCCCTTTGGCCCACCCCAGAAAAGCTCCAGGTGAAAATCAAGGGGAAAAACAAAACCCTGGTCCTCTTGAATGAGGGAGAGGTCAATTTCCTGCGGGCCCCAGGCCTCACGGAGCTCACCGTCCCCTTTGACCTGCCCATGCTCACCGGCTCCCGGTCCCCGGACTACTACCTGGGATTGCTGGAGAGCTTGAAAACCAACAAAGAAACCACCCAATTCATGCTGGTGCGGGTGTCCCCCTCCGGGGGGATGCTCTTTGACACCAACATCAAGGTGAGCGTGGAGGACTACAACATCACAGAGGATGGCAAAAAGGGCCTGGATGTGGCCGTTGATGTCAACCTCAAGCAATGGCGGGACTACGGCACAAAAACAGTGACCGTGGAGGAGCCCAAGGCTGAGAGCACCACACCCACCGTGACAGTACAGAAAGAGCGGGAGGCAAGCACGGCACCTACGGCCAAAACCTACACGGTAAAGGCCGGGGATTGCCTGTGGGCCATTGCCGCCAAGTATTATGGCAACGGTGCCGACTACACCAAAATCTACAACGCAAACACGGATAAAATCAGCAATCCCAATCTCATCTATCCTGGGCAGGTGCTCACCCTCCCATGACCTATGAGCTGCTGATACAACACCAGGGGACCATCATGCTGCCGCCCGTGGTGGAAAATGTGAGCATTGAATGGGAGCGCCAGGGACAGCCCGGAAAGCTCACGGCAGAGGTGGTCAAAACCCCCGGCCTGAGTTTCCAGGAGGGGGACCCGTGCCGTTTTTCCGTGGACGGCACCCCCGTCTTTTATGGCTTTGTCTTTGAGAAATCCCGAAAAGGCAGCACGGATGATGTTATCCAGATCACTGTGTATGACCAGCTCTACTACCTCAAGAACAAGGACACCTATGTCTACACCAACAAAACCGCCGCCGATGTAATACGCATGATTGCGGAGGACTTCCAGCTCAATGTTGGTGACCTTGAGGACACCGGCTACACCATAGGGAGCCGGGTGGAGGACAACCAGACCCTCTTTGACATCATCCAGACCGCATTGGACGAAACCCTCAAAGCCACCTCCCAGATGTATGTGCTGTATGACGATGTGGGCAAGCTGACCCTCAAAAACATCGGCAGCATGAAACTGGGGGTGCTCATAGATGAGGACACGGCTGGGGACTTTGACTATAAAAGCTCCATTGCCTCCCAGACCTATGACAAAATCAAGCTCTCCTATGAGAACAAGGAAACCGGAAAGCGGGAAATCTTTGTTGCACAGGACAGCTCCAATATCAACCAATGGGGTGTCCTGCAATACTATGAGAAGCTGGACAGCACTGAAAACGCCAAGGCCATGGCGGACGCCCTCCTGGACCTCTACAACACCAAAACCCGCACGCTCAAACTGCGGGATGTGCTGGGGGACATCCGGGTCCGGGCTGGGACCCTGCTGGTGGTCATGCTGGGTCTGGGTGACATCAATGTTTCCAGCTATCTCATGGTGGAGCAGGCAAAGCACACTTTCAACAATGAACAGCACTTGATGGACCTAAACATGCGAGGTGGTACATTTGTCACTTGACATCAACCAACTGGTCAAGCTGGTCAAGCAGGCCGCTGTGGAGGCCGTCCAGGCTGGCGCTCCCATGAGTGGGGGCTATGGCTATGTGACATCCACCTCCCCGCTTGAAATCACCGTTGACCAAAAGAAAATCTTGTCTGAGGCCCAGCTAATCCTCACGGACGCTGTGAGGGACTACACCGTGGAGATGACCACCATGCCGGAGTTTCACGAAACGGAGGAAATCAGCGGCGGAGCTGGGGACGCTGCTTTTGCGTCCCACAAGCACCGCTACCAGGGCCGGAAAAAGTGGAAAGTCCACAACGCCCTCCAGATGGGGGAAAAGGTCATCCTCCTCCGGTGTGACGGCGGGCAGCAGTACATAGTCCTGGGACGATGGGAGGCGAGGAGCTAATGGCCACACTACCGACCACGGGAGATGACCTGGACCTCATCACCTTTGCGGTGGAAACCCAGCCCAGCTACACCCACAAGCTGGACATTGACCGCAACCAGGTGAGGGGCATGACGGATGAGCGGGATGCCGTCCTCCAGGCTGTTTACCTCATTCTGAATGTGGAGAGATATGCTTTCCCCATTTACTCCCGCAATTATGGCTCTGAGCTGTCCGATCTGATAGGCAAGCCCAAGGATTATGCCATGAGCGAGATAAAGCGGCGCATCACGGAGGCGCTCCTCCAGGATGACCGCATCACCTCCCTGGACGGCTGGACCTTTGAAACGGGCAGAAATTGGGTCCTGGCCCGGTTTACCGTCCACACAATTTACGGCGATGTAAGCGCCCAAAAGGAGGTTGACATCTGAATGTTTGAAAGCAGGACCTATGAGGCGCTGCTGAGCAGCGCTCTTTCCAGGGTGACCTCTCCGGTGGATAAGCGGGAGGGCTCCATGGTGATGAATGGCGTGGCCCCGTCCATGGCAGAGCTGGCCCAGCTCTACATTGCGGCGGACTTTGTACTCCAGGCCACCTACATCCTCACAGCGCCCAGAGAGTATCTCATCAAGCGGGCCCATGACCGAAACATGGACCCCTACCCGGCAAGCGCTGCCGTCTATCGTGCGGAGTTTAACATTGAGGTCCCTGTGGGCACCCGTTTTTCCTGTGAGGACCTCAACTTTGTTGTGACGGCCCGCATGGACACGGAGGATGACACCGAAACCGGGCTCAGCCACCAGGTAACCTGTGAAACCCTGGGGGCCGTGGCCAACGGCTATGGCGGCACCCTCATCCCGGTGGAGTATGTGCAGGGGCTCACCCATGCGGAGCTGGTGGAGCTGCTCATCCCCGGCGATGATGAGGAGGAAACGGAGGCTTTCCGCCAAAGAGTGCTGGACAGTTTCCAGTCCCAGGCCTTTGGTGGAAACCAGGCCGACTATCGGGAGAAAGTGCTGGCCATGCCCGGCGTGGGTGACCTCAAAATACACCCCGTATGGAATGGGGATATTTCCCCGGCCAGCCTCATCCCCGGGGAGGAGGTGGAAAGCTGGTATTCCAGCATCATCTCCACACTGAGCGGCCCCGTGGCCGCCTGGCTCACGGCGGTCTATACGGCGGCCAAAGAGAAAAAGCTCACGGTGGGCGGCACGGTCAAGCTGGTCATCATGGCCTCTGATTTTAAGGCCCCAACGCCCACGCTGCTGGAGGAAATCCAGACGGCCATTGACCCCGAGCAGAACGCCGGGGAGGGCCTGGGCCTGGCCCCCATCGGGCATGTGGTCCTTGTGTCCGGCGTAACAGAGGAGGAGATTGACATTGAGCTCCACCTCACCTATGCCTCCGGGTGGGGCTGGGATGCCGTCAAGAGCTATGTGGAGGCCGTCCTTGATGCCTATTTTGTGGAGCTGTCCCAAGACTGGGCCAGCTCTGATTTTTTGACCGTCCGCATCTCTCAAATTGAAAGCCGCATCCTGGCGGAGTGCTCCAGCATGATTACCGACATAGGCGGCACCAAAATAAACGGGCTGGAGAGTAACCTGACCCTGGGGCCGGACAGCATCCCCACCAGAGGGGAGGTCACCGATGGATAGACAGCTTTTGAACTACCTGCCGCCCGTTCTGCGGGTGGTGCAGGAGTTTCAAACCATCAACGGGGCCAATGAGCCGGAAATCTCCCGGGCCTGGGACGCATTGGGCCGGGTGCTGGCCAATCAATTCCTGGAGGATGCCGATGAGGACGGCGTGGAGATTTGGGAGAAAGAGCTGCGGCTCTACCCCAAAGACACGGACACCCTGGAGGCCCGCAAGGCCCGCATCCATGCCAAGTGGAATTTGGAATTGCCGTATGTCATCCGATGGCTGAGAAACTGGTTGACCGGAGTGTGTGGCCCGGATGGCCACGCTGTTTCTCTCCAGGACTACACTCTGGACATCCAGCTGGACTACACGGTCCTGTCTGAGCCCTCCCGGCTGGCGGAGGAAGTCCTGGAGATGCTGCTGACCATCCGCCCGGAAAACATCCTCATCCTGATGACCTCACTGGTGCAATCCACCGGCGGCGTCCGGCTGGGGGTACACACTGAGCGCTCCCTGCACATGGACCTGTGGCCCATGCTCACCAATGAGCTGGAGAGCTCCGGCGGCGTCATCGGAGCCGGGCCTCTGGAATGTCACGCCACCCTTGAAATTTATCCGTATGAACAGGAGGAAAGTGGAAATGCCTGACCAGGAAAAGAAGTACGGCACCAGAATAACCACGGCTGGAGCCTCTCTCATTACCAACTGCATTTTGGCCGGGACCAAGCTGAAAATCACCCAGGCCGCTGCTGGTGACGGCGGCGGCAGCTACTATGTGCCCAGCACAGAGCAGACAGAGCTTGTGCGGGAATTGTGGCGGGGTCCCATTGTGTCCGCTGAGCAAAACCCCACCGTGCCCAACATGATGGATGTCAAAATCATCATTGATGACAGTGTTGGCAATTTCATCTGCCGGGAAATGGGCCTCTTTGATGAGGACAACAATCTCATTGCAATCTGCAACACCCCGGACACGGAAAAGGTGGCCATCTCCACCGGCGTGGACGGGCGGCTCACCATGCTCATGCACATTGTTGTGGTTGACAGCTCTGTGCTTGAGTTTACCATTTCCCCGTCCCTGGACACGGTGACGCCGGAGGACCTGGAGGAAGCCATTGCAGAGCACAACACGGCCCCGGACAGCCACCAGGACATCCGCCAGAGCATCACAACCACCGTGGCTGGCCACGATGCCAGCGAAACGGCCCACCCGGACATCCGTGTGGCCTTGAATGGTCTGGATGGCCGCCTCTCCGTCCTGGAGCTGAAATATGGCACCAATGTCACGGGCAACAGCTTTGAGGTCACTTTCTCTGACCTCCTGGATGTTGTGGTCACAGGTGTCTGGAATGAAACTTATGCGAGGATTGAGTTTTAATGCCAAGCTATGACATCATCCCACTTGCCTCTGATCTGCTGGACTACACCATCCAGCGGGTCAAGCAGAAAGACCCGGAATACAGGCAGGTCAAAGCGTATGTGCTGGAAAACGGCCAGATGGTGGAAAAGACCCTCTATGAGCGGGTGAAAGACAACGGCAAGCCCCGCTTTCCCAAGAGCCAGGCTTTTCACCTCTGCGCTGAGCTCCAGTCTTGCGCCCTCCGTATTCTCAAGGGCTGTGAGGCCGCCAATGGCCGTTACTTTGAAACTGAATATGAGGAGCGCCTCAAGGACCTGGACGGTGTTCTCATCGAGTGCCAGACCATGGAGCAGCTCATCAATCTCAGTTTCAAACGCAAGTACATCACCGGCGATCAATGCCACTACTGGGCGGAGCTTGTCCGCCCGGTAAGGCAAAAGGCCTTTAACTGGAGAAAATCGGACGGCAACCGTGCCGCCGCTCTCCGGGAGGCCAAGGCCGCCCAGGAGCTTGCCAAGATGGGGCAGATGGCCTTGCAAATTGCGGAGGCCCTGCGCCCCGGCTGAGTTTAGATACTACGGCACCAAGCCGTGTATTTGGGTGTGACCTGTTTATTTTCCTCTACCTCCCCGAACACGAACAACACCAACAACGCCTGGAGGCTGAACTCCAATGGCAACATCAACAACAACAACTGCAACAACACCAACGGGTCCCGCCCCGCTCTGATGGTAAGGCCCGACCGATTAGGCCCAAAGCCGAAAGCAGCGCCATCCATCACATCAAAGGAGGTCACATCCAGCCTTGCACTCAAGGCAAACACATTGCGCCGATGCGCCCCGCCGCCCAGGAGGTGGTGGGGCGCTGCTGGTCCTGTTCCCTGCGGCACCTACACGGCGCACAAGGACAGGGAGGCCCGCCGGGATGAACAGGGGGCCGCCCGTATGTTAGGGGTATGAAACCCGTGCTTAAATTCTCCGAAATCTGCACCTTTGCGGTGCTTTACAAGGCATACCTTGCGGCCAGACGGGGCAAGCGCTCCCGGGCCGCCACCGCACATTATGAGGTCCACCTGCTGGCCAACATCGTCAATCTTGTCTACATCCTGCAAACCAAGATTTACCGCCCGGGGCTGTTCCGGGTGTTCTATGTCTATGAGCCCAAAAAGAGGCTGGTGCAGGCCCCTGCTTTTGTTGATAAAGTGGTCCAGCACGCTTTGGTGGACAACCTCATCTATGAACGCATCACAAAAAGTTTCATTCTTGACAACTACGCATCCCAGAAAGGAAAAGGCCTGCACTTTGGCCTGGACAGGCTAAAAGGCTTTTTCACGGAATACTGGAACAAATACCGCACAGCGGAGGGCTGGGTCCTCAAGGCGGATGTGCGGCATTTCTTTGCATCCATTGACCATGACAGGCTCAAGGAAAAGCTCAAAAAGCTGGACCTTGAGCCCATTGTTTATGACCTGTTGTGTACCTACATAGACAGCACGGACGGGCTGCCGCTGGGCTACCAGACCAGCCAGCTTTTCGCCCTGCTGTTTCTGGATGAGTTTGACCACTTTGTCAAGGAACGGCTCCACATCCGCTGGTATGGCCGCTATATGGATGACTTTTTCCTCATCCATCCAGACAAGGAATACCTGCAATTCTGCCTCAAGGAAATCCGGGCTTTTATGGCCGGTCTGGGGCTGGAGCTCAATGAGAAAACCCAGATTTTCCCGCTGAGAAACGGGATTGATTTTCTGGGCTTTCACACCTATTTGACGGAGCAGGGCAAGGTCATCCGCAAACTGCGGCACAGCAGCATCAAGCACATGCGCTCTAAGCTCCGCCGGTGGGAAAAGGACTACCCGGCGGGCCTTGTGAGCCGGGAGGTCATCCTGCAAAGCTGGCAAGCCTGGGATGCCCACGCCGCCCACGGAAACACCTGGTCTTTGCGCCAGCAGGTGCGGGACCGTGTGCAAAACATTCTAAAGGAGGAAATCTAATGGCCACAACTACCCTGGGCAACAAAGCAACCGGCAGTATTATCAAGCTGAAAGAAAACGGCACGCTGGTTGACTTCTATGTTGCCAAGCACGACTACGAAAGCGGCCTCAACGGGTCTGGGAGGACCCTGGTGGTCCGCAAGGACTGCTATGACAACCGGGTATGGGACAGCGGCAATGTGAACGCCTACGCTGGCAGCGATATTGATACCTGGTTTAATGGCACCTACAAAAACATGCTGGACGCCACCATCCGCTCTCTCATCGGCACCACCAAAATCCGTTACACTCCCGGCAACGGCAACAACACGGTGGGCACTCTGGAGCGCTCCATTTTTGCCCTGTCCCTCACAGAGCTGGGTGAAAGTCACTCCTATGCCAATGTGGAGGGCTCTGCTCTGCCCATCGCCAACACCCTCAAGATTGCCTATCTGAACGGCAACGCCAACACCCAATGGACCCGCTCCCCGAGCACGAGCAGCACCATCATCGCCTGGAGGCTGGTCTCCAGTGGCTACATCGGCGGCAACTACTGCAACGACGCCAGCGGGTCCCGCCCCGCTTTCACTCTCCCCTCCGACCTCTATGTGAGCGATGACGGCTCTGTGTTTCAGAACACCGCCCCCTCTACGCCTGCCAGCATCTCCGTCCCCAGCAGCATCAACGGCGGCACCTCCATCACGGTGAGCTGGGCGGCCTCCACGGACGCTGAGGGCAACCTTGAGGGCTACATTGTCGAGCGCTCCACCAACGGCGGCTCCTCCTGGTCCCAGATTTACCAGGGCAGCGCCACCAGCACCAGCAACACGGTGGCCTTTGGCACCGAGAGCGTGACCTACCGGGTCAAGGCCTATGACAGCGCCGGGCTTGAGAGCGGCTGGAAAACCAGCAACACGGTGACCGTGACCAACAACCGGGCCCCCAGCGCTCCCGGCAGTCTGACCGTCCCCGCCATCGTGAGAGGCGGCAGCACTCTGGCCATCTCCTGGACGGCGGCCTCTGACAGTGACGGAAACCTCAGCGGCTATGAGCTGGAGCGCCAGGTTGACGGCGGCAGCTGGTCCCAGATTTACAAGGGCAGCGCCCTGGCCTACACCGACACCATCACCTCCGGCTGGAATACGGTGGCCTATCGTGTGCGGGCCTACGACACCTACAACTCCACCAGCGGCTATGTGACCAGCGACACCCGGACGGTGGACAACAACGCCCTGCCGGTCATCACCAGCTCCACGGCCTCCGGGTCCAACCTGGGCACCAAGGAAACCGGCTTTGACCTGACCTATACCGTGACCGATGCCGACAATGACACGGTGACGGTGAAAGAGTATCTGGACGATGTGCTCAAGCGGACCTACACCGCCACCCTGGGACAGAGCAACACCGTCCAGTGCGTCACCGCCGCCAACTGGCAGAAAGTCCTCAATGGTGCCCACACCATCAAGGTGGTGGCCAATGACGGCAAGGCGGACAGCACCCCCTACACCGTGACCTTTACCAAGGCCGTCTATGAGGCCTCCATCACGCTGGCAGAGCCCATTGACGCCGATGACATCATCACCGTCATGGTGCTCAACATCCTGGGCTCCATCCCCAGTGATGCGGACATGGAGGTCCTGGTGACCAACAACGCCCTGGATGATGAGCCGGTCTGGGAGGACGCCACCGCCGACATCAAGAACGGCAACAACCACATTTTCACCAACCAGACCGCCACCAACGGCTTTGCGTTCAACTTCAAAGTGACCGTGAGCCGGGGGAGCAGCAACACCGGCGGCTACATCACTAACATTGGAGGTGCTTTTCAGTAATGGCCGTGAAAGTGAACAAGGTGAGCCTCAAGGACCTGCACAACCGGCAGAAATCCATTGAGGAGCTGACCCAGGAAAATGAGGAGCTGCGGCAAAAGGTGACGGCGGCGGAAACCCAGCTGACTGACACCCAGCTTGCGCTCTGTGAAGTCTATGAGCTGATTTTGGGAGGTGTGTAAGATATGGCAAAGGTCTATGCCGATCTGATTAAAAAGGGCCTCAAGACCCTGGATGATGTCCCGGCCCAGCTCCGGGATGATGTGGAGGCTTTGCTTGCGGAGAATAGCCATGTGTAAGCTCCGTGAGTTATTGCTATATATCCTGTTGAGAAAGGAGGTGGAATGTATGGCCGTTGTGTACGCTACCCTCATCGTCAAGGGGCTCAAGACTATTGAGCAGGTGCCCAGCCTCATCAAGAGCCAGGTGGAGGAAATCCTGGTGGCTCTGGAGGTGGAGGTCTAAGTCCTCCAAACCAAGCGAAAAGGGGCTGTTGCAAAACAGCCCCTTTTCCATTTTGTAAAGGAGAAAGCCTACATGGTTATTGAACTTTCTTTGGGCGGTCTGCTCACTTTGCTGGGCATCCCCACGGCCATCACCTCCCTGGGGCTCTGGATGCTCCAGCGCAAAATGGCCAAGCGGGAGGAAATCCGGGATAAGCGGGAGGCCGCCAGAGAGAAAAATGAGGTGTTACTGATCCAGAACACCCGGGCGGCATTGGCTCTGGCCGAGGCCACCGCCATTGCCGTCCAACGCATCCCGGACGCCCATTGCAACGGCGATATGCACGCCGCTCTTGAGTATGCCCGCAAAGTGAAGCATGAACAAAAGGACTTTCTGACGGAGCAGGGCGTCAAGGCCATCTATTGAGGCCTGCCGTGAAACTCTTTCTTTTGGCCCTGCTGGGCATCGTTGAACTTTTGCGGGCAGACCAGAAAGGAGGGCCTTGAAAATAGATACCTCAAAAAAGCTGATCTGGACCCATGTGACCATTTCTGTGCTGCTGTGTGTGGCCACCATCGTCACCAACTATCTGGGCTTTGATGTGACCGCCCTGGCGGCCCTGGCCGGGACCTCCCTGACAATCACCGGGGCCTGGGGCGGTTTCTATTTCTGGAAAGCCAAGAATGAAAACCGGGCCAAATATGCCCAACGGTTTCTCAAGCAATTTGCGGACAAGTATGGTGCGGATGTCGCTGTCCGTGTTGCTGAAATCGTGCTGAAAGACTAAGTAAAGGAGATATTGCAATGAGTAAGATGACCGCAAAGGAACTGGTTGAAAAGGCGGTTGACATCGCCAAGAATAGCAAGACCCTGTATGTGATGGGCTGCTTTGGCGCTCCTCTGACCGGCGCAAATGTGAGCCGATACTGCACCAACCACTCCTACAACAAGGCAGCGGACCGGACGGCCATGATTAAGGCCGCCGCCAATCAGAGCCCCCCGGTGTTCGGCTTTGACTGTGTGTGCCTCATCAAAGGCATCCTCTGGGGCTGGAACGGGGACGCCTCCAAAACCTACGGCGGGGCCTCCTACGCCTCCAACGGCGTGCCGGACATTGGCGCTGACACCATGATTACCAAATGCACCGGGGTGAGCACTACCGGCTGGGCCAATATGGCCATTGGTGAGGCCGTCTGGATGTCCGGCCACATCGGCATCTACATCGGGGACGGCCTGGCTGTGGAGTGTACCCCCAAGTGGGACAACAAGGTGCAAATCACCGCCGTGGGAAACATCGGCAGCAAGGCGGGCTACAACACCCGCACCTGGACCAAGCACGGAAAGCTGCCCTATGTGGACTATACGGGGGCCGCTACGGGCGGGAGCACCGGGGGCGCAACCCAGCCCTCTACGCCCTCTGGGAGCGCTCAGACGGCCTCTGTGGGCGATACGGTGACCTTTACCGGCACCAAGCACTATGTCAGCTCCAACGCCACCAACGGGGCCACCTGCAAGCCCGGCAAGGCCAAGGTCACCGCCGTGGCCAAGAACGCCAAGCACCCCTATCACCTCATCAAAGTGGCGGGCGGCGGCTCCACGGTCTACGGCTGGGTGGACGCCGCTGACATCCAGGTGGAGGGGGCCGTCACCGTGGGTGCCAAGGTCAAGGTCAACAAGGGGGCCAAGACCTACACCGGCGGGAGCCTTGCCTCTTTCGTCTACAACAACACCTACACCGTCATGCAGATTGACGGCTCCCGGGTGGTCATCGGCCAGAATGGCACCGTAACTGCCGCCGTCAACATCAATGACCTCACTCTTGTGTGAGGTTCTAATTATATAATATCGAGGAGGAAACGGACATGCCGGACACTATTTTTGACTGGTCTGCTGTGCTCAGCACCGTGGGTGGCCTTGTGGTGGTCACCAACATCATCACCCAGGTCCTCAAAAAGCTCACCTGGGACAAGCTGCCCACCAACATCCTGGCCGTGCTCATCGCCATGGCCCTAACCCTTGCGGCCTTTTTCGCCTACTGCCAGATTAAGGAGCTGGCCGTTGTGTGGTACATGGTGGCTGCCGCTGTGGTCATGGGCTTTTTTGTGGCCTATGCGGCCATGTTCGGCTTTGACAAGCTGCGGGAGGCCATTGCCCAGATGGGCACAAACAAAGAATAAGTAAAAAAGCCGGAGAGGGTCAAACCTCTCCGGCTTTTTTTTTGTGCCGTTTACAGGGTGTAGTCCCCGGCGGTGGCTCCGATCTGGGAGGATAACTCCCGGAGAGCATCGCCGGTTTTAGGCTCAAGATACCAAAAAGCCAGCATCCGCTCCCCATCCTGGGCGGTGTAATGGAACACGGCAAACCACTTGACGGCCTTGCCATGCGCTGTGGTGGCCGCCGTGCCGTGATACCGGGCCATGAAATTGCGCTCTGGCATCATTTCAAGGCCGGTCACCTTTTCCAGCGGGAGCGTGGCAGCTGGGCCATTTACCTGCTGGAACACCAGCCCGGTCTCAGTCTGCTCCATAAAACACGGGCCATCCTGGGAAAAGCCTCTCAGGCCCTCATAGTGCATCATGCGGACCCCTGCGGGGAGGTCCTTTTTCTTTTTGCCAAACAACATGTGGCATCGCCTCCTTTGTATCTCCATTGTAAGGTTAGGCCCTCATTGTGTCAAGTATTAGAGCCTAAAGTGACAATGACATATCAAAAGAGCACAATATAATTGACATTGTGGAGGTGATGCAGGTGATAGCAGAACGGATAAAAGAACTCCGGCAGGCACGGGGCTGGACGCAAGCAGACCTTGCCCGGCGGTTGAACATAACCAGGAACGGCGTCAACTCCTGGGAGCAAGGGCTCTCTACGCCGTCCCCATCCTCTCTGGTTGACCTGGCCAAGCTGTTCTCTGTTTCAACGGACTATCTGCTGGGCATGGAGCCTTTACATACCGTGAATGTATCTGGCCTGGATGAGCGGGATGTGGCCATCCTTGCGGAACTGGCGGACCGGCTACGGAAAAGCAAGACGGAGGACTAAAAGACGCCTGGAGCAATCCGGGCATCTTTTTTTTTTTCTTGACGATATACAACTAAAGTAGTATAATGAGGGCAACGGAGGTGAGCATGATGGACACCAAGAAAAACAGCAGACTGCAAAACACCCGCCTGGCCGCTGGACTTTCTCAATCCCAGCTGGCCGCCGCCACTGGGCTCAATGTGCGGACGCTCCAATGTTATGAACAAGGGGCCAAAGACATCAACAATGCCAAGTTAGCCACCCTCCTCAAGCTCTGTTTGGCGCTTGACTGCAAGCTGGGTGACATCCTGACGGATGAGGCCACGGTCAAGCTATTGGAGCAGTACATGGCAGCATAAACGGCAGATCAGAGCGGGGCGGCAGCGCCCCGCTTTTCTCATTTTTGGAGGTGCAGCATGAACCACAAGGACGCAAAGCATTTTACATGGGACCAACGCCTGACACTGGAGCGGATGCTCAAAAAGGGATTTACCAAGGCCGCTATTGCCAGCGCTCTGGGCAAGTGTGAGCGGTCCATCTACTATGAGATCAACCGGGGCCTCTGTGTCCAGCAGACCTCTGGCTATGAGTTTATAGAGGTTTACTGCCCGGAGGTGGCTGAGCGGAGATACAGAGAGTTTCTAAAAGAAAAAGGCCGGGACCTCAAAATTGGAAAAGACCACGCCCTGGCCCGGAGGCTGGAGGAGCTGGTCATGGTCCGTGGCTTTGCACCTGGAGCTGCCCTGGCGGAGATCAGAAACAACGGAGAGGTCTATGATACCGTGATATGTGAAAACACGCTTTATAATTATATCTACCGAGGAGATGTTTTCCTCCAGCTCACACCGGACCACCTGCACAATAAAGGCCGCCGTCATTATGCCGCAAACAGCAAACGGCAGGCCGCCAGGAGCTCCCACGGAAAAAGCATTGAAACCCGCCCCCAGGAGGTCAAAGGACGGGGCAGCTTTGGCCATTGGGAGATGGACAGCATCATGGGGTGCAAAGGCTCCAAAAAAGCCCTCCTGGTCCTCACGGAACGCCGGACACGAATGGGCATTGTGATGCTCCTGGAGGACCACACGGCGGCCAGCGTGGTCAAGGCCATCAACCGCCTGGAGCGCCGTTTTGGCAAGCTGTTCTATAAACTTTTCAAGTCAATCACTGTGGACAATGGCTGTGAGTTTCAGGACTTCGAGGGCATAGAGGCCGCCCACCGGCGCAAGGGAAAGCGGACCGTGGTGTTTTTCTGCCACCCATACAGCGCATTTGAGCGAGGCTCCAATGAGAACATGAACAGGCTGATTAGACGATTTTTCCCCAAGGGCACCAGCTTTGACACTGTGACGCCGGAGGAAGTGAGGGCAGCAGAAAAATGGGTGAACAGCTATCCCCGCAAGCTGCTGGGGTGGCAATCTGCGGCCACGCTCTTTGAAAAAGAGCTCCTCTCCGCCTGACAGGGAATAAGAAAAGCAGCCGGATGAGATTAACCCATCCGGCTGGCTTGCCATGTTATTTTATTGTGAAAACGCCCAATAAGGGCGCTTTTTATTTATGCTCTTTGCTG
>OGXZ01000408.1_pt1 | contig 25507 bp, 22 predicted proteins | sample 1576431 | NCBI WGS metagenome assembly OGXZ01 (sample SAMEA3541590, study PRJEB24748) | human gut metagenome | biome: human gut; feature: human-associated habitat; material: faeces | place: China | collected 2012
CCGCACTCGTGCGCGGTCTGGCACAGCGTTTAGTCGATGGTCGTCTGCCCTCGATGTTGCGTGGTAAACGACTTCTTGAGCTCAACGCGAACGTGCTCAACTCGCGCTATCGTGGTGTTTTCGCTGATATGTTCCGCAAGCTTGTGCAGCTCACGAAACTTGTGGGTAACGTCATTATCTTTATTGATAATGTTCACACGTTGCTCGATACGAGTGCGGACAACGCTGTAGAACAGGTCAACTCGCTTGTGCGCTTGGTCGAAGACGATGCTTTGCCTTTAATCTTGACGAGCGAATTTACGGCTTGGCGGAAAACATTTGATAAAACCCCAGCACTCTCGCAACACTTGCAAACGGTGGATTTATCGCCCTTGTCTTTGGAGGATTCCATCAAGGTGCTCGATGCGTTGGTGCCAAGTTATGAAACGTTCCACCATGTCAAATATGCACCAGGCCTTGTCGAAGAGGCCGTGAAGTTAGCCGATCGCTATATCACGGACAGGGTCTTACCCGACAGTGCCATTGATGTGCTCGATCAGCTCGCGGTGGATACCCGGTTAACGCATGAAGCAGCGATGATTGCCAGCGGGAGTCCAACGTCCACGAGTGAGCCCTCCTCAAGCGAAGAGGGGGCCAACACGCCATCAGATGATCAGCAGCAAAAAGATGATGAGCAAGAGCTGTTAGTCACGACCGAACACCTCTATCGCGTGGTGGCGAAATTAGCTCGATTGCCCGAGTCGCAAATCCATCAAAGTCCAGATGCGGAACTCGTCAATCTTGAAGAGCGTTTAGCGTCCAAAGTCTTTGGGCAAGACAAAGCCATTGGCGCCTTGGTCTCTCACATCAAGGTTTCGCGTTCAGGGCTGGGCCACCAAGAGCGCCCGATTGGGACGTTCCTATTTACCGGGCCCACCGGGGTAGGGAAGACGGAATTGGCACGTCAACTCTCGAGCGCATTACACATTCCGCTACTGCGCTTTGACATGTCGGAATACTCGGAACCTCATACGGTGAGTCGTTTGATTGGCTCGCCTGCGGGGTATGTGGGGTATGAGGACGGAGGTTTGCTCACCGAGCAGGTGACCAAGAATCCGTATTCGGTGGTGTTGCTGGACGAAATTGAGAAAGCACACCCGAGACTTTTCAACTTGATGCTCCAGGTGATGGACCACGGACGTTTGACGGATGCCTCGGGACGAGAGGCTGACTTTAGTCACGTGATTTTGATCATGACCAGTAATGTAGGGGCGCGAGAAAATGAACGTCTTTCCATAGGATTTGGCACCGCTGAGCAAACCGTGGATGTTTCAGCGGAGTTGAAAAAGGTCTTTTCGCCTGAGTTCCGTAACCGTATCGATGTCGTGGTGCCGTTTGGGGCTTTGGATGGGGTGAGTTTATCGAAAGTGGTTGACAAGTTTCTGGATGAATTGAGCACCCAACTTCGTGCTCGAGAGGTTCAAGCCAACTACACGGAGGCTCTCAAAGCCTATCTTGCTCATAAAGGTTATGTCCCGAGTATGGGGGCTCGCCCCATGCGTCGACTCATTGATGATGAGTTACGTCATCCCATGGCCAATGAATTGCTTTTTGGCAAGTTAGCTCAAGGCGGAACGGTAACGATCGACGTCAAGGACGGCAAGGTGGTCTTTGCCTATACGGCAAAGGCTGATATGAAGGCTTAATTTCAAGTCAAGGACGCTTTTGTTGAAACGGCTTTTGAGCCAAAACCTGCGCCGTGAGGCCTGTTCCTGTATACAATGGAATTGTCCACGTCACGATTGCCCAAGGAGGATTGCCCTTATGACAGAGACCGCTGAACTGAGTCGGGATATTCAAATGAAACTTCCCGATGCCATTTGGATGCTCGATGAGTTAGAGCGCTATCGCCGTGGGGCTCGTTACACGCGTGATTTTGCCCAAATGGATGGCAGCACTTATGTGTTTGGTGTGATCGAGGTGCCACTGGCCTATACCGAAGGGAGTTTTACGTGGGGGTGCTGGGTGGAAGTGCCCCGGTCCCTGCATGATGCCTATCTTGACGGATTTCAAACGGGGGAGGCGGATCGGCTCTCTGGTAAAGGGATATTAGCCAATAGTATTCCTGGGTATGAAGATGCCGAAAAAGCTACGGTGAGACTGGTGTTTTCATCTGAACACCGCCCCATGATAACGGTTGAAGGCGACAACTCGTTAGCGCAAGATCAAACCCAAGGCCTGAGTGAAGAAGATCACCATGCTTTGGATGACATTCTCTTTGGTGATGACGTTGAAGAGGATTTTGAGGACGACTCGGAAGAGTATTTTGAAGAAGAAAACTCTCGCTGATCACGCAGAGATAAAAAAAACGGACGCGATGTTGCTCGACCGTCCGTTTTTTTTGTGCGTATTTGTGCGTATCGTAAAGAAACGTCTACCTAACAATCGGATCTTGTCCTGCTAGATGATCCTTTTGATGAATAAGTCATTGTTTATATCTGTGTATAAATACGTTACTTCGTTCCTGTAGAACCGAATCCACCTTCTCCCCTTTCGCTTTCACTGAACTCATCAACGACAGTGAAGGTGGCTTGTTGAACGGGCACAATGACCAATTGAGCCAGACGTTCAAACGGGGGGAGCGTATAGGCTTCCTGAGAGCGGTTCCAAACCGAGATCATCAATTCGCCCTGATAGTCGCTATCGATCAAACCGACGAGATTGCCTAGGACGATTCCTTTTTTGTGACCTAACCCAGAGCGAGGCAAAATGAGCGCTGCGTAGTTCGGATTACCAATATGAATAGCGAGTCCTGTATGCACGAGATGTGTTTGTCCAGGTTCAATAACAAGAGGTTCGTCGAGCAGCGCACGTAAGTCCAGACCCGCAGCACCTGTGGTGGCATAGTGAGGCTGTCGAGCAGGATCACGAAGACGTTCATCGAGAATTTTGAGCTGAATGTTCATGGGAGACCTTTTTTGAAAAAGATTAGTGTTGAGAGTTAAGCTCATGAGCAAGTCGTTGGGCGATCGCCTCGGCAATGAACTCCTTACTGCTACGCGCGATCGTTTCTGTTTTTGTCTGATCCACGATTAGGACCTCATTGTCATTGGCTCCCAATGTGTTGCGAGCAAGGTTTGCGACGACAAATCGTAACTTCTTTTTTTGAAGTTTGTCACGAGCATAGCGTTCAAGATCATCGCTTTCAGCGGCAAACCCGACACAGAGGGGAGCATGAGGGAGTTGTGCAACGCTGGCAAGAATATCGGGATTTTCTTCTAAGGTGAGGACCGGGATTTCGCCAGCGTGTTTTTTCCGCTTACCAGACAGCGCTCCTCCTTGAATATGCCAGTCAGCGACCGCAGCTACGCCAATGAAGGCCTGAAAATCACGTTCGTCGAGAAGTTGATGAACCGTGTCGTACATCTCTTGCGCGGTGAGCACGTTAAAGCGTTCGACCCCAGCGGGCGTTTTAAGGTGCACAGGCCCCGACACGAGAGTGACCGTCGCGCCCAAATTACGCAATGCTCGAGCAAGGGCATAACCTTGTTTGCCTGAACTGAGGTTGGTAATGCCACGCACGTCATCAATTGGCTCATACGTGGGGCCGGCCGTAAGAAGAATGGATTGGCCTTGTAGTAAAGGTGGTTGGCCAACCGTTCCCATTAAATCGAGCAAATCGTCCACCTCTAACATACGGCCTTCACCCACATCGCCACAGGCTTGTAGCCCTTGTTGGGGTCCCCAGAAAAGAACACCCATTTTTTTAAGTGTTTCCACATTGGCTTGTGTTGCGGGGTTTTGCCACATATACATATTCATGGCAGGGACGACGACGGTTGGGCTACGGCGAGCAAGCAGTAAGGTAGACACCAAATCATCAGCAATGCCGTGCGCCATTTTGGCCAAAATATTGGCTGTGGCAGGGATCACAATGACCAGATCAGCTTCGCGATTTAACTGAATATGGGGCATGCCAGTTTGCCCATCCTGATGCCATTCGGTCAGGGCGACAGGGTTGCCCGAGAGAGCTTCAAAGGTTAGGGGAGTGACAAACTCGGTGGCCTCGGCTGTCATGGCCACGTGAACGTTGTACCCCAATTTTTTAAGTCCACGGACAAACTCACACCCTTTGTAAGCTGCAATTCCGCCCGTGATGGCGACCGTTATGTTTTGAAGTGGCATGTGCGCAACCTGTATCTTGTTGAGACTATCAAAGCGGAACGTTAGAAGTGAGGTTTTCTTGCGCGCGGATAAGTGGGTTCGGCGCAAGAAAACTTACCATAGTCGCATTCTAAAACATTCTCAACAAAGGTCGTCCTCAGGTTGGATTCGCTTTGATGTCGTTATTGTGTACCAGTTCATCCATGGGCTTTCCCACGGGATGACCAGGAATGCTCTGCGTCACGAGCGCCTTTAAAACGCTACCGCTCACTGCATCAATTGCCGCTTGGCGAATGTTAATGAAGCGCAAATACGGTTTTTCAGGCATATCGACCCACACACCAGGATCCTCAGCCACAATGGTAATGGGTAGATCGTTCTTGAGTGTATGAGCAATTTCGACGATACGCAGGGACTCTGTGGAGTTATCGAACAAGAGGAGTTGTCTAGCCTGCAAAATTTTGGCTTGAATCAGCGTTTGCGGATCGGTCGCCGAGCCCGTTATGGCTTCGCTACAGCGCTCTCTCATTTTTTTGGCTTCATCGCGATGTGAGAGCAACATAACCGTATCGATTTGATGGGTATGTAATGCGGACGCAATAGCTAAAGCATCGTCATCGTCACCAATAACGACCACAGGTTCGGGCAGGGTGTCTTGGCTGTGTTGGGTGATATCAAACGACTCGGCACGTTGGTTCGCCAAGCGTGCCCAGCGGTATTTTTCAACCAAAAAGGCTTTCAGTTTTGGCATATAGCTAAAGGCCACTGGGTTAAGCGCAATGGATAAAATGGCCGCACCCACAATCAGATTGACAGCGTAATCGTCTGCCAGGCCTAGCGCTTTGGCTTGAACCACCAAAATAAAGGAAAATTCCCCAATTTGCGCAAGTGCCACACTCACTAAGATGGAGGTGTGCAGTGGCTGACGGAAGAGGTGCACCAGAGCAAAAGAGGCGAGGGACTTGCCGATCATGATGATGAAGAGGACCACTAACACCTGTAGGGGCGCTTCGAGCAAAATATGCCAGTCAAAGAGCATGCCCACACCCACGAAAAAGAGCACAGAGAACGCATCTTGAAAGGGCAATGTCTCCGAGGCTGCGCGATGTGAAAAACTCGACTCGCGCATCACCGCGCCTGCAAAAAAAGCGCCGAGCGCAAAGCTGACATGGAAGAAAACGGCTGCACCGTAGGCCACCCCCATTGCTGTGCCAAGAATAAAGAGGGTAAACAGTTCTCGAGAACCGATGCGAGCCACTTCTTTGAGCGCCCACGGCAGAGCGCGTCGACCAACCACAAACATTAAGGCGATAAACGCAGAGACGTTGAGCAGTGTTTTCCCAATTTCCCAGACCACGTCTTTGGCCGACAGGGTGCCATCGGGGTTGTGCAATATCCCTGCAACGACAGGCAAAATCACCAAAATCAGCACCGTGGCAATGTCTTCAACCACCAGCCATCCTACGGCTAATTGGCCGTCGCTTGATTGCAAATATCCTCGAACTTCAAGCGCTTTAATGAGAACGACCGTGGATGCACACGACAGGCACAGCCCAAGGACCAAGGCTTCAGCCCAGGGCCAGTCCCACAAGTGGTGAGCAATCACGCCTCCGAGCAAGGTTGCGGCTGCCATTTGCAAGACAGCCCCTGGAATCGCGATGTGTTTGACACGTAACAGGTCAGAGAGTGAGAAATGCAGTCCAACGCCAAACATCAAGAGCATGACGCCAATTTCGGAGAGTTGACTCGCGAGCTCCGGGTCAGCGTAGACGCCTGGGGTATATTGCCCCGCGGCGATACCCGCAAGTAAATAACCGACCAAGGGTGGGGATTTAAAGAAACGTTCAGCACAATACCCAAAAACGAGGGCAAGGGTAAAGGCGATGACGAGCGTTGAGATAAGGGGGAGTGAGTGTTCCATGGGCAAAGGCCTTCGTTAGGTGTGTTGTTAAGCGATTGTCCACTGGAGAACCCAGCACTAGAAGTGGGCATCCATGAGGGATTTTAATTATCGCAAAAGTTTTATCGTATTGTGAAAAACCTAAATGAGAATTTTTTAGATTTTGTAAAACTCAAAAAAAGCGCGATGCTCAATGTGAGAATCGCGCTTTAAAAGACAGAGGTGGTGTTATCGCTTTCGAAGCCCAAAGAGTTCATCACAGATGAGCAAGGCTGCACCTAAACAAATGGCGATGTCGGCGACATTAAACGCCGGCCAGTGCCACTGTTGATAATAAAAGTCCAAAAAGTCGATAACGTAGCCGCGAAAGAGTCTGTCAAAAAGATTGCCAGCCGCTCCAGCTCCAATGAACGAGAGGGCCGTACAAAATAGCGTCAGATGGCTATGTCGCCATAAGAGACGAATCACCACCCCGAGCACCACGATCGCGAGGCCACCGAAAAGCCACATCTGCCACCCACCGGCATTGGCTAAAAAGGAAAACGCTGCGCCACGGTTATAGGCGAGTACAAAGTTAAATCCCGGAAAAACAGGATCCACTTGTCCCGGCTCCATGGTTTTGGCAAAGTGCCATTTCGTGACCTGATCGATGATGAAAAGCACCACGATCAAGATCATCCATAGCGAAAAAAGCCAACCATGCCCCACGCTAGAGCGTGGGGTTGAGGAGAGCGTTTTAGCCGAACGGCGAGCAGTTTTGGGCATTCAGTGTCCTCGTGTGGTTGTTGAAATTACGCAAATAAGCGCTTCTCACCTTGACCGAAGAGGTTAGAGAGACAACGCGGGCAGAGCGTGGGATGCTCAGCATTCGCGCCGACGCCATCCACATAGTGCCAGCAGCGAGCGCACTTGGTGCCCTGGCTGGCTTGCACCGTGAGGCGATAGGGCTCACCGTTTGCCCCTTTTTCAAGCGTGACCGCACTCACGATCATGACAAAGCGCAACTCGTCGCCGAGCGAGGCGAGCGCATCGTAATCCTCACCCGAGGCCACAATGTGAGCGACGGCCTGAAGTGACGAGCCGATCGTACCCTGTTCACGTTGCGCTTCAATGGCCTTTTGCAGGTCATTGCGAATGGTGCGAATACGGGCCCATTTGGCTAACAGCGCTTCGCTATTGGCCACAGCGGGAAGAGGTTCGAAACGTTCCGTAAAGATCGTACCGCTTTCGTTGGGCGAGAAGATCGCAAAGGCTTCTTCGGCCGTAAACGACAAGATTGGTGCGATCAAACGTAACAACGTGCGTGTGATCAGATAGAGTGCTGTTTGCGCTGAACGACGTGCCTTGGAATCGGGAGCAGTGGTATAGAGACGGTCTTTGAGAACGTCTAAATAGAACCCACCCAAGTCCGTCGAGGCATAGGTCTGTAAGAGGTTCACCACGTTGTGGAAGCGGAACTCTTTGTACTCGGCCAACACACTTTGCTGTAACGCTTCGGTATAGGCCAGTGCCCAACGATCCAACTCCGTGAGTTCTTCAATGGGCAGTGCCTCTTTTTGTGGATCAAAGTCCGAGGTGTTCGCCAGCAAGAAACGCAACGTGTTGCGAAGACGACGGTAGCTCTCCACGACGCGCTTCAAGATCGTCTCGCCCAAACGCAGTTCGCCCGAATAGTCGGTGGACCCCACCCACAGGCGCAAAATTTCAGCGCCGTATTTGTTGGAGACTTCTTGTGGGACGACGGTATTGCCCTTGGATTTGGACATCTTTTCGCCTTTTTCGTCCACCACAAAGCCGTGCGTAAGAAGCATGTTGTAGGGTGGACGCCCATCGATCATGGTCCCGGTTAAAAGCGAAGAGTGGAACCAGCCACGATGTTGGTCAGAGCCTTCCAAGTAGAGATCCGCCGGCCACTGAAGGAGGTCTTTGTGACTGTCGCGCATCACGGTATAGTGCGTCGTACCCGAGTCAAACCAGACGTCCAAAATGTCTGTCGAGCGCACATAGTCTTTCGCTTCGTCGCCAAGGAAGTCTTCCGGCGTCGAACGGGCCCACGCTTCAATACCTTCGCGCTCGACGAGTTCGATCACGCGATCCATGATCTCGAATGTCTTGGGATGCAATTCACCCGTGACTTTGTGCAAGAAGAAAGGCAGAGGTACGCCCCAGTTGCGCTGACGGGAAATACACCAGTCAGGTCGATTTTCAATCATGGAGTAGAGGCGGTTAATCCCCCAGGACGGGAAGAACTTGGTGGCTTTAACCCCCTCGAGGGCCATTTCACGCAAACTCTTTTCACTCTCAGGGGTATTCAAGACGCCTTTGGTGTCCTCGTTAGCGTGATCCATGCGAATGAACCACTGGCTCGTAGCACGATAGATCAACGGGGTCTTATGGCGCCAGCAGTGCATGTAGCTGTGCGTCATTTTTCCATGCGCTAAGAGGTTGCCCGCTAGCGTGAGGGCATCCAGAATCTTATCGGCTGCGGCCCAGATATTGAGACCACCAAACAAAGGCAATGCGTCGTCATAGACGCCGTCGCCCTTCACCGGCGTGAGGATTTCATCGTTCGTCATCCCATAGCGCTTGCAGGTATTAAAGTCATCCATACCGTAAGCCGGAGCCGAGTGAACAATGCCGGTACCCGCGGTATCTTCAACATAGTCAGCAAGATACACAGGGGAGAAGCGCTGGTAGCCCGGATCCAAATTCCATAGTGGGTGACGGAAACGCAAAAGTTCCAGGGCTTGCCCTTGGGTAGAGCCAAGAACGGTACCTGTTTTCTCGTAGCGCTTGAGCGCTTCTTCGTACAGTTTTTCGGCAAGCAACAAGATACGGTCGCCCACGTCGACCAAGACGTAGGTGAGTTCCGGGTGCACGTTGAGCGCCTGGTTCGCTGGAATGGTCCAGGGGGTCGTGGTCCAAATGACGGCAAAGACAGGCTTGGTGAGCGTTGTCTTAAAAATGTTCGCTACTTTTTCACGATCAGCGTCATCGAGTTCAAAAGCGACGTCGATGACATGACTTGTTGCGTCTTTATACTCGACTTCCGCTTCGGCAAGAGCCGACTGACAGTCAAAGCACCAGTTCACGGGCTTAAGACCACGGTAGACATAACCCCTTTCCATGATCTCTTTCAGGGCGCGGATTTCCGAGGCCTCGTTAGAGTGATTCATGGTGCGATAGGGGTTGTCCCAGAAACCCAAAACACCTAAGCGTTTAAAGTCCGCAAGTTGTTCTTGGCTCTGTTCAAGCGCATAGGCACGCGCTAGGCGTTGCGTTTCATCCACGGGCAAGTTTTTTCCGTGGAGTTTTTCGATCTGCACTTCAATAGGCATCCCATGGCAGTCCCATCCTGGCACATAGGGTGCGAGATAACCTTCAAGGGTTTTCTCTTTGAGAATCATGTCCTTGAGGATCTTGTTGACAGCATGACCGACGTGAATACGACCGTTAGCATAGGGAGGACCGTCGTGAAGAATGAATTTCTTGGCGTCACGACGCGAATCGATAATGCGTTCGTAGATGTGGGCATCTTCCCAGGCTTTAATCCAACCCGGTTCACGTTGGGCGAGATTGCCTCGCATGGGAAATGGGGTATCGGGCAGATTGAGCGGATATTTTTTCGTATCGGCATCTGCCGTGTTGGCGTTTTTAGCCATAAAAATCTCCTGGCCCCCTCGGGCTCTTCAGTTGATTGTTGGCGTGCTCACAAATGTTGTCCTCCTGCCTGCTCAGGAGGTGGGTGCGTCGTTGACGGCACACCCTAGAATCCGACGGGCACGAACTGCATCGGATTCAATTGCAGCCTTGAGTTCGTCAAGGCTAGAAAACTTTTTCTCGCCACGTAGGCGTTCAATAAACTCGATCTTTGCCAAACGACCGTAAGCGTCAGCCGACCAGTCAAAGACGTGAGTTTCCAATAAGTATCGCCCATCGCTTGCGACGGTGGGTTTCACCCCAAGCGAGGCGACACCATTGAGTGGCAAACTTGATAAACCGTGAATGCGAACGGCAAAAATCCCATCGATAGCGGGTTTACTTTTGGAGCCCGGCGGAATCGGGGCCATATTAAGGGTAGGAAACCCTAATTGGCGTCCTAGGGCTGCTCCATGAATAATGCGACCCGTCATGGAATAGCGTCGTCCCAATAACTGGGCGGCTTCGTACAAGTCGCCTCGAGCAAGCATCTCACGAATGCGTGTGGAGCTGATGCGATTTTGGCCGTGAAAGAGCATAGGTTGAACGTAGAACTCAAACGGCAAGCTGTGACTGAGTTGGTTCAAGGTTTCAACCGAGCCAGAACGATCACTGCCGAAATGAAAATCTTCTCCTACGGTCAACCAACACGTATCCAGTCCTTCGAGCAGAATGTCTTTGACAAAGGCCTCAGCGGAGAGTGACGCAAGACTCGCGTGAAAGGGTAAGATGTAAATCCGCTCAATGCCCGCTTCGAGTATGCGAAGCACTTTATCGTAGAGCGTGGAAATACGGGTGAGCTCTGCGCCTTTGCCAAAGTAATCCTTAGGGTGCGGTTCAAACGTGACCACGGAGGGCACCAACCCTCGGTCCGTGGCGGCTTTTCTTACCGTCTCCAAGAGGGCTTGATGTCCAAGATGTACGCCGTCAAAATTGCCAATAGCAATGGCTGAAGGACGACGTAAAAGGGGATGGGGTAAACCGCGAAAGACACGCATGATAACGGCAGTTAGGCAATATCAGAAAAGTAAGCTTAAATTATACGGAATTTCGATCACTTTTCTCTGCTTACGCTCACGAATAACGATAAAATGACGGCATTTCAGGGGGCCGGCTAGTCACTTGTACTCAGAGAACTGAGCTTGCGACTGTACAGAGACGGCAAGTGAATCTCTTGTTTTGACCAGCTTCTGTCTATATCATTGGAGCGCCAAAAGTGAAAAACGTGGTGATTTTGATCTCGGGTCGCGGTAGTAATTTCGAAGCGATTCTTCAAGCCTCTCGAGAAGAGGATTGGGCAACGACATGTCACGCACGCATCGCTGCGGTGATCAGTAATCGACCCGAGGCCAAGGGGTTGGAGACGGCCCGTCGAAATGGGATTGAAGCCATCGCTCTAGACCATAAGACGTTTGCCTCCCGAGAGGCTTTTGATGTCGCGCTCGCCGAGCGTGTCGCGGCCTTTGACCCAGCTGTCGTTGTGTTAGCCGGATTTATGCGGATTCTTACCCCTGGGTTCGTGAGTCAATTTGAGGGACGCTTACTGAATATTCATCCAGCGCTTTTACCCCTATTTCCTGGGCTCGATACTCACAAGCGAGTGATCGATGCGGGATGCCGAGTGCATGGTTCAACGGTTCACTTCGTGAGCCCCGTGCTCGATGGGGGAGCCATCATTGGACAGGCCGTGATTCCTGTGCTCCCAGACGATACTCCAGAGACGCTTGCGCATCGCGGTTTAGTTTATGAGCATCAGCTCTATCCGCGCTGTGTGCGAGCCCTTCTCGAAGATCGGATCCGCCTTGAGCAAGGTCGCTGTGTGATGGATGAAGGCACGGCACGAGAATTGACGATTTTTGGCCAGTAAGGCTTTATTAGGCTTGTCATCGCGACGGCCTTTTTTAAACAAACATATCTTCCCTTCCCGACTGTTCTTTGATCGCTAGAGCAACGCTCTCTGGGGCACTTTTTGACCGTGCCCTTGCCGTGAACAGTGGGTGTTTTTTTGATGAGATTTTTTATGGCAACAACACCATTTCCTAAACGCCAAGCTTTTGCACGCCCCAAAACGCGACGCACTGAACGAGTGACGCCCCATCGTACGGAGCGTCAACGAGCAGCCGATGAACGTCGTCGCGAGCAGGCTCGTCGTCAGGGAGGCTATGCCAAAGGGGAACAGACGCCAGAAAAACGTTTAGCCCCTCTGCATCCCGGACAAGTACGAATTACGAATCTTATTGTGGACGAGTTGACGCGAGCGTTAGGGGTGATTTTGAAGTTGGATGGGCCAGCAGATGTGTTGATGAAGCTCTTTTTCCGCAGTAACCCATCCTTGGGTATGCGAGATCGTGGCTTGATTGCCGAGGCTATTTACTACGCGCTACGCCATTACGCTTCGATTCGTTGGGCCATGCGTCCAGTGCATCCCGATCGTGCTCCGCGTTTAGCAGCATTGGTGACTTTGGCTCGTCAGCACGGTTTGGAAGCGTTGCCTGAACGGGCAATTGGGCAAGAAGAAGGACCATTGAAAAATATTTTAGGGACCGATCTCACGAAGGCGCCTGCGCACGTTCAGGCCGAGTTACCCCAGTGGCTCTTTGACCTCGTTGAGGCGCAATATGCGGATGCTGCCTCACTTTACCCCGCGATGCTCGAAGGGGCGCCTCTAGACTTACGCGTCAATTTACTGAAAGCTACACGTGAAGAAGTGCTTGAAGCGCTCAGCAAAAACGGTGTTCCCGCGTTTGCTACGCCGTATTCCCCCGATGGCGTTCGCTTGCCAACCAAACCCGGTCTCACGCAATGGCCTATTTATAAAGATGGGCTTGTTGATGTGCAGGATGAGGGTAGCCAGCTGATTGCTCGACTGGTGCAACCTCGCCGTCGCGAGATGATTTGTGACTTCTGTGCGGGCGCTGGTGGTAAGACCTTGGCGATGGGGGCACTGATGCGATCCACGGGACGCCTTTATGCCTTTGACGTCAATGAAAAACGCTTAGCGGGGATGACTCCGCGTATGCGCCGTGCGGGACTCAGTAACGTTCACCCGGTGGCTATTCGCAATGAAAAAGACAATCGTGTGAAGCGTTTGCAAGGTAAATTCGATCGCGTTCTGATTGATGCCCCTTGCACGGGGACAGGCACGTTTCGTCGTAATCCCGATCTGAAGTGGCGTCTCTCACCCGAAGAGCTTGAACGCATTAATGCGATTCAAAAGAGTGTTTTGGAAGAAGCTTCCAAATTGGTGAAGGCGGGTGGCCGATTAGTGTACGCGACCTGTTCTTTGCTAAAACGTGAAAACCAAGATGTGGTGGATGCCTTCTTGGCAGCGCACCCCGAGTGGCATGTGGTGCCCGCTGTCGACGTGCTTGCACACCAAGGCGTGGTGTTTGATGCCGAAGCAGCGTCTCGCTTTGGGGACTATTTCCAGATGCTGCCCCACGTGCACAATACCGACGGCTTTTTCGCTGCAGTGCTAGAAAAAGCCGAATAAAGTAAGTACTTACTCTCAAGCCTCAGGACTGCCTTTCGGTCCTGAGGTTTTTTCATTCTTGGCGCTTTAAAGTGAAGCGAGGCAAAATCACGAGGATATCGGGAGCTTGCTCGCGGTAAGGGTCCCGCCACCAGCATTGGTAGGCGACCTGAAGGTCCTCAATGCAGTAGCCTTTTAGCAGCAACGACTTTAATTGCTGGCGTCCTTTTTGGCTGAGATAGCCCACGGGGACAAAGCCCGAATCCACTTTGCCCAATAGACGGTCTTCTTGATCGTCCCACAGTAGCGGGGTGCCACTGACGAGTGCGATATTGGTTTTTTGATACTGGTAGAAACTGCCCAAATTGACGTCCTTGAGCCCCAACTCCAGACAAAAGTGTTGAGGTTCATCGTAGAGCATGTTGTCAAGCGTTTCGCTGGCAAGCCCCGCTTGGATTTCTGACGAAAAGAGGTTGTCTCGGGTGTGGATAAAAAGTGCGTTTTTGGCGCGACTTATCGCCACATAGAGAAGGCGTCGTTTGGTGTCATCCAAGGGCCAAAGTGGGCGATCGAGGACGAGAAAAACTTTATCAAATTCACGCCCCTTGGCTTTGTGAATTGTCATGATGGACACCGGATCGGTTGTCCTTTTTTTCATGCCATCCTCAAGTTGAACCTGATTGAGGAAGATATCCAAATCGGTGAGATAGCGTCGACGATCGTGTTCTTCGGAAAAGCTTTCGAGCAAACTGAGGCAAGCTGAGAGTTGTTGGCTGTGGCGGAAGCGCTCGCAGAGCGCCTCTTGCGCTTGTTGCCAGATTTTCTCACTGATTTTTTCTTCAGCCAATTGGTCTGCGTTGTGCGCCGAGAGCGTGTGTTGGAGATAGTCTCGGAAGAATCGCAACTCCGCAAGATTAACGGGTTTAAAGTCGTGATTGGTGCCCACCAACTTAGCCAGTAGACCTTTGTCTTTGATAACGGTGGCGATGCGCCAGGCCATTTCGTTGGTGAGGGCTAGGATCCCAATACGCTCCTTGGTATCACGGTAGTGTTGCAAGAGTTCTTCCACGACGGGCTCTTCAAGATGCTCACTACGATAGCGTGTAATGTGTACGGTGCCCGGCTCGGTGTTGATGGCTTCAATGGGTTGCGTTTTCAGTCGTTTCGTTATGTGGGTGGCGAAATGGTTAGAAAACTCAACAATACTGCTGTTGGAGCGATAGTTCTGCGAGAGCTCAAGTTGTCGACAGGCCTCGCCTTGGCCATCCTGACCAATACGGGCCAATTGTTGGAAATATTGAGCATCGGCACCCGCGTACTCAAAAATGCATTGATCGTCATCGCCCACCGCAATGATGTGCTTCTGGGCATTCCTCGCAGCCAAGGCGCGCAACAGGGCAAAACTTTCTGCACTCATGTCCTGCGCCTCATCAATGACGACGACTTTTTTCGCAATTCGACTCGGTTCAACATTGTTGGTTTCGATGTGTTGTGTGGCTTTTTGAATGACTTCGTTCACGTCATCGAGCGAGCCCACTCGGTCGAGTAAATCAAAGGCAAAGCTATGGAAGGTCTTGATCGGAATTCGATACAACGTGGAACTCAATTCGCGTAAGCGTTGTCTAAACTCCATTGCGGCCGAACGCGTAAAGGTGAGCATAAGGAGTTGCTCATCTCGGTAGTTTTCGATGAGACGCAGATAAGCGAGTTTGTGCACCAGTATTCGTGTTTTTCCACTGCCCGGCCCCGCGGCGACCACAATGAAGCGTTCTTTGCACGAAAAGCGTCGATCTCATCCTCGAAGAGCGCCTGACAGTGGTAGCAGTCGTTGAGTGGGTTGTTGATCTCGGTGGCATAGAGCTTATCGTCTTTAACGAGACGGTGATAGGGCCACTGTGGAAAGAGCAGCGGCGACAGATATAGGGTGTCGATCGGCGTGAGTGCTTTTAAAGCCGGGCAATGTGGGATGAGAAAAACCAGGTCATGATGAATGAGGTTGTGCCCTACCAAAAAGGTCGCGTTTTGCACAAACTCCGCTAATCCTTGGGTGGTGGTTCCTTTCCAGAAGACGTCCCGATTTTTGAGCGCGGCCACTTCAAGCAGTGCGCCATCGGCACCGATTTCTGAATCCAAAAAGATAAGCGAGTCCATCATGGAGCGTGACCTGAGAGAGCGTTGAGCGCGAGACGAAAAGCCTGAGGCTATAGTGTTCATTAGGGCTATTGTGCCTCAAGCGCTCCGCTTACGACAAGTCGAGACGCTTCCAAGTGAGCAGACTGACGTCAAGAGAAGAGGTTTTGGGTTGAAATGAGAGGGTGTAGATAAGCAAAAAGCTCGGCTGCATCATTGCCGAGCTTTTTAACCTGAAACACAAAACTCCAATTACTTGAGCTTGGTTTCCTTGTAAACCACATGCTTACGAGCCACAGGGTCGAACTTGGAGATTTCCATCTTGCCAGAGGCATTCTTCTTGTTCTTCGTCGTGGTGTAGAAGTGACCCGTACCAGCGGTGGATTCAAGCTTGATCTTTTCGCGAGCGCCTTTCGCCATGGTGAACTCCTCTTAATTAGATTTCGCCGCGGGCGCGAAGGTCCGCTAAAACCGCATCAATACCAATCTTATCAACCGTACGAAGGCCCGCCGTCGTCAAACGCAAGCGAACCCAACGGTTTTCACTTTCCACCCAGAAACGGCGATACTGCAGGTTGGGCATGAAGCGACGCTTTGTTTTGTTGTTCGCGTGCGAGACGTGATGGCCGACCATCGGCGCCTTACCGGTGACTTGACACACTCGTGCCATCTCTAACTCCAGTCAAAATTTGAATAAAAACATCTCGCAGGCTCATACCTCAAACGCATTCAAGGAAGCCACGCGAGCGCAGAAAGAATGAGAGTATACGCCAGAAGAGTTGTTCACGCCACTTTTTAGGGCAAAAAATTACCTATAAAGTTTGGTAACCCCACAGTGTCAGTACAGGGAACCCGGACGCCAACTTTCAAGCGTGGAGCGCATTGTACCGATTTTTTGGCGAGTTGTGTAAAAAAATAGCTTTTTTTCTTGTGTTCGAACAAAGAGGCTCGCACTTTGGGTATTCTCAAACACGTGAACACCCCAATTCTTCTTTACGTGAACAGTGCTGGACACTGGCGATTTTAAAACGCCATCGTGGGACGGCACTTGGGGTAGAATGCATTCGATGAAACGTTGGCCACCCGTTGGGATGGCTGAGTGTGCCTTGGGTCTATCCGGGCGCACTCTTTTCGACGAGCCCTACGTTTAGGACAAAAAAGATGAAAATTCTACTTGCTCAGCCCCGTGGATTTTGTGCGGGTGTGACTCGTGCTATTGCGATTGTTGAACGCGCTTTGCGTATTTATGGCGCACCCATCTATGTGCGCCATGAGATTGTGCACAATCGCTCTGTCGTCAACAACCTACGTCAACGCGGGGCGATTTTTGTCGACGATCTCGCCGAGGTTCCCCAAGGAGCGACGGTGGTGTTTTCTGCGCACGGTGTACCTCGGGCTGTGAGTGACGAGGCCAAGCAGCGCGGATTGCGTGTTTTTGATGCCACCTGTCCTTTAGTGACGAAGGTGCATCGTGAGGTTGGGCGTATGCGTGAAGAAGGTAAACGCATACTGATGATTGGTCACGCGGGCCATCCTGAGGTGGAAGGCACCATGGGACAAGTCAAAGACGGGATCGAACTCATTGAGACCGTTGACGATATTGAAGCACTGCCTTACAGCAAAACCGAGCACCTAGCCTATGTGACACAAACTACTATTAGTGCGGACGATAGTCGTGACATGATTGAGGCGCTTCGCAAACGCTTTCCCCTGATCCATGAGCCAAAGCAGCAAGATATTTGTTATGCCACCCAAAATCGCCAAGAGGCTGTGAAAGAGCTCGTGCGAGCGGGCGTTGATGTGGTGTTGGTGATCGGTTCCGCGACAAGTTCCAATTCCAATCGTCTCCGTGAGGTCGCCGAACGCGAAGGCACGCGCGCGTATTTGGTGGATTCAGCTGAACACGTGAATCTTGAATGGTTTAACGGGGTCAACAGTGTTGGGATTACAGCCGGTGCCTCTGCACCAGAAGAGCTGGTCCAAGGTGTGGTGCGCTTATTGGAAGAAAAATTGGCAGCACAACCGGCTGCAGCCCTTGAAGGCGTTGAAGAAAACGTTGCCTTCCCTATGCCCAAAGGACTGTGGGAAAGCGATCTTGAAGAGCACCAAGGTGCTAAAGACGACCGTGATTGATGACAAAGACGATAGGGAGGAAGAAAAAGATGGCTAAAGAAAAGCATCAAAGTATGACACCAGCGACTCAGTGGTTGAAACAACACAAAATCGCTTTTGAGGAACGCAGTTATGAGTATGAAGAGCACGGTGGTGCGCTTCAAGCGGCAGCGGCTTGTGGTATTGAGCCTCATCGCGTGGTGAAAACACTCATTATGGAAGACGAGCATGCCAAGCCGTTAGTCATTTTGATGCATGGGGACCGCGATGTGTCGACGAAAAATTTGGCTCGTCAGATCGGGGTAAAAAGCATCTCGCCCTGTAAGCCCGAACAAGCTCAACGTAATTCGGGCTACCAGGTCGGTGGAACCAGTCCCTTTGGTACACGAAAGGCGATGCCCGTCTATGTCGAAAAAACGATTCTCGACTTTGATCAGATCTTTATTAATGGCGGGCGACGTGGCTACCAAGTAGGTATTGACCCTCGCGTGTTGGTCGATGTTCTTGGTGCAAAACCTGTTGAGTGCGCTATCGACAAAGAATAGAGCTGACAAAAAAAAGAGAGCCATCCACTTCGTGGAGACTCTCTTTAATTTTTTAACCTCTCTTGGGTGTATTAGAGCGAATCGAGTGCCCAGCGAGGGCGAACACCAAAAGCACGTTGATTTCGCAGGGCGTTGCGTCCGTCTTCACTCATGGCTTCAAGTCGGGCCAGACCTGCGGCGGCAATCATGGCGCCGTTATCGGTGCACAGGCGCATTGGAGGGAAAAAGATCGTTCCTTGGCGACGTTTAACTTCCCAGGTGAGTCGTGCACGCAACTGACGATTCGCGGACACGCCTCCTGCGACGACCACATTTTTGAGACCCGTTTTTTTCATGGCGCCGACCAGTTTGGCTGCCAGGACATCCACGAGCGCATCCACAAAACCGCGCGCGAGATTCGCGCGGAAGGTGGGGTCTTCCAAATCCTTGGGATCTTTGACCGAGGTAACAACTGAGGTTTTCAGACCCGAAAAACTCATGTCAAGATTGCCCGAGTGCAACATGGGGCGAGCCAATTCGATGGCACCACTTTCCCCTTTTTCAGCTAGCGCAGACACGGCCGGACCACCCGGGTAGGGTAACCCGAGTAATTGGGCGCATTTATCAAACGCTTCACCAGCGGCGTCATCGAGGGTTTGTCCGAGCATCTCGTAGGAGCCAAAATGCTCGACCTTCATAATCTGTGTGTGTCCTCCTGAGACCAAAAGGGCAAGGAAGGGAAACTCGGGGGCGGGATCAGCCAGACGTGCTGCAAGAAGATGCCCCTCCAAGTGGTGCACGCCTAAAACAGGGATATCAAGCGCCCACCCGGCGGCATGCGCAACACAGTTACCGACGAGAAGGGCGCCCGCTAAGCCTGGGCCCTCCGTGACCGCAATGGCGTCAATGTCTTTACGTGTTTTACCCGCTTTAGCTAAAACGTCATCAATAAGTGCAATGGTTCGACGAATGTGATCGCGACTTGCCAATTCAGGGACCACACCACCGTAAGCGCGGTGCATGTCAATCTGAGTGTGGAGGGCATCAGCGAGTAAACCATCGGTGTCAGAAATGAGGGCAGCCCCCGTTTCATCACAGGAGGATTCAAGTCCAAGAACCAACATAATTCTGTTTGAATAGCCTTATTGTGTCGCTAAAAAGAGAAAGGACGTTCGCAAGGGAGAGAGACGCCCGAAAAAGAGCTCTTATTGTACACCGTCATGAAGGTATTTCCTAAGGATTGGCTGGACTTGGTCGTAGACACTGACAGCATGTATTTCTTCATGTGCACAAGAAGAAAATCAGAAAAAAAGAGGTTGTGCAGTTGATTTAAGCGTTTACTTTATGAGAAAATCCCCTTCTTCGAATTGGCTAAGGTGCACTTTGCGGTTGCGTTCGCAATGCGCCTTGACGCTTCCCACGCCTTGTCCCGGAACCAGACATGGGAAGTTTTGACTGTTTTTCCGGGTCATCACTTTAGTTTAGGGTTCTAATGCCTACTATCCGCGTTAAAGAAAACGAACCGTTTGAAGTCGCTCTCCGTCGCTTCAAGCGCACCATCGAAAAGTCTGGTCTTCTTACCGAGCTCCGCGCTCGTGAGTTCTACGAAAAGCCCACCGCTGAACGTAAGCGCAAGAAGGCTGCTGCTGTGAAGCGCCACTACAAGCGTCTTCGTAGCATGATGCTCCCCAAGAAGCTCTACTAATCGTTGAGTTTCTTTGTGTGTGAACGCTCACACACGCTCGTATCCATAACAACTTACCCTCACGAAGGATGGTGATGATTAAGGACAGAATCCGCGAAGATATGAAGACTGCCATGCGCGCGCATGATGCGGCTAGTCTGAGCACGATTCGTTTGCTCCTTGCCGCGATTAAGCAGCGTGAGGTCGACGAACAAATTGAAGCCGACGATGCTGTAGTCCTGCAAGTGATTGCCAAAATGGTAAAGCAACGTCGTGATTCGGTTGAGCAGTACCGTGCTGGTGGCCGTGAAGATTTGGCTGAAAAAGAGTCAGCCGAAATTCGTGTTCTCGAAGGGTATCTCCCCAAGGGATTGACGGATGAAGAGATTCAGGCTGTGATCGATGAAGCCATTGCGCAAGTCGGACAAACCGGTATGGCTGCGATGGGCAAGGTGATGGGGCTGGTGAAAGCGAAAGTCGCTGGACGTGCCGATCTCGGTAAGGTCAGTGCTTTGGTTAAGGCTCGATTAACCGCCTAAGTCGATAGACTTCTATCTGTACGCGGGTGTCGCCACAGACGACACATTAACGCAGAGAAAGCCGCTTTTAGGATAATGCCTAGAGGCGGCTTCTTTTATGCCCAGACGGGATTCTCTATCGGGAACTATCGAAACAATTTTTGGAGACCTCCACAATGTGCTAAAGTGAAGGCCTCACTGTCATTGTTTTTTGTCGTGTAGGACTGGCTAAGCTCATGATTCCAGAGGGCTTTATTACAAATCTATTGGATCGCGTCGATATCGGGGATGTTATTGGTCGTTATGTGCCTTTGAAAAAAGCAGGCCGTAACCTCATGGCGTGCTGCCCTTTCCATAAAGAAAAGACCCCGTCTTTTTCCGTCAGTCCAAGTAAACAAATTTACAAGTGTTTTGGTTGTGGTGCATCAGGTAATGCCATTGGTTTTTTGATGGCTTATGAGGGATTGGAGTTTCCGGATGCTGTCCGAAAACTGGCCAGTTTTTATGGCTTGGAAGTGCCTGAAGACCGATCACCAGCGCAAGCTCGTGCGCGTGAAAAACAGCGCACCTTAACCGACTACATGTCCGAGGCGGCCAAGTTTTACACTGAGAAGCTCCGTGGTGCCGACCGCGTGATTCGTTATTTGAAAGAACGCGCGATTTCTGGTGAAACTGCTCAGAAGTTCGCTCTGGGCTATTCGCCTGATGAGTGGCACGCCCTTAAAGACGTGTTTAAAGAAAAGTACGATGAGGTGGCCCTGCAGGACTGTGGTTTGGTCAATGTGAAAAATGATCGCCGCTATGACGCCTTCCGTGGTCGCCTCATGTTTCCGATTCGTAATGTCAAAGGGCAAGTGATTGGTTTTGGCGCACGTACGCTCAACGGAGATGAGCAACCCAAATATTTAAACAGTCCAGAAACCCCGATTTATCACAAAGGGAGTGAACTCTACGGTCTTTATGAGGCACGTGAGGCAATCCACAAAAAGGGGCGCGCCATCGTGTGCGAAGGGTATATGGATGTGATCCAGCTCTCACAAGCGGGGTTTACCGAAGCGGTGGCTGCGCTCGGTACATCGATTACGTCCGAGCACGTACATAAGCTCTTCAAGTTGGCCGATAGTGTCTATTTTTCGTTTGACGGTGATGGTGCAGGACGCAAGGCGGCCAAGCGTGCACTGGAATCCACGTTATCGGTGATTACGGATGTGCAAAAAGCGGGCTTTATTATTCTGCCTCCAGAGCACGATCCCGACAGTTTGATCAAGGCCGAAGGGGCACACGCCTATGAGGCGGAAATCGAGAAGGCCTATACGCTTACCGGTTTTTTAAAGCATGTTCTGCTCGAAGGCAAAGAGTTGATGTACGCGGAAGAGCGTGCCAAGGTGGTGGCGGAGGCTCGGCCCTATGTGCTCGCCATGCAAAAGGCTCCCATTTTGCGACTGGCGTTGATTAAAGAGTTAGCGGGGATAGCTCGGTTAACTGCCGAGGAGATTCAACGCCAATACGGCTTGATGCCAGCTGTGCCGCGAGTGAGTAAGCCAGCACGCTTCTCGCAACGAAATCGCTGGGGATCCCTATCGCCTATGCGTCCCATAGAAAAGCGTGTACGCGTTAAAGATATGCGCGAACGGCTTTTGCAGTGTTTTTTGGCCTATCCAGAGTTACTCAGTCAATTTTCCGCACAAATTGAAGAGGAATTTTTAACGAGCGAGCATCCTATTGCAGGGCACATCATTTCGCTTTGGCGTGAGGCAGTCAATGAGGATGGTGGCAGTTTAACGTCTGCAGCTGCCTTAATTCAAAAAGTGAAAGATCCCCAAGCTCTCGCGTACTATCGTTCGCTTTTAAGTGAAGAGCTCACCATGGATACGCCTCGTGAAGGGGCGACGTTAGAAGTGCGCCGAACCTTTATGGAAATGGAGTGGGAGCGTATTAAGGCGCGCATTGAAGCGCTCGCTCATGAAGGGACGCCTCAGGTGGCTCAATTCCGCCCCTTGGTAGCTCGGCGAGACGAGTTACGTCGTCAGATTGACGAGGTTGCGCAGCAAGAAAGAGAGTACCGGCAGCGTATGGACGTTCGCTCGCGTTATGAGCGTCAAGAGCAGTTAGACAAGGCGGGCAAAGGCAGTACGCCTGCGTTATCGAGTAACCCTATTATTCGTGAGTTGCAAGAGCATCTTCGTGGACGCGAGATGACCACGTCATCGAGCTCTAAGGCGGTACCCGCTCAAGGGGCCGCGATGAGTGCCTCGAGCGCGCTTGAAGCAAGCGCTCCCCGCTCGATAGGCGCAGAGGAGCTCGGTGACAGCGCTTCGTCGCTAGAGGATGTTCCCATGCCAACCGATGACGATTTGGTTGGCATAGATCTCTCGGCCGATCCCTCTGAGCTCGATCCTGGCGAAGAGTTTGTCTACGACTCTGACGCAGATCTTGGCGAGCCTCCCGAACATCTTATGTAGCTCAGTGGCAAGAACAAGGTACAATCAAGCCATGTCGCTTTGGCCTGGGGTGGTGGGCACCATCATGGCTCAAAGCTAAGCTGAATTATTAATCATGAATGAAAGAAAAAAGGGACAGAAAGACTATGATGTTAACGAAGACGAAAATGCTCTCCGCTGTGATAACCTTGTTGATGACCGGTATAGCGGGTGCGGAGACTTTACACATTGGCGCTCTACCTGCGGCGGATTCGATTGTGCTTTACACGGCTCAAGAAGAGGGACTCTTTAAGTCCCAGGGGTTGGACGTGGAAGTGATCCCCTTTAAATCAGCCCTGGAAATCGGTGCAGCAATGCGAGCGGGCAAGTTACAGGGGCACTTTGGTGACTTGATGAATGTGTTGTCGCAAAACGCGCGTGGCGTTCCTCAAGCGGTGATTCTCACCACCACGCACAGCTCACCCGAGCAACGCAATTTTGCCATGGTGACCTCGCCCCAGAAAGCCTCAAGCATCAAGAGTGTGAAAGATTTGCATCACACCGATTCGGCTATGAGTAGCTCGACTATTATTGACTATTTGCTCGATCGCATGAGCCAAGAGGAAAAGCTCTCGGCTGACGCACTGAATCGTCAAGAAGTCAAACAGATCCCGATTCGCCTCCAGATGTTGCTCTCGGGTAAGACCGATACGTGCTTATTACCCGAGCCCTTGGTGTCGGTGGTAGAAGCCAAAGGGGGACGAGTGATTTGGGATGACCGCAAACTCGATGAGGCCCAAGCCGTTGTGGCACTCCGTCGTGAGGTGCTCTCGGAGAAAACCGTATCGAGCTTCAGAGCGGCCGTCGCGCAAGCGGCGAAATTGATTGAGTCGGATCCCGAGAAATACCGTGCGGTAATGGTTCAAAAGGGACTTCTCCCTAAGCCGGTGGCATCCAGTTATAAGATGGTCCGTTTTTCGCTCTTTAAAACGGCTGATGGTCTGCCCCCATTACCAACGTCAGATGAAGTGAAACGCGTGGGCGATTGGATGATCGCTCACAAAATGCTACAAACGGTACCGGCTTATGATGACGTGGTTGTCGCTTCGGAGCCATAGTTGAGCGCGAATGAAGAGAGTAGGGTGAAAGCGATGCAAAAAACGCTCCCATCATCAGGATTAGGTTTAACCGTTGAAAACCTTCAATTGGCTTGGCAAGACCGAGTGGTGCTTGATGGGTTGAGTTTTACCTTGCCTGCCGGGGGCTCATTGGCGATTATTGGCGAGTCGGGGTGTGGAAAAACCACCTTGTTGACGACCCTTGCAGGCTTTCACCCCGTGGCTTCGGGACAAATCAAATGGTTTGATGATTTTGGGCCCGTGTTGCTCGAAGAGCATCGTTCAAGCTTTGTGTGGCAACAACTGGGGCTCTTCCCATGGAAACGCGTCAAGGATAATCTCACGCTTCCCCTGAAACTTCACCCGGAGATTTGCCCCGCTCAAGAAGTAGAGCGACGGGTGAATACCTTAATTGAACAGCTCGGCCTTCAGGGACTTGAACGACGTTTTCCTGATGAACTATCGGGTGGTCAACGACAGCGTCTCGCGCTAGGTCGCTCCATGATCTCCCGTCCTGAAGTTCTCTTTATGGATGAGCCGTTTTCGGCACTGGATGCACTACTGCGAGAACGCCTCCAAGATCGATTAGGACAGTTACGCCAAATGCATCCGTGTACAGTCCTCTTGGTAACGCACGATATTCGCGAAGCGGTGTTTTTGGGGTCACATATCCTGTTACTTTATCCTCGATCAAGAGGGCTCGCTCCGCGCTTTATGCCCAATCCCGCCTTTACCCCCGGTGCCTTATTTGCCAATCGCGAGGATCCCGTTTTTGATGAAACCGTGCGCTGTGTGCATAAAGCGCTCATGCAAGATTCGCCCGAGCACCAAGGAGAGCGACTATGAGAGCCGTGATACGTTATGGTCTAGGGTTCTTGGTGCTGGCACTTCTGTGGCAAGCATGCAGGACGATGCAAGCTATGTCTATTACGAAGCGGAGTCCTCGCAAAACAGCCTGACAGGTCAGGCCAGCGTCGTGCAGGATGGAAACTGCTTTGGAGAGAAAAAGGTGGGAAATCTGGGAGGATCGGCAAGCAGTTCCGTGACGTTTGAAAATGTTACTGCGGCTTCGGCGGGAAGCTATGAAGTAAAGCTTTATTATGCGTCAGGTGACCAGCGTAACATTTCCCTTTGGGTAAACAACGGAGAGGAAAGGGTTTTGGAACTTCCCGCCACAGGCAGCTATCACACGCTGCGCTGTCAGCGATTTTATGTGGAGCTGGATGCGGGTGTCAATCAGTTGCGCTTTGGGGGCACTTCCTATGCACCGGATGTTGACCGAATTGCTGTTCGGGCAGCTGAGCCCCAATATTATACGAAGATGGAAGCAGAAGATGGTATCATAACCAGTCCGGCCTATGCTCAAAATTCAAGTGGTTTTTCCGGTGAAAAAAAGGTTTCGTATGTTGGATATGCGGGCGAAGTGACGTTGAACAACGTGCATGTGGAGCAATCCGGCACGTATTTGCTGCGTGTTTACTATGCCACGGGAGACAATCGAACGCTGATGATTTCCGCAAATGGCGGCGCGCCTGTCCGCGCAATTTGTTTTGACAGCGGCAGTTTCAACAGTGTGGAATACAAAGAGGCTTTGATCTCGCTGAACGCGGGCGAAAATTCTTTGCGCTTTTTCAATTCGGATGGATATGCGCCGGACCTTGACTATTTTGAGATTGCGGCGTCTCCGATTGCGTAATGAAGCGATACTTTTCAAAAGAAGGTGTATGATGAGCATCCAGGCAGTACCGCGGTTGCTCGGACTCATACCGTTCACCACGAGCTGTTCC
>OGXZ01000415.1_pt1 | contig 25416 bp, 24 predicted proteins | sample 1576431 | NCBI WGS metagenome assembly OGXZ01 (sample SAMEA3541590, study PRJEB24748) | human gut metagenome | biome: human gut; feature: human-associated habitat; material: faeces | place: China | collected 2012
CCCGCAGGTTGTCAAACTTGAGGATTTACCTCAAGCGATCAATCAAACGGCACACGATGGCGATATCGTCGTGACGATGGGGGCAGGCTCCATTGGACGTATTGTTGGCACGATTGCGAAAGGACTTTAGACCCAAAGCAGGTCTCAAGCATCCCTGATAAAAGGAACTCTAACGATGACAGATCTCAAGCAGGAAAACATTGTACTTTTTATGGGAGGTACCTCCTCCGAACGTGAGGTATCGTTGATGTCGGGCGCTGGCGTGAAATCCGCGTTAGAGTCTCGAGGACTCAAGGTGAGCGTTTTTGATCCCAAGGAGCATACGTTGGCTGAGCTCGAAGAGGGGCATTACGACCGTGCATTTATTGCGTTGCACGGGCGCGGGGGTGAGGATGGCTCGCTGCAAGGGGTGTTGAACTATTTACAGATTCCGTATACGGGTCCTGGGGTTGCAGCCTCATCGGTTTCGATGGATAAGGAACTCACCAAGGCTGTTTGGCGATCGGCTGGGATTTCGGTACCTCGTGGTCGAGTGGTGGATCACGAGCTCAGCGACGAGGAGCTAGAAGGTCTCATCGCGTTTTATGGTGAAACGGGCTTGGTGGTTAAACCGACTCGAGATGGCTCGTCTATTGGCGTATCCAAGCTGAGTTGTCCCACCGTCGAGACATTACGTGAGGCTATCACACTGGCCGCTTCCAAAGGGTCTACGGTTTTGGTCGAAGAATATATTCGGGGGCGCGAGTTTACCGTAGCGCTCTTAGACGGTCGCGCCTTACCGATCATTGAAATCGTAGCTCCAGAAGGCGACTACGATTTTCAAAACAAATATTTTGGCGATGCCGTTAAATACACTTGCCCCGCTCCTTTGCCTCAGGAAGAAGCTCAAAATTTAGCTCAAGCTTGTGAGGCGGCATTTGAAGTGTTAGGGGCGCGCGGCTGGTCTCGTATTGATGCTATGCGTCGTGAGGATGGTACGTTTGTGCTCTTGGAGATGAACACGTCGCCTGGCATGACACCGCATTCACTCGTTCCGATGGCGGCTCGTGCAGTGGGTATGGATTACGCTGAGCTATGCCTCAACGTGCTTGCCTTGGCGGACGTGGACTAGGGCAGCGACATTGACACTGAGGGATCTGTGACAAAACGCATCAACGCTTTTTAAGATTATGTCCATGGAATCGCCCCTAAAAAACGAAAGTCATCCAGCACACGTTGCCATCGAAATGGTTGACTTAGAAAAACTCGAAGAGGCAAGACGAGCCAAGATCGAGCGTGAAAAACGACTCGAAGGCATTCGCGTAGCCGTTCGGGGTTTTTTCTTGACATTAACGGTGTGTATCTGCCTTTTTGGGGGATTCCTTGGGATTCGTTATGCGTTGACGTTGCCGTATTTTTCCTTCTCTCGGTTGGTGGTTTTGGGGGATCTCAGCAAAGTTCCCCCAGAACGTATTAAAACGGCGCTGGACCCTCTCTTAACAGGAAACTATTTTTCCACGGACTTGCAACCCCTGAGGGAGGCGTTGATGCAAGTGCCTTGGATTAAGTCCGTCAGTGTTCGACGCGTCTGGCCCAATGCCTTGGAAGTGCAATTCACAACACGGGAAGCCATTGCGACCTATGAGGACGGACGCCTTGTGGATGAGGACAGCCAGCTCTTTGTCGGAAACTATGACGAACAAGACAACCGAGGCGAAGCGTTGCCCAATTTCCACGGCATGGCAGGACAGATTCCCGAAATGGCCTACCTATACCGAGAATTTTCTCGAGCTGTGCAACCTTTGGGGGTGAAAATTACCGATATCTACTGTTCGGATCGCGGTAGCTGGAGTATTAGTGTATCGGGAGGAAGTATCCCTCCAACCCGTATTGATTTAGGCCAAAATCGGGCCGGTGGTGAGGGGGTCTTGGATAAATTGGTAAATGTCGTCGCCGCGTATCCTCACATACGTGAATTAATGGATGGACCACCACGCTCCATTGATGCTAGGTACAATCGTGCTTTCTCTGCTTCATTGCCAGATAAGGAGCATCAAGGGCAACCGTTAGAAGACAGTGATGCTGAAGAGGAAACGCCCACGAGTGCCCCGTAAGGCTCTTTTTCAAACAGCAGGGGAACCATCTTGGGTGGGAACGTGAGACAATACCTCCATGGAGCTTGTGAATGAGAGGGGCAACTTTGCTTTTCTCAGCAAAGAGACACCTAACCGCTCAACAGACTGATTGCATTATGACTAATCCGAGTGAGATTCTAGTTGGCCTAGATGTCGGGACAGAAAAAGTCCTTTGTGTCGTGGCGCGCCCTGGTGAAAAAACGGGCCTATATCGTGTAGAAGGTTATGGGCTTGAAAAATCCGAGGGGATTCGTGAGGGCGTTGTGGTCGATATCGAAGGGGTGGTGACCTCTATCCGTAAGGCCATTCAAGAAGCCCAATATACTGCACAGGTCCCTATTAATGAGGTATTTGCTGCCATTGGTGGTTCAACGTTAACCAGCGAAGATTTTGTGGGTACGGCTGTTGTGCGAAATCGTGAAGTCAGTATGAACGATGTGCTCAACGCTGAACAAAATGCTCGAGAACATAGCGTCAGAAAAGACAAAGAGCTCATTAAAATGCTGGCACAAGGCTATAAGTGCGGAGATGCCTATACGGATAAGCCGCCCATTGGACTTTGTGCAGATCGAGTTGAAGCGCTCTACCACGGTGTGTTTGGTTCGCTCTCAAACGCAGAAAATATGCGCCGATGCTTACAGCGCTCCGGACTTGAACTGGTCAATTACGATCCTCACCCTTGGGCAGCGGCTCAAGCCGTGTTGTCCGAGACTGAAAAGTACTGCGGAACGGTAGTGTTTGATATGGGTGCGCAGACCACTTCCATTGCGATTTTTGATGAAAATAAAATTCGTTATACCGATGTAAGGCCTTATGGTGCTGAATTTTTCACACGGGATATTGCGGTCATTTTTGGTCTTACCATGGCGCAAGCAGAGGAGCTCAAAGTGAGCGTTGGACATTGTCACCCAGAACGTGTGCAACGTGGGGAGACGGTCCAGACGCCCGAGCATGACGGCAAGGCTTCGCGACTATACTCACGAGAGCTGTTAGCCAAAACCTTGAGAGGTCGCGCGCTAGAGTTTTTCCAGTTGTACAAACGTGCGCTTGAAGAAGCGGATATGCTCAAGCATGTTCATTGCGTGGTGTTGACGGGAGGCGGTGCTAATTTGGTCGGGTTAGATGTGATTGCGGCCGAAACGTTTGGTGTACCCGTTCGTATTGGTCGTCCCCAATACGTTGAAGAACCTCCTACTCTTCTGACGAGACCCGAAGCAAGTGTGGCCATGGGACTCATTTCGTCGGCTGGCCAAACGTTATCTCGTGGAGAAGAAAAGCGCAGTGATGGCAAAAGATTAGGTTGGGTGAAACGTTTGTTTACAGGTGATTACTGATTTCACTGAAACGGTTCACAAAGTGCCAGAATCTAGGCGATAATTAAAAGATTCGATTATTTGAGGTCAACCATGGCTTATGAAATTCTAGAAGAAATAGATCCGATGAACACCGTGATTAAGGTCATTGGTGTCGGCGGTGGTGGCGGTAATGCCGTTGAGCACATGATCGCTTTAGGCGCTAAGGGCATTGAATTTATTGCTGCCAATACGGACCATCAGGCGCTGCAACGCTCACATGCGCACGTCAATATCCAATTGGGTTCCACAGGGCTCGGTGCGGGTGCTAAGCCTGAGGTGGGCGCCGCTGCAGCTCTCGAGAAGCGTGATCAGATCGCAGAAGCGATTCGCGATGCCAACTTGCTTTTTATTACAGCAGGTATGGGTGGCGGTACCGGGACGGGTGCTGCACCGGTGATCGCTGAAATTGCGAAAGAATTGGGTATCTTGACAGTGGCTGTCGTGACCAAACCCTTCAGTTTTGAAGGTGGGCGTCGCATGCGTGTGGCAGAAAAAGGGATCGAAAATCTGAAGGCTAACGTCGATTCCATGATCGTGATTTTGAACGAAAAATTGGAAAGCGAAGCGCCTAAAGATGCCACCATGAAGCAGTGCTTTGAGATGAGTAACGAAGTGCTCTACAAGGCCTGTGTTGGTATCGCTGAAATTATTCATACGCCAGGCAACATTAACGTTGACTTTGAAGACTTGAAGACGGTGATGGCTGAACGTGGAACGGCCATTATTGGGTTGGCAACCGCGTCGGGTCCTGACCGTACACGTGTGGCAGCCGAAAAAGCCATTACCTCGCCGTTGCTCGAAGGGGCTAATTTGCAGGGTGCGCGTGGCTTGTTGGTGTATTTCACGGGTAGTGAATCCATTACGCTGGCAGAAATTCGCGAAGCCATGGCGGTGCTCAATACGTTTGTGCATCGTTCGGCAACGGTGATCTTTGGCTCGGCCATGGATGAGTCTATGGGCGATGAAGTCCGCGTGACGCTTGTGGCAACCGGACTGGATCACCCGATTGATCCTGCTGAAAATGGCCCGCGCTACAGCAACATTAATTTGGAACGTAGCCCCGTGAATGAAAACAAGAGCGAGGATGTGCCTGTTTTCAATATTCCAACGTATTTGGGCGGTGGAGTTCAGGCGATGCCAGTGGGGGGAGCAAAACCCCTAAATGCGCCTGTTGAAGAAAAGGTCGAGGAACCCGCTTCTGCTGCGACGTCAGAGCCTGAAGCGCCCGCGGCCGAACCAGCGGTGGATACGCCTGAAGAAAAAGCTGAAGAAAAGAGCACTGAAGAGTCGGTGCCGACTTTCACGATTCCATCGTACTTACGTCAGTAAAGCACAGGAAAGTAACAGGCGATGTTTAAACAACGAACCCTGCGTGAGACAGTACAGGCTACGGGGATTGGATTGCACAGTGGGCGTAAGGTACGGTTAACCATGCGCCCAGCCCCAATCGATACCGGGATTATCTACCGTCGAGTGGATTTGGATCCACCTGTGGATATTCCCGCCTATCCTTTGAATGTTAACGACACCCGCATGGCGACGACGGTCAATGTGGGTAAGGTGCACATCTCCACGATTGAGCACTTGATGAGTGCCCTCAATGGCCTTGGTATCGACAATGCGTATATCGAAGTTGATGCCTCGGAAATCCCGATCATGGATGGCTCGGGGGCGAGCTTTGTGTTTCTGATCCACCAAGCGGGCATTGTGGAGCAGGAAGCTTCCAAGCGCTTTGTACGGGTGCTCAAACCTGTAGAAGTGCACGATGGAGACAAATGGGCGAGATTAGAACCGTGGTCTGGTTTCAGACTGAGTTTCTCCATTGCTTTTGGGCATCCTGCGATTGATCAAACGGTACAGATGGCAGATGTGGATTTTTCTAAAACCACTTATGAGCAGTCGATTGCTCGCTCGCGTACATTTGGGTTTGTTCAAGATGTTGAAATGCTTCGACGCATTGGCTTAGCGCAAGGAGGAAGCCTCGGCAATGCTATTGTGATGGATGAGTTTAGGATTCTCAACCCCGAAGGGTTGCGTTCCGATGACGAGTTTGTCAAGCATAAGATCTTAGACGCTATGGGTGATTTGTACGTATTGGGTCATCCTCTTTTGGCGTTTTATCGTGCCCATAAGTCGGGCCATGGTCTCAATAATCAATTATTGAGGGCTTTGTTGGCTGACGAAACCGCTTGGGAGTGGGTTACGTTTGATCGAGCTGAAGATTGTCCTTTAGATTTTTGGCAACATTCACTCGATGGAGATCTGACTGCCCAAGATCGCATAGGATTGCCTTAAATAGTGAGGCAGTCTTTCAAATAATCGAAACCTTTTCTCGAGTCCCCACCAGGAATGCTCTTTTGGTGGGGCTTTTTTCTAGACAAGATCGTCAGCGTAGAGTTCTTGAGCGAGGGTTTTCGCTTTAGATGGATCGCTCGCTAGAGTAAGTAGAGCCCTCTCCAATTGTTGATGGCGTTTCTGGAGACGTTGCTGCTCTTTCACCGCAAGATGAGGCTCGAGTAAGGTGTCGATGATGGCTTGCTTCTCGCTTTCGATGTCCTGGCGCAGTTGATCGATAAAAAGCTTCCCTTCCGGAGTAATGGCCTGAGTTAAGTGTTTCAGTGATCGATGCAAAGCCAAATCGTGAGTTCGCTGAGCAAGTTTATCGATGGCAATAGCGCCGATAATGCTTGGTCTGGGGGTGGGCAACGTATGAGGGGGTAGATTTTCTGTCAAGATGGTTGCCGTTTGCTCCGAGACCAAAAATTGTGCGGCTTCGTCAGGAGAGTGTTGGAGAAGCTCAGAGGCTTTTTGCAGTTCCTGCAATCGTTGGTAATTCGCTTGAAGTTGGCGTTGATTCGTGGCAATTTGGGCTTCTAATTGACAACGAGAGGCTATGAGTCGAGGCAAAATGGCTTTAAGGTGTGGGTAGCGTTCAAGATCTTCTTGCTGAGGGAGATCTTGTTTTTCAAGTCGTAGCGACAAATCGGCTAGAGTACTTTCAAGCTCAAGGTTGTGTTGCACAAGATTGACCGATTCCTCTCCAATACGTTGCTCTAAGGCTTGAGCTCTCTGTTCAGGGCTCGGCGAGATAGCTTGGCTTAAGCGAGCTAACGAGTCACGCAATTCTTCGTCTTGAATCGTTGATAGCGTATTGGTGAGAATTTGGGCTCCTAATACCGATTTTTCCCTCTCCAAGGGTGGTGGAGTGGGTAAATCGGGTAGGTCACTCTGGTGGGGAAGGAGGCGAACCCGAATCTGATTGACATTGAGTCCTGCTGCATTGAGTCGGATGAGGAGCCGTCGCTGTAGTTGACGGATGCGATTTTCTTGACTTACTTCAGAGACGAGCAGTACAAGGGTGTCGTGATCGAGTCTGGATCGACCTGGATCAGAAAAATCAACAGCAACGTGATATTGAGCTAAGAGTGGCGCGATGGCTTGGGCAATTTTTTGCGATAAGCCTAACTGCTCCATGAGGGTAGGAAGTTCCTCTTTTTTGAGGCGTTCAACCAAGCCTAAAGGTGCCGGGTGACGACGAGAAAAAGGTGTTTCCATAACGAAGCCTCACAAAAAACAATCCAAGGGGATCTCTTGGGATCTCACAAACACGATATGCTTTAAAACAAAGGGTCACGCATTGTGTACGGTTGAAAACCGTCACAGAACCCTGACCGCAACAGTCGTATCTGTGAGATAATTCTACAGTTATTCAGTAGGGGCAAGGCAGGCTGCCGAACGAGTGAGCCACCTCAGTGTTGATTGATGAGTACGGCGCAGGTAGATTTACCCAGACAAGCCGAGTCTTATCGCCGGGGCAAAGGAGTCGATTAAAGATTCCCTTTGCGTCAGCTGTCTTTGCCATATTAGCCAGAAAGAAAACAGCATGTTTGACGAAATTCTTACCAAAATTTTCAGTAGTCGGAACGACCGACTGATTAAACAGTACCGCCGTCAATGTGAGGCCATTGATAAGCTTGAGCCCGCTATGCAGGCATTGAGCGACGAACAACTCAAAGCGAAAACGGAAGAATTTCGCCAGCGCGTCGCTGCTGGTGAAAGTACGGATGATTTATTGCCTGAAGCTTTCGCTGTGGTTCGTGAGGCAGCGGTTCGCGTCATGGGCATGCGACATTTCCCCGTGCAGATGATCGGTGGGATGGTTCTCAACGATGGCAAGATTGCCGAAATGCGTACGGGTGAAGGTAAGACGTTAACGGCAACGTTGGCAGTCTATTTGAACGCGTTAGCAGGTAAGGGCTGCCATGTGGTGACCGTGAATGACTATCTGGCAAGTCGTGACGCGGATTGGATGGGACGCTTGTATAACTGGTTAGGTATGAGCGTCGGGAAGATTCTCTCTGGACAGTCTCAAGAAGAGAAACGTGCAGCTTATGCGGCCGATATTACCTACGGGACCAATAACGAATTTGGGTTTGATTACCTGCGTGACAACATGGTGCAGAGCGTGGCGGATCGTGTTCAGCGCCCACTTTACTACGCGATTGTTGACGAAGTGGACTCGATTCTGATCGACGAAGCCCGTACGCCGTTAATTATTTCGGGTGCTGCCGATGACAACACCGATTTGTATCGTGTGATCAATGACATTCCTCCCATGCTCACCCGCCAAGCCGATGAAAAAGGCGAAGGTGACTATTGGGTGGATGAGAAGGCTCACCAGGTGTATTTGAGTGAGCAAGGCCATGAGCATCTTGAAAAGATTTTGACCGAACGTGGATTGATCCGCGAGGGTGACACCCTTTATTCGCCCGCCAATATTATTTTGATGCACCATTTAAATGCCTCATTGCGGGCTCACACGCTCTTTAAGCGTGATCAGCACTATGTCGTGCAAAATGGTGAAATCGTGATTGTGGACGAGTTCACGGGGCGTTTGATGCCGGGACGTCGTTGGAGCGAAGGTTTGCACCAAGCGGTAGAAGCCAAAGAAGGGGTTGAAATTCAGAAAGAAAACCAAACCTTAGCTTCGATTACTTTCCAAAATTACTTCCGTATGTATGAAAAATTGGCGGGTATGACCGGTACCGCGGATACGGAAGCGTACGAGTTTCAAGATATTTACGGCTTGGAGACGGTGGTGGTGCCCACGAATCGTAAGATGATTCGTGTCGATGAGCAAGATAAGGTTTTCCGAACCGTCGCTGAAAAATACCGCGCCATTATTGACGATGTGAAAGCCTGTCATGCGCGCCAACAGCCCGTTTTGTTAGGGACCACCTCAATTGAAAACTCTGAGCTCTTGTCGGCGATGTTGACCAAAGAGGGCATTGAACACAATGTCTTGAATGCTAAGCAGCATGAGAAGGAAGCTCAGATTGTGGCTGAGGCTGGACGTCCTGGCATGGTGACGATTGCCACGAACATGGCAGGGCGTGGTACGGACATCGTGTTGGGGGGTGATCTTGGAAAGCACCTCGCGAAGATTAAGGTCGACGAATCCCTCTCTGAGCAAGAGAAGGACGCTCAGTGTGAGAAAGCTCGTGCCGATTGGCAAGTGATGCACGAGCAGGTGTTGCAGGCTGGTGGACTGCGTATCATTGGTTCAGAGCGTCATGAGTCTCGTCGTATTGACAACCAGTTGCGTGGTCGTGCTGGGCGTCAGGGAGACCCGGGTAGTTCCTGCTTCTACCTATCCATGGAAGATCAGCTGTTGCGTATTTTCGGTGGTGAACGCATGCGTGCTATTGCCGATAAGCTGAAGCTCGAAGAAGGTGTAGCAATCGAATCCAAGATGCTCACTCGCATGATCGAATCCGCACAACGAAAGGTTGAAGGTCGCAACTACGACATTCGTAAGCAGTTGCTGGAGTTTGACGATGTGCAAAACGATCAGCGTCATGAAATCTATGGCTTGCGTAACGAAATTCTTGAAAGTGAGGATGTCTCTGAGTTAGTGAAAAACCTCCGAGAGGGATTCTTCACGGACATGTTCCGTAGTTTTGTGCCAGCGGAAACTGTTGAAGAGCAGTGGGATTTAACGGCTCTTAGAACGAAACTGCAAGGCGAGTTTGGCATCGATTTGGACTTCCAAAAGATGCTCGACGAAGACGACAGCCTAACTGATGACGATTTGCTTGATGCTCTGATTAAGCAGGTGAACGATATTTATGCAGCCAAAGAACAATTGGTGGGGCATGAAGCTTTCAATAATCTTGCACGTGCAGTACTCATTGGGATGCTTGATCAGTTGTGGCGCCAGCATATTTCGTCATTGGATGCCCTGCGTCAGGGGATTTATCTGCGTGGGTACGCTCAAAAGCAGCCTAAGCAAGAATACAAACGCGAAGCCTTCGACATGTTCGAAGCACTGCTCGATCACATTCGCGAGCAGGTGGTCTCTTACCTGATGCGTTTGGAGATTCGCTTTACGGAAGAAACGCCACAGCAAGCGGCTCAGGAACAGACTCAACGCTTGGAAGCCCAAGAGCGTGACACACTCCAAGAGGCACGTCCTAGTCAGAGCACGCTTGATGTGTTAGAAGCGCAAAGTGAAGGGGATGAAAAAGCGATTGACCCTGAACTTTTCAAGCGTTGCGGGCGTAATGATCCCTGTCCTTGCGGATCGGGCCTTCGCTTTAAAGAATGTCATGGAAAACTCCAGTAAAACGGATTCTCCTTGACTTAGATGATCAAACGCCGGTGTAGGTACGTCTCGCCGGCGTTTTCTTTGGGTAATTAGCGCGAACAAACCCGCTAAATTGGATAGCCAGTCCCGTTCTCTGAGATAGAATGACAAAGAAAGGCGGAGAGTTTTTGGACTCCAAGCCTAAAGACACCTTTTTCTCGTGGGAGCCATTCTTGTGAGTGAACAAAAAATTGTCGATGTCGCTGTAGGCATTTTGATTCGTGAAGATGGACGAGTGTTATTAGGATCTCGCCCAGAAGGCAAACCGTATGCAGGGTATTGGGAGTTCCCTGGTGGAAAGTTGGAGGCTGGTGAAAGCGTCCACGAAGCTTTGGTTCGTGAACTCAAAGAAGAGCTCGATATTGCGGTGGCAGATTCTTTCCCATGGTTTGTGATGGAGCACCGTTACGAACATGCACATGTGCGCTTGCATTTCCGCCGCAGTCATGACTTCGTTGGCTCTGGTAAGGCCAAGGAAGGTCAGCAGTTTGGCTTCTATTTCCCGACCGAACGTTTGCCAGGGCTGATTTTGCCGGTGGATGAGTCCATTTTAAACAGAGTGGACCTACCCGAAGTGTGGGAAGACGATATCGACAATCTCACATTGTCGCGTCATGCTCTGCACGCTCAGGTGGTGCGCGATCGCAGTAAACGCTATGTAGGGGCTCGAGCCGAGACGACTAATGATGTTCTCAAGGCGGTGGCCATGGGCTACGACTATGTGATTGTCAAGCCTGAACATTTTGAGTTGACCCTGGTTAATGGTGAGCCTCGCTTACCCGTGTATGTCGAAGGGGTCCCCGCAGCCGATTTACGTCAGTGGCAAGATCGGGGAGCTCATGGCGTAAAGCCCTAACCGTTTCTTTCGAATCATCTTTGGGAAAAAGTCCTGAATTTTGCGATTCAGGACTTTTTTAATAAAAGCGTTTAAAGTTGACTTCTGAAGACTGGCCACAGGCATCAGTCTTGGTTTTGGCGTAATTTGGCAGCGATGGCCTCTTGTGTGAGTCGATCCAGTTCTTCAGGAGACAATCTAGCGGCAGAGCCTGGTTCCCCTGGGATCACATAGCTGTCCGAGGCCCATTCCCCTAAGTCGATGAGTTTGCAACGCTCAGAACAAAAGGGACGCCAAGGATTATCCTGGCGGTATTCGATTTCTTTACCACAGGTAGGGCATTTCACTTTTAGCATGGTTATTTCAGCAATAGCAACAGTATTAGAGTGTGCAAATTCCCATTTTAAAGGGAATATTCTCGCCTCGGATGCGGTGTAATTTGTGGTCAGCGTCCGCACGATTAAAGCTAATCCACATCATGTATTTATTAGCACTCACCTCGGGAATCACATTGTCCTGAGAATGCACCCAGATCTGCGCTAACGAGGGCAGGGGCTGATTCATCATGGAGAGCTGGAACACGCCGTCGTTGGCTTTGTAGGACTTGACTTCGGTGTTTTGGCGTAAAAATTGCAACAACAATTGAGAAGCTTCACGGATGGGATCGAGGGGAGCAACATAGCTCTCTAGCTCCTTCTGTCGCAGTGAAATCTCTAAATTTAGCCAGTGATGAAGCTGAGGAAGGTCAAATTCGCAAGCTCCTCCAGCTATCGTTTGGCGGGTGCGGATGATCTGTAACCACTGGTTTTCTCGTACGCTCTGTGCTGTTCTCCCCACGGTATCAGCGACAGCTGTCAGCGCTTTATTCACTCGATCCAGGGTGAGACTGTCGCTTTCGGTGGCTTTTTTGATCGTCCTGAGTCTCTGACGTTGGTGATCAAGCCCCTGCAAGAGCTCGTTGCGTAAATCGGCTCGAGCTGTGGCGTCGAGAAGCTCAAAAAGCGCAGAAATGGCCGTTTGATGAGCGATAGGATCCGTTTGCTGGCAGAACCAGTCATAACGCTTGAACAGAGACTCTATGCGCAAGTAGGTACGAATTTTCTCGTTGCAAGGAAATTCATAGAGAAGGAGTTCGGTCTCGGACATGTTGGCAACTACTTATAAGAGTCTAGGATCGTATTAAGAGTGAAGGTGGCTTCACCTACCGTAGGTTGTTAGCGAGATTGAGGAAGATCGGTCGAAAGAAGGAGACCAACCTGACTCTGCTTACCATCATACTACGCTCTTATTTTAGTTGACAGTTATGAAAGGGAAAAGTCCTAGATTTTCCACAAATTGTTTAGAACTGTGAGTCGCTCTTCAAACTCGCTCAGCGAACCTTCATTCACAATAATGGCATGGCTCATGCTGAATTGTTCGCGAATAGGTTGTTGAGAACGAATAATGGCTAGCGCCATCTCACGAGGAAATCCGTTTCGTTTTTTGAGACGAGCAATCCGTAGCGCTTCACTAGCCTCGATGATAAGGATGCGATCGGCTAATGATCGCCACAGCGGTTGGGACAGAAGTAAAGCACAATCAAAGACGACAACCTCATGATTGAGTTTGGCTTGATCAAGTTGTGCGCGGGCTTGTTGTTGGATTAGAGGGTGGAGAATGGTCTCGAGACGAGCTTTGGCATGGGGATCATGAAACACACACTCTCGCATTTTAGCTCTGTCCATGGCGCCGTTTGCGGTGAGGAAATCTTTACCAAAGTGTTGAGCAACGGCTAGACTACCAACAGCATTAGGACCGGTGAGTTCGTGAGCGATACGATCGGCATCAATCACGGGAAGACCCTGGCTGGCATAGAAAGCGCTGGCTGTACTTTTCCCCGTAGCGATTCCTCCGGTTAATCCAAGAACCCAAGCCATAGTCGCTCCTTACTCAATAATGTTGCGAAGAGCATGTTCTCTGAAGTGAGCTCATCGTGACCGTACACTTCGCCCCAGGGCTGCTAGAGGCAATGGGTCTATTGATACTCGCATGCCTGTCAGCGTATAACAAAAAAGGAGATGTCGTGAAAAACATCTCCTTTGAATCTGGTCGGGGTGAGAGGATTCGAACCTCCGACTCCTACGTCCCGAACGTAGTACTCTACCAGGCTGAGCTACACCCCGAAAATTGACTTGATGATCAACGATCAATCAAGGACGATCAGTATACCAGAAAAAATACAGTCAGGAATGCCTTGTTTATGGGAGGTGTTAGCGCAACGCGACTCTGACAGTAAAAATTCGCAGTTTTATTACCGGTATATACCTATTTCTACTTACTGAAAGACGATCACACTTCAATAAACAATGTAATGGGGACGTCACTGGGCCCTACCCTCGTGGCTTTGTTCCTCCCCAGGATAGTTGGAATCACAGAATGATTACGATCTTATTCCCAATTAGGGAGTCAGTATGGCTTTTCACTGACAAAGTCGCGTTGCTCTAATAGGTCTTTTAAGCTTGACATTTTGTCATTGTTTTAGTGTAAAAAACTCGGAAAGTTAAGGGGAGGGCTCTTAACTGAGTAACTAAAAAATGGAGGCGTAATGATCGAAAAACGCAACCGAAAGAAGAAAAGGAAAATTAAAAAACTCTTCTTCATCGAGTTGGTTTTAAGAGTTCTACAAATCATCGATCTGCTAAAACGGTTGATTTAACTCACCAACACCACCACCTCCCTAGAGGTGGTGGAGGTTGCAAAAAAAATCATTACGCCACTGGAGAAATTATGGAATACACCATTACAACACGTCAAGAAAACGACCAGTTTTACGCTGTTTGTAAAGAGATTCCTGAGATTGGAGAATATGGGTTTTCCTCCAAAGAAGAGCTCGACAAGACGATTTATACAGTCTTTGCGTTTGTGCTTGAACATAAATACCGTAGAGAAGGGAAACCTGTCCCTCTTCCTCTCGGAATTGACGACTCCGACGATGTCATTGACGTTGACGGCGTTCTTCAGGCGAAGATTCTGCTCTGGAACTACCTGGTTAAAGAGGACCTCACGGCTTCCTGGTTGGCTCGTAGGGCCGATATGAATAGGCAATCCGTGCAGAAAATCATTGACTTCAGTAAATCTTCCAGCTTCGCTAAAGTCGAAGAACTCCTACACGCACTTGGTCTTGTCGCTCATGTGACTATTGAGAAGTTCTAATCTCGAGAAAACCTCTAAAGTTCAACCTTTGGAGGCTTTTCTTTAGAGTGCATCCAAAAAATCTCGCTCACTTACGATCACGAGTTTCGCGCCCTGTTTTCTGAGTTCAACAGCATGTTCAACCTTTCTTCCGTAACAAGCGTATGCCCAACATGGATTCCCGGCTGCTCCAACGATTAGATAGTCGATTTTCTTTGACACACCAGGCTTCACAATACCGCCAGCGGCCTCAATTTTCTTGATTACCTCAGATCGGCTGTTGTGCTTAAATTCACCAGTGATACAAAAAGTCTTTCCTTCAAACTCTAGACATGGATCGACCGCGCAAATGCCAGAAATCGTATACTTTTTCTTGAGCGCTGCAAGCTTCTCTTTGGCTAAATGGGAAGTATTGTTTGTTCCAACGAATTGAGAAATGAAGACCATTATTTGGTTTCGCTCTTCTGGCGTGATTACCCCATCTTTAAAAATTTCAACAAGTAAAGATGCTATTTCGTCATATGGATAGCTTCCAGCCAAATACTCGTTATTAAAGACCCAATCTTTTAGCTTAATCAGTTCTTCTTCATTCAGTTTTTGATCAGCTATCAAACCATGGAAAAATCCATGAAGCTCCTGCAACCGATCCTTAATCAGGTCATCAAACTCCGTCCACTCGGATAGCTTCTCAGAAAGCCAGAGCATGTCTTCTATCTCTTCCTGGTCTATCTGACCATCCTCGAGATAATCTTGTAAATGTGTTACAACCACGCTCCAAGGAGGTGTCTGTGTATATTCTTGATTCTCGTCTATCCAGGCTTTTATCACAGCTTGTTCAGCCTTGTTAACAACTCCGTCCGCACAGACACCACGAAGTAGGCCTGAAAGAGTTCTCATAGCCTTTTGTAAGATCCGTTTCTTGTGAAATTTATAGTGTTCATGAGAATCGTATAACCGTATCTTTTCCTCGTTCATGTTGGGCTCCGGAATATAGGGACGTAGACTATCAATTGAGTATATTCCGCCTACTCTCAGGAAACAACAAAACTCAAAACTAGGAATTTCCAAACTACTGTTAGCGCAATGCGACTTTGTCCGCACCCTCCACTTTGTAACGCGACGCTAACAGTAAAAGTTCGCACTTTTACTTATTGGTGGTTTCACTTACTGAGAGACGATCACACTTCAATGAACAATGTAATGACGTCGCAGGGCTCTGCCTTCGTCGCTTAGCTCCTCACCGGGATAGTTGGAATTACAGAATGATTACGGTCCTATGCCTGATGGGAAAGGGCCAGGTTCTGCGGTGTGGTCATCGCCGTCCCCAGCCGTACCGGAATTTCTGCTTACTTGGAATCTCTCTATGTGGCACACAGAAAGATTTTCTAAACGTTAAGCCACGACAGAACGTCTCAGCAAATTAGCTCAGTAGAAACCGTAATTTCATGGGATTTTGCGGGAAAAGAGCGTTTTTTTATTGCCTATTTTTTATCAGAAAAAGGTCCTGATTGTTCAGTATGGCTTTTTACTGTCAAAATTAAAATGGGAGGTCATTTCTGACGATCCACCGTGTAGGCCAAGAGTGTAACTAAGGCATCGCGATAAGGCGAAGGGGGGAGAGCCTGCAAGGCTTGTTCCCCACGGGCAAGTTCTTGGCGAGCGCGTTCATGGCATCGCTTTAGAGCATTGGAGTGTGTGATGAGAGCGGAAATGGTCTCAAAATCACCGTTGCCTTCACGAATAGCGCGGTCAATGAGCTCGCGTTCTGCATCCTGCACTTCTTGACGAGCATACAAGAGAGGTAAGGTCACCTTGCCTTCGCGAAGATCGGCGCCTAAATTTTTCCCAATGGCACTGCTAACGCCATCGTAATCTAATATGTCATCTGCAATTTGGAAAGCATTGCCGAGGGCAAGAGCGTAGTGACTGACTGCTTCGGCTTGCTCGGCAGGACAATCAGCAATTGCCGCTGCCATTTTAGCCGCTGCTTCAAAAAGACAGCCGGTTTTGCGTTCAATGACCTTGAAATAACGTTCTTCATCTACCGAGGGGTCATGGGCATTTTCCATTTGGATGACTTCACCTTCGCTGAGGCGATTGGCAGCGTCTGAGAGCGCTTCCATCACTTTCAGATTGCCAGCCTTAACCATCATTTGAAAGGAACGTGTGTATAGAAAATCACCCACTAAAACGGCTACCCCATTTCCCCATTGATGATTGGCTGTGGGACGTCCCCGTCGCATGTCGCTTTCGTCCACAACATCGTCGTGCATCAGCGTTGCTGTGTGTAAAAGTTCGATGGTCGCGCCAAGGTATTGATGCAGGGTCCCCTGGTAGCCCAACGCTCTGGCAATAAGCATTAGAAGGGCAGGGCGCATACGTTTGCCCCCAGCGCTGACAATATACTCACTGATTTCCTTCATCCGAGGAACATCACTAGCGAGCTCATGGCGGATAATGTCATCAACAGCTTTCATGTCTTCAGCGATAGGCGCTAAAGCCATTTTGATTTGAAGTTTGGGGTCGGGAGCAGACACGGTATTGATCCTTTTTGACAAGGTAGTCATAAGCGTTCTTGTGAGTGACAGTATAGCGAAGAGATAGCGCAAGGATGGGAAAAGCACGAAAAACGCGTTAGTAGCTTGACTAACACAAGAAAACTCAGGATAATAGCCGTCTTCCACGCACACGAGTGTCGGCTGTCCATACTCTGGGGAAGGTCCCCGAGCAGACGACATTGATTACAAAAAGGTTTTGTCGATGGCTCTTGATAAAGAGTCAAGCAAAACGGGCGAGGTTTATAAATGTACGCAATTATCAAAACCGGCGGTAAGCAGTACCGCGTTTCTGTCGGCGATAAGCTCAAGGTTGAAACCCTTGCTGCTGAAGCTGGTGCTCAGGTGACCCTCACCGAAGTTTTGGCCATCTCTGATGATCAGGGCTTGAAAGTTGGTAACCCCACCCTTGAAGGGGCTACTGTGACGGCGACTGTTCTTTCCCACGGCCGTGGCGAAAAGGTCCGCATCTTCAAGTTCCGTCGTCGTAAGCACTCCATGAAGTCTGGCGGTCATCGTCAGAACTACACCGAGCTCAAGATCGACGCGATCGCAGCTTAATTTTGTTAACCGACTTTTTATAGAGAAGCAATCAAATGGCACACAAGAAAGGTGGCGGTTCTACCCGCAACGGTCGTGATTCCAAGGCCAAGCGTCTTGGTGTAAAGGTTTTTGGTGAAGCTACGGTTAACGCTGGTGGCATCATCGTTCGTCAGCGTGGCACGAAGTTCCACGCTGGTGATAACGTCGGTATGGGCAAAGACTACACGCTTTTTGCTCTTGTTGACGGCGTTGTCAAGTTCGAAAAGAAGGGTGCTCTCAATCGTCACTATGTGAAGGTTGAACCTATCGCTGCCTAATTAGAAGGAAGCGTTAGTGATCCCTGATCACTCACCCTGAAAAGCCCAGCTGTTTTGGCTGGGCTTTTTTGTGGGGTGTTGGTTAAATCGGTGGGGCACTACCTAGAAAAAGAAAAGTGTTTTTGCAACGGGGCTAAAAAATATCTGCTATTGTGTCCAATTGTTGCACCACTCAGTGTGAAGGAAAAGGGTGAGTTTGTGAAATTCGTAGACGAAGCCAAAATTGAAGTCCAAGGTGGCAAGGGCGGAAATGGCGCTGCTAGCTTTCGACGCGAAAAGTTTATTCCCAAAGGTGGGCCTGACGGCGGCGACGGTGGTCGAGGTGGTTCAGTATGGGCGATAGCCGATCGCAATATCAACACCCTTGTGGACTATCGTTACACTCGAAAGTTTTTTGCTCCCAATGGCGAAAACGGGCGAGGAGCTGACTGTTATGGTGCTGGTGGAGCCGATGTGGAACTGAGAATGCCTGTGGGTACACTCATTCGGGATACCGACACTGGGGAAATCATTGCCGACTTAAACGCTCATGGTGCTCGAGCACTGCTTGCTGCTGGTGGTAAGGGAGGCTTGGGCAATTTACACTTCAAGAGTTCCGTTAACCGTGCCCCTAAGCAAGCTACCCCTGGAGAACCTGGCCAGTACCGCTCTTTAGAGTTGGAATTGCAGGTGCTGGCTGATGTGGGTTTGTTGGGTATGCCCAATGCGGGTAAATCGACATTTATTACCGCGGTCTCCAATGCTCGCCCCAAGATTGCAGATTATCCTTTTACGACGCTTCACCCTCATTTGGGAGTCGTTCGTGTAGGCCCTGAGCAAAGTTTTGTTTTGGCGGATGTACCGGGTTTAATTGAAGGTGCCGCTGAGGGGGCTGGACTGGGGCATCTGTTCTTGCGTCATTTGTCACGCACAAAAATTTTACTCCACATGATTGATGTGGCGCCCTTTGATGAAGAGGCCGATCCTATCGAACAAGCTAAAGGGCTCGTGAATGAGTTGGAAAAATATGATCCCGCTTTAGCACAGAAACCTCGATGGATTGTGTTAAATAAGCTCGATCTTGTTCAACCTGAAGAGCGGGAAGCGCTCGTTGAACACTACCGAGAAGCGTTGGCCTCGCAGGGGGAACCACTCTTTGTGATATCCGCAGCCACTCGTGAGGGATGTGATCAGTTGATCAATGCTCTTGCTCAAAAAATTGATGAAGACCGTCGAGCTGAGGTGGCCTTCGTAGATGATGAGCGTTTTGATCCTGGAGTTTGAAGAATCTAGGGAAGTTCTCCTTATCTTGGGGGGAGCTTCCTTTTTAATTTGTCCTTTCCATTTTATTTTTTTTACACTAAGGTGACTTCATTATGTTTATCTCATGGCTAGAGAACTACTTCAAACTTAAGGAAAACGGCACCACGATTTCCCAAGAAGTGTTTGCTGGGTTAACGACCTTTATGGCAATGAGCTACTTGATCTTTGTTGTGCCAGGCATGCTTGCTGATGGTGGTATGCCCAAGGACGCGGTGGTTGGTGCAACGATCCTAGTAACGATTGCCATTACGCTTTTAATGGGGCTTTGGGCGAAGTATCCTGTAGGTGTCGCTCCTGGATTAGGGATTACCGCCTTCTTTGCCTATTATGTTTGTGGCCCAGCAGGGTACACCTGGCAAGCTGGTTTGGGGGCGGTTTTCATTTCTGGGATTGTCTTTTTCCTATTGACGGTCACACGCATACGTCAATACATTGTGAACTCCGTTCCGATGGACCTGAAGCTGGCCACGGTTGTAGGTATTGGCGCTTTCATTGCCCTGATTGGCCTGAAAAATGGGGGCATTGTGGTGCAAGATCCCAGCACATTCGTGAAGTTGGGGGATGTCACAAAGCCTGAAGTGATGTTGTCTATTTTCGGCTTTTTCTTCACCAGCACCCTCATGATTTTGAAATTCCGTGGTGCAATGATCGCTGGCATTATTGTGACCACCATTATCGGCGTGGCTTGTGGCATTACCGAGCTTCCAAAGGGAAGTTGGGTATCATTTTCTCTGCCCGATATTTCGGGGACCTTCATGCAGATGGACCTTCGTGGGGCTTTGTCACATGGTTTGATCAGCATTATTTTCACCTTGACGATGGTGGATTTGTTTGACAACATGGGGGTGTTGATTGGCCTAGCCCGTAAATGCGGTTTTATGCATAACGACGGTGAGATTCGCAATTTGGACAAAGCCTTTATTACCGACTCTATCGGTACGATGTTCTCTTCGGTGATGGGGACCACGACCGCAACGAGTTATCTGGAATCGGCCGCCGGTGTAGCTGCCGGTGGTCGTACTGGGCTTACGGCTGTTGTGACGGCGTTGGGATTCTTGGTGGCGCTCTTTTTCATTCCCATTGTTGGGATTGTGCCTAGCTATGCCACGAGTCCTGTGCTTGTCATTGTTGGGGCATTGATGATGCAAGAAGTGACAGGGATTCGATTTGATAAATTGGAAATCGCTATTCCTGCCTTCCTCACGATCGTGGTGATGCCTTTTACGTTCAACATTGCAACGGGCTTTGGCTTTGGGTTTATTAGCTATGCGCTGTTACATGTACTGACGGGACGTTGGCGTGATGTCACGGTCTTTATGTACATCATCTCCGCGTGCTTTATCGTGAACTTTGTGATGCGTACATAGTTCTCTAACCCAGAGCAACTGTGAACCAGACAAGGTCGTGCAGGATCAGGAACGCGCTTCCTGGATACTCCACGACCTTGTTCTACCTGGGTATGACTGAAAGAGATTAGTTAGGAGGAGGTTTATGCTCAAGGACGCAAAACGTGTAGTCGTCAAAGTGGGTAGCGCCTTGGTGACCAATGATGGACGCGGTTTAGATATACGAGCGATTGAACGTTGGGCAGATCAAATTGCTTATTTGCAAAAAATGGGCAAAGAGGTGATCCTCGTGAGCTCAGGGGCAATCGCCGAAGGCATTTTGCGTTTAGGTTGGGAAAAACGACCAGAGCACGTCTACCAGCTTCAGGCTGCTGCAGCCGTTGGTCAGATGGGGTTAGCACAAGCCTATGAAAATCATTTTAGGGCGCATGGGATTGGTACCGCCCAGGTTTTGTTGACTCATCAAAATCTCACTGATCGCGAGCAATACCTTAATGCCAGGATGACGCTACGTGAACTTCTTCGTCTTGGCATTGTGCCAATCATCAATGAAAATGACACCGTCGTTACAAACGAAATTAAGGTGGGCGATAACGACACGTTGGGTGCGTTAGTAACCAATTTAGTCGAAGCGGATGTTTTAGTGATTTTGACAGATCAGTCGGGACTTTACACAGCGGATCCACGACGTGATCCCCAAGCAACGTTAGTTTCGAATGCCATCGCAGGCGATCCCGCTTTGGAAAAAATGGCAGGGGGTGCTGCCAGTTCCTTATCCAAAGGAGGCATGATCACTAAAATTCTCGCTGCTAAACGCGCGGCGCGTTCTGGAGCAGGAACGATTATTGCCAGTGGGCGAGAAGAGAATGTGTTGATCCGTTTGGCTCAAGGAGACGCGATTGGCACCCATCTACACGCTCAATCGAATGTGTTACACGCGAGGAAACAGTGGATAGCGGACCATCTGCGCTCGTCAGGATATCTTGTGCTTGATGCGGGGGCTGTAGAGGCATTGCGAGAACAGCAATCGTCGTTGTTGCCCGTTGGGGTGGTTGAGGTCAGAGGTGATTTTGTCAGAGGTGAAGTTGTTACTTGTGTGAGCCCTGACGGTGAACCTGTGGCGCGGGGCTTGGTGAACTACTCCAGTACTGATGCTTTACGTCTCGTGCGAGCGCATACCGATGAAATTGTTCAACGCTTAGGCTACATGGAGCAGCCCGAGATGATCCATCGGGATAACATGGTACTTTTGGGTGAGCATTAAGCCCACGAAGCTCGATGTTTTTAGCTCTCACTGAAAGACAACGTTAGTGAGAATGGCTATTTTGTGTTCCACTTTTCAGGAAACTTCCTCCTTTCGAGGCGGCCCGCCATCCACAGCGTTAAAATAAGGTATTTTCTTTCGTAGCCCTTCATGCCCAGCGTGAAGGGCTGCTCATTTGTTTACTAACTCTAACCACACATTATGCGTGCTCGTTCCTACTTTATTTCAACGCTCAAAGAAGCGCCTGCTGATGCCGATATCACTAGCATGAAACTCTCTATTCGTGCAGGGATGATCAAAAAACTGGCGGCAGGGGTTTATAACTACATGCCGATTGGACTTCGCACCATTCGTAAGATTGAAAAAATCATCCGTGAGGAAATGGATGCGGCTGGCGCAATTGAATTGCTCATGCCAATCGTGCAGCCCGCCGAGCTTTGGCAAGAATCGGGTCGTTGGGCTAAGTATGGTGATGAATTATTGCGTTTCAAAGACCGCCATAATCGCGACTTTGTCATCCAGCCAACCTCGGAAGAAGTGATTACGGATATTGCTCGGCAGGAAATCAAAAGCTGGCGTCAATTGCCCGTGAACTTCTACCACATTCAGACAAAATTCCGTGATGAACGTCGCCCTCGTTTCGGTGTGATGCGTGGTCGTGAGTTTACGATGAAAGATGCGTATTCGTTTGACCGTGACGAAGCGGGTGCTCAGCTTTCCTACGACAAGATGTTTGCTGCCTACCAACGCATCTTCTCGCGCTTGGGGTTAATGTTCCGTGCCGTTCGCGCTGATACGGGGGCTATTGGTGGGTCACGCTCTCATGAGTTCCAGGTGATCGCTGATGTGGGTGAAGACGTGATTGCGTATTGCCCAGAGAGCGACTATGCCGCCAATATCGAACTCGCTGAAGCTCGTGCTTTGATTACCAAGCGTGAGCCCGCCCAAGAAACCATGGTGAAGCGTGCCACCCCAGGGATGGAAAAGTGCGAGGCCGTGACTGAATACCTGAATCTTCCTCTTGTTAAGTCGATCAAGAGCGTGATTTTGGCCGCAGATCGTACGGACGAGAAGGGACAAGCCTTACCAGCACAAATTGTGTTGATTTTGTTGCGCGCTGACCATGAACTCAATGAAGTGAAAGCGGGACACTTACCTGAACTTAAAGATGGTTTCCGCTTTGCTACGGACGAAGAGATTCGCCAGACCTTTGGCTCTAAGCCGGGTTATATTGGACCCGTAGGTGTGAAAGACGATGTCGTGGTTTATGCTGATTTGACAGCAGCCAATATGTCGGACTTTGTTTGTGGCGCTAACGAAGAGGGCTTCCACTACACGGGGGTTAATTTCGGCCGTGACTTACCTGAACCTAAGACGGCGGATTTACGCAACGTCGTAGAAGGCGATGTGTCGCCTGATGGTCAAGGAACGCTTAAGATGCAGCGTGGCATTGAAGTAGGACATGTGTTCTATCTGGGTACACGCTACTCTGAAGCGCTCAATGCAACGTTCCTCGATGAAAATGGCAAACCGCAGGTGTTGCAGATGGGGTGCTATGGTATTGGTGTGACCCGCTTAGTGGGTGCAGCGATTGAGCAGTGTCATGATGACCGTGGCATTATTTGGCCCGATGCTATTGCGCCTTTTGAAGTGGTGATCTGCCCGATGAACTACTACAAGAGCGAAGCGGTTCGTGAACAAGCCGATGGTCTCTATGATGCCTTGAAGGCCAAGGGCGTGGATGTGATTTTGGATGATCGCGACCTTCGCCCTGGTGTGATGTTTGCGGATTGGGAACTCATTGGTGTGCCTCACCGTATTGTGATTGGTGATCGTGGCTTAGCCAACGGAGAAGTGGAATACGTTTGCCGTCGTGCCATGGACGCCAAGGAAATGATTCCTGTTGCTGAAGTGGTTGAGACACTCCTCTCGAAGATCCAGCGTTAATTCCTGAGGACTAAATCCCATCATCAAATGGCTCTTAGACGAGTGATCGTACTAAGAGCCATTTTTTTATGCCTTATCGGCGTTTATGATTTGTCATCGACTGGGTCAAACGTCAATGTCAGTTCTCGAGGCACTGGGTAGCCGGGATCGGGTTTGGGGAAGGGCTGGCACTTCACGATAGCGTTTTCTACTGCACGATCGTAGGCATCCCATCCTGAGGGTTTGACCTGCTTGGGTAATCCGATACGTTCCCCATTGGGCAACAGGGCTACGGTGTATTGGCTGACGTATTGACCGCGACGAACGGAAGCGGGAACATCAATAATAATGTTTGGTCGAATACAGGCCACCACGCGGGCATTGTAGCGAGCCGCAACCATTCCCGTTAAGTTTTGGCGAGTATTGCGTTTGTCACCCGTTGTGCGACCAGATTGTTGGCCATTGGGATCGGCCTTGGCATTGAGTCGCGCCAATTCTTGTTGACGCATGGCCTGACGAATCCGTTCGCGACGCTGTTGCTCTTCTTTAGCTTTCTGTTCCGCTTTAATGCGTGCCGCTTCGGCCGCTTTTTCTTGAGCTATACGTTTCGCTTCTTCGGCTTTCTTTTGTTCGGCTAAACGTTTTTCTTCCGCTAATTGTTTCTGACGAGCTTCTTCAGCTTTTCGAGCCTCTTCGGCCTTTTTCTGCTCCTGAGCAAGTTTTTCTTGAGCTAAACGCTCTGCTTCTTTACGCTGGCGTTCCTGCTCTTTTTGTTTTTCGAGCGCAATGGCTTCTTGACGCTGTTTTTCTAAACGTTCAGCTTCCGCTTTTTCCTGAGCAATCCTCGCTTCTTCGGCGCGACGAGCCTCTTGAGCACGTTGTTCTTGAAGTGCCTGCTTCTGGGCTTGCTCACGAGCCTCTTGTGCGGCAGCTAAAGCTTGCTGACGTGCTTGCTCTTGGGCTAAGGCTTCTCGCTTTATGGCCGCTTCGAGCTCTTTGGCCTGCTGCTCTTCTTGAGGAGACTTTTCATCGGGTTTGGCCTGCGGATCGGGTTCCTCGTTAGGGAGCTTACGAGCCACACCATTGGGATCATTGCCTCCTGACATGTCTTCAGGAGCCCACAGTTCGGCATATACGGCTTCAGACTGAGTTTGCCAGTTGAACACGGTAAACAAACCGATAAAAAGCAAAACATGGACCACGCACGAGAGAGCCAAGGAACGCGTAAAGTCACGCTTTTCTATGTCTGAAGCTCGCTTGAGGTTTTTCTGTTGTGTCATAGTGCTCTCGGATTAATGACCAGCTGCGCTACGTTCGATACGAAGCGCAAGCCCTACACGAGCGATATCTGCTGCTTGAAGTGTTTTCAGGACATCGATGACGGCTTCATAGCGAACATCCTTGTCAGCGGCAACCACCACAGGGGTGTCAGGTTTGTCGCCTTGGGCTTTCTGCACGGCGGCAACGAGACCCGGTCGGTCGACCGGCAACACGTCTTTGCCTTGACGCAAAGAGAGGTGGCCGTCAGGATACACAATCACCTCGACGACCTGTTCGGGGGCTTTGCTCGCTTTGTTAACCGAAGGCAAGTTGATGAGACTGGGATTCACAAAGGGCGCAGCGACCATCAAGATGACCACGAGTACGAGCATGACGTCAATGTAGGGGACGACGTTCATCTCCGCCATCAAACCCCGACGTTTAGAAGAATCACGTAGTGACATACCTTAGCCTCTCGTTTGCTGGCGGTGAAGAATGTTTAAAAACTCTTCACTAAAACCATCGACTCGGTTAGCTAAACGCAAAATGCGATTGTTGTAGTAGTTATAAGCGGCAACAGCTGGAATGGCAGCGAATAAGCCAATAGCCGTAGCCACCAGCGCTTCAGCAATCCCTGGTGCAACCACAGCCAAACTCACGTTGTCGAGACTTGCTAGTCCCGTGAATGCATTCATAATGCCCCAAACGGTGCCAAACAAGCCGCTTTCCGTAAGTTTCAGCTACGGCTTTTATCCAGGCCGAAGTCTCATAAACATTAATCA
>OGXZ01000424.1_pt1 | contig 25227 bp, 28 predicted proteins | sample 1576431 | NCBI WGS metagenome assembly OGXZ01 (sample SAMEA3541590, study PRJEB24748) | human gut metagenome | biome: human gut; feature: human-associated habitat; material: faeces | place: China | collected 2012
CCACTTAACCAAATTTTATTAGTTATATTACGTTAATTAACTCTCTCATTTTCAATCGATTACATAAGAATTAACAGAGTATTGATAAAAGACAAGAGGTATAAAACCACTAAAGCTTGCAAAACACAAAAGAATATTGGATTTCTAAAAACAAGATTAACCGCAAGTAGTATTGCCAAAAGAAATGAAGCATAAATCATTATCACAAAGTAAAAATTCAAATGCTTATTTCTCTTAATATAGTTACTTGCAAATTTTAATTCTGCATGGTTATATGGATTACTAGCAGAACCTGTATGTATTAATCTTTCCAATCTTTTCTTATCTTCAAGTTTGTTTTCAATAAAAGAATAAACTACCGTAAATATGGTTATTGATATGCCCAAAATGCCCAATACCACAGCTATTTCTGAATTTAGTATTGTGGAAAACGCATTATCATCTATATCCAAACCAAATATGACAAAAAGACTATTCATTTGCCAAAAATTGACTTAACACCTCTAAAAAGCATTCGTACATAAACTGTTCTTTATAGACATCATCAATATTGTCTACCTCTTTGGAATAACTGTATTTTTCCATTAATGTTGATGCTAAAGAACCTTGTCCGTCATACTCGAACTCGTATTTCAAATAGTTCTTTTTATCAGATGATGTAAAAAATTTAACAACTCTCTTTAAACCACATTCCACACGATCAGGTCTTTCATCTCTTAACTGCTCGGCTTTATCAATTGGTACATCTTGATACCAAACTTCCTTTGCTTTTGTTTCCTTTGCAGAATACACATATTGATTAAGGTCCAAGCTTTGATTGTTCACGTTCTCCACAGATGTCAATCGAACGGATACCCAAGGGTATTTATTCAAATTAGCCATATTGCGATTAATTACATTCAAGAATTTCTTCCCTAAAATTTTCGAAACAACACATTTTACTGTATTAATCAAATCACGATCATCCTTGTCTGGAGTATCATAAATAAACACAACCCAACGATTTATATTATTATCATTGTCATCATGATTTATAAATGGATACATCAAAGCAAAATTATACTTGCTACCTAGCTTATCACTAGAAGTTATATCACGAGGGACATTTTGTGTTGACTCTAAATACAAGTCACCATAACCTTGCTTGTACTCTTCAATTTTAAGTAAAAGACAATGGTCATCCCCCATATCTATTCTACTAGTTTCAACACTTTTAATGACTTTCTCTTTTGTTTTGCCTCTAGTTGAAACAACTAACCGCTCACTCTCCTCACGATTATTATATCTTTCAAAGATTGCAGTCACGTTATCAATCATTGCTACTTGATTGTCAAAACCATTTTTTGTCGATTCCGTTATCAATGTTGGATATTTAATTACTAGTCCCATATTTAAATTATTTTGTTTTTAGAAGTTAGACTATTTTCTCCAGCACCTTATCAGTCAGTTTATTTACTCTCACTTCAACATACTTAGTATATCCATAAGCCAATATGGTCGTTACAACCAAAGTCACAACAAACATCAAGCTCACATCCACTAAAGATAAAGACAATGCATCAGCCATACGGCATGTAATCATATACAACACCATCATGTGAAGAAGATAAATATTCATGGAAATCTTTCCAAACCAACTTATAGGCTTTAAACTTAATACTTTTCGAGAAGAAGGCAATAAACAAACACACCCGACTAAACAATTTGCACGAATCATATTCCATTCATTGCTTTTTAAAGAAATATCACTTAGACAGAAAACTAACAGAAGCAGAACTACCATAATATATCTGCCCCCCCGGAATCCTAAGAATTTATTTCTTTCTGCATATAAAGCATAGCCAATTACCACATTCACATAATAGAAGTCGCATTTCCACGCAATATAAGTACAAATGGTTAGCAAGAACAATTTAGAACTCCATCTTCTATCTTGCAATAAAAGATCGAGTATTATGACCCACATCGTGCCAAGAAAGACATACTTCAACATCCATCCCACTCTTAATATGGTATAACAACCACCTAAAGGGGCACAGAGAATATTTCCAGGCAAATGCACAAGTGTCTCCGTAGAGTGCATTAACCACTCGTTATTAGTTTTGGCTCCAAATTCTTCTGCATAGAATAGACCAAAAAGATTCAAGAGATACATAGCAACAATAATCACACCCACAGGAATAACCAACCGAAAATACCTTTTCAAGACTATGTATCTGTAACGTTCCAGCAATTTATTTCGATGCTTCTCTATGCCATGACAGGCAAGCATAGTACTAAGAATGATAAAAACGGATACAGCAAAGTTTCCATCCCAAAGATTGTGTAACACTGGGATACGAAAATTTTCGGATGAAGAAACACCGAATATAGTGACTAGCGTATGCTGAAGTACAACAATGATAGCACTTATACCTTTCAAACCATCTACCCAATCTAAACGAGTAGTGAGTATATCATCCTGTCTTTTCATACTTGTATCGGCTTTTTAGGTTGACCATGATAAAAAGGATTCTCATAGCCTCGATAACCAAAGAATCGGCGAAAGAAATACATGATGCGATAGCGCAATAGTTTACCACCCTTTATCTGCGTGTTTATTGTAGCTCCCGAAGTACCACTCATGCCCTCGATTACAGGAGGAATCCAAAACATCCTATGTTTACCACCCGAATGCTTCCAATCCTCTATACTATCATAAAGTACATGCTCGAAATGTCGGCATTGGCTATCATTGATTTCCTCACGTCTCGGAAGAAAGCAATTGGAAAAGAACCTCACTGGGGCTATGACAACTTGGCTTGAAGCCAAATTGCCACCCCAGTCATCCTTATCCAAATTGGCATAGACTGTATTAGAATGATGATAGCGTCCTGATAACTCATTGATATTCTTACACAACAAACGACCTGTTACCTTCAACAACATGGTATCTTGTGAGTAAGTTCTTAGAAATCGAGAATGCTGTAATCCATATTCGACAATTGCGGCCTCACCAAACCCTTTTCCTCGACTACGATCATAACTATTTCCATCGAATGAAAGAAGTTCCAAACGTCCCTCTTCTATTTGGTTTCTATAGCTATCAGAAAAATCATAGCCTGAGTTTTCCACCAAAAGAATCTTCAAAGATGTATGAGTAAGATACCAATCAAGAGATTCCTTATACTGCCTTAATCTTATTTTTGGATTACTCAACTTGGTATATGCCATCCCCTTAGGATTAACACAAGCCGTTAGAAATAGAATCATATTCTTATCCATATTACATACAATCTATATAGAGCACTCTCCTTATATAGGATTTAAAGTCAATTATCTTCTTTTTTAAAAAAGATTCATGAGCATTTGCATCATAAAATGATTTAAAAACAGAATATGCTAATTGAGACTCTTCTACAGAAATGTCATTCATTTCTATCGGATTGGGATTTAAAATAAAATTGTTCGTTTTTTGTAATCCTTTTCCACAATGAGTGCCAGAACCGTCCAAACCACTATTTGTTACCATTGTTTTACCAGGAAACAAATTCAGTTTTTTATTCAAGAACAAGGAAGCGTAAAATCTGATATACCAGGAATCAACAAGCCCAACCTTTTGGCAATACAAATTACCATAGCTTCCACAATTTCCACCAAGGTTAAATTTCTTGGTTTTAAATCTTATCTTACGCAATAAACGCTTAGTGTCTGTATCAAGCAAGTTCCAACTTCTCTTCCAAGTTGCCCACCCCCAAGGATGCATAAAATATAGGAAGAAAGTATCTGGCAATGATTTTTGAAATGGGAAAACATATCCACATATTGTTCCAACTGTGTCATCATCCTCATATTTCTCCAATCCGTCGTTCATGAACTTCAAAAAATATGGGGACAAAATGAGGTCATCTTCCACAACGATTACCTTGCCATACTGATTGATAACATCAGTAATGCCAGCAATCAAACTATTAGCCAATCCCCAGTTTCTATCACGCTCAATAATGGTGATGTTTTTAAAGCCAGATATGGTATGAATAAACTTTCTATTCTCCTCAATCCCAGCAGCTTTTGCCTCAGTCTTTGGACCATCAGAAAAGATGAAGAGGTCAGAATCTTTTGCCTCTTGGTTTTTAAGCAAAGATTCCACTACCCTTTTAGTTTTGTCTGCACGATTATATGTAAATAGTGCAATTGGTGCGTATGTCATGACTGATAATTTTGAATTATAAATTTATGTTTACCCCGTTTTGTCTTAGGGATATCGTTTACATAAACAATATTGATTGTTATATTTTTATCTTTAAAGGCACCAATGATCCCCCTTTCTACAGCATCGTTATATGACTCGTCTTTAATTATTCGAACAATAATTTTACCTTCTTCATTTTGCTCAATCTGCCATGCTTTTACATATTCTAAAAGCTTTAGGTTATCAATATCAAACAACAATGATAATGCGTAAATTTTATTTCCACTATCATCAAACAGAAAATCACGTGAACGCCCTAATAACTCTTTCAAAATGGTTTCACCATAAATTGTTTCACCACCATAAACAGCCAAATCTCCTGTGCGATATCTGATAAAAGGCATTCCTAAGATATTGAAGCCAGTAACAGTAATTTCACCAATAGATCCTACTGGAACTTGTTTGTCATTTTCATCAAGAATTTCCGTATACCCATATAGAGGATTAGTATAGTAGCTCAAATCGTTGGGCTTACTAACTGCAAAAATTGAGCATTCCGTATGCCCGTATTGTCCCCAAACAGGACAATGTAATATCGACTCTATATAATTGCGATCTTCTAACGTTGAACTTTCACTTGTAAGATAGATACCCTTCAAATGAAATTGCAACTTTACATTTTGTTTTTTAACCAATCTACAAAATTCCTTAACAGAGGAAGTAAAACCTCGAAGAATCTTAGGTTTCACTTTATTTAATGACTCCGTGAAATATGGCAAAGTTTCTTCATTAAAGTATCTTATGCAATAGCAATATCTACCATAAATTAGATAATCTTTTTTTAACCAGTATTCATGTTTACCCAATTGCTCTTCTGAGACTCTATCTCCACCAAAATATACAATTTCATCACCTAAGCGGAATCCCATTTCATGATAAAGCATCATCTGGCAAACGTCTTCTATATAATAGGAAGAGGCAAGAGCCGGGAACTTCAAAGGTATTCCAGTTGATCCTCCTGTTTCACGCCACATAGAAAAATCTCGTGGTACCTCATTACTAAAAATGTACCAACTATTATCAACTATCGTCTGTTTGGTTATTGTCGGGAATCTTTTCAGGATAGACACTACATTGCTTTCGTCAATATCTATTCGACCGACATTGTCTCTTAGATATGCACTATGTACTATTCCATATCTTAAAATTTTCACTAATTCTTTCTTTTGCATTGTTTTCCATTTGTCTTTTATTGACAAATAATACAACCCTTTTATATAAAACTTTATATCAGTCAGATTTAATCTTAATTTTGAAACATCCATATTTTTAAATTATTTTAAATTAACAAAGAAATCAAATCCAAATTGCTTTTTTGACCAATTGGATATCATATTTATTTGCTTATCATTACCAGCTATGACGGGATCTACATTAGATTTCCACAAAGCATATTGCTGACTTGAATTTGGTAAGACCATATAAGCAGATCGAAGACCTGTTTGTACTACGAAAGTCTTTTGTATTCTACTGCAATAATTCAACCACATATCATCGGCACACATGCATGTTTCCTTTATAACATCTGCTCTCGTTACAATTTTATGACATGCATGAGGTGGATACAATACCCCTCCTACTCCCAATGGATAAATATCAAGGTGTGGCATATTCTGAAGTACAGCGTCAGGCCAGGTTTTAAAAGGTTTGTTCCTAAGCACATAAGCCCCATAATTATATATTATACACTCAGGATATTCCTTATTTTTCGTTATCAACCCCGAAATGGAATGATGGTTATACTGCAAGTCATCATCTATCGTGATGATGTTTTTTTCCGGATAATCCTGAAAAGCATAAAAATATTTGTTATGACATTTCAAATTTACCTTATTAAACTTTATTGTCAAACCACGTTTCTTTAATTCCTTAATTTTCTTAGGAAGTTCAACACCTTCAAATTCAGATTCTATCAAATAAAGACAGATAGCATATTTATCTTTTATACCTTTTTGGTGTGCAGCCATCTCTATAACTCGCCACACATTGTTTACACGAGCAGGATAAGTTGTCAACGAAACAACATACTTACAATCCTCCGGTTTAGATATTCTCTTTTTGTCGATAACGTGGTAATACCAACACAAAACATTGTTTAGATGATATATACCAAAAATTAACACTCTACACATAAGTTTTTGCCCCCAAAAGTGAGCATGCGAATTGACACATGGATAAAGGGCATCCAAATAATCCAATATTCTTGCAAACATATTTTTATTTTAAAATGTGGATTTTTACTAAACTTTTACGCAATACAGCAAATATGTTGTAGTATCCTAACAGTTGAATATAAAAAACAGAAAAGACTATCCCAACAAAGCCTTTTACCATCATTGCGACAAAAGGAATAGAAATTGGCAACAATGATGTAAAATACAACACAACACAAATAGCAACACTAAATATTGCAGGTGCTACCATATATTGAAGCCAAACCAAAAACGACGACTTCAACGCATAAGTGTACATGATATAGAAGCAGATGAAGGTGGTGATAATCATCGCAGCTGTGTACCCCCAAGCAAGAGCCTCAATTGTGCCAAAGACGATGACGCCGACTGCAAATGATCCCAATGTGAAGAAGGCTCCGATAAAGCTGTTCCAGAACATAGCCTTTGTATGACCTGTGGCCTGGAAGATAGAACCACTGGAGCAACCCATTATCTGAAAGGGGACGCTGATGGCCAATATCTTGAAGCAGGGTACAGACTGTCCCCACTGGTCACCAAAAAACAAGAGTATAAGTTCGTCGGCACAGAAATAGAGCAAGGCGCAGAGCGGAACACCAATGAAAGCGAAGAAACGAAGAATCTGAGAATACTTTTGTTGAATATATTCTAAGTCATCTTGATATTTGCTGAACACAGGCAGTATAACCGGTATCAAGACACCCGAGATATACTGTAGAGGCATCAGTTGAAGATTGTACGACTTGTTGTAATATCCCAGTTGCTTCATACCCATGTATTTACCTACAAGCATAGAGTCCATATTGCGTGACAGATAGCCTACCATATTAGCCAAAAACTGGAATGCAGAGAAAGAGAAGATTCTCTTCAAAGGTGCCCAATCTATGCGCCTAACAAAATGTACTTTCGTGATGTAACGGAGAATAAACATAGTGGGTATTGACATAATGGCTGTTGGCAATACTAATGATATAGGTCCACAACCATGAAATGCCATCGCTATGGATATAGCTCCACCTATTAACTGTGAACACAACGATATAATGGTTATTAGCTTAAAACGTTGTTGCCTATACAATATATTATTAGGCACAGCATTGACACATCCCATCAATATATTGACACTCATTACCTGACACACCAGCGTAACTTGAGGGTTTCCGTAGTATTCGGCTATGTAAGGGGCACAAAAGAAAAATGCAACTCCGAGCACTAATCCCTGATAGCTATTGAAAGTATTGATGCTGTTCATATCCTCAGCAGTCAATGTTTTGTTTTGTATAACTGCCGGTCCGATGCCGATATCAGCAAACAGATTGAACAGAGCAAGCATGACTGTGGCAAGAGCCACCACACCATAATTCTCAGGCGTTAGCAGACGTGACAATATAGCAGAAATAAGGATGGTCATAACCATGCCAGAATACTTCGCTATTGCCATGTAGACAGTTCCTGATACTAATTCTTTCTTTAAACTCATAGTTTTTTGTTATGTTTTATGTCGCTACTTGTTTCTCATCCAATAAAAACGGAAATACTTCCTTGCCCAGAATTTTTTCCAATGGAGAGCTATATTCAGCAACTTAGGCAAATCGCCAACGGGTAATGCTTCGATAAATAATTGCTCGTATGGTAAGTAAAGTTCTCTATATTCTATTATTTGATTGATACACATGGCTATTGTATCATGCTCTTTGGCGAACTTCTCTTTCCAAAACTGTAAAACTCCTGGCATATACGGATCAAGATACTTAAACACATTGTACATACCTATGACATAGTTCATGCAGTATCGCGGATAAAAACCGCCAACACGCTGCACGCATAAAGGCATCTTGTAGAACATCACTTCATATCCAACAATTCCGGTGTAAAGGCAAAGAAACCAACTATAGTCGATGGTGTCTGCCTGTAAGTTTAGTTCTTTTCCTTTCAACATACACGACTTGCGGAAGATGACAGAAGAAATGAAACTCGGACCTTTATGATACTTTCTTACGAATTCGGAAGCATCATTATAGGTAAGAACCATTTGCTCGTTCTCAAGATTAGGATACAGAAGACGGCCACCTGACAGATTGTCGTCTGCCATAATGTAGTTGAAGTGGAGCATGCCCAAATGGTCACCTCCCTGCTCCAACAGAGGAATGACAATATCCAGGAAATTAGGACTTACTATATCATCATCACCCAAGAGAAAAACAAACTCGGAATCTGAATGCTCTATGCCAAAGAAGAAATTGTTCATCCAACCTATGTTCTCTTTTTGCTCATAGAACTTGAATAAATCAGCATGCTGGTTGGCAATCTCGGACAATTTCTCAAAAGTACCATCTTCCGAATGGTTGTCTGTCACTATCAAGCGTACCTTATCTTGATGAGCCATTACCTGAGGAAGTAAGTATTTCACATTTTGAACCGCATATTTACAACGTTTATATGTGGGTATTGCTATCGTTAGTAATATTTTATTCATACTATATCAATATTCCTTTAATGACTCCTCAATGCTCTTTTGCGCCTCAAAACCAATGGCATTCTTCAACTTGGTACCATCAAGAGCAAGATACTTCATACCGGCATCGGCACGCAGAACAGAGCCAAAACAACCATCCGGCACTTCCTTGCCCAAAGCATGATGAATCTTTGTGACAATTTCCTTAACAGTAAGGGTCTCATATCCCTGAATATTATAAAGTCCAGAAGGAAGCTGCTTTGTTATAGCCTCGTCCAACATACGAGGTATCTCAGACACATGGACATACTGGCGTACCTGATCACCTGCCGTGAAATGAAGTTCTTCACCGTTTCTGATTGCATTTACGACGTATGGTATAAGTCGCTTCGGGTTCTCGCCTACTCCGTAGATGGTAGGAATATAGAAATGCCAATGCGTAAAATCATGCTTATAAGATGCCACAAAACGGCTCAACATTCTCTTACTAACTGTATAATCATTAGGTGCCTCGCACAAAGAAGTGAGGACATCCTGCTCTGTAAAGAAACGTTCTTCTTTGGTAGCCCCCATCTCAAATACACTGCCAAATGTTACAAAACGACCTTGATAACATAGCTCCTTTAGTTTATTGCAGATTGCCACAGGCGCTGATACATTTAAATTATAAATCAAATTGTATCCCTCCTTCAAGTTTGCCTGAATGCCTGCACCTATAGCATAAACTATGATATCTGAGTCCAAAAGTGTAGTACAATCCAAGTCGGAGTCCATCAGATTTATCTGATGAAACTGATGGCAGGAATGAAACTTTGGCTCTTGCAAACCATACATTTCAAGAGTCCATCCTTCTGCTATGGCATATCTGGCAATAGCTGTTGATAGGAACCCATTGGTCCCCAATATACTTATCTTCATTGTTATTTTAAAAATTGATTGATTTCTTCCACACAAAGGTCATAGACATTGGTTGTCTTGTAACGCTTATACCAATCTGCAACCAGAGAGATACAAGAGTTCATATTCAATCGAGGTTTCCAACCTAAACGGGTCTTTACCTTGTTAATATTAAGCATCAAAAGTTTAGCCTCATGAAGAGCCTCCGGATCAGATACATCCTTCAACTCCCCATATCCATAATGATTGACAAGGGCTGTGGCTACCTCCCAAACGGTACTTACACTCTCCATTTCAGGACCGAAGTTCCAACCCTCGCAAAACTCCGTTGGATGAGCCCACATCTTTTGGGCAAGAAGCAAATAACCAGAAAGGGGTTCCAATACATGCTCCCATGGACGTACAGACCTTGGCGAGCGGATTTCTATTGGCTGATGAGCTTCCAAGGCACGGATACAATCTGGAATGATGCGATCGAGTGCCCAATCGCCTCCTCCAATCACATTACCAGCTCTGACCGAAGCCAAAGATACTGTATGATTCTTGCCATAGTCGGCAGGATTAAAGAAAGAACGGCGCCATGACTGAATAGCTATCTCGCAAGCTCCCTTAGAAGAGGAATAAGGATCGTAGCCTCCAAAAGAATCTGTCTCTACATATCCTTCTGCCTGCTCCTTGTTATCATAACACTTATCTGTGGTTATCATAACACCCACCTTGACGCTCTTGGTTGCACGAATGGCTTCCATCACATTAATAGTGCCCATGACATTCGTTTCATAGGTCTCAACAGGAATTTCGTATGACAATCGAACCAAAGGCTGAGCTGCCAGATGAAAAACTATCTCTGGCTGATATTCCGCAAAGATTTCCTTTAACCTCTGACCGTCGCGGATGTCTGCCATAATGTCAGCCTTTATCTTATTGCCAATACCAGACAAGACATAATTGTCTTTACCAGAATATGGTTCCAAACCAACACCGACAACATCGGCACCAAGTTCATGAAGCCAAATGGAAAGCCAGGAGCCTTTGAACCCCGTATGTCCCGTAACAAGGACACGCTTGCCTTTATAAAAATTATCAAATATATCTATCATTTTTATGAAACTATTTAATGGTATAAGAAATGGTATCCTTGGGATCATACAACTTGTCTGTATAAGCCAAAAGGATAAATTCCTTATCAGAATTGTTCTTGACTATATGAGCAACATTATTGGGAATAAAAACAGTGATTGCCTTTTCTAAAGACATCTCAATATCACGTCGCTCATGAGTTGCTATATCTTCGAGTTGAAGGACAGCTTCTCCCTCTATCACCGTAAACCATTCAACAGCTTCTGGATGATAATGTCCTCCCTTACCTTGACCAGGCTTACCCATAGTCAAATACACCTCGCCTGTATATGAAGGGATATCCTCTTCAGTTCCTGTAATAGCCTTCAGGAACCATCCTCTCTCATCTGAAATAAGGCGTCGAGGAATAATACGAACCTTGTCTATTTGTGACATATTTCTATCTGATTATTTTATTAGTTTACCAAACTTTCCACGGAGCATTGCCTGTGCTCCACATTTTCTCCAGTTCCAAATTGTCCTTCAACATGTCCATTGGCTTCCAAAAACCTGTATGTTTGTAGGCATGCATAACACCATCAGCAGCAATCTGCTGAAGTGGTTCACGCTCAAACATAACTGGATCAGCATCTTCTGGCAGATAGTCAAACACTCCTGGCTCACATACGAAGAAACCTGCATTAATCCAGTTACCTTCTCCATCTGGCTTTTCCTCGAAGCTCTCCACCATACCAGTTTCAGAATTGATATGCACAGAACCAAAACGGCCTGAAGGCTTATAGACAGTCATCGAAAGCAACTTTCCGCTCTTTTTATGCTTCTCTATCGTATCTGCAATATCCACGTTTGCAACACCATCCCCATATGTCAGACAAAATGATTCCTCACCAACATATTTGCGTATGCGTTTCAATCGTCCCGCTGTCATGGTTGACAATCCTGTATCAACAATTGTCACCTTCCAGTTTTCTGAATGATTTTCAAGCAATTGAACAGAATTATCAGACAAATCAAAAGTCACATCAGAATTCAATAAATAATAATTCATAAAGTACTCCTTGATGACATTTTGTTTGTATCCTGCACAAATCACAAAATCATTGATTCCGTATGCAGAATATATCTTCATAATATGCCAAAGAATAGGTTTTCCGCCAATTTCTATCATTGGCTTTGGCATATATTGTGTCTTCTCACTAAAACGAGTGCCAAGACCACCAGCAAAAATTACAGCTTTCATTTTTAAATATTCTATTTTAAATTATTTGTTTCACTTTATACCAGTTTTTCGCTACACGGCATAACGTTTATAAAACTATCCACCTATCATCCATTTAAGCCATTTTATCCTAAACATATAATCTGAAATAATCAAAATAATAATTAATACTGCAGATAACAAAAAATAGCGAATAGATGAACTCAAATTTGGAAATGGATTCAAAAACATAACGATAAAGCTCATTACAGGATAATGTACGAGGAAATAAATCATACTATTTTGACCGATGTGTGAAAGCAACATTATTTTTTTATTGGCAATGTTGCGAAACACATTATTAACAACAATACAACCAGCCAATTCATATATAATACATAAGAAATAATTACTTCCTTCACTATCATTTCCTCGAAAATCCATGAAAGCAAAATAAAAAAATTTCAGGATGAAAAAACACAAGGCTAATAAAAAAAGTTTTCTATTAAATTGATTCTCTTTCAGCCAAGCACCAAACGTATAAAACGCTAATCCATGAAAAATATTTCCTATATAAAAAGGTATATGCATCTTAAAAGTCGAATTTCCTATGTTTAACGGATAATACATATCATTCTTGACAGACAATTCGTAAACCAGCCATGCAATCATCAATGATATTGCCACGATAATAGTATAGGGGGGGAATTTGATTGATTGCAAAAAAGAATATGCTACTCTAACGACAAAGAGAGAGAGCAAAAACCAACATACTTGAGTCGGGAAATATGTTTCCTTATTTACTAACCACCAAAACTCCTCACTCAAAAACTCCAATGACACGGGGTTAAAGCCTTGGACTAGTTTTTGTAATGCCATAATCAAAAAGCCAAAAACTGAAAATATCATATATGGCACAAGTAGGCGTTTGAAAGAAGATCGAACAACTTCCTTAACTGGACGTTCTTTGTAAACCATTCCTGCCTTAAAGAAAAACCATGCCATAAGAAATGACAATAATTTCACGACAAATTCTATTGCAGAATCAGTATAATTACAAAACAAAGGCTGGTGACCAGTAAATATCAAGTGAATTATTAATAATCCACAAACATTATCAAGATAAATCTGTCGTTGTTTCATTTATTTAATAATAAGATAAAAATATTAATATTACGTTAATTGTTCAAACTGTCCTTCTTTTTTACAACAGCATTAGTTTGTTTGAATGATTTTCTAATAGGTAAACTATACCTATTTACTAAACTCTTTTATTCTCTGTTCTACCTTTAACTCACTGACAAGCAGCTGGCCGTGCTTCTCAGCTACGATATAACCATCCAAGCCCTGAACTACCACCCTACTTTCATCGGCTACATGAACCACGCAGTTCTTGCATTCATACAGTCGGATGTCTTTGCCTACTTTGGCATTGCCATTCTCATCTTGTGGAAGTAAGGTTCGCAAGCTGTCCCAGACAGTTATATTTTAATATATATATCACCTATACAGCGTCTCCACTATATTACAAGTAGTTACACCTATCAGCTTTTGAAAAAAGTTATTTTTGTTCCTCATTGCCGTATCGCTCTGCACTAGTCGCCGCTCGAATGAGGAATATTGTATTTGTCAACATAGACTTGGTTTATGGCTAAACACTACAACACACAAAATGATTCTGCTTCCTTATCTGCTTTTTTTCTTCTATGTTCATAACGTAATCTCCTTATTAATTATTGTATTTTTTCGACTTCCCTGTCCCCCTCTTGCGAAGAGGGGGTCCTTAACCCACTCCCAAGCCCTCGCCCTTTCCAAAAGGGCAAGGGATGTAACCGCTCCTCCTGTCGCTCTTAACCGCTTCGCTCTTTGATTGGCGGGGCATCAAAGCCCTCGCCAGGGTTGTTTTAGCGGGGATGAACCCGCAGGGGGAAGACTTGCTGAAACTTTTTTTGTGGGACGGGAATGTTTTTTGTTGGTTTTAACGCAATAGGCTTCATTCCTTCCCGAAGCCTATTTCATCGACCAACGAAGCTTACTTCATCGCCCATCGAAGCCTGCTTCATTTTTTCACACGTTTTTCAAGCTTTTATGATTGATATCATAATGCTCGCCTACCACATATTCACTATGGTCTAAATCGTCTGTGATATAGGAGGTGGTGTAGATGACTTGATAGCTATCCGTATCGTATCGATCCTTCAATCGGGCAATCAATGTTTTTTGGAATTTCCGTGCTCGATCTTCCTCTATTCCCTTATCCTCCATGTTGTCGGCAAAGATGAAACGGGGATAGCGCATCCAGTCGATGTCCAGTGAGGCAAAGAAGAGGGAGAAGCGTGCCACCAACTTCAGGAAGAATGCGGAGGAGGCACTGTACTTGGCATAGCGGTCTTTCAAGAACACCATGTTGTTGGGGAAATCTACCGTGATATCAGATGGACTTGCTTCCTTGAAGTCTTTCTGTCTGTCCATATCATTATTGAGGAAATAAGCGGCATGTTCCTGTATCTTTTTCATGACTTCAGAGCGGCGATTTTCTTGCTTCGAATGCTTTGCATGGATATAGCTTTTGTTCTTCTCCATCTCTGCTTCAAGCTGTGTCTTCTGGGCTGTCAACTGCTCGTATTTCTCTGCCAGTTCCAGCATCGTATAAAATTGTTGCAGCTCGCCATTCAACTGTCCTTTCTGATAGTTCAAGTCTTCTATGGCACCTGCTACGCTGCTGCGTGCATTACCCAACAACTCGTCGAGATTGTGGCGAGCTGTTTTTCGCTTCACCTTCAGGCTCCTGAGCTTAGCCTTGGCTGTCGTCAGCTCTTCCTTATCCTTGCGAAGGATAGTCTCCGACTCTTGTTTCTGGAAGCTAATCTCAGCGATAAGGCGTTTTGCCTGGGTGATGCCCATGTGATTATCTGTCTTCTGTCGGCACAGATGACAGGTTCCCTCTGGTGTATCTTGCGGAAGTGGAGAAAGACACTCTGGACAATATTCCAAGCGGAGATTTCCCAAGATTTCCCTCGTGCTAACTGAATGTCTCAAAGCCTCCTGCTTACGAGTCAGCTCGGCAACAAACATATCTGTATCTTCTATATCATATTGCAAGAGGGCGATGTTTTCCTCTTCTTTCTCACACATTTTCTCTAACTTTCTTACTTCTTCCTTCCATTTTTCTGTCTGAGGCTTATACTGCTTTTCTACATCTTCCCCTCGACGAAGTTGCTGGATTTTCTCCGCCATCTGCTCCATCTCCTTATTTCGATGGTCAATCTCGCCTTGTATAAACTCCGTGGAGCGTTGTCTGGTATCCAAGGAGTTGCCTAAGGCTCGCAGTTCTATCTTGACATCAGAGAGTTCTGCTTCCAGTTCTTTCTGTCTCAACTTGGCAGCATAAAGTTCCTCATCGAAGATGCCCAACAGGAGGTCTGCTACGGTTTCACGAGTGGTTTGGCTGTCGAATTGCTCATAATAAAACAGGGATGCGGTTGGCGATTCCTGATCGATATAGAGCAGACGGAGCAACTGGTGCATGGTGATGTTGTTGTCTCCCTGCACGATAGGCATACCCATCACCTCAAAGAGCACATTGGAGAAACTCTTTGTCTTGGCAGAAACCTTAAAGCCGAATGTGCCTGACTCGCAGTTACCCTGAAGAGCCTCATCAAGTGTGCCCCAATAGATGGTCATACCTCGCTGGGTGAGAACCCTGCCATCTGTATCCATTTCGATGGGACGAGAAAGCGTAAGGACTGCATCATCCAAACTAACCTCTACCATCACTCGGGAGCAATGGCGCACCTGGGTGACAAACTGGGTATATTCTCCACCCAAACCATAGAATAGGAGGTGGGTAATGGTGGATTTTCCACTGCTGTTGGCACCACGAATGATATTGACTCCGTGATGGAAAGGCTCATCATAAGCCACCTTGCCATCGGTGGTGAGCACATAGAGGCGGTTGACAAAGAAACTAACAGCCATCGTATTTAAATTCTAATAATTGAGTTCGATATTTCAATCCGTACGTTCCTGCAAGCGGTATGGTACGGAAACAAGAATAGAGCCAGGAAATGACATTATTCTCCTCATCTGACATCTCTTCCAATTGAGACATCACTTGCTGCATCTTGGCTACATCGGAGACCTTGACTTTCTGTTGCAACAATAGTTGCGGATCGATGAGTCCATAACTTGCGATATGGCTCAGGGCTATCATCTGATAGCGCAGGAGCTGCGAGAATAGACGGCGGTCATTGATGGTCTTATTATAAGGATTAGCCTTTTTCTCTTTCACAAACTTCGACAGTTGTTTTTTCCAGTCTGCCTCCGTCTTTTTAAAGCGAATCATGTATGCCTTATAGGGAAAAAGCAGATAGAAATCATAGATGCGCAGGCGATCCACCTCCACGATTTCGTGGGTATCAAAATGCTTCAAGATATTGAGCATTCGGTAGATGCCATTGAATGGATCGAAAGCAGGATTATACATCGTAATTAGCCCAATTAATGTGACAATTGCCTGTGAGATAATAGAGCATACCTAAGATGTCGTCTGTGGTATAGCAGAGATAAATATCATCTTCCCCATTCTCATTCAGTTCTTTCATGACTGGAATGATGACCTGCTCGGAAACCGCTTGCTTGATGTCAGCAAGAGGTCTCTGATTTACTATCAGGGGATAGACGTAGTCATCAAAACGATTGCTCAAGATGGCGAAGAGATAGTCGTCTATACGGTTTGCCATCTCATAATACTGGTATTTAGTTGCCTTTTTGGCATAACCTTGTTTTAAGCGACAAGCCTTGTCGATGGCTGTCTTGTTATATCCACCGTCCTGTAGTTTTCTCTTCTATCCTAAAGTATGGGGCAACTTAGTACGATAACGCATGATGTCAGCCATCTTCTTCTGAAGTTTGTCATCGTGGTCTATCTCTTCCTTCAATTTTCGAAACCAGCTTGCCATTCTGCTATTCTGACCACCTACCTGTTGGTGGATATGAACTTCCGTGGCGTTGGGATTATAGCTGCCTACTTGATGAATTTTGACATCATCATAGCGATTGCCTGAGCCAGGATTACCATTGATATTGATTTCCATAGTATCTCATTATTTTAGGTTAAAATATATGATTAGTGGCGAGACAAGAGAGAGAGAATCTTATCTGTGATGTCTCGATTAACCGGATTCTCTTTTAACTTTGCCCTAACAGGGTGGTCTTTGTCTCCTTCGAGCTCCTCCGTGAGTTTGGTGGCATTTGTCTCTACAATCACCCCATCATTACACATTATATATAATATATTGGCAATGAGGTTGCGATTAAAGGTGGTGCCTTGCTGTCTGCCAGGCTCATAGACCTCTGCATTGACCTCAGGGAGAGCAAGAATCTCTTTCCATAAAGATTCATAGCGATTTTTCCAATCCTTTGCCACATAGTTCTTAAGTTTAGCTACATAATCCATGATTTCAGCCTTACGCTGCTCTCTCTCTGCATCTTGCAGCACTTTTTCGGTAGCAGGAGCTGGCTTCTGCTTGTCACCATAGTTATTGTTGATAACGGTGGTGGCATTGGGATTATAGTTCTGTACCGTATCTATATGTATCTCTTGAAAGGTGTTGCCTGTGCCAGGATTACCTGTTATATTGATGTCCATAATGGTTTCTTTTTCTGTTTATATTATGTTGATTATCAGACTGAAAGAAAGAAGAAAGTTTGAGCGTTTTTTCTTTCTTGTTTTCGGTTTTTTTATGTTGTACCTTTGCATCGCAGTTCGGAAGTAACAACGAATCTTGTCGGACACATTAACTGCATGTGGAAATACCAATCCCCATACCGACGATGGGCAAACGAATGATTAAGTATAGTACTTACATGTTGGCTAACCCTATCCATCCTGAGAAAGGATCTCTGGCTTACGCAAAGGCTCAGGTGAACGAGGTGATGTAGTTCAGAAAGTTTGTACAACACATTGCCGACCATGGTGGTTACACACGAGGTAAGGTGAGAGGCGTGCTCTCTGACATGTGCACCTGCTTGGTGGAGATGCTCTTGGAGGGTAAGAAGGTGCAGCTCGATGAGCTTGGCGATTTTTGGATTTCCCTCTCCAGCGAGGGTGCTGAGAGTTGCGAGAAATTTACTGCCGACAACATCAAGGCTGTGAATATCGTTTTCACTCCGGGTGTTGACTTCGAGAACTTGCTGGGCAAGGCTGAGTTTGAGTCCGTAGCTAGCCGCAGTGCTCAGGCTGCTGTACTCAAAGCCGAGAAGGCTGGCGAGGGTACCGTGGATTTGGAGGCTGCTAAGAAGAAGCCTACATCTGGTAAGGATGATGGTGACGGAGGAAACACTCCATCTGGCGGAGAAAACTCTGGCAATACCGAAAGCGGTACAGATGAAGGTAACAACGAATTCTAACAAGTGCTTTGCCGTGCCCGACTTCGTGTCGGGTGCGGCTACTGCTAACAAGTTTTTATTTTCAAAATGATGTTTCACTTTTAATTCTATCTATATATGAGTAATCAAAATGAAAATTCTAACAATGGTTCCAAGAAGATTTCTTGGGTTTCGATCGTGAATGCTGTTGTTCAGGCGCTTATTGCTGCGCTGACTGCATTAGGAGTAAGTTCGTGTGCAAACTTCGTTTAATGAGAAGTTAGAAATGAGAAATTAGAAATGGACTACCTTAATGAGAAATTACAAATTAGAAATGAGGATGATTAATGATAAATTTCCTTTGAGTATTGGGGAGGAGATGGTGCGGAATGAACGCACACTCCTCTCTAAAGTGGAGGACGGCAAGATGATGATGTCTGCCGACTCCGTGGGATTCTTGGTGTTGCATTGCTCGGCTACACGACGCAATCAAGACTATAGTGTGGAACAGCTTCGACGTGACCATAAGAGCCGTGGTTTCTATGACATCGGCTACCACTTTTATATCCGAAAGGATGGGACCATGACGCAGCATCGCTTCTTGCTCGAAGTGGGGGCACATGCGAGACCGTATAACCGTTGTTCTATCGGCATCTGCTATGAGGGTGGTTTGGATGAACATGGTAAACCATGCGATACTCGTACGCCTGAGCAGACGGAAAGAATCGTTGATGTCTTGACTCGACTTCATAAACTGTTCCCGAAAGCGAAGATTGTGGGGCATCGTGACTTGCCTGGCACTACACCGAAGGAGTGTCCTTGTCTGGATGCTAATCATATCTTCGGTTACATTGAGGATATTTAGTCTCTCCTAAATATATCTCGTGTATATACCTTATCCTCTACATCGTCAAGGCACGGGTCATAGCGGTTGGCTATAATCGCATGGCTCTGTGCCTTGAATATGTTCATATCATTCACAACCTTACTTCCGAAGAAAGTACTACCATCTTCGAGCGTAGGCTCATAAATAATCACCTCTGCGCCCTTTGCCTTGATACGTTTCATAATACCCTGAATGGCACTCTGACGGAAATTGTCTGAGTTTGACTTCATGGTCAAACGATATACACCTATCACGCAGTTATGCTCCTTGCTTGCATCATAGCTGTTATCATCAGCATAGCTATAGTAACCAGCCTTCTGAAGAACGGCATCAGCGATATAGTCCTTTCGTGTACGGTTACTCTCAACGATTGCCTCAATCAGGTTCTCTGGCACATCGGCATAATTTGCCAAGAGCTGCTTGGTGTCCTTGGGTAAGCAATAGCCACCATAGCCGAAGCTTGGATTGTTATAGTGTGTACCGATACGTGGATCGAGTCCTACTCCATCGATGATGGCCTTGGTATCGAGACCCTTCATCTCTGCGTAAGTGCTTTGGGTAATCGGGGGTTGACATTGGCCAGAAGCGGCTGCCTACGCCACCGGCCATGATTATGCTTGTGTATCGTCGTAATTATGCATAATATTGTTATTTTACCTCTTAGTCTCCTTAAAGGAAATGTTTTTTTCGAAAACCTACCCGTCCTTCCTTACCGTTAAAGAAGTCATCTTTTCGAATCCCTCCGTCTCCCTTTAGCCAAAGGGAGCTCCACCTTTCTCACCAAGCCTCTCTTCCCTCAGGGACGAGAGGATGTAACCGCCCTCTGGTGCTCGGAACCGCTACGCTATAAGGTTGGCGGACCATCAAAGGTCTTCGCCAGTTGTTGCGGGATGGGACCGCCTTGCGCTATAGGTACTTGTATAGAAGTACTGCACCTTTCGGTATCTTCATAGTAAATTCTATTCCAACTTTACCATCCTTTACTACTTGCTTATTCTGACGATCTACTTGAATATTTACGATTTCCACTACATTCAACCTCTTTCTATCATCTTCAAAGTAAACTTTGTCTCCCACAGATAGGATTGTATCATGCAATTCGATACAAGCTACTTTATTATTTTTAAAATAGTCATATGGTTTACCAATGGATTTAAAGTTTGAACGAAAATTCACAAGACCATTCTGAAAGAGAGCATTTCTGGCTTCTTCCTTTGATATTATACCTGTCTCTATTTCAAAATACAAGTTGCATCTTCGCTCCATTTCGGAACACCCATCATACCCCATTCGTAATCTGCCGGAGTAGAAGCTGCCATCTCACCGATTACCCAGTTTCCGTTTGGCATAAATAATGCTTTTCCATCGATTACGTTCTGCTGATTGATCTTGAATCCACCGTCAGCGTTTGCATTGGAAACTGTATCTTCCTGTGTATAGTCTTTTCCTACAAGTTTTGCAACTGTATCAAGAACTTTCTTTCCTTCATCAGATGTCCATGTATTTGCATCATATTTTAATGCATCATTGTAGAAATCAAGTCCGCCTGCCTGTGCGAGCATTGCATAGATTGTAGCATCAAAGTATCCTGTTGTAGGGAATGTAAAGAGTGCATGTCCGTCTTTCTTAGCCTGCTCGCCAAGTGCGAAGAACTCATCCCATGTTGTCGGGATCTCGTACTGTTTTCCTTCACCTACCAATGTCGCATTGTACCAGAATCCTGTCGGTGTGTAGAAAATCGGTGCCAGATAGATCTTTCCGTCTCCGTATGGCTGTGCATCTGTACCATCCAGGATACCATCCAGCATCTTGTCTTTCAGTTCGTCATCGAATACATCAGAGATATCCGCAATCGCTTCTTCCTTCAGCATTGTCTCTGTGAATCCACTTGGCTGTCCCAGGTTGTAATATACAACGTCCGGTACATCTCCATTCTGAATTGCTTTTGTCAGGTCTTTGTCCAGTTCAGGAGACATCTCAAGTTCTACTTTTACTCCATCATGAGACTCTTCAAATGCTTTCGCGATATCTTCCCAGATCTGAGTTCCGTTACCACCTTCGAACGCAGCAACTTTCAGGACTGTCTCTTCTGAGCCTTTGTCAGCATCTTTTCCTGAATCCTCGCCTGAATCATCACCTGATCCGCATCCGGCCAGCATAGAAGTTGCCATGGCGGAAACAAGTGCGAGTGCCATCAGTTTTCTAACCACTTTCTTTTTCATCTTATATCCTCCCTGTCGATTTGATAACTTTATGATAGCTCATTTGCCTATATTTTTCTATTCGGAAGTTGGCTTGGATTTTATAATTATTGCTATTTCACCTTAGTTTTTTTAATAAAAACTTTTTTCTTTGTAAATCAAGTCATTTTAATAAGTATAACTTTATATTTTTTATCACTTTTACACAATTTATTTTTCTTTTTTCGACAATCAAATCATGGAAACCTGTTTATTTTAGACAAATTCCGACATTATACGGATTTGCGGATATTTTGTTTCTTATTCTTCACTTCCGGTCAACAGACGGATGGGTTCTTTTTTTAGGTTTTGCCAATAATTTCTCCACTTTTTCCACATTTGGTCCGGCTGATTTCACAGAAAGAAACGCCTGTACTGCATTCTGCACCGGATTGTTGATACTGGAAAGTAAGTATAAAATACTCAGCATTGCATTTGCAGATACTTTTCCTTTTGCAGCCGTCCAGGCACAGAATAAAATCTGAAAAAACAACGTCCCATATGTCAATGAGAGAGCAAACACTTCACCGCTGCTTTCACAGAATCGAGAGTGATAACGAGACTCTTCCACATCCTTTACACAACTTCCAAACAACTCTTCCGTTTCTTTTCCAATTTGAAAACATTGAATCACTTCAAATCCTCCAAAGAAATCTTTCAGTTTCCCTGTATACTGTTCTAAGTTCCGGTAAAACCTTCCCTCAGCTTCGGAAATCACATTTCCAAATAAAAACGGTACTGCAACCGGTATCCACACTGTCAGCAGAACCATACCTGCCACCCGGCCATCGTAAGAGCAAAGTACTGCCAGACAGCCAAGAAAAACAAAGCTCCGCTGAATAATCTCCGGAATCTTCGCAAAATAGTTATTCTCCAAATTTGTTACATCATTATTCAGTATTGAGAGATACATCCCACTGTTGTTGCTCGTAAACTGGATCATATCCTGATCCAGCACTGCATCGAACACATCCCTCTTCAGCTGTATATTGATCCGCTTCAGAAATGTCCTCCGAAAGTAAGCGCAGGCATTCTGACTGACTGCATAATAAAAAACAGTAAACAAAAGAATCCCTGCCAGTCTCAAAATCGCTGCCTTTGTCATATCTCCCGGCAATTCTCCAATTTTCTGAAACACAAATGCCCACATCGTTTCCCCCATTCCCGCCAGAATGGAACATAAGATCACACCTGCCAGATGCCCCTTATTTCTTTGAAAATAAACATGAATCGAACCTGTTTTCTGTATCATAATGTCCTCCCCTGCTAATGATTCACGGTATAGAGGCTATAGAAAAATTGCTTTTTCTTCATCAACTCTTCAAATGTCCCCATCTCCACAATCTTTCCCTGATGCATGGTCAAAATGCAGTCATACTGTCTCAAAATCGACTCATGAAATCGATGTGTTACATTCAATATGGTGGTCTCTTTTTGACTTAAGATCAACTGCTCGATCTGCATGGAAAGTTCTGCATCCAGACTGGACGTTGCCTCATCCAGCAATAACACTTCTGCCCTGGTTAAAATTGCCCTTGCAATCGCGATCCGCTGTTTTTCCCCACCGGAAAAATTATTGCCATTTTCGCAAACCATCTGCTCTGTCCCCAATGGATTGTCTTCTACGATTTTCTCAAGTCCTGCCTTTTTTACTGCAGCTTTGATTTCTTCATCCGGATATTCCTGAAACATCGTAATGTTTGCCCGCAATGTATCTTCAAACAAAAACACATTCTGATGGATCATGGCTATTTTCCGACTTAGACTTTTTCTTTCTATCATCCGAAGTTCCTGTTCTCCTATGAGAATTTCTCCCTCGTAGTCTTTATAATAGTTCGCCAGCAGCTTCAACAACGTTGATTTTCCGCATCCGCTGCTTTCCACAATGGCATACTTTTTCCCTTTCTCAAAGCACATATTCACCCCATGTAAGACCTCTTTTGCTTTCGTGTAGCCAAATCGTACCTCTTTCAACTCCAACGGCATGACTGATTTTACCGATTCCCCTGTTTTCTTCGATTCTTCCGGTCTTTCCTTGAAAAGCGTCTCCACCTTTCTTGCATTTGGAATTGCTGCCTTGACATCCAAAAGCAGATATGCAATCTCCCGGATGGGATTGTTGACACTGGAGATCAAATAAAAAATACTCAGCAGCATCCGCTCTGAAATACTTCCGATAAATACCAGATACGCTGAGACAACTAGCTGTATACTCAAGATCAGATACGTCAGCAATAACGTCAATATTCCGTATGGATTCTGATATTGCCTTCCCTCATAACGCCGTTTCTCCACATCTTCCACACTTTTCGCAAACAGTTTTTTCACTTCGTCCTCAACCTGAAAACTATGAATCACTTCAAAACCACCCATCCAGTCTTTCAGCTTCCGATTGTAATTCTCAAGTTCTTCATATAATGCTTTGGTCTTCTGTGACAATTTCTCTCCGATTAAAAATGGAACCGCCACCGGGAGTAATGCCGTCAAAATCACCAGACACACGATCCTGACGTCATAATAGCAGAGTACACCCGCACAAGTCAGAAATACAAATCCATTTTGTAAAATCTCCGGAATCTTCGCAAAATAGTTGTTCTCCAGATTTGTTACGTCATTGTTTAACACAGACAGATATACCGCGCTGTTTTTCTCCGTAAACTTTGCCACACCTTTTTTCATCAGCGCATGAAATACATCCTGTTTCAATTGTGTATTGATCTGTTTTAACAACCTTCTCTGAAAATAAAACATCAGCTGTTGACTGACCACAAAATACAGCAGACACAATCCTGCAGACAGACATAATTGCTGGATGGAGGTGTCTGCCGTTCCTCCTGCAAATCCACTGGCCTGTTCAAATAAAAATGACCAGAGCATGTAAGAGGTTCCACTCATGATTGAAAAAATAACAAATCCTGTAAGGATCCCCTTATTTCTTCCGAAGTAGCCGTGTACGAAAATCTGTTCTTGCATATCACATTTCCCCTTTCACAGTTCTCATTATCAAAGAAAACGCAAAAAAATCCCATGACGTAATCGAAAAACATCTTTCCCGATTTCGTCATGGAATTCTTTCTTATTGTATGTTAATGTATCTTTTCCTTCGATGGCCAGTTTTTCTGTATATAATATTTCAAAGAATTTTGCAATTCCAGATCACCGAACATTTCACTCAAAGCATATGCCTGTTCAAATTGCTCTTTTCTCACATCCTGCCCGGCCTCTTTCATGGCATAGATCCGGTTTGCAAACAGCATATTCAACGGTCCCTGTCCTTTTTCCAAAACCATTCGGATTCCCTGATCTGCCAGTGCAATTCCTTCTTTGGTTTTTCCAACATCAGGAAGTGTGTTTGCCAGATTGCTCCAGATCAGCATCACTTCTTTGAAATGATTTTCCATCCTGATCCTACTTCTTCCATAATCCTTCAAAAGCAGCTCCCAGATTTCTACTGCTTTCTCTTTTTCACCACGGATTTTTTCTGCAAGAGCAATCTGCTGCAAAAGTATTGTCTCTGTATTTGTAAATACATGTGCACGCTCTTCACAAAACATCCGTTGTTCCATCGGTTCTTTCCGTGTGTAAGACAATGTTTTTCTATGCCGTCTGATCCATTCATCTTCTAAAAACTTTCCCTTTTGGTACTCCAGACAGGTTCTGTATCCTTCCGTATACTGTC